>Ga0105243_10000825_pt1 | contig 29524 bp, 18 predicted proteins | sample KBSM34metaG_FD_81525 | JGI IMG/M metagenome (GOLD analysis project Ga0105243, IMG submission 81525) | Miscanthus rhizosphere microbial communities from Kellogg Biological Station, Michigan, USA - KBS M3-4 metaG | ecosystem: Host-associated > Plants > Roots > Rhizosphere > Soil | place... | reverse complement strand
GCGACCAGATCGACCAGCTGTGCCGTCACGCGCGTGGCGGCGTCGGCATTGGCGCCGCCTGCGGCCTGGCGGCGCAGGAACTGCTGGCGTATCTGCTGCCAGCGAGCGCTGTCCTCGTCGCTCATCTGCCCGCGCAGCTCGGCGAGCTTGAGCAGGTTCTCCTCGGCGCCCGTGGTCAGCATCTGCGCTTCGCCCTGGTAGTGGTCGGCCAGCATCTGCTGCATTTCCTGGTCGTTCATCACGGGCGTGATCTTCTCGGCCAGCTTGTTCATGTTGCGGTAGCTGCCCTGCAGCCGGAAGGCCGGCTCGGTGCGGTAGCCGTCGTCCTGCGCGGCGCTCTGGATGTACTGCTGGTTGACCTTGAACACCAGCTCGCGCACCTGCACCATGCGGGCCAGCACGGCCTCGATCTCGCGCAGCTCGGCCGATGAATAGTCGTGCGACAGCGCATTGCCCGAGACCTCCCGGCCCTGCGCCTTGTCCAGCAGCAGGTACAGGTCCTGCAGGCTGCGCGTGGCCATCGGCGCCAGCACGGCGTTCGAGGTCATGCTGTTTTCGATATAGCTGAGCTTGAACACCTCCTGCATGCCGCCCAGCACGTCGCCCAGGTTGTAGATGTCGGCACGGTTGGCCAGCATGTCGGGAATCTTGAAGACCTCGCCCGACTCGGTGTACGGATTGCCCGACATGACCACGCAAAAGCGCTTGCCGCGCATGTCGTGGGTGCGGGTCTGGCCCTTCCACACGCCCTCGATGCGGCGCGTGCCGTCCGACAGCGAGATGAATTTCTGCAGGAACTCCGGGTGCGTGTGCTGTATGTCGTCGATGTACAGCATCACGTTGTTGGCCATCTCCAGCGCCAGGTTGAGCTTTTCCAGCTCCTTGGCCGCCGTGGCGTCCGGCGCCTGGGCCGGGTCCAGCGAGCGCACGGAGTGGCCCAGCGCCGGGCCGTTGATCTTCATGAAGATCAGGCCCAGCCGGTTGGCCACGTACTCCATCAGCGTGGTCTTGCCGTAGCCGGGCGGCGAGATCATCATCAGCAGACCCATCTGGTCGGTGCGCTTGTTCTCGCCGGCCACGCCGATCTGCTTGGCCAGGTTGTCGCCGATCACGGGCAGGTAGATCTCGTTGATGAGCCGGTTGCGCACAAAGGACGACAGCGGCCGGGCCTTGAATTCCTCCACCCGCACGCGCGAGCGCCAGTCCTGCAGCAGCTGCTGGCGCAGCGCCTGGTAGCGGCCGAATTCGGGAACAAAGGTTCGGAAATGGCGCGCGGCGCGCTGGCCCAGGTCGTCGATCTGCAGCCACATGCGGCCGTCCGCAATGCGCGGATGCTGGCCCAGCAGGCCCGGCACTTCGTGGCGCAGGTCCACGCTGCTGACCTTGCAGGGCAACTGGCCGGCACAGCACAGCCATGCCGCGGCCTCGCCGCAATAGGCCAGCCAGGCCTGCCCTTGCCCGTCGTCCAGCGCGCGGCAGGCGGTCTGCAGCCAGTGCAGCGCGCTGCGCCAGCGCTGGTCCAGCGGCGCCACGGCCTTGTCGCGCCGGTCCTCGCCCTGCCAGTAGGCCTGCATTTCTTCCCAGCGCTGCAGCGGCTGGGCCTGCTGCTGCACGGCGGCCTGCAGCGCGGCAATGGCCGACTGGCTGTAGCTGGAGAAGGAAAAGCGCACGGCCTTTTGCGCCAGCTCGGCCTGCAGGTAGTCGGCGGCGCCGTGGATCAGGCTGTCGATATCGCTGTCTGCGGGCGCCGCCTGTCCTGGCAGCAGGTCGCGCAGCAGGCCCCGCTCTTCGGCATAGGCGCGCAGGCGCTCGGAGATGTCGGTGCGCAGGCTCAGCTGCTCGGCCTCGCTGCCGAACATCTGCTGCATGGCCTGGGCCTGCTGGGCGCGCAGCGGCCACTGCGCCATGGCGGCAGCCAGCTGCGGCTGCTGCACCTGGGCCTGTGCGCTCCAGAACAGCAGGGCCAGCGCACGGGCGTCGGGCGCAAAGCGCAGCACGCCGGCGGCATCGCGCAGGGGCAGCAGCACCTGCAGGATGCGGGCCGCATCATGGTCGTGGATGCCGCGCTCATAGCCTTCGCGGTAGCGCGGCGCGGAGAACTCGCGGATGGCCTGGGTCAGCGCCGCCTCGTCGGGCAGCAACTGGGCCAGCCGGGCCTCGCTCCAGCCGTCACGACGCTGGCGCGCGGCCAGCACCACTTCCAGGGCCAGGTATTCGCCCCGGTAGAACTGCGGCGATTCGGCCGGCGTGGAGGCATCCCAGTAGGCCTGCAGGGCGGCCAGCTCCGGGTTGTCCATGGGCTCGAAATACTCGGTGCCGACCAGGTGCAGGAACAGTTCGCCGTTGCGCGGCAGCAGGGTCAGGTCCAGCTCCTGGTTGCCCACGCTGAAGCGGTGGCGGCCAAGGCGGATGATGGCGCCGTCGCCTTCGTACAGCTCGGTGCGGTCCTGCAGCGCGCGAAACGCCTGGTCGCGCAGGTTCTTGACGCGGCCGTCAATGTCGTCGGCCTTGACCGGGTCATGCAGTTGCTCGCGCAGGCGCTGGGCCAGCTCCTTGAGCTTGCCGATCAGCGGATCGCCTGCAAAGAACGCATGCAGCGCGTCTGCACTGGCCAGTTTCTCGGTGCGCTTGGGCAGGCTTTGCACGATGCGCAGGGCCGCGTCCAGCACGCCTTGCGCCTTGCGCTGGCGCTCGTCCTGCAGCGACTGGCGGCGCGCCTCGAAGCTCTCCAGCACCTCCTCGCGCTTGGCCATGATGTCGCCGAGGAACTGCTCGTGCTCGCCGAAGCGGCTTTCGATTTCCTCCAGCTGCACCAGCAGGCGCGCCAGCTGCTCGTCGCATTTCTCGGGCGTCTGCGCCAGGCCCAGGGCACTGACGATGCTTTGCGAGAACAGCGCCAGCTGGGCGGCGAACTGGGCCACGTTCTCGGCGCCACCCAGGCCCGACCTGCGCTGCTCGGCGCGTGCACGCACCTGGTTCAGGCGCGCGTAGACGGCCGAGATGCGATCCACCACCTGGGTGCGCTGCGTGGCGTCGTCGATGGACAGGCTGCCCATGAGCTCGGACAGCATGTCCAGCGCGGCCGCCATGTCGGCCATGCGCGCCAGCGGCTCGTTGATCTGCGCCACCGTGGCTGCCGCCTGCGCGGCCTGGTCCAGCGCCTGCAACTGGTCGGCATAGGGCTGCATGGCCTCGTCGGTGGCAATGAAGGCGGCCGTGCGCTGGGAGACTTCGGCCTGGGCCTCGTTGACGCCCTGCACCATGGTGTCGATGGCGGCCTGGTCCACATAGCGCAGGTCGCGCGTGGCCATGAGCTGGCCGCGCAACTGGCCCAGCTGGGTGAGCGCGTCCACGTACTCGCCAATGCTTTTCCAGTCGGCCAGCCGCAGTGTCTTGAGCAGCTGGCCGTGGCGGCTGGAAACCTCGCCCATGGCCTTGGCCGAGGCGTTGCGGATGCTCTCGACCTTTTCGTACTCGTCGATGACCGCATCACCCGTGGCGACAATGCCCAGCAGGGTCTCGTGCACGCCCTTGAGCTGCGGCGCGCCCAGCCAGTGGTAGCGCTCGAACAGGCGGCGCGCGGCGTCGATCAGGCGCTCGTAGCGCGGCAGCGAGACCTCGGTGGCCGCGATTTCCTTGCGCACGCTGTACAGGTCGGAGATGCCGCTGACCAGCTCGGCATTGCCGATGCGGCCCAGGAAGCTGTCGCGCTGCGGCTGGCGTGCCGCATAGTCGTCCGAGGCGAAGGGCGTGCGCCAGACCTGCATGGGGTGCACGCGCGAGGCCTCGTTGCTCTCGGCCGCGAAGATGACGACGCGCCCGTCGTCCATGCGCGCATAGCCGTGGCCGATGATGGGCGGCTGCAGGGCGCGCTCGATCAGGTTGTACTTGAACAGCGCCATGCGCCCGCTCTCGGGCTCGTAGAACACGTAGAGCACATCCTCGCCGTTGGGCGAGCGGATGCTGCGCCGGTAGCGCATGCCCTGCATGTTCTGCTCGAACGAGCGGTTCTCGCCGCTTTGCAGGTAGTAGCCGCCGGGGAAGATGATGCCGTGGTCCTGCGGCAGCTGGATGCAGGCCGCGCCGATGGCGTCCATGCGCAGCACCTGGCGCGACAGGGTGTTGAAGATCAGGTAGCGCCACTGCTCTTCGCGGTAGGGCAGGATCTTCAGCAGGATCAGGCTGCCGACGGCGGCGTACTCGAACACGGCGTCGTCCAGCGACTGGTTCTTCTCCTGCACGGGCTCGCTGTAGATGCCCAGTCCGTCGTTGGTGTTGTTCTCGACCTTGATGGTCAGCGTGCCGCCCAGGGTCTCGACGAAGACCTTGTCCAGCACGTTGATGTGCGGGTGGCGCCCCTGCACCAGTTGCTCGCGCCCGGCGCGCTGCCACTCGAAGTCATGGGGCGCAGGCAGCTCGATGTCGCGCTCGCCCCGGTTGTCTATGTAGCGGATGGGCTGGCCATCGACGGGCACGGACCAGCGGAATACGCGCACATCGGACAGGCGCTCGCCAATCTGAAAGCTCGCCAGCAGCTTGCCGTCGCGCACGGCCAGCTGCATCAGCCGCGTGTTCTTGTAGTAGGCGTACAGCTCCTGGAAGTCCTGCACGAAGCTCTGTATGCCCAGAAAGCTGTCCTTGAGATCGACCGGCGTGACCTCGTAGCCCTGCTCTCCCTCGTGCAGGCGGTACAGCACGAACACGTCTTCCACGCGCGTGGACTGCTTCAGGCCCATGAAGACGTTGTAGCCAAACAGCAGGTAGCCGCCGACCTGGGCGATGTCGCGGCCCAGGCAGTTGTTTTCGGTGCGCACGCGCATGCGCCCGATGACTTCCATCTGGCTGCGGCCGAATTCCTCCAGCCGCTCCTCGTTGAGCTGGCGTGCCAGCGTCTCCAGCGCCTGCCCCTGGCCGTCAAGGCGCTTGGCCAGCACTTCGTAGGAGCCGCCGCTGGCGACTGCCTGGTCCACGGCAGAGGCCGCGGTGTCGGGGGACAGGGACTGTGAGGACGATGGGGACGGTTGGGACATGGGCGTCACGGGCTTTCGCGTGTCAGGGACCATTCACGCCCTCCCCGGCCAGCTGACTGGCAGGCAGGCGGGCGGAGGAAGGCGGATGCGGGAGGCTGGGCAGCCGGTGGAGGGAGCGGCCGGGCGGCCGCCCCGTTCAGTCGACCCTCTGCGTGGGCGGCAGGCCCTTGCCGTCACCCAGCGCGTTCAGCAGCGATGCGCCGCCCTTGCCGCTGAGGAACTTGCTGATCAGGTCCTGCACGATGGGGCTCTTGCCCGCCACGCCTTCCACGGCCTTGCCCACGGACAGCGCCTTGGCGAAGTTGTCGAAGAAGGCGCCCTCGCCGCCCACGATGTCGATGTTGGCCTTGCTGAGCGCGGCAGACAGCACCTCGGACTGGTCCTTGGCCACGCTCTTGTTGGCTTCGATGGCGGCCAGCGCCTGCTCGAAGTTCTTCTCCAGCTGCATGCGGAACTCCTCATGCGAGCGCGCCTGGTCGGACAGCGAGGCCAGCGCGGTGAACTTCTCGGTCAGGCCCTTGGCCTCGGCGAAGAGCTTGTCGCGCAGCACATCGGCCTCGGACATGCCCACGTCGCGCGTGACCGTGGCCTTGGTGGCGCCCACCTGGGCTTCGCCGCGCGCCTGGGCCAGCAGGCGTTCTTCCAGCACCTTGGCATCGGCCAGGCCCTGCTTTTCGTTGGCGTCGGCCGTGGCCTCGATGACGCGCGCCTCGGCCAGGCCCTTTTCCTGATGGCCCTTGGCTTCGGCCATCAGCTTCTCGGCAATCACGCGGGCCTGGGCCAGACCTTCCTTTTCCAGGGCGGCGGCGGTGACTTCGCGCACCTTGGCATCGGCCAGGCCGGGCGCGGCGCGCTCGACCTCGATGGCCTCGGCCAGCTTCTTCTTGGCTTCGGCGGTCTTGCTGGCCGCTTCCAGCTCGGCCTGGGCCATGGTCGTGACTTCCACGGCCTTGTGGCGCGAGGAAGCCTCTTCGGCCTCGGCCTTCTTGACCTGGCGCACCATGTCTTCCTCGGCCTGGGCCTGGGCGGTCAGCACGGTGACCTGCTTCATGCGCTCGGCCTCGGAGACCACGCGCACTTCCTTGATACGTTCCTCTTCCTGGGCCACGGACTTTTCCACCACCACGCGCTCGCGCACCACGTTGGCGATGTTGGCCTTCTCGACCTCGATGGCCTTTTCCTTCTCGATGCGCTGCAGCTCCACCTCGCGCTGGCGGGCCACGATCTCCAGCTCCTTGGCGCGCGTGACCTTCTCGACCTCGATCACCACGGCACGCTCACGGTTTTGCTGGGCCACGGCCACTTCGCGCTGGCGGTTTTCCTCGCGGATGTCCAGCTGCTCCTGGGTCTGGATGCGGGCCTGCTCGGCCTTCAGGCGCTCTTCTTCCTGCACCTTCTGGGTCTCGGCCTGCTCGCGGGCCTGGATGGTGGCGATCTCGCGCTTTTGGCGCGCCTCGGCATCGGCCTGCTGGCGCTCCAGCGCCAGCATGGCTTCCTTGGTCTCCACGTTCTTCTTGGTGATGGCCAGGTCGGAGTTGCGCTCCAGTTCGTTGGTGACGATGTTCTGGTTGGCCGTCAGCTCGGTGATCTTGCGGATGCCCTCGGCATCCAGGATGTTGTTGGGGTCCAGCGAGGACTTGGGCGTCTGCTCCAGGTAGTCGATGGCCACGTCTTCCAGCACATAGCCGTTGAGGTCGTTGCCGATGACATGGATGATCTGGTCGCGGAAATCCTGGCGGTTCTCGAACAGCTTGACGAACTCGATCTGCTTGCCCACGGTCTTGAGCGCCTCGGAGAACTTGGCGTTGAACAGCTCGTTGACGGCCGTCTTGTCCGAGGCCCGGTCCACGCCGATGGCCTTGGCCACCTTGAGCACGTCCTCGGCCGTTTCATTGACGCGCAGGTAGAAGGCCACGGTGATGTCGGCGCGCATGTTGTCGCGGCAGATCAGGCCTTCCTTGCCGCGCCGGTCGATCTCCAGCGTCAGCAGCGAGATCTGCATGAACTCCTTCTTGTGGATCACCGGCAGCACCAGGCCGCCCGTGAACTTGACCTTGGGCTGCGACGTGGTGTCGTTGATGATCAGCGCCGTGCCCTGCGGAACCTTGATGTAGAAGGCCTTGACCAGGGCGAACAGCCCGAGGATGACGACGAAGACGGAACCGATCACCACCCCGGCGACGATGTACCACTCCATGTTGCTCATGTTCATGCGAATCTCCCCTGTGAATTGCTATCTGTGAAAACGCTGAAAAAACGGAAAGGCCGCGCCCGCCGAACAGGCGCTCGGGCCTTGTGGGAATCCCGGAACTAGCGCGGCAGCTCGGTGCCGTCGAACTCGGCCTTGCTGACCACGCGCCAGGCGTTGTGCTCGGGCAGGTGCTCGATGAGCACGATCTCGGTGCCCCGGCCCAGTGCGCGCTCGGGCGAGCGCATCTGCACGTTCAGGCCCGCGCCGCCGTCCTCGACACTGCCGTAGCCCTGCGTGCCGTCCACCACGGCGCTGCGCACCAGGCCGGTTCGGCCCAGCAGCACCTTGGGCTCCTCTGCTGGCGCCACCTTGTTGACGATGCCCCGCAGCGGGCGCAGCAGCAGCACGGTGGCGGCAAAGCCCAGCACCATGGCTGCCGCAGCCACCAGGGAGCCGGTCAGCAGGTTCACCAGGGTCCAGCCCTGGGGCATGGGCACGAAATGGCACAGCACATACGAGGCCAGCCAGGACATCAGGAACAGCGCGGTGAGGATGACCGTGAGCGGAATGCCGCCCAGCCCCACCTTGAGCAGCAGCCCGGCCAGCGCGCTGACCGAATGCTCCACGCCGTGCGCATGGTCGCTGCCGTCGAACAGCACCCAGTGGTCCAGCGAGTCCACCTCCAGCAGGCCCAGCATGGCGATCAGCCAGTACAGCAGCATGAACAGCAGCAAGGCGCCAAAGATGAAAGTCGGAAAGCCAAACGCGTATTGCAGGAACGCAGACATGTTTCTCCCCTCCCCTCAAATCCGGCAGCCGAGGCGGCAGGCCCGGCAGTGCCTGCCTGGACAGCGGCCGCGCATCAAGCGTTTTTTCCGCCAGTTGCGGCGCGCTGCGCCTTCAGGCGTTCCAGCACCGACTGCGCATTGCCCGCCTGGGGCGTGATGCCGGCAGCGCGCAGCTTGGCATCCAGCGCGTCTTCGCTGCTGTCGCGCGCCAGCTCGGCCGCGCTTTCCATGCGCGCACCGCGCTCTGCCTGCTTTTGCTTGATGCGCTCCAGAGAATCCAGCGCGCTTTGCACGCGCGTCTGCGAGCCTGCGTAGCGGCCGGCCACCGTGGCCTGGGCGCGCTGCACGCTTTCCGTGGCCTTGACCGTGTCGGCCTGCTGCTTGAGGCGCTTGATATGCGTTTGCGCCGTCTGTATGGCCACGCGCAGCTGCTCCACGCTTTGCGTGTAGGCGTCCAGCTGGGATTGCTCCTCGTCGCGCTGGGTCTCCAGCACGGAGACCTTGCCGGCCACTTCCAGCGCCAGCGCCTCGTCGCTGGTGTCCAGCGCCTTGACGGCATAGCCCTCGTATTCGGCAATGCGTTCCTGGGTCTGCTTGAGCTTGCCGGCGGCCAGCTTTTGCTTGGCCATGATGTCGGCCAGCGCTTCCTTGGACTTGTTCAGGTCGCTGTCGGCATCGCGGATTTCCTGGTCCAGGATGCGCAGGGCCTGGCTGTCGGTCACCGCCTCGCCGGCCTCGTGGGCGGCGCCGCGCAACGCTGTCACCAGCTTGTTCCAGATGGTCATGATGATCTCCTAGGGGCTCAGTGTCTTCAACGGGCGGGGCGTCAGGCCTGCGCGGATGCGGATGCGGATGCGGATGTGGGTGAGGATGTGGGTGCGGGCACCGGCGTCAGGTAGTGGGCCAGTGCCTCGGTGGCCTGGATGACGCTGTCGGCCAGGGTCAGGATCTCGGCAATGATGTCGCCCTCGCTGCTGCTGGCGTGCAGGGCGGCGAACATCACATAGCCCTCGCCGCCGTGGGCCTGGGGTTCCAGCGCCATCGTGGTGAAGGGAAACAGTTTTTGCAGGCGCAGCATTTGCTCGTTGAGACCGGCGCGGTCGTGCACCTGGTCGGCGGGCCACAGAAAGGCCTCCACCACCAATTGGTCGCCCGAAAGCGCCACATGCACCGGCAGATCGCCGAATTCGGGCAGGCTGACCAGCAAACTTGCGTCTGCGCCTTCCAGCACCTCGATATGGAGCCGGCCGCCCTGCACCAGTGCCGATTGCTGCAGATCGCCCGCCAAGGCGTGAATATCCCGATATGCCTGTCTGCTGTTGTCCATGCCGCCCTCCTTGTGGATGAGAACCATTGATTCCGGTTGCAATCCCGGCACGCGCATTTGCTTTTCCAATTGCTGCAATGCCGCGCCGTACTCTGGAAGAATCCAGACCTCCTTTTTCACCAGCCCCTGTTCGCGCAGCCGTTGCCGGTGCAGGCGCTGGTAATGGGCTGATGTCTTTTGTTCCATGCGGATACCATAGCGGCCATTACATGTGATGTCTACATGTAATGGCGATCAATTTGTAAACGGATATGTAAACCGATTGGCGCAATGGTCGGCTTTGCGCAGGCCACGGCCCGCCTTTGCGTTCTGGCAAATCGCCATCAAGAATTCATTTTTTCTACCGAAAAACATTTATCAACAAATTTTCCTATCAACCACAGGAGCGCCCAGGCGCGGACTGCGGCGGCGGCGGCGCAGGGCTGCGAAGGCACTGCACAATGGCCGCTGTCGCAGGCAGATCCGGCCCTTGGCTGCCCGGCGCACGCTACGGAAACCTCTGCATGCCCGCCTTCAGGCTCTCACTTCGCACGGCAGTAACAGCCCCCTTCATAGCGGTGTTCGTGATCACGGCCGGGCTATTGGCGGCATGGCAGCAGCGCCAGGTGGACCAACTCATCAACCGCGAAAGCCTGCGGCTGCTGGACTCCCTGTCCACCACCACGCGCCACCAATTGGCCGATTACCTGGAGACCCCGCTGCGCGTGCAGCAGGCCCTGGCCGAGACCGTGGCCCGGCAGGCGCTCTACACCCCCGGCGACCTGCGCCCCATCTATGGCTATCTGACACGCTCATTCACCGAGCTGTATGCCCAGCACCACCAGATCAGCCTGTTGAGCTTTGGCGGCGTACAAGGTGAATACACAGGGGTGCGGCTGGAGCCCGATGGCCGCTACCGCCTGATTCTCCAGGACCGCAGCACCCAGGGGGCGTTGCAGATCTTCGAGGGGCTGGAGCCCGGCCCGCCCATGTCCAGCCTTGCCGGCTACGACCCCCGCGTGCGCCCCTGGTACCAGCCTGCCATCCACAAAGACGGCCCGCACTGGTCGCCCATCTACACGGTGACTGGCGACCGCGGCGATACCACGATTTCCGCATCCACGTCCGTGCGGGTGTCCGGCCAGCTGGTCGGCGTGGTGGCCGCCGATGTGCGGCTGAGCAGCATGAACCGCTTTCTGCGCGACGAGCCCTTGCGTGGCAACGGCCATATCGCCGTGGTCGACGCACAGGGCTACATGGTGGCGCACTCGTCCGAGCTGTCGGTGCTGAAACGGCGCGAAGGCCCCTATGACCCACCCGTGCGCCTGCGGCTGTCCGAAAGTCCCGATCTTGCGCTGCGCAGCCTGGCCGCCCTGCTGCCTGCGCATCTGAGCGCGGATCCGTCGGCGCCAGCGGCCCCCCAGAACACCATCAACCTGAGCTTCAAGGAACAGGGGCAGATCTACCACGGCCAGGTCACCGCATTCCACGATGGACGCGGCATCGACTGGCGGATCCTGGTGCTGCAGCCCGAATCCGATCTGGTCAGCAGCATGCGGGCGGACAGCCGCCATGCGCTGGTCCTCGCTTTCGGCCTGGCCTTGCTGGGACTGGGACTGGGCGTGTGGTGCCTGCGCCGGGCGCTGCGCCCCCTGGCGGTGACGGCCGATGCGGCCAACCGCCTGGCCAAGGGCGACTGGAGCGCGGTAGGGGCGCTGCCGGATACGTCCCTGGTCGAGACATCGTCCCTGGTTTCGGCCTTCCACAACATGGCGCAGCGGCTGCAGGAATCCTTCGAGCACATGCGCACTCTGCTGCAGTACGACAGCCTGACGCAGCTGCTCACGCGCGCCGGCCTGATCGAGCAGGCCGATGCGGCGGCAGCCGCCAACACGCCCTGCCCTGCAGCGCTGTGCCTGCTGGAGCTGCAGAATTTCCGCAGCGTCCGCGACGATGTGGGCCACGGCACGGGCGAGCAGTTGCTGCGGGCCGTGGCCGAGCGGCTGCGCAACCACCATCTGCAGTTTCCTGCCCTGCTGGCGCGCACGGCCAGCAACGAGTTCGCCATGCTGTGGCTGCATGACTGCACGCCGCAGCAGATGCAGGACAAATGCCGCCATCTGCTGGAAATCTTCGACCAGCCATTTTCCGTGGGCAAGGACGACATCGTGCTGCGCGCCTGCGCGGGCGCCGTCAGCGGCGAGCTGCTGCCGGGCGCGCTGCCCGAGTGGCTGCGCAACGCCAGCATTGCGCTGGGTGAGGCGCAGCGCGGCTCGCACCCCTTCCTGCTGTTCGAGCCCAGCCTGGCGCAGAAAATGCTGGGCCGCACGCAGCTGGCCATGGAGCTGCGCCAGGCGGTGGAGCGCAACGAGCTGCGCGTGTTCTACCAGCCCGTGGTGGACCTGGCCACGGGCAGCATGGTCGGCGCCGAGGCCCTGGTGCGCTGGAACAGCCCGACGCGCGGCATGGTGCCGCCCGGCGTCTTCATTCCGGTGGCCGAGGAGTCGGACCTGATCCTGAGCGTGGGCGAATGGGTGCTGCGCACGGCGGCGCACGACATCGCCTCCCACCTGCCCCGGCTGCCTGCTGACTTCGAGCTGCACGTCAACATGTCGGCACGCGAGCTCATCCAGTCCGACTTCGCCTCCACGCTGGAGCAGGCACTGGCCACCAGCGGCCTGCCCGCCCGGTTGCTGACCCTGGAGCTGACGGAGTCCATGCTGCTGGACGACAGCGACGCCACGCTGCAGCGCATTGCCGCCATCCGCGCGCTGGGCGTGAAGATCGCCATTGACGACTTCGGCACCGGCTACTCCTCCCTGGCCTATCTCAGCCGCCTGCGCTTTGACTGCATCAAGATCGACCAGAGCTTCGTCGGCCAGTTGCCGGAGTCCGAATCCGACAAGTCCATCGTGACCGCCGTGCTGCGCATCGCCCAGGGCTTTGGCGTCAAGGTCGTGGCCGAAGGCGTGGAGGAGCAGGCCCAGGCCAGGCTGCTGCATGCCCTGGGCTGCGAGCATGCACAGGGCTATCTGTTCGAGCGGCCGGTGCCGCTGGCGCAGATGCTGGAGTACCGCTCTCCCTGGCCCGAGTGAGCCACCAGTGGGCCACCAGGGAGTCGCTGGTGAGCCGCTGCTGCCTTGTGGGGCCCTGCCTGTCGGCTTTGGCTGACGTGTGCCGCTTGCATGATCCGGTGCACATGCAGGTGCAATCCACGAAACAATCGGCGCCTGTTCCAGCCTCCCGCCTTCCATGACGCCCACCTATTCCGAGAGCCAGCCGCCCCCGCCCCGTCTGGACCCCGCCGGCCCCATCCACCTGATCGTGCCGCTGCGCCCAGGCGCCGACCTGGAACAGCTGCGCGCCCGCCTCACCAGCGTGCCCGCGCTGCAGCAGCGCAGCGTTCAGTGGCATGTGCCTGGCGCACGCGCCGACATCGTGCACCTGGCCGCCCGCGCCGTGGACAGGGCCAGCCAGGATGGCGGCCTGGTCGTGGCCGCCGGCGGTGACGGCACCATCAATGCGGTGGCCGCCGCAGCCTGGGCGCGGGGCGTGCCCATGGGCGTGGTTCCGCTGGGCACCTTCAACTACTTCGCCCGCGAGCAGGCGCTGTCGCTGGAGCCTGCCCAGGCCGTGCAGGACATTCTTCAGGCATTGCAGGCCGGCCAGATGCGGCCCGTGAACGTGGGCCTGGTCAACGAACGGCTGTTCCTGGTGAACGCCAGCCTGGGCCTGTACCCGCGCCTGCTGGACGAACGCGAACGCGCGTCCACACGTTTTGGCCGCACGCGGCTGGTGGCCATTGCGGCCTCGATCTGGAGCATTCTTCGCGGTGGCAGCGCACGCCGCTGGCGCATCGCCCTGCGCGCCGACCGCCAGGCGCCGCTGCAGCAGCAGGAGCACCTGGCCAGCACACTGTTCGTGGGCAACAACCCGATGCAACTGGAGCGCGTGGGCATTGCCGAAGCCCGCGCCGTGGCCGACGGCCAGCACCTGGCCGCCGTGCTGCTGCTGCCGCAGGCCAGCGAGGCCCCGGCGCGCGTGGTCTGGAATGCCGTCTTGGGAAGGCTGGCGCAGGACGATGCCGTGGCCAGCCTGGCCTGCACCGAGCTGGTGGCAGAGCCCGCAGGCCGGCGCCCGCGGCGCCTGAAGGTGGCCTTTGATGGCGAGCGCGAATGGATGGCGCCGCCCATTCGTTTTCGCCTGGGCGAGAAGCCGCTGTGGCTGGTCGTGCCGGGTGAGGCCGCTCCCTCCTCCTGATCATCAAGGGACAAGGAACGCCCATGGCTTTGCTCATGCATATGTCGGACCTGCATTTCGGCGCCCACGATCCGGCCGTGTGCGCCGCCGCGGCAAGACTGGCCGCACGTCTGCCCGTGGCGCTGCTGGTGGTCTCCGGCGACCTGACCCAGCGTGCCACGGCCGCACAGTTTGCCCAGGCGCGCGAGTTTCTCGATGCCCTTCCCGTACCGCGCCGCCTGGTCGTGCCGGGCAACCACGATCTGCCGTTGCTTGCCTGGTGGGAGCGGCTGGGTGGCCATGCCCATGATCGCTACGCCCGCTGGATCAGTGCCGACCTGCAGCCCTGGTGCGCAGAGCAGGGCTTTTGCGTGATTGGCGTGGACACCACGCGCTGGTGGCGCCACCAGCGCGGCAGCCTGTCGGCCAGCCAGATACGGCAGGTGGCCCAAAGGCTGGCGCAGGCCAGCCCCGGCGACTGGCGCATTGTGGTCAGCCACCACCCGCTGGCAGCCGCCCATGCGCAGGACCGCAGCCACCGCCCGCACCGCGCGGCAACGGCCCTGGCGGCCTGGCGCGACGCCGGAGCGCAGTTGGTGCTGTCAGGCCATGGACATGACCCCGGCCTGGTCCAGCCGCTGCCGGGGCTGTGGGCGGCGCAGGCGGGCACTGCGGTATCGCTGCGGCTGCGCGCGCATGCGCCCAACAGCCTGTTCACGCTGGAGCAGCAGGAGGACTCGGCTGGACAGGGCCCGGCCTGGCGCCGCGAGCTCACGCGCTGGGACTATTCACGGCAGGCGGATGAATTCCTGCCCGTTCAAAAGCATGTTCTGGACCCGCCGCAGGCCTCCACCCGCTGAACGCGCGCAAGCCTTGCTCTGGCGTTCTTCGTTGTATTGCACAATCCACAACCTCGGCTCCACGCAGGCGGCGGCAGAAAAGTTTGCATGCTGTCCTACGCGATGGCCGCCCGAGGGTGTGGATGATCAGCCCTCGTCAATGCTGCTTTTTTGATAGCAGCATGATGCACTGCAACAAAGAGATATGCGAATCCTGTACGTTGAAGACAATGCCGACCTGCGCGAAACCATTGGCCTGCTGATGGAGAGCGAATCGCGCTTCGTGACCAGTTGCGCCACCGCCGAGCAGGCCCTGGAACTGGATGCGGCCCAGCCTTTCGACGTGGTGGTTTCCGATGTCAGCCTGCCCGGCCTGTCAGGCACCGACCTGGCGCGGCAGTTGCTGGAGGCCGATGCCCAGCGCTGGATCATCCTGTGCTCCGGCTACGACCTGGGCCCCTACCCCACGGCCTGGGGCCCCCATGTGCGGACCCTGCTCAAGCCCTTCGAGATCGAGGACCTGGAGACGCTGCTGGACTCCATCCAGGAAGCGCTCGGCAACCCCGCCCACTGAAGCGTTCGCGCTTTCGCGCCCCCCGGCTCCCGCCGTCACAGCACGGCCTTGGAGCCTCCCACTGCCGCCTCGCGCGGCAATTCCACCCTGAAGCTGGTCACTCCGTCGGCGGAGCGCACATCGATGCGCCCGCCGTGCGAACGCACGATCTGGTGCGCAATGAACAGCCCCAGGCCCAGTCCCTGGTGCTGGCCGGGCCGGCGTTCACCACCGCGAAACGGGTTGAACAGCGTGGGCAGCAGTTCCGCGGGAATGGTGCCGCCGTTGCGCACCGTGATGGACACGCGATCGTCCTGGCGGCCATCGGCCGTCACCTGCACCGGCTGCGCGGGATCTCCGTGGTGCATGGCATTGCCCAGCAGGTTGGTCAGCACCTGGCACAGGCGCTCGCCATCCCAGATGCCTTCCAGATTGCCCAGCATCTCGCTTTCCAGGCGCCGTTCCGGGAAGCCCGTCTCCACCTCCTGCAGCGTGCGCTGCAGCAGCGTCTGCAGGCTGGCCGGCTGGGGCGACAGCGGCAGGCCTTCTGCCTGGCGGATGCGGGTCACGTCCAGCAGATCCTCGATCATGCGCGACATGCGCTGGCTGCTGCTGAGCATGCGCTCTGCCATGTTGGCCACCTTGCCGGGATCGGGCTGGCGCGTGAGCACGGTGGCCGCCGCCTTGATGGACTGCAGCGGCGTGCGCAGGTCGTGGCTGAGCACGGCCATGAACATCTCGTTGATGCGCAGCGCCTCGGTGCGCTCCTGCAGCTGCTGGGCCAGCGCCTGCTTGCGCTGGTGCAGCTCGAAGAACACGTTGGCCTTGGTGGTCAGCATGTGCGGGTCGATGGGCTTGTACAGAAAGTCCACGGCGCCGCTTTCATAGCCACGGAATTGCCAGTTGTGCTCGCGCGAGCCGGCCGTCATGAAGATGAGCGGGATGTGGCGCGTGCGCTCGCTGCCGCGTATCAACTCGGCCAGCTCGAAGCCGTTCATCTCGGGCATCTGCACGTCCAGCAGGGCCAGCGCCACATCGCCATGGTCGAGCAAAAGCTCCAGCGCCTCGGGGCCGGAATGCGCCTTGAGGAACTCGATGCCGTCGCGCTGCAGCAGCGCTTCGATGGCGATCAGATTCTCGGCAATGTCATCGACGATCAGGCATTTGACGCGATCTGTTTGGGACATGGATTCTCTCTCGGTATTTTGTCTGGTGGGAGCGCGCTGAATGGACATTCAAAGCCTCCCCTGGCCGTGCAGCGATGCGATGAGGGCGGCAATGCCCTGCGGCGCCAGCACCTGGGCCTGTGGCACGCGGGCCAGGGCCGCCCGCGGCATGGTCTGCATTGCGGCACTGTCTGGCGACTGCACCACCGCCAGGCCGCCGGCCGCATGCACGCTGGCCATGCCCTGGGCGCCATCCTCGTTGGCGCCCGACAGCAGCACGGCCAGCAGGCGCTCGCCATAGCAGTCGGCAGCCGACTCGAACAGGACATCGATCGAGGGCCGCGAAAAATGCCAGGGCGCATCCAGCGACAGCGCCAGCCTGGGACCGCTGTCCACCAGCAGGTGGTAGTCGGCCGGCGCAAAGTACAGGCAGCCCGGCTCCAGCCACTGCTGGTCCTGCACCTCGCGCACCGGCAGGGCGCAGCGCGGCCCGAAAAGCTGGCCCAGCAGGCTGCGCCGGTCGCGCGGCAGGTGCAGTACCACCAGCACCGAAGCGCGCAGGCTGGCGGGCAGCGTGGGCAGCACCACGGACAGCGCATCAAGCGCGCCGGCCGAGCCGCCGATCACGATGGCCTCGTAGGCTGTGGCGGCGTCGGAGGCGGGTGTGTTCGTGGTCGCGGGCATCACAGCCCGGCCCTCTTGCGGTAGATGCGGTCTTCGAGCACGAAGTCCTCGAAGGCCTCCGAATGCCCTGAAAACCGCAGCGACTCCTTGGAGCCCAGGCCCAGGAACCCGCGATGGCACAGCGCATCGCGGAACAGGCCCAGCGCCCGGTCCTGCAGCTCGCGCTCGAAATAGATGAGCACGTTGCGGCAGGACACCAGGTGCATCTCGGCGAACACGCTGTCGGTGGCCAGGCTGTGGTCGGAGAACACCATGTGCTCGCGCAGCCCCTTGTCGAAGACCACACGGCCATAGCGCGCCGTGTAGTAGTGCGACAGCGAGCTGTGCCCGCCCGAGCGCGCATGGTTGTCGGTGAATGCCGCCACGCGCGCCATGTCGAACACGCCCTGCTCTGCCGCCTTCAGCGCATGGGGATTGATGTCGGTGGCGTAGATCAGGGTGCGGTCCAGCAGGCCCTCTTCATGCAGCAGGATGGCCAGCGAATACACCTCTTCGCCCGCGCTGCAGCCGGCCACCCAGACCTTGAGCGAGGGATAGGTGCGCAGCAGCGGCACGACCTCGGTGCGCAGCGAGCGGAAGTAGGTCGGGTCGCGGAACATGTCGCTGACCTGGACCGTGAGGTACTCGAGCAGGGCCGGGAACACGCTTGTATCGTGCAGCACACGGTCCTGCAGCTGCGACAGCGTCCTGCAGTCGAACTGCACCAGGGCCGACTGCAGGCGCCGCTTGAGCGAGGCCTGGGCATAGCCCCGGAAGTCGTAGTGGTAGCGGTGGTAGATGGCGTCGATCAGCAGGCGCTGCTCGATGTCGGCGGTGCGGGCTTTTTTCAGCTGAGGCATCGCGTCCTCCTATTCAGCTGCGGCATCGCGTCCTCCTTGCTACTTGGGCATCCACACCCGCACCAGCGACAGCAGCTTCTCCACGTCCAGCGGCTTGGCGATGTAGTCGTTGGCACCGGCGGCCAGGCATTTCTCCTGGTCGTCCTTCATGGCCTTGGCGGTCAGGGCGATGATGGGCAGGCGGCGCCATTGCGGGCGGTTGCGGATCTCGCGCATGGCGGTGTAGCCGTCCATCTCGGGCATCATGATGTCCATCAGGACCAGGTCGATGCCGGCCTGCGCCGTGCCCCGCGCTTCCAGGGTTTCCAGCGCCTCGCGCCCGTTGCGCGCGATCTCCACGCGGATGCCCGTGGGCTCCAGGATGCTGGACAGCGCGAACACATTGCGCACATCGTCCTCCACCACCAGCACCGTGCGCCCTTCCAGCGCCGACTCGCGGCTGCGCGCCACCTGCAGCATCTGGCGGTGCTCGGCCGACAGCTCGGACTCCACCTGGTGCAGGAACAGCGTGACCTCGTCGAGCAGGCGCTCGGGCGAGCGCGCGTCCTTGATGATGATGGACTTGGAAAAGCGCCGCAGCTGCTGCTCTTCATCGCGCGAGAGCGCGCGGCCCGTGTAGACGATGACAGGCGGGAAGGAAACATCGTCCTGGTCCGTCATGCGCTGCAGCAGCTCGTAGCCGCTGATGTCGGGCAGGTTCAGGTCCATCACCATGCAGTCGAAGGTGGCGCCGCGCAGATGCTCCAGCGCCGCCGCCGCCGTGCCCGCGCAGACGATGTCCACGTCGCTGCGGCTGAGCAGGTGGCGCACGCTCTCGCGCTGGCGCTCGTCGTCCTCCACCACCAGCACGCGGCGCAGGTCCTGGGTGAACTTGGCCTCCAGCCGCTTCAGGGCATGGACCAGTTCCTCGCGCTTGACGGGCTTGAGCGCGTAGCCCACGGCGCCGCGTCCCATGGCCTCCTGCGAATAGTCGGCCACCGAGACCACGTGCACGGGAATGTGGCGCGTGACGGGGTTGCGCTTGAGCTGATCCAGCACGCCCAGGCCCGAGAAATCGGGCAGGTTGATGTCCAGCACGATGGCGTTGGGCTGGTTGCTTGCCGCCATGGCCAGGCCGTCGGACGCGGTGTTGGCCACATCGCATTCGAAATCCATCTCGCGCGCGAGCTCGGAAAGAATGTCGGCAAAGCGCAGATCGTCCTCGATGACGAGGATGCGGCGCCCGCTCTGCCCGCTCTTTCGCAGGGCATTCGCGGCGGACGAAGTAGGCAACATCGGCGCAGACATGGCTGGCGACATGGCCGGCGCGAACGCGGGCGCAGCCGGCGCGACATGGGCCGAGGCGACGGCGGGCACGGACGCGGGCGATGACACCGGCACCTGCGTCTGTGTCTGCGTCTGCGCATTCGCCAGCGATTCCCGCGCCGGGCGGGGCAGCGGCGCGGCAGCCAAGGACTGGCCAGGCTCCACCAGCTCCAGGATCACAGGCACGGTCAGCGTGAACACGCTGCCCTGCCCCGGCGTGCTGGAGACGGTCAGTGTGCCGCCCAGCAGCCCGGCAAGGTCACGTGAGATCGACAGGCCCAGGCCCGTTCCGCCGAACTTGCGATGCGTGCTGCCGTCCGCCTGGCGGAAGGCATCGAAGATGAATTGCTGCTGCTGCTCGGCAATGCCGATGCCGGTATCGCGCACGGCAAACGCCAGCATGCCCCCGGGTACGCGGGACACCTGCAGGTCGACCGAGCCCTTGGCCGTGAACTTGAGCGCGTTGGACAGCAGGTTCTTGAGCACCTGGGCCAGCCGCATGGGGTCGGTCTGCATGGAGGCCGGCACGCCGGGGTCCACCGTCCATGTCAGCTCCAGGCCTTTTTCGCGGGCGATGGGGCGCAACGGCTCCATCAGCGCCTGCAAGGCGGTGGCGATGGTCATGGGCTCCACCAAGACGCTGACCTGGCCGGCCTCGATCTTGGACAGGTCCAGGATGTCGTTGATCAGCGCCAGCAGGTCGCTGCCCGCCGCATGAATGGTCTGTGCGTACTTGACCTGATCGGCCTGCAGGTTGCCGGGCTTGTTGTCGGCCAGCAGCTTGGCGAGGATCAGCGTGGAATTCAGCGGCGTGCGCAGCTCGTGGCTCATGTTGGCCAGGAACTCGCTCTTGTACTGGCTGGCCAGCTCCAGCTCGTGCGCCTTGTCGGTCAGCGCACCCTGGGCGCGCAACAGTTGCTCGCGCTGGTACTCCAGCTGCTGGGTCTGCTCCTCCAGATGGGCATTGGTCTGCTCCAGCTCGCTTTGCTGGTGCTCCATCTGCGTCTGCGACTCCTGCAGGATGCGGCTTTGCTGCTCCAGCTCCTCGTTGCTCACGCGCAGCTCTTCCTGCTGGGCCTGCAGCTCTTCCGACTGGCGGCGCGTTTCTTCCAGCAAGGTCTCAAGGCGCGAACGGTCCAGGCCCGAGCGGATGGCCACGGCCAGCATTTCGGACGCCCGCTCCAGCAGGCTGCGCTCTGCCTCGCTCACCCCGCGCAGAAAGCCCAGTTCGATGACGGCGAACACTTCGCCGTTCTCCATGGCGGGCGCCACCATCAGTTGCAACGGGCTGGACTGGCCGGTGCCCGAGGAAATCGGCAGGTGCTGCGCGGGCACGTCCCTGACATGCAGCAGCTTGCGCGAGGCGACCGCCTGGCCCGCCAGGCCCTCGCCGAGCAGCAGCTTGTGCTGCAGGCGATCGCGCGGCAAGGCATAGCCGCCGAACAGGCTCAGACCGCCGTCGGCGCAGTCCACCACATAGCCGGCGCCCACCTCGGCGCGCAGGTAGGTGGCCAGGTATTCCAGTGCCTTCTGGCCCAGGTCTTCCAGCCGGCGGTCGCCCTGCAACTGCTGGCCCAGGCCGGACAGACCGGACGTCACCCACGACTGGCGCGCCTTGACGCGGTACTCGCGCACCGTCAGCGCGGCGGATGCCAGGATCAGGCCCAGCAAGATGAGGGAGCCGCCCCAGGAGTAGTACGTCGAGGTGGTGGAGGCCTCCACCCACAGCTGGCGGCGCTGCTCCAGCTCACGGGTCTGGCGGGTGTAGAGATCATCGATCAGCTCGCGCAGCCGGTCCATGGCGTTCTTGCCCACGTCCAGGCGCACCAGGGCCATGGCGGCGTCCAGGTCGCCGGCCTTGCGCAAGTCTATGGTTTCCTGCAGCTCGCGCAGCTTCTGGGTCGAGATGTCCTCGATCTGGTCCAGCAGCCGGTGCTGGACGGAGTCGCTGGACGTGCGCGCCTTGAGCGCCTCCAGCTGCTTTTGCAGCACATCGCGCGCCTGCTGGTAGGGCTGCAGATAGGCCTGGTCACCCGTCAGCAGAAAGCCCCGCTGCCCGGTTTCGGCATCCTTGAGCGAGGCGTTGAGCTGGCTGAGCTGGCGCATGGCCAGCGTGGTGCGGTCCATGGCATTCACGGCCTGGCCCCGCGCCTCGGACGCCCGGAAATTGACGAAGGCGATGACCAGGGTGGCCAGGGCCGCTGCACCAAAGCCTGCAACAAGCGTCCATGGAATGGCAAAGCGCTGGGTGGTCTGGTGGCTGGAAGATCGTGGCATGCAGTGGAATTTCTGGCGGAAATGGACGAAGGAATCCGCCAGGGACTGTAACGGTTTTGCGCGGCCCTCGGCAGCACTCGACCACACTCGGCCGCAGTCCGCGCTGGTTTCAGCGGTGCGCGACGCACGGCGCCACCACGGCAGCCGTTAACATGGCCCGATACCTTCCTTCCGACATCCCGCTGCGGTCGTCGGCCCACACTCCAGGAACCATTGCATGAAAACCTTTGCCCTCACCGTCGCATCGCTGGCCGCCGCCGCCTCGCTGGTGTCCACCAGCGCCAATGCCGCAGCGTTGATCTTCCTCAACGACACCATCGCCGCACGCATTCCCGCCAGGGACCTGCCCGACGCAAAGGCCGCCGTGGCCAAGGTGCTCAACGAGGCTGCCGACGGCTCCGTGACCGAATGGACCAGCCGCCCGAACCGTACCAACCAGCGCGTGACGATGGCCTTGCAGCCGCAGCAGACCGTGCAGACCGGCTCGGCCGGAAGCTGCCGCCTGCTGTCGGCCGACGTGCGCCTGAAAAAGACCTCGGAAAACTGGCGCTTCTGGTTCTGCAAGCAGTCCGATGGATCGTGGAAGGCCAGCGGCAGCCAGCCCTGAGCAAGGATTGCGGTGGCCGGTCACCGGGAATCCGGCATGGACCTACGCCACCAGTCCTGGACACATGGGAGCATGTCGGCCGGAAGATCGACATCGGAGAACAACCATGCCCCATGAATTTGTGCAGGCCACGACACTCGCCAGACGGCTGGCCCTGGGCGTCGCCACAACCTCTTTGCTGACGCTGGCCGCCTGCTCGGGCGAGACCTCGTCGACGCGCGCGGGATTTCCCATGGCCGAAGTGCCGCGCTTCAACCAGCCCCCGCCGGACAAGCCCCTGCTGGGCCAGCCCGTGATCATGGCCGAGCAGGTCATGCCACATGCCAAGGGGGATCCGCACGAGCCCTTGCCGCCAGCCGCGCCCCTGCCCGCCAAGGCATCGGAGCCCGCAAGCGGCGCAGGAGCCACGAACAAGGAAGATGCCGGCGGCGTGAACCCGGCCGCCGGCCAGGCTGCCGCCATCACCGATGGCCAGGGCGAGGGCTCCAAGTACCAACTGGGCGCCCCCAAGTAGCTGAACTCGGCCAAACCCGGCAGAACTCAACCGTAGCCGGGCGGACTCAGAACGAAGTCCAGTCCCCGTCGTCACTGCCCTTGGCCGCCACGGTCTGCCTGGCGGCCGGCAGCTTTGCGGCGGGCGCTGGGGCGGCAGATGCGCTGCGTGGGGCAGTAGCGGGTGCCGTGCCAGCAGCGGCGGCGGACGCGGCCAGCGGTCGGGCCGCAGGACGCATGGGCGCTGCCGCAGAAGGCGCGCGCGCGGCAGGTACGGAAGACGAAGCGGCTCCTGTCCCTGCACGGGCCGGCGCCACGCCGTCGATGCGGAACACGCTCACGGCGGCCGCCAGCTGATTCACCTGGGATTTGAGCGAGCCGGTCGCAGCTGCTGCTTCCTCGACCAGCGCGGCATTCTGCTGGGTCACCGTGTCCATCTGCGAAATCGCCTGGTGCACCTGGTTGATTCCGCTGCTTTGCTCCTGGCTGGCGGCCGTGATCTCGGCCACCAGGTCGCTGACCTGCTGCACGCTTTGCACGATGCCGTCCATGGTGCGGCCGGCCTCGGCCACCTGGCGCGTGCCCGCGTCCACCTTGGACACGGAGTCTGCAATCAGGTCCTTGATGTCCTTGGCCGCCGAGGCGCTGCGCTGGGCCAGCGCACGCACCTCGCCCGCCACCACGGCAAAGCCACGGCCCTGCTCACCGGCTCGGGCCGCTTCCACGGCAGCGTTCAGCGCCAGGATGTTGGTCTGGAAGGCAATGGAGTCGATGACGCCGATGATGTCGGCAATCTTGCGGCTGGACTCGCTGATGCCGCCCATGGTGTCCACCACGCCCGCCACCACCTTGCCGCCCTGCACCGCAGTCTGCGATGCCGAAGCGGCCAGCTGATTGGCCTGGCGTGCGTTCTCGGCGTTCTGCTTGACCGTGCTGGTCAGCTCCTCCATGGCGGCAGCCGTCTGCTCCAGCGAGCTGGCCTGCTGCTCGGTGCGCGAGGACAGGTCCTGGTTGCCCGCATCGATCTCGCCCGAAGCCGTGGCGATGCTGTCGGCACCCGAGCGCACCTGCCCCACGACCTGGGCCAGGTTGTCGTTCATCTGGCGCAGCGCCTGCAGCAACTGGCCGGTTTCGTCGCGCGAATCAACGGTGATGCGGCTGGTCAGGTCGTTGTTGGCCACGGTGCGCGCCACGCGCAGGGCTTCGGCCAGCGGCACGGTGATGCCGCGCGTGATCCACCATGCGGCCAGCGCGCCCAGCACCACCGCCAGGGACACCACGGCGATGATGGTGGCGCGGCTGGCAGAAAAGCGCACCTGCACTTCACCGGCGGAGCTGTCTATGGCGGCGCGCTGCATGTCCAGCAGGCGCTGCACGATCTCTATATAGCGCTGCGTGGCGGGCTGGTACTCCTGGGTGAACAGGCGCTCGGCATCTTCTGCACGGCCTTCGGCCTTGGCCTTGGTCACCACGTCGCGGCCCGCCAGGTAGCCGGCGCGCGCCTTCTTGATCTCGACCCAGATGTCCTTTTCTTCCTGCGTCTGCAGCAGCGGCTCGATGCGGTCCTGCAGCTTGCCCGACTGGCGCGAGGACTCGGCCGCGTCTTCGGCAAAGAAGGTGGCCAGCGAAGGATCGCTGCTCTTGGCGATGGCCGTGGTCCGGCGCGAGCCCGAGTGGATGTTGCGGAACCAGTCGCTGATCATCCGCTCCTTGGCCAGGGCCACCTCGGTGATTTCCGTGGTCGAGCGGGCCATGTGCCCCATGCTGACGATGCTGGTGACACTGATCAACAGCATGATCAGCAAAAGAATGGTGAAGCCGCCTCCGAGACGGAGGCCGATGCGCAGGTTTTTCATGTTTTCTGGGAGCAGGATGCAGGGCGGGGATGGTGCTGAAATCAGTTCTTGAGGTAGGCGTCCAGCACCATGCGGTTCCAGTTGGCCGAACCGACCAGGGAGTCGCCCAGCTTCTCGGCCGTGGCAACCACCGCACTTTGCTGCTGCTGCAGCGTCTTGACCCGGTCACCCAGACTGGCCATGGACGAGCTGAGGCGGCTGCCCGTGGACAGCGCAGAGTTGGCGCTGCTCTCCACCGCCTTGCCAATGCCGGCCAGGGCCGAGGTCACGCCGGCGGCATCGGCGGCCATGGACTTTTCCAGGGCCTTGGCATCCACCGCCAGCGTGCCGTCCTGGCGCTGGACGATGCCGAGCTTGCCCAGGCTGGGCGCGGTCGCGCTGCCCGTGACACTCATGATGGCCGAGCGCAACTCGCGCAGGGCGCGGGTGGCACCCACATCGGTGGAAGAACCGGCCGCCGCGCTCACGCTGCCCTTGGCAACGCTGGAGTTGTAGCGCGCCACCAGCTTTTCCAGCGCGCCTTGCACCGACTGGGTGGTGCTGGTGGCCGAGAGCGCGGCCACATCCTTGCCCGCCGAGGCCAGGTCCACCAGGGATGACTTGAACTGCCCCAACGCCGACAGCGAGGTCGATCCCGCCTGGGCCTGGGCCGCAATGCGCTCGTGCGCCTTGGTCAGCGACGGTGCCAGCTTGCGCACCTTCTCCGCTTCGGTGGTCTCGGTCTTGGTGCTGTCCGTCTTGGTGGCGCTGGTCTCCGCAGCGCTCTTCTTGCCGGCCGAATCCGAAGCCGCCTGCGTCGTGCTGTTGAGCTTGGATTGGGCGCGGGCCAGCAGGCTTTGCACGTTCAGGTTGTCGGTTCTGATGCTCATGTTCTCTTCCCTGTGAGTTGGCAGATGGCGCGGGCGCGAGGCCCGTCCACGGTTTGGCAGGAAGACTACCGGGACGCCGCCGCAGCGATGCGGGGAAAAGCAGGCCCCTTGCCCACGACTTGCAGGCTTTGCTGCGCCGGAACGGATGTCCGCCGCCTTCCCGCAGCGGCCCAGCCATGAAAAAGGGCCTCCGAAGAGGCCCTCCAGCAACACATTGCGGCCCTCAGGCCATCTGCGTCAGGGCGCCATAGCGCTCGCGCGCCGTTTGCAGCATGTAGAACGTGATGCGCTTGACCTCGGCCCGGCTGTCGGCGATGTGCTCCCTCAGGCAGGACTGGGCCCGCGCCGCATCGCCAGCCTCGATGGCCGCGAGGATGGCGGCATGGTCGTCATAGGTTGCCGAGACCCGCGGCAGCTTGATGACATCCAGGCGCCGGATGATGCGGATGCGCTCGGTGATGTCCAGGTGGATGCGCGCCATCTCCTGGTTGCCGGTCGCGGCCACCAGGCCGGTATGGAAGGCCTCGTCCAGCGAGGCCACCACGGCGGGGTCGGTCTCGCGCTGCTCCTCGGGCACGCACCAGACCTCGCGCAACGGCTGCAATGACTTCAGCGATTCGCCCACCAGGCTGGCCACGGCGCTGGTCTCCATCAGGGTTCGCACCTCATAGAGATCCTCGAAGTACTTGAAGTCGAAGGCCTTGATCTGCCACCCGCTCTTGAAATGCACATCGACATAGCCATCGCGCTGCAACCAGAACAGCGCCTGGCGCACAGGCGTGCGGCTGACCTGCATGCGCGTGGCGATTTCACCCTCGCTGAAGCGGTCGCCGGGCAGCAGGCGGAAGTCGAAGATGTCGTTCTTCAGGCAAGCGTAGATCTGCGCGGCCAGCGAGTGCGCGCTGCTTGCAGGCCCCTGGCGCGTCTCGCACACGGGCGGGGAGGCAACCGCGATGCTCATGCGACTGCCATGCCGGTTGGAGAACACCGCCCCTGCCGTTGGCGACAGCAAAGTCCAGCCAGGACCCGGCGCAAGGCGGTGGAAAAGAGCGAAGCCATGCCTTCGGCACCGTGCAGATTTGCGGCCGGTGACAGGGTATACGCCGATTGCTGCTGCAATCTCTCTGACGGGTTTGCACGCCGGCAATGGGCAATGGTCCATTCACGCATTTAGTACTCTTTCTTGTACACAAGTTGGCAGTGGAATTTATTAAAGAAACGAATTGCGTTTTAATAATTGGACCGGCAAAAATATTCTCGACAACGTCCGATGTTCGTGTATGCTCCGCCACTCGCCGCAGTACGGGCCAAACGCACCATAACGGTTCGCAGGCCCCGGCACCAGGCATTCAATGTGCCTGATCAATAGACACAGGAACCCACGCGCGGTAATCCTGCGCATATCCACGGCAATCCATTTTTATCAGAAATTTTCTGCACATCGATAGTGCAGCGAGCAAGTCGATTTCCCATGCCCGCGGCCATGGGTTTTTGTGTTTGTCAAAGATTGACAAGCCTAACGACATTCAGCTTTTGACAGGAATGGAAAGCTGGCCCACGTCAAAAAAATGACACAAAAACCAGCCAGGCACGCGGTTACCACGCGGCCTCAAGGCACGTCTCTCCGATATTCCTTCAACAGCCCGATTTCGGCTTTCCATACTGAAAAGCCTCCATCGATAGATGGAGGCCATATTCCCGCACGTCCACGACAACACCCGCGCCAGACGAGTCCGACGCGGGTTGCCGCAGCAGCACAGCTGCGGGAGGAAGCTCAGGCTTCGCGGTTTTCCTTGATGTTGAAGCCCATCTGGCTCTCGGCACCCTTGCCGCCCTGGTTGGTCTGTTCCCAGTACTGGGTCTTGACCTTGGCAGCCTGGAACGAGTAGTTCACGGTCACGGTGTCAGAGGAGTTGGCGCCGCTGACGGTCACGTTCGTCACCATGACGTCGGTCAGGGTGATCTTGGTGAACTCGATCTGCGAGCCGCCGGCCTTGCACAGCGAGATGTCGACCTGGCCCAGGTGCTTGCCCGTGGCGCAGTGCTTGAGCACGGCGGGGTAGCACTTGTCCACCTTGGCGATGACGTTCAGGTCATGGAAGCTCACCTTGCCGGCGCCGGCACCACCGCCGCTGGACATGGTGTTGGGCTGGGTAGCACCCCAGGTGAAGGAGTCGATGTCGGTCCAGCCCTTGTGGTTGGAATCCTGGGACTCGCCACTGGCGCCCTCGACCTTCATGAACATATCAACGGACATTGCACACCTCTCGAACTAATGGATTAAACGTTCGCATGCAACCCAATAGCCTGATTGCATCGGATAGTTCACACGCGAACAAAGGGGAAACCACTCTCGGGTAGAGCGCACGAAACCGATTCACTTAACACGTGATTCAGATCAGTGCGGCGCATACCCTGGATGGTCAAGGAATGTATTGACAATCGCCTGCAATCCTCACTGTCGTGAACCGCCCTCCTTTGTTGGAGCCGCGATGATAGTGGATAAGGCCGGCAAAATACAAACAATTGAGCAGACTGAATTGTTACGGCGGATACATCTGAAAAAAAATGTATCCACCTCATATCCATTCGATTCGTGTCATGGCTTTTTGCGGAACTCAAGCTACACTCACGCCGCATTCGGAGTCCGATTGAAATACGATCTTGTATTCATGACGAATCCATGACGCTCGTCTTTGGCCCCTGGCTTCAGACAATAGGCTGATTGAGGAAAACCAACGGTTTACAGAGACAGATTGCCGGTGTGATGCCGGCTTTCTCCTTGTCCAATGGCCTCGAACAGGTTCGGCACCCTGGCTGCGCGACAGACATCGCCCGCCAGGGTGTGAAACAACATCTTGGGTGGGATTGCATGGATAGCGAAGCAGCATGTTCGACCAACTGCCTTCCGGCAGGTGTCCAGATTGGCGAATACCGCGTGCTCGATGTCATCGGCGAAGGCGGTTTCGGCATCGTCTACAAGGCCCGTGACCTCTCGCTGGACCGCGAGGTCGCGATCAAGGAGTACATGCCTTCGGCCCTGGCCGGACGGCAAAGCTCCCATCAGGTGCATGTGCGCTCGCAGCACCGTGGCGCGTTCGACGCCGGGCTGCGCAGCTTCATCAACGAGGCCCGCCTGCTGGCGCGCTTCTCGCACCCCACCCTGGTGCATGTCTACCGATTCTTCGAAGCCGGCGGCACGGCCTACATGGTGATGCGCCACTACGAGGGCCAGACGCTGGGCCGCGTGCTGCAGGCATCGTCGGGCCGCATCGACCAGGCCCAGCTCAGCACCCTGCTGGCCCCGCTGCTCGATGTGCTCGAGGTCCTGCATGCACAGGACTGCTTCCACCGCGATATCGCGCCGGACAACATCTTCGTGCAGCGCGATGGCAGCCCCGTGCTGCTGGATTTCGGCGCCGCGCGCCGCATCATCGGCGACATGACCCAGGCGCTGACCATGGTGCTCAAGCCCGGTTTTGCGCCCATCGAGCAGTACGTGGACGACGGCGCCATGCCCCAGGGCGCGTGGACGGACATCTACCAGGTCGGCGCCCTCATTCACCAGGCCGCCACGGGCCGCACTCCTGCCACCTCGGTGGCGCGCATGGTCACGGACCCCATGCAGCCGCTGACTTCCGAGCAGGTTCCCGGCTACTCCGACGCCTTCCTGCAGGGCATGCAAAAAGCCCTGGCCGTGCGCCCGCAGGACCGGCCCCAGTCGATTGCCGAACTGCGCAGCCTGCTGGGCCTGTCTGCCGAAAACCGGGCGGCGCCTGCGCCTGTGGAGCCCAGCCCCATCTACATCCCGATCACGACGCCTGCGGCCGTTCAGGCCGCCATGGCCAGTGAGTCGGCATCCGCGCAGGCACCCCGGTTCCTGCCAATCACGGAAACCTACGTTCCCGCACCCACCCCACAGGTTGCGCCCGTGGCGACGGTCATGCCGGTGGCACCTGTGGCACCTGTGGCACCTGTGCTGCCCGTGCCGCCTGTTGCAACGGTTCCACCCGTGGCCCCGGCATCGCCGGTCCCCGCTCCTGCTGCCATGGCCACGCCTCAGATGGCATCCCCATCTGCACCCCAGGCCTCTGCAGCCGACCCGATGGGCCTGGGCAACGGGCCGTTCATCGACATCGACCAGGCACTGCCGGGCATGCCGGCGCCTCAGGCTCCGGTTCCGGCTGCACCACCTGCACCCGTTCCCGAGCAGCCCGCCGCAGCGCCGGCCGTCCAAGGTAAGCCTCCGGCTGCCCGACCTCCAGCTGCGGGGGCCCAGGCTGCGCCCAAGGCCAGGCGCAGCAGCATGGCCGTACCGTTGGCCATCGGCGCCCTGGTGCTGGCTGCCATCGCGGGTGGCGGCGTGCTGTGGTACGACCATTCCCAGGACCAGGCACGCGCCAAGACCCTGGCAGCACGCGACAGCCTGGCCTGGCAGCAGGCGCAAAGCCAGTCCAGCCTGGCCCGCCTGCAGGACTACCTG
>Ga0105243_10000822_pt1 | contig 29614 bp, 32 predicted proteins | sample KBSM34metaG_FD_81525 | JGI IMG/M metagenome (GOLD analysis project Ga0105243, IMG submission 81525) | Miscanthus rhizosphere microbial communities from Kellogg Biological Station, Michigan, USA - KBS M3-4 metaG | ecosystem: Host-associated > Plants > Roots > Rhizosphere > Soil | place... | reverse complement strand
GTTCACGTGCTGGTGCAGTGACTGCAGGTCATCGTATTTCGCCAGCGCCTTGCTGTCTTTCAAGCGCAACGCACGGATCATCGGTGCGACGAGCCAGAAGTCTTCGCGAGCCACGCGCCGGATGAGCGCAGGCGTGATGACCTCCTTGGCGTCGCTGCTCACTTCTCCGGCGGAGATCAGCCTCATCTGAGCGAGCATGAATATCTTGACGACCAGGTCCGTGACGCCCTGCGTTTCTTCGTAGAGCGCTGCGCTGAGGGCCGGGGTCAGCGGCGTGGCTTCGCGCGTCCACTGAAACGCCCACATTTTTTCAAGAAAGTACGTCCACACCCGATCCTGTGGCATCGGATCCCAACGCAAGGCGCCAAGTCCACTGGAGCGTCGACCTTGGCGAAAGTTTCCCTGCAGCAGATCGACAGCGCTCGGCGTACCGATCAACTCGACAGGCACGCCGATCGTGTTGACCAGTTTCACCACGAAGCTCAATACCTCTTCACCCGCTCCCGAGCGGGCATGTTTCAGATGTTGAATCTCGTCGACCACGAGCAAGCCGATGGCGTGGTTGGTTGCGACCTCGGCCATGTGGACGACCATCTCGTCCTCACTGCCTTTGCCATACAGCTTGAAGTAGGTCGTCCCCAGCAGACGGTCCACGGCGATGAAGAAGTCGATGCACAGTTGCTTGGGACCGCCTTTTTGCGGGCTCTCCAATTTGATCCATGAGAGCTGGGTCATCTGCAGGCCCGGATGAACAATGATCTGGGGGTACTGCCGCAGGATTTGTTCTTCGGCGCGGGTTTTTCCCACGCCTGAACAGCCCGTCAACGCAAAGCTCAACGCGCTGGGATGGAAAAACGGGATCACGTTGCTGGCACTGGTTCCAGCCATCGCCTGGCGAACTCCGCCGGCCAGGCGTGCGGCATAGCCGGGTGCCAGAGGATTGCGGCCCATGTAGCCTTGGCGGATCATCATGTCCAGGCGTTCCGCCAGGCGAATCTGGCGCTCCATCGGCTCGAAGTACTGAAGCAGGCGCAAGACACAGTGCTTGCGCAACTTCGCCGGAAAGTTTCGCTCCCTCGCATCGAAGACGACTTGGCCTCGAAGCCGCGCTGCCCACTCCTGCATCGAATAGATCGGTGGGAGCATCTGGATGAAGGGATGGTCCTCGTATTCTGGAAGGCTCACAGTGTGCTGATCAAACTGCGTCATGTCGTGCTCCAGCGTTCAGAATGTCAAGGATGTCCGGTTCAGCGTGATCGTCTGCAACGCTGCCGGGAAAAGAGATGACCACGCCGCTCCGGGGCAACGACCCGGGCAGCGCAGGTTGAACTTGTGGTGACTGCCCAACATTGGGAATGAACACCTCGTCAAGCCGGCGTGCGGCCTTCTCCTCCTCACGGTTGTCGCGGATCTTCGCCACACGGCTCCGATTGCTCTCCTGCGACGCCGGACCTGCCTGCGACTGCGCTTCGGCGACCGTGTCGTTGATCAACCTCACCAGGTTCGCGTCGGCAAGTTGCTGGTCCGTGCGATGGTTTGCGGACGCATGTTTGGACGAATCTGCCTGTTCGCAGATTTCCCATTCGGAAAGCCCAAGAAAAGCTCGGCTGCGCGTCGTGAAGGTGCACACGTCGAAGAGCTTCTCGTCATCCCGGTGCAGGTAAATCTGCTCCATGGAACGCGAGTCGTAAGACACCTTCACAGGCCAGCCTCGGTCCTGTCGCGCCTTGTCGAACCAGCGTTCCGTCATCGCCCGCTCGCAGGTGTAGTGCTGACCACGAAAGAGAATCCCTTCCGTCGTGACACGCGCGAAATCGACTGGCATCAGCGCGAACTTGACGAGTGACTCGTCGTACTGGCGAAGGGCTCCGCTGCGGTTCGCGATGCCCCAGTTCCACAGGTCGCAAGGAACCGGCAAGACCTCGTCCTCCAACAAGGCACGATCGGCGTCGTAGTCCGCGAGCTCGTGATGGTTGTTGAAGTACAGGACGCAGCCGATGATGATCCTGGTGAACTGGTCCAGGTCGAGCGTGGCATCCAGGCGGTAGTCGCTGCCGCCACGCGCGCGAAAGTCCTTCTTCACGTATCCCGGTGCATACGCCTTGAACTTTGCAGGCAGCAGCCGAAAGCGCGTCTCGATGACCCCCTTCCAGTCAGCCCGATACGGCGCGGTGTTCTCGACAATGACCCCGAACATGGTCTGGAGCATGTCCGCTTTCGCACTTTCCAACTCCCCGCGATCAGCGAGAAGAAAAGTGCACAGATGCTGGCACGGCCAGTCTTCGGGATCGATCTGCACGCCGTACTGCGCACAAAAGGCGACTTTGTCGGACGCCGTATTGGCCAGGGCCATCATCGCGCCCACCCAGGATGGCCCCTCGAGGCCCACATACAGACCCACGATACAGCGGGAAAAAACGTCAATGACCAAGTAGAGGACAGGCCTGCCCACGATCTTTTTGCGGTTCAGCCGCGACACCACGTAGACGTCAGCCACTGTGGCGTCGATGGCGTAGCGAGCGCCGGGCCCCCAGACACCGTTGGTGGCCGTGCCGACATACCCCCGCATGTCCTTGTCGTAAATCTTGGCGCCGACCCGGCGTCGCGCGATATTGAAGCGGTCAAGCTCCTTGTAGAACCAGTACTTGAATTGATCAAGCGTCGGACGCAACCACTCTCCCGACTTCTTGTCGATGTCTCGACCCACACTGCTGGAGCGCTGCGTTTCCGGGTCGGTGACCCGGCGCGTGAAGTACCGCTCGATCATGTCGTTGTAGACCCCCGAAAGCGTGAAGGCGCTTTCGCTGGCGTAGGTGTTCACGGCCACCGCGAAGGTTCTGCGGATGGCCTTGCCTACGTTCATTCCTACCTCGACGCCAAATTTGCGCGGGCGACCACGCTTGCTGTCGTCGTCGTACTTCCGCTCCTTGCCCTTGCCACCGCATTTGAAGAAACTCGGCAACAATGCGTTGGCGACCTGGCCTCGCTGCCAATAGCGGCGCAGGTTGTTGTAGATCGCCTGCTTGCTGCCACTCTTGCTCTCGATGTGCAGCTTGATCATTCGAGAGCGCCGTCCGGGATGGAAAATTTCCGGGAGCGCGACGACCATCATTGCGATGGATTTCCATGCCTCGTCACGCACGCGCACCTGCGATGCGCTCGGTGCCATGGTGGAAGTGAGCCGGCTGTACGGATCTTCCTGTGACGTCAAAAGCCGCGCCCGGCCTTGCTCCACGTCATCGTGCAGTTGTGCTGCGTTGTGCATGATGGGCATTGCTTTGCAGTTGTCGATGTCGATGACGAACCACACCTCGTTGGAGGGATGCAACCAGAGAAGACGCAGCCGCATCGGCTCAGGACTGCCGGGGTAGACGAGCACACGGTTGACAAGAAGCATCATGCGGCCCTCCGCTCATTGCTGCGTACCCAAGTACTCGCGGCTTCGTCGCTGACGATTTGGAAGACATCGGCAGGCGCCTTGATGTCGAAAGGACGCTCGAGGTCATAGACCAGCCGTTTGTTAGACGCGAGATGGCGCAACACAGTCAGTGCCTCTCCCATGCGGAACCCGTGCTGCTCCTCGAGATGCTCGCAAAGCCAGCGCATGCTCGCCCCCCGCGCACGTTCGAGTGCGTGGAGGAACTGTTGGCACCGGTCTTGCCAATAGTGCGCGTGCGGCGCGACCACCATGTCCAGGCTGCGCATCTCAGCGAGCCACTCCAGATTACTCACGCGCACGGCAGAGATATCGAGTTCCGTGATGACGGCCCAGGCCACGCGCCTCGCCTCCCAGAATCGACGCTCGATTTCGAGCTTTTCCAGCACCCGCACGTTGGCGTTCAAGTCCTTCACAGGCTTGACAGCGCGCGCCAGCATGAACTTGGTGGCGTCCCGTGCGACGGTCACCACGACATCGGTCGTCATCACGATGTCGACGCCGGTCCTGGGGTCCTTCGGATGCTTTACGCCCATCTTCCGGGCAATCCATCGTGTCTCGTCGCGATCCAGCGGAAACTGCTCGCGCAGGTCGTCTGTTGCGTCGTCCCAGTCGTAGATCAGGATCACGGCTCGTTCCAGCTTGGACAACACGTGATGCAACCTGCCGGTCCTGCGGCCGAGAACGCGCGACGACAGGCCGTTCGAGGGGACATCCTGAATGGTCAAGAACGGCCGGTACTCGGCTTTCTCGCCTTCGCCACGTTTCTCCTTGAGGAAGCGGGCGATCTTTTGCTCATCCATTGCGTAGCGATGCTTAGCCATGGTGCACCTCACCGACCCGCGCATGGCGGGTTGCTTCAGAGCTCAATCCCGCATCTGCGATGGCGTGCAGCAACGGCGAAAGCTGGTCGCTGCTTGGACGTGCGCGCGGCGAGCGCGGCGACAGATGGAAAATGGAACGGTTCATTGACTTCCTCTTTGCAAAAAAGCCCTTGCGGGCACATTTGCACGGGAAGACCCGCGGCGGCCGTCCATCCAGGCAAGCGGATCCGCACGTCGGCGCTGTAGCGCCGACGACACGTTCTTCGCCGACCAGAACGGACAGATCAAGACCAAATCGAAGACGAACGTCTCCCCAGCACGAAAGGTCTTGAAACCTCGCGCGGGCGGCAGTAAAGTCGAGCCTGTTTAGGAGCGCAGACCTTAAAGGGCCCGTACACAGTTGGTAGCTGCGTGCGGGCCTTCTGCCATCAGTGACCAGTCAAAGCTTCGGGTTCTTCTCGTGCTCCTTTCCCGCCGGGCCTTGTGCGCTCATGTCAGAGCGGCCCGGCTGTGGTTCGATGGCGCCCTCTGAAGGCGATGACACCAGGTAGGCCGCGACTTCGGCGACCAGGACATACGTACCTCGCCGGTGCGGCGTGTCCATGCAGCGAATGGGCAAGTGCCCGCGCTCCATGCTTTTCTCCAGCGCCGTCACGGTCTTGAAGCGCAGCACTTCAGCGAGCGCCGCCGTGTCCATCACAGGCCCGTACCGCGACATCAGGTACGACTCGATGCGCTGCTGTGCATGCAGATGCATGTACGCGTGCGGGCACACGCGCTGTGTCGGCTCACCGGTCAAAACATCCATCGGGTTCGAGGTCATCTCCCCATCATGAAGCAGGCATTCGCCTGTGAAAAGTGGCCTGCGCGGCGCATAGGCAGGTCAGTCCGATGTGCGTTTAGCTCTCTATTTCGTCCGTCCAGTAGTACTGCGCGGAGCAAATATGGTCAGCCGTTGCATGGCTCGGCTTTTTCAACTCATTTTTGAGTTAGCCTTCGCGCTGAATCGAGCGGCCATCGAGGGGAGAAAAAATTTCGAACTGGCTGTTGTAGAAACGCAAAATCCGACCGCGTACTGTCTTGTCGTTCGTCGTCGGCACCATTTCTGACCTGTTAGCAAAGTGCGGATCTCCTATCAGGCGTTGCTGCTGCCCCGGCTGGCAGCCATAGGCGAACTCGCAACCCGATTCATTTCCGAGGCGGCAGACCGCGCTGGGCTCAACGCGACGCAATGGCTTGTCGCCTTTCATCTCGAGAAGAATGCGCCCGAGGGAAAGCGGGCCGCGATGAGCCCCAAGCGGCTGGCCGCGCTCATGATGTGTCCCCAGACACGGGTCATCACCCAGATCGCAGTGATGAAGCGCAAGGGGCTGATCGAGCTCGTCGACATCGACTCCGCCGAGCCTCGCCCGTCTCGGCGCGACGGGCGCAAGTTCTACGCGTTGACGAATGCCGGGCTGTCACTGCTCCAGAAAAGCACTCAGGATTGCGGTGCAGATGACGCGCTTTTTGCGAGTTTGATTTCTTCCAAATTGGCCATCGAATTGAAGGCCCTTCATGAAAGGCTCGAAGTGGCATCCATGGAAGATTGGCTGGATTCAATACCGGCTCTCAAAGGCGCGCTGAGGCAACGGCTTGTCAAGTCGACTCGTCGGAGCTAGTCGGTAGGCTCTCGGCGCGAAACGGTAACCTGAGAACGCACCATGTCCCGCCAGTACCTCGACGTTCCCTACCTCTCCAAGGATGCCGCGAAGGCGCTCGGCGCGCGCTTCGATGGCACGGCCAAGCGCTGGTACGTCGAGGCCGGCGTCGACCTGATCGCGTTCAGTGCTTGGCTGGCGTTCTACACGGAGTGTGAGCATCACCACACGCTAGGGGACCGCAATCCCCTTTGTCGAACCATGTGTAAGCCACGTCGAAAAATGCGAATGGCCCTGGCTCTACTGCCGCCAAATGCGACTGGGCCGGTCCCGGACGGTGGCTGCGGGTTGCAAACTGCACTTCGGCGCGCAAGATCTGCCTGCCCTCTAGCGCTCCGCCGGGCCCGCAGGCCCTTCCGCAGAGACATTTTCCAGAATGGCCACGGCCTGGCGCGCATGGACCAGTGCTCGCTCGACGCCCCCATCGGAGGCCAAGCCCGTGCCGTGGCGTGCTGCTATCGCACGCAGGCAGAAGTTCAGCACGCTGGTCGGCGCACCCAGTTTCTCGCTCTCGTACCGGCTCAGGCAGGTGCGGTCCACCCCGAGCACCTTGGCGAACTCAGTCTTCGTGAGGGTGCCGCGGGCGGCCTGAATCAGTTCGCTCTGAGACGCGGGAAAGGGCATTTGGCCGTGCTTCTATTGCACATATTGTGTGATAATAGCACGCGAAATGTACCTACTATTGAGCCCAAATCTCAACCATGGCTGACGCAGCACAAGTCACTGAACTGCTCCTGGCATCCATGCGAAATGAGGACGAGCACTTCCTGGCAGTGACGCTCAAGTGGTCGCCGCCGAGACTCAAAAAAGGACACGTCAAAGTCGCTTCGGAGATGCGCGAACTGGTCGACAAAGCCCGCAACCAGCCCCTTGCAAGGCCGAGCACTGTCCTCCAATGTCGCTGGCACAGCCCAAGGGTGAGCTGGTGGCACTGCACCTCGCGGGCACGGTAGTGCCCGAACGTTTCATAACATCTGGAACAACCTATGAACGCAGAAATCCTCAAGCGAGTGGTCCGGGCCATCGCAGACGGTTCTCAGGAAGACTTGGAGCGACTCGCGGGCAAGATCGTTGAGTCCGAACGCAAAACCGGGCATGTCAAGCTCGCGGCCCAGCTCGAGGCGATCCTTAAGCAGGCCAAGCCGGCACGCGCATCTCCTGTGCAGGAAAACCCGGAAGTTGGTCGCTCCTTGGCAGCACTACCGATAAGCCGCCGCCATGGCGAGTCTTTGGCAACGCTCATCCCGACCGATGCGCTCGAGCATCACATGGTCTTGCCTGGGGAAATCGAGCAACGGTTCGCGCGCGTCGAATCCGAATATGCCGCGCGAGACAGGCTGCGAATTTTTGGCCTTAAGCCCAGAAAGACGATCCTCCTGTACGGTCCTCCAGGCTGCGGAAAGTCGCTCGGTGCCAAACGGCTCGCATGGGCCACGGGCCTGCCACTGATGAAGGTCCGCTTCGATGCGCTGGTGTCTTCCTATTTCGGTGAGTCCGCGTCCAACCTGCGCTCGATCTTCGACGCTGCGCGCGGGCGTCCCTGCGTGCTGCTCTTGGACGAATGCGACTTCATCGCCCGCTCTCGTACGAACTCACGGGATGTCGGTGAAGCTTCGCGCATCGTGAATTCATTGCTTCAGCTGATGGAAGATTACGACGCCCCGGGCCTGCTCGTGGCGACGACGAACATCGAGGAGTCGCTGGACTCGGCGCTCTTCCGTCGCTTCGACGACGTGTTCATGATCCCATTGCCAGGCGCGGTTGAAATCGAAAGGCTGCTGAGGGAGACGCTGGCCTCGGTCCAGTTCGTAGAGCCCATCGATTGGGCAAATCTCGTCGAGCAGTTGCTCGGAGCGTCGGCCGCGATGGTCGTGAAGGCGGCACAGGATGCCGCGAAGGCCGCTGTGCTGAGCGGCGGGCATCTACTGACACAGGCACACCTGCGACAAGCTATCCTCGAGCAACGGAGACACGAGAACTCCGCTCGAGGAGAGTAGCGATTGCCTGCGAATCACAGCTTTGAGCATCTTTCTTTGGTTCGACGTTTCGAGGGCGAAGCGAAGCTTCGTGGCAGTGGCAATCCATCGCCTCAGACGATCGCGAACAAGCAATTTCGTGCCGGACATACCGCTGCGCTGACGCAAGCGGTGGATCGTCTTGATGCAAATTGGCGAGAGCGTCGGCAACGACGGGCCCTGGCGGGCGATACAGTTCCGCCGGTGCCCGCCGGAGTGCCAATCCTGCTGAGGATCGACCCGGACCTCGAAATCGACGAGCTGCGATCCGCCTTTGGGCTGGAGGTGGTTTGTGAGCAGGAAGACGGCTATGTGATCGTGGCTTCCGAGTCCATCGATCTGGCCGTGTTCCGCCGCAAGATCAATGACTTCGCTGTCAGCATTCGCGGGTCCGCCACCGTCGCAAGCGTGCACATGCTGTTCGACGATCCCGATCAGCAGGAGCGGCTGGGCCGGATCCTCTCGGATCAGTTGATGCTGGCGTGGGGAACGATCGACGACGTCCAGAACTATGTCATCGACATTGGCGTCGCCTGCGTCGGCACCATCGAAATCCCGTCGAAGCCCACACGCGGGGAGACCACCCCTGACGATAAGTGGGACGCGCGAATGCGCGTGTGGAAGAGACGTCGGGATGAGGCTTATGACGCGTGGGATGTGCTCAAAAGCAGCCGTGAAAGCGCGCTGGACAGGTTTGTCCAAGCCTATGGCGGAACGATCCTGCGCATTCGGGATGCAATGGATTTCGAGTCGGGCGTCCTTTCCGACAGCTTCTCGGTTCGGTTGCGCATTTCGGGGCAGGGTTTGCGCGACCTGATCCTGAATTTCCCTTTCATCTTCGAGGTCGCCGAGCCTGAAGACATCGAATTCCCTCGAGGCGCAACGGGCACTGCTGGCGCCGCTGGCGTAGGGGTAGCGCCGATACCGCCCGATGCGGGGGCGCCAGCAGTCTGCATCATCGACAGTGGTATCCAGGAAGGACATGTCCTGCTGCGACCTGCCATTGACACTGCGGCTTCGTACAACTTCATGCCGGGCACGCAGCCGACCGATGTTGCCGACTATGTCTCGGGTGGAGGGCATGGCACGCGAGTCGCCGGCGCGGTTCTGTACGGTGAGAACATCCCCTTAACTGGCACTCCCCAGTTGCCCTTCTGGATCCAGAATGCCCGCGTGCTCGACCAGCACAACCAGATGCCTCAGGGGCTGTTCCCAGCGGATGCCATTCGGGCGGCCGTAGAGCGGTTTCGCAGCAGCGCCAGAGCGACACGCATCTTCAATCACTCCATCAACGCGTATGGCTACTGTCGTCTGCGGCATATGTCTTCATGGGCCGCGGAGATTGACGCTGTGAGTGCCCAATACGACGTCCTCGTGGTCCAGAGTGCGGGCAACCTCTCGCCCACCGGCCCGCTGCGTCATCCCGGCATCGAGGATCATTTGAACGCCGGTCGTGAATATCCCGCGTATCTCTGCGAGTCGGCCTCGCGCATCTCGAGTCCCGCGCAGAGTCTGCAAGCCCTCACCGTTGGCTCTGTGGGCTACGGCGCGTACTCGGGGACTGACTGGAGAAGCTTTGTGCCTGCCGGCGATCATCCGGCTGCATTCTCTCGCTCGGGCCCAGGCATCTGGGAGGTTCTCAAGCCCGAAGTGGTCGAGTACGGCGGCGACTTCGTTCGCTCGACCAGTGGTGCGCACGATGTCCGCGGAAGTGAGGGCGCGGCGTGCCCGCCACTCGTCCGGTCCACGATGTATCCGCCAGGGCCGGCAGCCGACCGGGACGCCGCCGGAACTTCTTTCGCTGCACCGAAGGTCGCTCGTATCGCCGCCAGGGTTCAACAGGTGCTGCCGGCGCATACCGCTCTCCTTTACCGGGCGCTCGTTGTTCAGTCTGCCCATTGGCCGGCGTGGGCAGGAGCTGTCCATGCCAGGCTTCAGAACCTGCGAGCCCGCAAGAGCAAGCCAGCCAAGGTGAAGCACGAATTGGTCGCGCTGCAGCAGGACGCTGCCGCGATTCTGCGCACCATTGGATTCGGCATACCGAACGAAAGCCGTGCAACGGAAAACGATGCGCACCGCACGACACTGATCACCGACGAGGTCGGATTGATCAAGGCGGGGGAATGCCACGTCTATCAGGTGCCGATCCCGAGTTCGATGCGGCGTCCGGGCGACGAGTACGAGGTGCGAGTCGATGTGACGCTCTCGTACGCAGCGCAGCCCCGTCGGACTCGCCGTCATTTGAATCGATACCTCTCCACGTGGGTGGACTGGACCACGAACAAGCTCGGCGAAGGTATGAACGACTACCTGCAGAGGGCAATGAAAGAACACGCGGGGGCCAAGGAAAACCTCGAAGGCCAGGTGTTGCCCTGGACATTGCACGAGAGTCCCCAATGGGGCGTCATCAAGGATTTCAAGCGAAATAGCGGGACCGTTCAGAAAGACTGGGCAGTGGTGAAGTCCAACGCACTGCCGGACCATTTCTGCATCGCTGTTCGCGGCCACAAAGGCTGGAGTCAGGACCCCGATTCGACAGCGAAATACGCGCTGGCCGTCACCTTCGAGATCGTGGGCAAGGAAATCGAGATCTACGATGACTTGAGAGTCGAAGTCGAGGAACTGCAAGCATCCATCAGGAGTGAGATCGAGGTCGAATAGGGATTGGAACGTCCGTGGCTATTGTGTGGCGAGGCGCTGCGCAATCTCGCGTGCACCGAGGCCCTGCAGCCCTGCAAGGCTTTCGAGCTGGGCGGCCCGCGGACGCGCCTTGCCCTGCCCCCGGTGGCAGATCGTCTGCCCGGAATGCCCACCAGTTGCCCCTAGCTTGCAGGGCCGCGCTGAACCGGCGGATCGGGGCCCGAGCGCGCCCGCGTCAGCTCCGTGCCATGCCGACGAGCTCTCAAAGCACCCGCGCAGGCAGCTTCCCGCTTTTCGCGCACTGCTGCTGAGTGGGGCACTCGATATGGCAAGGGCGCATACGCCCGGGAGCTTGAGGCGTTCATGGGTATGTCGGTCTGCCCAGGGCTGCCAGAAAGAAAAGTTTGGTCGAATTTTCATGTTGGTCAGCGCCGTTTCCCGCTGCCAAAGCTGCCAGGCAATCGAAGGTGCGAGTCCATGAGATCGCTTCCCTTGCCAGATCGCACAGTCTTCTTTTTTTGAACTGGGCGTGTGGCTATTTTTTGCGAGACTACGGGTGTGTTCGCGGCCTTCGCTGCGACTTGAGCCACGAGCTCTGAGGTCGCCTTCTTCAGCTTCCTGGGCTTCGTCGGTGTGAGAACGAATGTGAGCTTGGGTCGAAGCGATTCAATGAGCTCTGCTGCGTGGTGCGTACCATCTATGAGAGCAAGAACGTTGTTCAAGAAACTGAAGTCCCCATGCTTCACTGCGTGGTCAGCCGCCATGACCACTGCTTTTCGATACTGAGCAGACTGAGCTAGTTTTTTCAAGTCGAGAAAGGCGGCAATCCTCGGGTCGGTTATCAGCGAGAGAAGCTTTTTTGCCTCTGCGATCTCCTTGTCTTCCATGTCCCTCCTCGTGTTTTCAGTTCAGGCAAAGTATTAACGTTTTGACGATCTTTCCAAGTGGTGTTTCATTTGAAGCGAAAGCTACCGTCTTCGTCGAACAGATCTCTCACACCGAAACGAAGGCGAGGGAAGCAGAAGTCGGCGCCTCCGTTGAGGACGTGATCTTCTCCCTCCGGATGCAGCACGCCGTCGAAGTCAAGGAAGAGGATCACCCTGGACCTCCGAATCCGTTCTCATCGGGCCTCATACGACACCGCCGTATTGGATGGCGTTGAGCATCAATAGGACCTTTTCCGACCCCCCCGGCTGCGAAAGCTGCTGGCGTCTGGCCGTCGAGCAGCTTGTGCGGCTTGTGCGGCTTGTGCGGCTTGTCCAGCCAAGCTGAAGCCTCTGCGCCGAATACCTGCATGGCGAGGTCCAGCAAGTCTTGTGGAAGAACTTCCGATCCAGTCTCCTCCTGTGGATCCCTCGGCCACGCCAGGTGCGAGCCCATGTCGACCCCGAAGGCGCGGAATGGTGCCGCGGCGGTCTGCATCCCCTCGGCGTGATAGTCGATGTTCTGATGATGGTGGCCATGGACCACCAGCTGGACACCGAGCGTTTCGGCGAGCTCGTCGATCACCTGCCAGCCGTGCGGGTGAGCCGCCGGCGCCTCGTGCGTCACCAGAATGTCGGAGTGGCCGCTCCGCAGCAGTTGCTGGTAGTCGACCGGGAAGATGGAGGACCGGTGCTTGCGGGAGATGCCGTCGCGCCACCGTTCCTCGCGCTTCATGGTGCGGCGCATGGCGTCGCTCGACTGGAAAGCCGCCTCCTCGATTGGCCGCCGAGGATCCCAGATCTTGCTGCGGAAGACGCCGCCCAGGCCCGCGACCTTGAACCCGGCGATCTCGACGATGCGCCCGTGGAAGTTGCGAGTGGCGAGCTCTGATGTAAGCAACGTCGATAAATGCGAGCAGACGCGGATCTACCGCCGCTAAATGCGAATCTGCCAAGGAGCAGTTTGGGGTAGTTCGTCTGGCCAGTAGTGAATTGCGCAGACCCGGCGCCCGATGTCGAGCCGTGCGCGACAACCCGAGCAATCAAGGTCTGCGCTCCGCGTGCGTCTCCGCAAGGAAAACCGCGAGCGTCGAGGCAGCGCCGACAGCCAACTTGGCATGTCGAGCCTGCAACCCTTTCGAGCCGGACGCTTTACCGTGTCCAGTGCCGTAGTGGTTGCGCAGTTCGGCCACGCCTTGGGTGATAGTTCCCAAGTTGCTGAGCAGCCGTTTGATGGTGTCGCTAGCCCTCGCTGCGTCAGGTATATCGGCTGGCGTCAAGTCAAGTTCCTTCGCCGTTAGCTTGACCAACTCAGGAATGTCTGCATTCTTGGAGAACAAGATGCCGCGCTCTGTCAGAATGGTCTTGCAGCATGTCTCGACAAGCTCTTTTGCCGTGCCAATGGCCAAGCCCGGATCATTTGCCACTGCCGCTTCCATGCGGCTGATCTGCTGCGCGACATAGCCGGCATCCGCACCGATTAAAGCGTCGCGCGCCGCCGCTATCCCGGGAGTACCGACGACACCAACGAAGCGCCCCGCGTAGATGGGTCGCCCAGACATTCGCCCCTTTTCGACGAGTTCAAAGCCGTCGACTCGGAGATATTGGTTGAACATCTGATGGATGCGCTCGATCTCGGTGACATCGGTACGCACCACCGGATGTAGGATTTCGCAAAGAAAGCGGAGAAACGCATCATCGTCTCCAGTCATGAGTGCGAAGCGAGGGTCGTAGAACACCCAATCATCATCCCAATCAAAGTTGTTGACGCGGTGCTGCCAGATGTCGCCGCTGGCGTCCTTGTACCGCGGGTCGCCAGACGGCATGCTTCCCAGATTGAAGAGTCGCGACAGAAACTCCGTCTCTTCTAGGCGACCGTTCCAGCTAACTTTCTCCAACGCCATAGCGTCGACTATGTCGCGCCGAGTTAGCGGTGTGATTTTCATCGGTTATTTTGATCCGGATCGTTGACGCTGACACCAATTGACCGACCAAAGGGAAAGAGGCCACAACTCCAAAGTCCGGATGCTAGATCAATCCCGATCTGTCGAGCAAGCGCAAGAAGACGCGGCGCGAGGTCTTCCTCAAAGAGATGGAGCAGGTGGTGCGAATCCCGTCGAGCCTATTGCCGAATTTTCCCCGCACCGCTCACAATGGACAGTTCTACGCGATGTGAGCCTGTCCGCATTCCAGGCTTGAACGACAGCAAATACCCACCTACGTCGTAGTTGTCCATCGCGTCCAAAGCCGCAGCCGTCCCTTCCCGCGTGGGTGCTCGACCCTGCCGCCGCACCGCTTCGACAATCACCTTGGCGGCAATAAAGCCTTCCATCATTGAGAAGCTCACGGGAACGTCTGGCTTGCCAGTCTGCGCAACAAGATCGTTGAACTCCTTGGTCACCTTGCTTGCGATCGTGTATGGACTCGGCGTAACCTGCGCAATCACGACTCCTTGCAACTGCTCTTTCGAAAGACGCTTCGCCATCTGTTCAATGTCCGAACCTGAATGCGAGAAGATCTGCGCCCCACCGCCGATCGCTCGATACTGCTCGATGAAGTTGGCTGCCGTGGCGCCCGACGTAATAAGCAAGACTGCTTGTGGCTGCGCCTGCAAGAATTCGTTGGCCGCCTTGCCAATGCTGTTGGCCCCCGGCTGATAGGCGGCTTGCACGATGATTCGAGCCTTAGCCTTCTTGGTCGCCTCATCAATTGCGGCCATGAGGTTCGAGTTGTTGGGTCCCCCTTCGTAGAAGAGTCCTAACCTTGTGATGCCGATCGTGGCGAGGTGTTCCGTGAGCTTGGTGATCTCGTCACGCAGTCCTGCGCGGACGTTGTAGACGTACGGCGTCTCCGCCCTAATTTCCCACGAGCGATAGCCGACGAGAGCGATCCCTTCCTGCTGCAGAATATTCGACGCAAGCAATGCCGAGATATTGTTGTTGCCGAAGTAGCCGCTGAGCACAAGAGGCTTCGCCTGCGTGAGCAATTCCTTTGTGAGCGAGACGGTGTCCTCGTGACGGCTGCCGTCGTCCTTTCTCACAAGAACAAACTGGTTGCCATTCATGCCTCCCGACTTGTTGACATGCGTGAAGTACAGTTCCATGCCATCGCCGTAGGCACGACCTTGACCCGCCTCAGGGCCCGACAACGGCCCTACTTGGCCCACCACCAAGTTTGCAGCTTGGATGGCACTTGCGTACAACGACAAGATGGCGAACAAGAGGCCACACATCCTGGCTCTCGCGCTTGAACTGCCGCCGTGAATGGCCGCTCCGCCGTGACAGATGCGTGATGCAAAAGCTATTGGCATACTCATTCGCCCTCCTGTGTCCGTTGAAAGTCCTCTACAAGCCCATCGTCCAACTCTTTCACGATCACAGTCACGCTTTGTCGACGACGCATCTCCTACCTACTTAAAGGTCGAGCACAAGCCGCTCGCTTTTGCAGCCCGAGACGCACACCATCATTAACTTGCCGCTCGCTCGCTCCTTGGCCGTCAGAATCGAGTCACGGTGATCGGGTGTTCCCTCAAGCACGCTCGTCTGGCACGTGCCGCACACGCCTTCGCAGCAACTGTGGTCTACCTGGACGCCAGACTCCAGCAGTTGGTCGAGCAGGGACGTGCCCGGAGTGACCTGCAGGGTCCTGCCAGTCTTTGCTAAGTGCACAACATAGGTCGCGCGAGCGCCCTCAGCAGGCTTCTGTTCTACGGCGGCGAACCGTTCGATGTGTGCGTTCGTATGACCGAACTCCGCCGCGTACCTTTCGAAGGCATCTAAAAGCGGTGCGGGGCCGCATGCATACAGATGCAGTCCGGCGTGAGGGCGATGCGCTTCAAGTAACGCTCGCAGGTCAGGAGGCCCACCCGCCTCATCATCGAAATGCGTCGTGATCTGCGCGCCGAGCGCTTGCAGTTCATTCAAGAATGCGGCGCTTGCACGCGAACGAGCGAAGTAGATAAGTTCGAATGAGCCGCCCAACTCGCGAAGACGTCGCCCCATGCTCAAAATGGGGGTGACGCCGATGCCGCCGGCAATCAAGACGCTGTGCTCGGCGCCCTCGTGAAGAGGGAAGTTGTTGCGAGGTGCGGAAATAGGGAGTGTCGCTCCGACCCGCAGTGTTTCGTGAACATAGCGTGATCCTCCCCGAGTTGCCCGGTCGCGCAGTACCCCGATAACGTACCGGTGCCTCTCAGTCGATGAGTTCAGCAAGGAGTAGTTGCGAACTAGGCCGTTGGCGAGATGGAGGTCGATGTGCGCACCCGCATCGAACGGCGGGAACTCACCGCCGTCCGTTGGACGCAGTTCGACGCTGACGACACCATCAGCCTCGAGCCGCATCTGCTGCACTAAAGCTTGCAGTAAACTCATACCGCTACCCTGCCGTGGGCTGAACTTGCTCGGTGGGCCAGCGATTTCAGGAGTCGACGCAGGCGCACCAGGCCAACGTCGTGCTGATACAGCATTTCGCGCGTATTCGCATCGAGTTCCATTTGCTCGAACACGATGCGATCCTGCTCGAGGACGGTCCCGTGGCGCGCCTCCAGGCGGTTGCGGTATAGGAAGCGCCAAGTGTCGCGCATCCACCCGTCCACCCTGCGGCGGCGCCAGAAGAAGACTGCGCAAACCGTCACGGGTAACCCTCGGCCTGCTCAGCGGTAACGAAGGACGGCGGCTCAAAGGCTGTGACCGCTAGAGCGTCGTGATATTTTTCGACCTGCACCAGCGCGGTTTGCACCATCGTTCCTTGCGCCAGTTGGGATGTGCCTGTATCCAGGGTCACTACATTGGGATTCCCGTGCTTCTCGAGACTGCCGGGTTCGCCGCCGTCAACGGGGTCGTACCAGGCACCGGTAGAAATCTGAATCACTCGAGGCAGTAAATGCTCGGCAACTTCCACACTCGCCAGGAAAGCACCGCGCTCGTTGAAGACCCGAACGGTGTCGCCGTCGGCCAGGCCGCGACCGGCGGCGTCATCGCGGTGCATGAGCAACCGCTCGCGTCCTCCGAGTTTGCTTTTGCGGCTGACGGGCGAGTGATCGAGCTGGCTGTGGAGCCGTGGCTTGGGCTGATTCGAGAGCAGATGCAGCGGGAACTTCGACGTTTGCTCGGAACCGAGCCACTCCGCCGGCGGCAGCCACGATGGATGCGGCGGGCAGTCGGCATAGCCGTATCCAGCAATCTTCGCCGAGAAGATCTCGATCTTGCCGGAGGGCGTGGACAAGCGATTGAGTTCAGGGTCCGACCGGAACTCACCGAGCAGCGGCGGCATCTGCGTCGGGACTGGAAACTGGTAGAGCCCGTCGGACCAGAACGCCTCAAACGGCGGCGGCTCATGCCCCAGGGCTTGCGCCTTGGCACGCGCACCTTCATACATATGCCGAAGCCAGCCCATCTCGTCGCGGCCTTCTGTGTATGCGAGCCCGAATCCGAGGCGATACGCCAAGTTGGCCATGATGTCGAAGTCATTGCGAGCCTGCGCGACTGGCTCCACGACCTTTTTCATTGCAACCCAATAGGGCGTGTACTCCTGGGCCAGGATATCGTTGCGCTCCATCGTCGTCGTAGCGGGAAGCACGATGTCTGCGTGTTTGGCCGGTGGGTTCCACCAGGGCTCGTGCACGATCACCACCTCAGGCTGCTGCCACGCTTCTAGAAAGCGATTGAGGTTGCCGTTGTGGTGGAAGGGATTGCCCCCGATGGAGTACACCAGCTTCGTGTCCGGATACGTCACCGTCTGGCCGTCATACTGAATCTGGGCGCCAGGCCGCAGCAGCATGTCACCTACGCGCCCGACCGGCACATACGTTTTCACCGGATTGGGCCCGAGCGGAAGCGTCGGCCGCGGAAGATCAGTGTGGTGTGGGATGTTGATGCCGCTGATCGCGCCGAACCCGAGGCTGAAGCCGCATCCCGGCAGGCCGATCTGGCCCAGCATCGCCGCCAGGCTGATCGTCATCCAGATTGGTTGCTCTCCGTGATCGGCACGTTGGATCGACCAGCTGGTGGTGATCAGGGTGCGTGACTTCGCCATCGTCCGCGCAAGGTTCTTGATCGTTTCCTCGGGCGCCTGCGTGATCTGGCTGGCCCAGCGTGCGTCCTTGGGCTGCCCGTCGTCTCGGCCCATGAGGTACGCTTCGAGCCGCTCATACCCTTCGCAATACTTGATCAAGAATTCGCGGTCGGCCAAGCCTTCGGCCGCCAGTGTGTGGGCAAGTCCGAGCATGAACGCGGTGTCCGTGTTGGGCCTCAGGGCGACCCAGTCACTGCTCACCTCGCTTGGCAAATCTTGGCGCAAAGGACTGATGTTCACGAATCGAACACCGGCTTCTGCGGCCCGCCGGAACCAATCGGGACTCTCATGCACGACGGCGCCACCAGGGTCGATGTGCGTGTTCTTCAGCGACGCGCCACCAAACATAACCACCAACTGGGTGTGCCGGACGACGTCCGGCCAAGAGACGACCAATTCCGTGATATCGGACCGACCGATGACGTAAGGCGTGATGTGCAAGGCAGCACCGAAGCTGTGATTGCCACGCTTGTCCGTATAGCCGCCGAACAGGCCAAGAAACCGCTTCAGGACGCTCGGGGAATGGTGCAGCCGTCCCGCGCTCGCCCAGCCGTATGAACCTCCGTAGATAGACTCGTTGCCGTGCTGTGTCTTGACCCTCTGCAGCTCTTCAGCGATCAAACCCAGGGCCTCTTCCCAGCTCACAGGCACAAATGGCTCGCCCCCGCGGCGGGTGGTGCGTTTGTGTTTCAGGAATCCAGCCCGGACGTGTGGCTGCGAGATCCGAAGCGGACTGTGGACAGTGTCAGGCAGGCTTGACAAATACGGTGGCGGGTTCGCATCCCCGCGGAACGCCGTGGTCCTCACGACCTTGCCATGTTGATCGGTTTCGACCTCGTAGACACCCCAGTGGGATGCGGTCTGGGTCTTACGGTGAGCTCGGATCGGTTCCATGTCATGTCTCCTGGTGAGCCGGGTTCCGGATCCGCTGAGGATGCCGTCGTGTGGCGGACCGGACCTGCAGATGTTTATCTACTACTGACTGGGAACCAGTTCAGCGCAAAGCCTCGCGCAGCACGGCCGCGCATTCGCCCGCCGCTTCAAGTGGCCAGTGGACAGTGATCGAGGTCCCGTCTCGCTGAATGTCGATGCGGATCATTCGATCTGCCTGCGTCACGGTGCCGCGGTTGCCCAACGCTGCCACCAGCCGGGACCACCAGCCTGGTTTAATGGCTTCCGATGCTGCAGATCGAGCGAGCACGGGCAAGGGTTGCGAATGAGCGACCGAAGCTTGATCGGATGACTCGCTATCTTGTATGGACGCTACGCCGGCTTGCCGTGCTACGGCCTGCACTGGGACAGGTCCGGCTGTCGGTGTTGCGCCCCCTTCGATGCGCTGCTTGAGGTTCTGGCCGAACTCCTCCCACAGCCGATCAGCCTTGGTCTTCATTGCACTGAGGCCGAAGTTTGCCAAGCGCCCGACAACATCCACTTTCACCTTCAAGCGAAGTTCCGTGCTGCCATCCGGCTGCGGGGTCAGGAACACCTCGCTTTGCTGCTTCATCGAGCTCGCGACCGATGTGTCCTCACCCGTGCCTTCACACCGCAGGTAAGACGGAGCACGCTGTTCGACGATGGTCGTCTTCAGGCGGAACTTGGCGCTGATGAAGGACACCTTCACCGCCATCACCGCCTTGTACACCGTTGGACTCACCACCTCGATGGATTGCATGCCTGGCACGCAGCCGCCCATCACTTGCGGGTCCAGCAGCATCTCCCAAACTTTTTCCGCCGGGGCGTTGACCGCCAGAGTCTTTTCAATTTCCATTCATCTTCTCCGCTGCCTCCAGCACCGACTCCACGATCTGGCTATAGCCCGTGCAGCGGCAAAGGTTGCCGTTTAAACCGGCACGTACTTCGTGCTCGGTAGGGTGGGGGATTTTCGCGAGCAGCGCGCATGACGCCATCAGGAAACCGGGTGTGCAGTAGCCGCACTGCAGCCCGCCGCAGCGCATGAAGCTCTCCTGCAACGGATGCAGTTCGGCGCCCTGCGCCAAGCCCTCCACCGTCGTCAGGGTGCAGCCGTCAGCGTGTACCGCCAGTGCGAGACAGGACTTCACTACCTCGCCATCAATCAATACCGAACAGGCGCCGCACACGCCTGTCTCGCAACCGCGCTTCGTGCCTGTGAGATGGAGATCGTCACGGATGAAATCGGCCAACAGACGCCGAGCGGGCACTTCTCGCTGCTCGGCCCGATCGTTCACGACCAGTTCGATGGTGTGCTTGCTCATGCTGCAGCCCCTACTCCAAACAGTTCACCAATAGAACGGCGGCTGACGATGCGCACCATGTCCCGACGGTATTCCTCGCTGCCCCGCGAATCCGAGATGGCCTCAATGTCGGCTGCAACAATCTCGGCGGCCTCGGCGGCTACCTGCGCCGTGACGGTCTTTCCGGCGAGGAATTGTTCCGCCCGCTCCACCCGTCTGGGGACTGTGACTGAAGCGCCGACGACGATCCGGGCCTCTCGGCATAGGCGACCATCGCGACGAGTCATCAGGGCGACGCTCGCCAAAGGCCGATGCTCGGCCGCCGTACGCAGAAAGCGCGTGTAGCAACCGCTTGTTTCGGGGAGCGGGGTTGGAACGCGAATTTCAACCAACAGTTCATCCGGCTCGAGGGCCGTCGTGAAATAGTCGATCAAGAATTCCTCGACTGACAGCACTCGTTCGCCCCGTGCGCTGCCGACGACGACTTGGGCGCCATGGGCGAGAAGACACCCCGGGGGATCGGTCGCAGGGTCGGCATAGCAGAGATTGCCGCCCAGCGTTCCCTGGTTGCGTACCTGCGGATTTGCCACCTGCGATGCCATCGCGGCCAGTACTGGATAGTGCTTCTGCACAACTTCCGAACGCGAAAGTTCCGAATGCTTCACGAGAGCGCCGATACGCAACCCGCTCTGAGGATCGAAGCTGATTCCGCGCAGACTTTCGATTTTTGCCACAGACACGACATGACTTGGGGCCAACATGCGTTGGCGCAACGCGAGCAGCAAGGCCGTGCCTCCGGCCATCACGCGTGCCTCGTCGCCGAGATCCGCGAGCATTTGGCTCGCCTCCGCGACCGTATCGGGCTGCAGGAAATCGAAGTCATGCATGCTGATCTCCTTCGTTGCGACGGCGCATGGCGGCAAGCATTTTTTCGGGCGTGATAGGCAAGTCCGTGATTCGCACGCCAACAGCATCGAAGACCGCATTGGCGATCGCCGCGGCACCGGGCAGGATGGCCGTCTCGCTCGCTCCCTTCGCGCCGTAGGGGCCATTCGGTTCGTTCGATTCGACGATGCCGCTGCGCAGCATCGGGAGCGAGTCGGGCGGGGGCATCGTGTAGTCCGCGAAATTGCCGTTGGCTATCCGGCCGTCTTCGACCTTCAACTGCTCGTAAAGCGTCCACCCGATCGCCTGGGCGGCCGCGCCGTTGCTCTGACCATGCACCGCCTGAGGATTGAGTGCCTTGCCGCAGTCGTCGGAGAGATAGCTGTCCGTCACTACTACCTGCCCTGTCTCGGTGTCCACTTCGACCTCGACAGCTTGCGCCGCAAAGGAGTAGGCAGGCGCGATGTTCCCCATTAGGGTTGTCTTGTCGAACATCTGCGTCTGCGCGTCCCAGGTACCACTAACCTGGATGCCTTCGCCACCATCGCGCCAGATGTGGGCGCGCGCAAGCTCCGCATACGTGCTCTTGCGATCCGGCGCCGTGATCACGCGCACGCATCCGCTTGCCAGTTCCAGCTCTTCATTCGGCACGCCGAGCAAGCGCGAGGCTTGCGCGAGCAACTTGTCTCGAGCTGCACGCGCCGCAACGATGGCAGCGTTGCCCGCGACGATGGTGACGCGGGATGCAAGCGAGCCGATTGCGTACGGCGCCGAGTCGGTGTCGGGCTGCATCACATGCACGTGTTCTAGCGGCAACTGGAGTTCGTGCGCGACGACCTGTGCCAAGACGGTCATAGCGCCCTGGCCCATGTCTGCTTCGGCGCACTGCACTACCGCGCGGCCATCTTCGTTAATTTTGACGAGCACCGTTGAGCCATCCCAGTCGCCTATCGTTCGGTTGCCGCTCACGTGCATAGCCGCCGCCAATCCCACGCCGCGCCGCTTGGCGCTCTTGCCTGGCTTGCCGCGCTTTTCCTTCCAGCCGATGGCATCCGTGCACTGGGTCAGGCACTCCTGCAATCCTGTGCTTCCGATCTTCCAGCCGTGAACGGAGGTTTCGCCGCGCTCGATGGCATTGATTCGGTGTACCTCAAGCGGATCAAGATTGAGCTTGCGCGCCATCGTGTCGATGTGGCTGTTCAGGGCAAACAGCATCTGCGTGCCGCCGAAGCCGCGGAACGCGCCGTGCGGCGGCGTGTGGGTGTACACCAGCGTCGCGTGCGACCTGACATTGCGAAGTCGATGCATGTTGTCGCTGCGCATTGCGCTCACGTGCATCACTTCTGCCGAAAGTCCACTATAGGCGCCGCAATCTGCAAGTATCCGCACGTCCTTTGCGAGGATCCTGCCCTCGCGATCCATGCCTAGCGTGAGTGTGATGCGCTCGGGTACGCTGCTGCAACATGCGAGAAAGTCTTCGAGACGGTTGTTGACCAGTCGAACAGGTTGGCCGGTGTGCAGCGCTAGCAGGCCCGCGATTAGATTGTTAGCGTCTTCGATGATCTTTCCGCCAAATCCCCCGCCGGTGGTCGCCTGGGTCACGCGCACCATTGACACCGGGAGCTCCAGCGTCGATGCGAGCCGAGCGCGTGCCAGGAATGCGGATTGTGTGGAAGTCCAGACCTGCAGCCGCCCATCAGCATCGACTCGCGCGACGGTAGCCATCGGTTCCATGTAGCCCGGATACTGCGAATGGGTCGTATACGTTTCTTCGTGCACCAGGTGTGCTTCGGACAACGCGCCGTCCACATCCCCGCGTTCGAACCGGATCTCATGCGAGACGTTGTTGCGCCCAGGATGGATCCCCAGTGCGTCGGCGGCCAGCACTGCCTCGGGCGTAAGGAGAGCGGGCAGCTCTTCGTATTCAACATGGATCAAGTCGAGGGCATCGCGCGCGATCTCTTCCGTCACGGCTGCCACGGCTGCGACTTCCTCTCCAGCGAAGCGGGCTACGCCCTCGGCGAGAATGCGGCGCTCCTTGTGATGTGTGCCCCAGCAGGTGCGTGGACCGTCGCCACCTGTGACCACAGCTCTGACTCCCGGCAGGGCCAGCGCCTCGCTCGTGTCGATGCTGACAATCCGAGCATGTGGGTAGGGGTTGCGCAAAACTTTGCCGTGCAGCATCCCCGGCATCTGGATGTCTCCGGCGTACTGCGCCCGCCCAAGCACCTTGGCCTGGGCGGAGACCTGGGGTACGGAGGTCCCAATGGTCGAGGTGCTCATGGCAGGTTACTCGGTGGTGATATGAAGATCCTGAATCACCTTGCCCATGAGCTTGTATTCAGTGGCGTTCGTTTCCTTGAGCACCTCAGGGGCGCCGCCGACGGGCAAAGTGCCGAACGTCGCCAGCTTGGCTTTGATTTCGGGTTGAGCCAGGATTTCGTTGATGTTTTTGTTCAGGGTTCTGATGACATCACCGGGCGTCCCCTTGGGGGCGAAGAATCCATTCCATGCGCCGACGACGACGTCCTTGTAGCCGGCCTCGCCGAGCGTCGGCACATTGGGCGCCAAAGGCGATCGTTTTGCATCGCCGATTGCGAGCTGCGTCAGACGGTTAGCAGCGACGTATTCGCGAACGACGCCGAGCGTGACCCATGCCGTGCTGACATGACCAGCCACGACGTCGGTGACGGAAGGCGCCACGCCCTTGTACGGCACGTGCGTGATATTTACGCCCGCACTGTGGTTCAGCCATTCGCCCAGCACGTGCATCGGAGATCCCGCACCTGGGCTGGCATAGCTCAGGGGCTTGCCAGCCTTGGCGGCAGCGATCATCTCTGGGACGGACTTCAAGCCGGTGCCGGGGTTGGTCACCAGCACCAACGGCTGCGTTCCAACTTGGATAATGGGCTCGAACCCGTTGAGTACGTCGTAGGTGGACGACTTGGGTAGCCGCATCACCATCGGGGCGGTGGTGAACGGATTGGGCGTGAACAGGAGCGTATATCCGTCCGGGTGAGCACGGCTGACGAACAGATTTCCGATCGTTCCGCCCGCTCCGGGCTTGTTGTCCACCAGAACCGGCTGATTGAGCCGCTGGCCGAGCCTCTCGCCGAGCATCCGCGCGATTGAATCGGTGTCGCTGCCCGCAGGGTACGACACCACGATGGTGATCGGCTTCAAGGGGTACGCCCCTTGGGCCAAGGCCGCGCCGGGACTCGACAGAGCCGCGACAAGGGCGAGCGGAAGCAAACTCAGGAAGCGACGGGGAATGCTCATACGATGCTCCTTTTTGTTCCATCTATGGAACACTGGTTCAGGGGTGAACGGCATCGTACAACCTTGTTGGCAAATCAACAAGGTATTATCCCGTAGGTGGTGTCGGCTTTGCTCCTGGTCCGATGCGACCCGCCGCCACAGAAAGAGTTTTCCTATATGCACTCCACATTTGAAGCCACCGAATCCAAGACTCGATCGAGTTGCCCTTGGGACGACCTAAACCCGAGCGGCGACGGACTGCCGGTTACCGAGTTTTTAACGTTGCGGGTCGTGAATACCGGCAATGCACTGCGTCGATCTATCACAGCCGAGTACGCCAAGCAGTTTGGCCTGTCCATCGCGGAATGGCGTGTACTGTCGGTACTGGCGCACTCTCGCGAAATGCTCTTCTCACAACTCACTGTTGCGGCATCAACGGACAAGGGTTCCTTAAGCCGCATGCTGCGTAACCTTCAGGAGCGCGGCCTCCTAGAGATCCACAGTGAGGGCGCTGGTTATCGCAAGAAGGTCACGTGCACTGTGTCAGCGGCCGGTTTGCAGCTGTATGAGCAAGTGATGCCGATCGCCCGCCGCCGCCAGGCCGAAATGCTTCTGCAGCTCGAGCCCGAGGAACGACGTGTGCTTTATCGCACGCTCCGCAAGTTGCTCGAGCTTTGCGGCCCGCAGGACGATTCAGGGGATGACTAGAAGAACATCGGGGATGCAGCAATGAGGCCAGACGTGGAACCGACCGTGTGTCTGGACTTTGAGGCGGCCCAAGCTAAGTCGCTTGAATGGCTACCGCTCGCAGTCCGTTTCAAGCTCGATAAGACGCACCTCACGTTCACTCTGAAGGAGTGGCAAACATTGTCAGTAGCGATGCGGCGAGAACTGCTCTTTGCCCCCTTGGCGCGGGGTCACTCTGGATTCGCATGCCGCGCAGCTAAGGCCGGAGCATCGACAGACGCCCGATTCTTGCCAGTCGGCAATGAAAGTGCCGCTGAAAAGCAGGAACCGAGCTCATTTGCTCAGTACGTTCAGCGCAAGCGATTTATGGGCAAAGCGTGAGCGATCAGCGCTAGCTGCCTAAATGGTACCCTGCAGTCGATGCGCTCAAGGTCGCAGAGCAGCGGTTTCGGCGACGAACTCGATCGACAGCTTGGTGCGGATTTGCTGCTGGCGCTTCGCGCCTTTCAGAATGCCACCGAGTCGGGCGAAAGCGAGCTTACGAAGGGCGAAATGGCGCTGGCCAAGCGCTGGATCAAGGCTTTCGACGCGGCCCGCACCGCGGGCTTTCGGGAGCTTGGCGACACCGACGAAGCGTTCTTCGACGTGCGGCCGGTTTGAGCGGGACCGCAAAGGACAATCCCCGCGTGAGCCAAACTAAATTTTTCATCGAACCCGCCACCATCCTCCGCATGCCATCGTGGCTGGGCAGCCATGTGCATGAAGACCGCGAACTGCCACTGGCGCCTGGCGACTACAAGGTGACGCCTGGCGCCGGATGGACGGTCACTTCGCTGAAGACCCAGGAGGTCGTGTACGACGGCCTCGGACCGGTGGAGGTCCTGCGCGAGGGAAGGACAGGCTGAGGGGGATCTCACGCCACGGACGCTCGAGATGCCTTTGCTCGAATACCGTAGCCGCTTTTGCGCTGCGATGCTACGTCCTGGATAACCTCTTACAGATCCTGGTCAGGGAGTATTAGTCCGTGACTGAAAAGGTGAGGATGCGCCTTATCGGCGTGCAGCGAACCTGTTGCTCACCTCGACCGCTCGCATGCCAATGGCACTCCTGTTCTACCGTGGAACACTCATGGTTCACCAAACCTAACGAGCTTTTTCACCGGTGCAAGATTTCACATCGATGATCAGACCTGGATCGAACGATTTGTTCTCTATTCTGCCGCTCCAGTTCACATAGCCGCGCGGATTGCATACGACGCGGCAAGAGCGGACTCGATAGTCGAACGACTGATGCGTGTGGCCGTGGACGAAGAGCACGGGTACCTCAAAGATTGCCTCTGGAAGCTCGTTGACGAAGGCGCCCGACGCCCAATCATCGGAATAGCGTTGCGCCAGCGAACCGCGATGAGGTGCATGGTGCGTCACGACCACCGTCGGTCCAGCAAACGGTTCCGAGAGTCTGTCGCGCAGCCAAGCGCGCTGCGTCTGATGGATCCGCAGCGTGTCCGCCGCCTGGAGCTTTCTTCCCTGCTTATGCCGCCAGGTATCGGGCTCTGCCGACTCGTCGACCGTGCGGATCAGCGCATAGTCGTTCAGCAGATTGGTCGCCATCTTCATGGCACGCCCGACATCGCTGACCGGTCCTTCGGGCGTCTCGATGGCGAGCGCGAAGTCGGTCCACAGCGTCGCGCCGAGGAACCGCACGCCGTCGATCACCAGCTCGTCACCGTCGAGTAGATGGACATTGCTTCCTTCGGCTTCGCGGCGCGCTTCGGCCAGTGTCGTGTCCAACCGTCCGTCGTAGTACTCGTGGTTGCCAAGCAGGTAGATCACGGGCTTACCGCGGAAGCGATCCGCCGCCCATTGAACGGCACGCCGGGCTGGCGAATGAATGTCGCCGGCGAGGATGACGACATCGAATTCGAGATCGGGTACCGGCTCGAAGGGGGCGAACTCGAGGTGAAGGTCGGAAAGAATCAGCACTTTCATTGGCATGCCCCTTCAAAACGAGCACGAAGCTCGGCAAGTTGAGGCGGCGATCCGCGCCAGGGTCCGTGTTCGTCTCATACGACGCCACCGTGTTGAATAGCGTTGAGTATCGATCGCACCTTGTCCGGACCGCCCGCGGCAGCGAACGCCGCTGGCGTTTGGCCATCGAGCCATTCGTGCGGCTTGTTCAACCAGACTTGAGCCTCTGAGCCGAAGACTTGGGCGGCGAGATCGAGCAAGTCTTGTGGAGGGCGTTCTGGCCCAGTCTCTCTCAGCGGATCCCGCGGCCACGCCAGGTGCGAGCCCATGTCGATCCCGAAGGCACGGAACGGCGCCGCGGCGGACATGAGGCCCTCGGCGAGGTAGTCAATGCTTTGGTGATGATGGCCATGGACTACCAGTTGGACACCGAGCCTCTCGGCGAGCTCGTCGATCGCCCGCCAGCCATGCGAGTGAGCCGCCGGCGCTTCGTGCGTCGCCAGGATGTCGGCAGGTGGGTTCCGAAGCAGTTGCTGATAGTCGTCCGGGAAGATCGTGGACCGGTGCCGGCGGGCAATGCCGTCTCGCCACCGAGCCTCAGGCCGCATCGCCCGACACAGGGCATCCGCCGAAGCGAATGCAGCTTCTTTGACCGGCCGCCGCGGATCCCAGACCTTGCTGCGGAAGATGCCGCCCAGGCCCGCGACCTTGTACCCGGCGATCTCGACGATCCGTCCGTGCAGGTTGCGGTCGGCGAGCTCCGATCCCCACAGGTTGTCGTAGTCGGCGTCAGAGTCCGTGTCGTGGTTGCCGTGGATGAACCAGACCTCGGTGAGATCCAGGATCGGGCCCAGTTCGATGTGCAGAGGCTGGCGCGCCTGGATGTCGCCCAGCAGCACGATGGCCTTGGGCCGAAAGCGCTCGACCGCGGCGATCACGGGCTCGAGATCGCCGTGCGGGTCGCCGAAGAACATCAGCTTGGGAGCCGACTGTTCGTGCCCGGAGTGCGCCTGGAGATTCGAAGGAATGAGAGGGTTCATTTCACGTGTGCGTCGAAGTGGCGACGGAGCATCGGCCAGCGGCAAACCGCAGAAAGTGCAAACGCAGCTCCTGAAAGCTGTCCTGATCGAACGCCCGTTGGGAATCGGTGAGCACGAGGCGCTCGAAACCCGTTTCGAAGCTCCCGGGCCAATCGTCGAGTGCGACCCACTCTGCGTCACGGCGGCCATTCCCGTCGAGCCAGGCCTGGATCTCCATTTGGCGCCGGTGGTGGACAGCCACACCGGGGTCGATCTGCGGCGTGGCGCCGATGATCCGAGGCCGGATGTCGGCGCTGAAATAGCGCTGCAGCTGCTCGATGCTCTCGGCCAGTCGCCAGTCCGACGAGATGACGACATCGATGGACTCGAACTCTCGAAGAAGCGCTTCCAGCCGCGGCAAATGGCTGAAGAACCTGCTGCTGAACGAGTAGTCCACGCCGACGGGATGAAGAACACCATCGACATCCAGGAACAGCAGATCGCTGGAGTCGCCTTGATGGCCTGCGGTGCCCTGGTCCACCGGATCGGGCTGCAGTCGCGGGGTTGGAGGCTGGTCCATGGCCTTCCTTCGATGAACCTATGAAGCGATATTGCGGACATTGCGATGACGCCGATTCGACCGGATGACCTGAACCCCAGGCGTTGCCGCCAGCTCTCGAATCTGGTCGGCCGTGGCCTCCACGACAAAGGAACCACTGAGATCATTCCGGCGGGCCAGGCCGTCAAGACCGAGACGCTTCAAGGCCTGCTCGATTTTCACCATGGCCTCTGGGGTGCCTGATGCTGTCGTGCCGACTTTCTTGGTTAGCTGCTTGAGCAATGCCACTGCGGGCGGCGGCAGCATGCGCCGGGGAGATGAGATCGCTGTGCGTCCAGCGCGAGAAGGCGCACTCACCGCGGGGCGCGCGGACTCGATGATGATCGACTTCGTGCGACCGCTCGGGCTGTCGTGCAGGAAAGCGACGAGCTCGGCCCCCCGGACCGTGGCGATCAAGATCCCGTTCCCGCCAGACGTATGGGTGTCTTTCATAGGTCGACCACCAGTCCTGGATTGAAGCGCTGGTTCTCCAGGCCGCGACCGTACTGCACGTATCCCCGGGGATTGCACAAGACGCGACAGTTGCCAACGTCGTAGTCGAAGCTTTCGTGGATGTGACCGTGTATCCAGAGCGAGGGAACGTCGAAGAAAGAGCCCGGGAGCTCGCTCACGAAGGCGCCGGACAGCCAGTTGGCCTGGTAGTGCGATGCGAGCGATCCGCGGTGCGGGGCATGGTGGGTCACGACCACCGTCGGTCCGTCGAAGGGCTCTGCGAGCTTCTGGGCCAGCCAGGCACGGTCACGCCGGTGTAGCGCCCGCGTGTCCTCGGGCGTCAGCCGGCGCTTCCTCGGCTTGGCGTGCGCCACGGACTGTTCGGCAGGCTCTGGTGTCTCGGCCCACCGGATCGATGAGTAGTCGTTGAGTTGGAGCTTGGCCACCTTCATGGCCCGCTCGGTGTCGGTCAGAGTTCCCGTCTTGGTCTGGATCGGCAGTTCGAAGTCTGTCCACAGCGTGCAGCCCAGAAAGCGGACGCCGGCGATCACAGCCTCGCCGGGCGCCAGGAGATGCACGTTGCACGAACTCGCGGTGAGCGCCATTTCCTTGAGCGTGGTCTGGAGGACACCACTGTAGAACTCGTGGTTGCCCGGCACGAAGATGATCGGGATCGTGTCACCGAAATTGTCTGCTCGCCGGGCCCAGCGCATGGCCTTGGAACCGGGGACGAAGATGTCTCCGGCAAGGATCACGACGTCGTTGTCGACCTTCGGGACGTTGAAGATCCCGAACTCGAGGTGCAGGCCCGAAAGGATGAGCAGCTTCACGTAGGAAGGCCCATTTCTTCACCAGCGCATCCGGGCATCAGCATCGAGCGCTTGGCGTTCGATTACTCGCCAACGCACCTGGAGGGCACGCCGC
>Ga0105243_10000819_pt1 | contig 29709 bp, 27 predicted proteins | sample KBSM34metaG_FD_81525 | JGI IMG/M metagenome (GOLD analysis project Ga0105243, IMG submission 81525) | Miscanthus rhizosphere microbial communities from Kellogg Biological Station, Michigan, USA - KBS M3-4 metaG | ecosystem: Host-associated > Plants > Roots > Rhizosphere > Soil | place... | reverse complement strand
CGTCCATCTCGACGAGCAACTGGTTGAGGGTCTGCTCGCGCTCGTCGTGACCGCCGCCGAGACCAGCGCCACGATGGCGACCGACCGCGTCGATCTCGTCGACGAACACGATCGCGGGAGCGTTCGCCTTGGCCTGCTCGAAAAGGTCGCGGACCCGGCTGGCACCGACACCGACGAACATCTCGACGAAGTCCGAGCCCGAGATGGTGAAGAACGGCACCCCGGCCTCGCCTGCGACGGCCCTCGCGAGCAGCGTCTTACCGGTTCCTGGCGGGCCGTAGAGCAGGACGCCCTTCGGGATCTTCGCGCCGAGCGCCTGGTAGCGGGCCGGGTTCTGCAGGAAGTCCTTGATCTCGTACAGCTCTTCGACGGCCTCGTCGGCGCCTGCCACATCCGCGAACGTGGTCTTGGGCATGTCCTTGGTGAGCTGCTTGGCCTTCGACTTCCCGAAGCCCATCACGCCGCCGCGGCCACCGCCCTGCATCCGACCCATCACGAAGACGAACAGGCCGAGCAGGATCACCATCGGCAGCACGAACAGCAGGATCGAGGTCAGCCAGCTCTCCTGGCTCACCTTGGTGTTGTACTTCTCCACGCCCGCGTTCTGGACGGCGGTGAAGATCTGCTCGGAGGCCGCGCTCGGGTACTTCGCGAGGATCTGGTTCGAGTTGTCGGTCGCGTCGTTGCCCTGCTTCAGCGTCAGGCGGAGCTGTTGCTCGCGGTCGTCGATCTGCGCATCGGTGACGTTCTTCGCGTCGAGTTGGGCGATGGCCACCGAGGTGTCGACGTTCTTGTACCCGCGGGTGTCGTTACCGAAATAGCTGAACGCGTAAATGATCAGCAGGATGCCGGCGACAATCGCCAGGTTGCGAAACACAGTCTTGCGATTCATACAGGTTCAGCCTCTGCAGGCCAGTCCTTTCCAGTTCCGGTCGAGCACAGTGCGCCGGGTTCCGGCTGCTCACCGGAGGTTCAAGGTTACCGCGACCGCCGCGGGCAGTGTCCGTTAGCGCGGGCATCGGCGCGGAGCAGCTGTCGCAGCGGCTTCTGCCAAGTAGAACGCGCGGGCACAGCGGATGGTTCCGTGAGCCCCGCCACCGCGGGCGGCCGGATCCGGATGTCGATAGGCTGCGGCCATGACGCTGCCGTACCCCGAGGTCCTTGCGGAGATCGAGCGCTCGCAGGCGCGGCTGGAGGCCGCGGTCGCCGAACTGTCGGACGAGCAGGCCAGGGGCGACTCCCTGCTGCCGGGCTGGAGCCGGGGTCACGTCGTCACGCACCTCGCTCGCAACGCCGACGCGCTGAACCGACTGGCCGTCGGAGTGTTGTCCGGGACCCGGCCCGAGATGTACCCGGGCGGGCGGGAGGCACGGGGCGCCGCGATCGAGGAGGGGGCGGACCGCCCCGTCGAGCTGCTGGATGCCGACCTGCGATTCGCCGGGCGACGGGTGGTCGAATCACTGCGGAAGATCAGGGCCGACCAGCTCGACACCCCGGTGTCGTGGCGCAAGCCGACCGCAGCGCGCGGCATCCCCGCGCTCCGCTGGTGCGAGCTCGAGATCCATCACGTCGACCTCGGCACCGGATACACAGCCCCGGATTGGCCCGACGCGTTCGTCGAGGAGATCCTGACGCGGGATCTGCCCGAACTCGCCGAGGCGGCGCCCGAGGTCGTGCCGCCGGAGCTGCCCCGGGCCGAGCTGCTGGCCTGGCTGGTCGGCAGGCCGACGCGCGCCGGGCTCCCCGAGCTGCCGGCCTGGCCGTTCTGACCCGCCGCTCTCACACGGCCGCGACCTGCGGCCAGGGCTGCAGCGCCTGCAGCTGCGCGGCCAGCGCGAGGATCCGCGCCTCCCCGCCCGGCGGCGCCGCGATCTGCACACCCAGCGGGGTGCCGGACTCGGGGTGCATTCCCACCGGCACGGTCACGGCCGGCCAGCCGATCAGGTTCCAGACCGGGGTGAAAGGCGCGAAACGCACGGCCGCCATGACGTTCGACGGCCAGGACCGATCGCTCCAGCCGTGCGCCGCCATCGGCGGCCTGGCCAGCGTCGGGGTCAGCACCACGTCGAAATCCGCGAAGAACGCCCACATCGCGGCCTCCATCTTGTCCACCTGCCGAGCCCGGACGAGCCTGCGCATGGCGTGCCCGACCGCGATGTGCGTCCGGGTTCGCGCTTGCAGCAACGTGTGGTCGAGCCCCTCGGCGTAGGCGGCCGTGCCCGCAGTCCAGCGCGACACCAACGGAATCGGGCTCCTCGGGTAAGGCAGCTTCGCGGGCATGACCGTGTGCCCGGTCTCGCCGAGCACCTGTGCGGTGCGCTCTGCCCCGGCCCGCCAGTGCCGGTCCACCGGCGTCAGCGGGCTCGGCGAGCCTGCTGCCACCGCGACGCGCAGCCGCCCCGGATCGGCGAGCTCCGCCAACTCCGGGCGGTCCGCCATCACCGACAACAGCAACGCGGAGTCCTCGACGGTCGTCGTCAGCGGACCGTTCTCCGCCATCCCGAACCAGTTCTCACCCAGCTCGCGAGGCACAAGGCCGCTGCCGGGTTTGATGCCCACCAACCCGCAGGCGGCGGCCGGGATCCGGATCGAGCCGAGACAATCCGATCCGTGTGCCACCGGCACCATCCCCGCGGCCACCGAGGCGCCCGCGCCGCCGGATGACCCACCCGCCGTCAGCTCGTGGTTCCACGGGTTCTTGACGATCGAATCGTGCGAATCGGTCGACGGCCACACACACAGTTCGGACAGCCTGGTCATGGCCACCGGAACCGCACCCGCCCGGCGCAACCGATCGAGCACGGGATGGTTCTCGGTCGAGGCCTCCGCAACGGTGGTCGCGGATCCGTTCCCCAGCGGATGCCCCAGGATCGGGATGTTGTCCTTGATCGCGATGGGCACGCCCGCCAAGGGCAACGCCGACAGGTCCGGCCGCCCGGCGAGGGCCGCGGCCTCCGCACGCGCCTGCTCGCCACGCACGATCACGAACGAGTCCAGCTCGGGATCACGTTCTGAGATCCGCCTCAACGCGTCCTCGACCGCGTCGATCGGCGACAGCGCACCCGAGCGCACCCCGGCCGCGATCGCGGCAGCGGTGAATTCGAGTCGGGCGCCGGTGGACAGGGTCTCCACCGAAGGGTTGGACATACGCGATAACCGCCTCACCTGGTTGGTTCACTCGATCCTCCGGCATCACGGCACGCGTCGCCAGGGACCCAGGGGTTGGGATCGACCACCCCATGGCAGGTTCCCAAGACCCGCGTATGGAGCGAAAACGGTTGCTGCCACCGGACCGGAGTGCGATCGTTGCAGGGCAAGCCCCAACCATCCACGTCACGCGGAGGTAGGCATGGCTGATGCAATCGTGGCCGAGGGACTGGTCAAGCGGTACGGCAAGGTGGTCGCCCTCGACGGGCTCGACCTCGCGGTACCCGAGGCCACCGTCCTCGCGCTACTCGGACCGAACGGTGCCGGGAAGACGACGGCGGTGCGCGTGTTCACGACACTGCTCGAACCCGACGAGGGGCACGCGACCGTCGACGGACTGGACGTGGTCGCCGACGCCAAGGACCTTCGCTCCCGGATCGGTGCATCCGGCCAGTACGCGGCGGTGGACGAGTACCTGACCGGCTTCGAGAACCTGGAGATGGTCGGGCGCCTGTACCACCTCGGCACCAAGTTCAGCAGGGACCGGGCGCGCGAGCTGCTCGAGCAGTTCGACCTCGTTGACGCCGCCGACCGCCCGGTCAAGGGGTATTCCGGCGGTATGCGCCGCCGCCTCGACCTGGCCGGGGCGCTGGTCGCGAACCCGCCGGTGCTGTTCCTCGACGAGCCGACGACCGGGCTCGACCCAAGGGCGCGACTCGGCCTATGGGACGTCATCGACGAACTCGTCTCTGGCGGCACCACGCTGCTGCTCACCAGCCAGTACATGGACGAGGCGGACCGGCTCGCCGACTCCATCGCCGTGGTCGACCACGGCAAGGTGATCGCGAGGGGCACCTCGGACGAGCTCAAGGACCAGGTCGGCGGAGAGCGGATCGAGCTCGCCCTCGACCCGGGCGCCAGCCTCGATGACGCGCGGGCGGCACTGACCGCACTGGCCGACGGTGAGATCCAGGTGGATCAGCACGCGCGCCGGATCACCGTTCCGGTGGCCGACGGGTCCAGCGCCCTCGTCGCCGCTCTTGGGAGCCTGGCGGGACGGAACGTGACGGTCACCGACGTCGCCCTGCGCAGACCCACCCTCGACGACGTGTTCCTCGCGCTGACCGGCCACCAGGCCGAGCAGGCCGGGAACGGAGCCGACGAGGCCGATGTCGGCAACCAGAGCAGCGAAGGTCGGCATCGGGAGCGTGCGTCGTGAACGGGCTGGAGATGGCGGTCCGCGACGGGGCGACGATCGCCAAGCGCAACGTCATCAAGATCAGGCGGGTGCCGGACCTGCTGATCTTCACGACGCTGTCGCCGATCATGTTCGTGTTGCTGTTCGCGTACGTCTTCGGCAGCTCCATCGAGGTGCCGGGGATGTCGTACAAGGAGTTCCTGATCGCGGGCATCTTCACCCAGTCGGTCATCTTCGGCGCCACCTGGACCGGGCTCGGGCTCGCCGAGGACATCCAGAAGGGGTTCATCGACCGGTTCCGGTCGCTGCCTATGGCCCAGTCCGCGGTGCTCGTCGGGCGCACCACCAGCGACGTGTTGATCAACGTCGTGAGCCTGGTCGTGATGTCGCTGGCCGGACTGGCGGTGGGCTGGCGGATCCACACCTCCGTGCTCGAGGCCGCGGCCGCCTACGTGCTGCTGCTGCTGTTCGCCTACGCCCTGTCCTGGGTGATGGCCGTGGTGGGGCTGTGGATCCGCACGCCGGAGGTGTACAGCAACGCCAGCTTCATGGTGATCTTCCCGCTCTCGTTCATCGCGAACACCTTCGTCCCCACCACGAATCTGCCCCCGGTGCTCAAGGTCATCGCCGAGTGGAACCCCGTCTCGGCGGTGACGCAGGCGGTCCGCGAACTGTTCGGCAACACCAACCCCGCACTCGTGGTACCGGACGTGTGGCCCCTGCAGAACCCGGTGGTGGCCTCCCTCGCCTGGATCGTCGGGATTCTCGTGGTGTTCGTGCCGTTCGCGATCCATCGCTACAAGAAGGCGGTCAGTCGCTGATGGACCCGACCGTTCGGTCGACGCCCGAGGCGACGGTCGCGGCGGACTCGACGGGTGATTCCTACCCGCGCATCCTGTCCCCCGAACGGATCGACGACGAACGCTCATCGTCGCTCGGTCCGAGCGAGGCGGTCGGCGACATCGATGTCGACGTCGGACAACGCATCGACGACTTCGACCTGCTCATGAGGCTCGGTCGCGGCGCGTTCGCCCGGGTCTTCCTCGCCCGGCAACGCTCGATGCACCGGCTGGTCGCGGTGAAGATCTCGCGAGACCACGGCACCGAACCGCAGACGATGGCCCAGCTCGACCACGACTACATCGTCCGGGTCTTCGACCAACGCCAACTCGAGGGCCTCGGGGTGAAGCTGCTCTACATGCAGTACGTCCCCGGCGGCACCCTGCTCGCCGTGTTGCGCCGGATCCGGAAGGCCCCGCAGGAGCCACGAGGTGGCCAGGTGCTGCTCGACGCGATCGACAGCGAGCTCGAGGCCAAGGGCGAGATCAGGCCGACCGACTCCAGCGTGCGGGCCGAGATCGCCGCCCTGTCCTGGCCGGAGACGATCGCCTGGCTGGGCAGGCGCCTCGCCGAGGCGCTCGACCACGCGAGCAGGCACGGCGTGATCCACCGCGACATCAAGCCGGCGAACGTGCTGCTCACCGCGGAGGGTGTCCCCAAACTCACGGATTTCAACATCAGCTTCAGCAACCGCCTCGACGGCATGAGTCCGGTCGCGTACTTCGGCGGCTCGCTGGCCTACATGTCGCCGGAGCAACTGGCTGCGCGGCACCCGAACAAGCCCGGGACCGCCGCCGACCTCGACACCCGCAGCGACATCTTCGCGCTCGGCGTCATGCTGTGGGAGCTGCTGACCGGCAAACGGCCCTTCCGCGACGCGATCGACGCCGACGAGTCGGACGCCTCGCTCGGCACCATGCTGGATCTGCGCAGACATCGGATCGACCCGCAGATCCAGGCCGAGCTGCCGCCCGACTGCCCGGCCACCCTGCGCCGCGTACTGCTGACCTGCCTCGAACCCGACCCGCGGGACCGCTGGCCGACGGGCGCGGATCTGGCCCAGCAATTCGAGCTGTGCCTGGATCCGCAAGCCCGCGACCTGGTCGATCCGCCGCCCGGCAGCTGGCGGCTGCGGCTGCGCCCGTGGGCGGTACCGATCATCGTGGCCGGGATCCTTGTGCCCAACGCTTTGGCCGGCCTCTACAACTACACGCACAACCGCACGCTGATCGTCAGCAAGCTGTCCCTGGCGGCGCAGGACCATTTCGGGCAGATCCAGCTGGTCATCACCGTGATCACCTTCCCGCTGATGGCGGTGCTGCTGGCCTCCCTGTGCAGGCGCCCCATCCGGGTGTCGCGGGCGTTGGCGCGCGGCCGTGTCTTCGACGCCAGGACCCTCGGCCGGGCACGGACCGACGCCCTGCTGCTCGGCGACCGGGTGGTGGTCCTCTTCTTCGCGGCCTGGTGGGTCGCGACCGCCGTCAACCTGATCCTGCTGCACGTCGCCGGCGGATCGATCCAGCCGGGGGCGTACCTGCACTTCCTCGCCTCTACCGTGGTGTGCGGCGCCATCGCGGTGGCCTACCCGTTCTTCCTGGTGACCTTCTACGTCGTGCGCTGCGTGTACCCGGTGCTGCTGCCGCCGGGCATCATCAGCGGCATCGACGCCGGGCTGCTGCGGGGGCTGGAGCGGCGCAGTACCCGCTACCTGGCCGTCGCCGCCTCCATCCCGTTGGTGGGGATCGCCGGGGCGACGTTCCTGCCCGTCGACGAGCTGGGGGCGGTCGTCGTGCCGATCCGGGTGCTCTGCCTGGGAGCGATCGTCGCGTTCGTCGGGGCCTACTGGATGTTCCGGCAGCTCGAGCAGGACCTGCACGCACTCGAACGAGTGGTGTCGGGCGAACCCGGTCCCGCATTGAGCCTCCGCGCTCACACCCCAGCGGCGCTATCCTGACGAGGGGCTTCCCTCACGACATCGAGCGCCGCAGGCGCACGAGACAGTCCGAGGTTTTCGTGACGAAACGGACCATTCGACCAGCACCGGACCCTACGGTCGCGGCGCAATCCTCGCCGGACTCGACGGTCGCGGCGCAGTCATCGCTGGACTCGACGGTCGCGGCGCAGTCCCCGGTCGCCCGTTTCACGGCCCAGTGGGAGACGACCGGCACTCCCCCGAATCTCGCGGACTACCTCCCCGACGAGCGGGCGGACCAGCGGCGCGGCTCGTTGATCGAACTGATCAGGGTCGACCTGCGATACCGATGGCTCGATTACGACAAGCCCAAGAGACTCGCCGCCTATCGCGAGGAGTTCCCCGAGCTGAAGTCCGAGCCGCTGCCGCCCGAGCTGATCGATGAGGAGTTCCGCCTGCGGCGCCAGAGCGGGCTCACCGTGGAGGCCAGCGACTACTCGCGGGACTTTCCGGAGGAGTCCCACGTGATCGAGCAATCGCCGATTCCCGGCGACGAGAAGCCCACGCTGATCGCGAAGCCCGCCGCGGAGACGGCGCTCGACGACATCGACGTCGGCCAGCGGGTGGACGACTTCGACCTGTTGATGGGTCTGGGACGGGGCGCGTTCGCCCGGGTCTTCCTCGCCCGCCAACTCTCGATGCAACGCCTGGTCGCGGTGAAGATGTCCCACGACCACGGCACCGAACCGCAGACCCTGGCCCAGCTGGACCACGACTACATCGTCCGGGTCTTCGACCAGCGGGTCCTCGACGAACACAAGCTGAAACTGCTCTACATGCAGTACGTGCCCGGGGGCACCCTGCTCGGGGTGCTGCGGCGGGTCCAGGCGATACCGCCCGAGGACCGCAGCGGACAGCTCCTGTTGGACGTGATCGACGATGCGCTCGAGGCCAAAGGCGAGATCCGGCCTGCCGATTCCAGCGTCCGGCCCGAGATCGCATCCCTGAGCTGGCCGGAGACCGTCGCGTGGCTGGGCCGCCGACTGGCGGAGGCACTGGACTACGCGGGCAAACACGGCGTGCTGCACCGCGACATCAAACCGGCGAACGTGCTGCTCACCGCCGACGGGGTGCCGAAGCTCGCCGACTTCAACATCAGCTTCAGCGACACCGTGGCCGGCACGAGCCCCGTCGCGTATTTCGGCGGGTCCCTGGCCTACATGTCGCCCGAACAACTCGAGGCCTGCCATCCGGGCCTGCCGGGCACGGCGAGCGACCTCGACACCCGCAGCGACATCTTCGGGCTCGGGGTGATGCTGTGGGAGTTGCTCACGGGCACGCGCCCCTTCGACGACTCCGAGGCGGGCGGCCAGTCGGAGAAGTCGCTGGAACGGATGCTGGCGGTCCGCGAGCGCGGCGTCGACGCGGAGGCGCAGGCCCAGCTGCCCTCCGACTGCCCCGCCGCCATGAAGCGGGTGCTGCTGACCTGCCTCGCACCGGACCCGAGCCGCCGGTGGTCGACGGGTGCGGAGCTGGCCCAGCAGTTCGAACTGTGTCTGGACCCGCGGGCCCGGGACCTCGTCGACCCCGATCCGCGGAGCTGGCGGATGCGGCTGCGACGCCTGGTGGTCCCGATCACCGTGCTGGCGGTGCTGGTCCCGAACGTGCTGGCGAGCGTCTACAACTACCACCACAACAAATCGCTGATCGTCAGCAACCTGTCACTGGAGGCCCAGCAGAAGTTCGAGCAGGTCCAGACCGTGATCAACAGCATCGCGTTCCCGATCGGCATCGTGGTGGTGCTGTACCTGAGCCGCTATCCGATGCGGATGCCGCGTGGGCTGCGCAAAGGCCGGACGTATGACAAACAGACGCTGGCGAAGGCTCGAAGCGACACCCTGCTGCTGGCCGACCGGACCGTGCTCGTCGTCTTCGGGATGTGGTCGGTGGCCGGAATCGCGTATCCGATCTCCCTGCAGGCCGTCGCGGGTGAGATACCGCGGGACGCCTACATACATTTCATCGGCTCGCTGATCGTGTGCGGGGCGATCGCGGTCGCGTACCCGTTCTTCCTGGTGACCTTCTACCTGATGCGGTGCATCTATCCGATGATGCTGCCGCAGGGGATCACCAGCAGCGACGACGCCCGCAAACTGCGCGGGCTCAGCAGGCGCAGCGTCCGTTACCTGGCGCTGGCCGCCTCGGTGCCGCTGGTCGGGGTGGCCGGGGTGACCTTCCTGTCCTCCGACGAGATCACGTCCGTGATCGTGGCCGTCCGGGTGCTGTGTGTCGGGGCCATCGCCGCCTTCATCGTCGTGTACTGGCTGTTCCGGCAGTTGGAGAAGGACCTGCGCGCGCTGGAGCGGGTCGTCTCGCACGAGCCGGCGACCCGGTCCACATGACCGGCGCAGCCGTGAGGTCGTAGCCGAGATTCCCTCGGCCTCGCGTCTTGACCGACGGGTGAGCGAGGAACAGGCTGATAGGTGAACCTGCAGACCAGTGGGTCGGTGAATGCATGTCTGAGCAAGCAGATCACGGAAAGCGCCCGGTGAGCGCGGTACTCGCGGGGCCGTACGGGCATCCTTTCCACCCGATCCTGGTGACGGTGCCGATCGGTGCGTGGGTCAGCAGCCTGGTGTTCGACGTCTCTTCCCGAATCGTCGGGGATCCGGGCTTCCTGACCAAGGGGTCGCTGTGGCTCATCGCGATCGGCGTGCTCGGCGCGCTGGCCGCGGCGACGATCGGATTCCTCGACCTGATGGCCATCCCCACGGGGACCCCGGCATTCCGAACCGGTGTGACGCACATGTCGCTGAACCTCGCGGTCACCGCCTCGTATGCGGTGAACTTCGTGTGGCGCCACGCCGACCACGGAACCCCGGACGCGGTGGACATCGGCCAGCTCGCGCTTTCCGCGGTGTCGCTGGCCGGGTTGGCCGCCGCGGGCTATCTCGGCGGCCGGCTCGTCTTCCGCGACGGGGTGCGGGTCGCGGACGAAGCGACCCAGGCCGACGCATTCGAGCACCGTTCCCGACTCGACCGGCACCCATAGACCCGATCCGTCCACCCCCGCATAGGAGATGACATGGGTATCGCAGCTCTCGTGACCTGGCTACTGACGGCCGCAGGAGGCTTCTACCTACTCGCGACCTGGATCGCCAAAGGCGGTGTGCGGCAACCACGGACGAGCCATTTCCCGCCCGCCGTGATCTTCGGGCATTTCCTTCTTGCCGTGATCGGGTTGGTCGTCTGGATCGTGTATCTCGTCGTCGACGAGGACGCCCTCGCGTGGACAGCCTTCGTGCTGCTGCTCCCGGTTGCGCTCCTCGGTTTCACGATGCTGATCCGCTGGATCCCCGTCTACCGCGCGGCCGGGGTGAGCGCGGGGAACGGCGGGGCTTCGGCGCCGGGCTCGACCCCGAACGGCGCGCCGGAGAAACACTTCCCGGTGGCCGCCGTCGCCGGCCACGGGACCTTCGCTGTCGTCACCGTCGTCCTGGTGCTGCTGACGGCCCTCGGCGTGGGCTGACGCCGCGCCGTCAGCTCGGCGCCGTACGCTCCCACGGCCGCAGGCGCTCCAGCTGCGCCGCCACCGACAGGATCAGCGCCTCCCCGCCGGGCGGGGCCGCGATCTGCACGCCAAGCGGGGTGCCCGACTCCGGATGGATCCCCACCGGCACGCTCGCCGCGGGCCAGCCGACCAGGTTCCACAGCGACGGGAACGGGGCATAGCGGATGTTGGCCGCGAGGTTGGACAGCCAGGACTTCTCGCTCCAGCGCAGCGCCTCGATCGGGAACCGGGCAAGCGTCGGGGTGATCACCACGTCGGAGTCGGCGAAGACCCGGCGCAACGCGGCGTCCACCTTCCGCACCTGCGCGGGGTCGACGAATCGGGTCAGCACGCGTCCGACGGCGACGTGCCTGCGGGTCCGCGGCTGCAGCAACGCCGGATCGAGTCCGGCCGCGTCGGTCGCGGCGCCCCCCATCCAGCGCGCCAAGATCACCAGCGGGTTCACCGGATAGGGCAGCCGGGCCGTCGCGAGGTGGTGGCCTGCCCCGCCCAGCACCGCGGCCGCGCTCTCCGCGCCCGCCCGCCAGTACGGATCGACCCGCACCAGCGGCAGCGGCGAACCGGTTGCCACCGCGATCCGCAGCGGACCGGGCTCGGCGACGGTCGCCAACTCAGGGCGGTCCGCCATCACCGACAGCATCAGCGCCGCGTCCCCGACCGTCGTGGCCAGCGGGCCGTTCTCGGCCATCCCGAACCAGGAGTCGACACCCAGTTCGGCTGGCACCACGCCGAGGCCGGGCTTGATGCCGACCAGCCCGCAGCAGGCGGCGGGGATCCGGATCGAGCCCATCCCGTCCGCCCCGTGCGCCGCAGGCACCATCCCGGCCGCGACCGCGGCCGCCGAACCACCGGAGGAACCGCCGGTCGTCCGGCCGGGGTTCCACGGGTTCCTGGTGACGGTGTCCGGGGTGTCGGTGCTCCCCCACAGGCACAGCTCCGGCACCGATGTGAGACCGACAACGACCGCGCCGGCCGCACGTAGGCGCGCGACCACCGGATGGTCCGCGGGCGAGGGCTCGCGGGAACTCGCCCTCGAGCCGTTGCCCAGGGGATGCCCCGCCACCGGGACGTTGTCCTTGACCGCGATCGGGACACCCGCCAGCGGCAGCGCGGCGAGGTCGGAGCGCTCTCCGACCGCGTCGGCCTCGGCCAGGGCCTGCTCGGCGCGGACCGTGACGAACGCGCCCAGCCCCGGATCCCGCTCGGCGATCCGGGCCAGGGCCGCATGAACGGCGTCGCGGGGGGTCAGCGCGCCGGAGCGCACCTGCGCGGCAATGGCAGCAGCGGTCAGATCCGTGGACATGCCACGAGTATGGCCTGTCAGCCGCCGTAGACCGTGGGTTCGAGCGTTCCGATGTACGGCAGGTCGCGGTACCGCTCGGCGTAGTCGAGGCCGTAGCCGACGACGAACTCGTCGGGGATGTCGAAGCCGACGTTCGCGACCTCCACGTCCACCTTGATGGCGTCCGGCTTGCGGAGCAGGGTGACCACCTCGAGCGAGGCGGGGTTGCGGGTGCGCAGGTTGCGCATCAGCCAGGAAAGCGTGAGACCGGAGTCGATGATGTCCTCGACGATCAGCACGTGCCGTCCCGCGATGTCCTTGTCCAGGTCCTTGAGGATCCGGACGACACCGGAGGAGGAGGTCGACGAGCCGTAGGAGCTCACCGCCATGAACTCCATCTGGGTCGGGATCGGCAGGGCCCGCGCCAGGTCGGTCATGAAGAAGACCGCGCCCTTGAGGACGCCGACCAGCAGCAGGTCGCCCTCGGGTGCGCCGACCGGATAGCGCTCGGCGATGATCCCGGCCAATTCGGCGATCTTGTCCTGGATCTGTTCCTCGGAAATCAACACCGATGCGATGTCGCCTTCGTACACGGCGCGAATCCCTTCATTTCGACTGACCTGGTCATGGACGGAACTGTTCATTCATCGGTCCGGGCCGATCGCTGTCAGCCCGAGCGTTAGCCTGCCATGCCGCCGCGACAGCACCAACCTGGCTCCCGGGCGACCCCCGCCGATCGCGACGCCGCCCTGCCCGCGCCACCGCCCGATCAGGTCGTCCGCGGCCCGCAGCTGCCGGTCGGTCAGGTCCCTGGCGCCGTTCCCGAGCAGCCACAGACGCAGCACCCTGCGCCGCACCGCCGGGTGGATGTCGACCAGCTCGGCCACGTCGAGCCCGCCCACCGCATCGGCGGTGTCGACCCCGCCCGACCCGGCGTCGGCGAGCACCCGGACCGCGATCGCATCGAGCACCTCGCCGTCCTCGCGCAGCTGGTCGGCGGTGCGGGCCAGCGCCTGCGCCACACCGCCGCCGAGGATCTGTTCGAGCAGCGGCAGCGCCTCCGAGCGCAACCGCACCCGGGTGAACTCGGGACTGCGGTTGTGCGGATCCCGGTACGGGTCGAGCTCGAGCTCCTCGCAGGCCTTGGCCGTGACGCCGCGGCGCACCATGAGCAGCGGCCGACCCCATGGCGCGTCGAAGTCGCGCATGCCGGCGAGCGAGCGCGGTCCCGAGCCTCGGGCCAGCCCGAGCAGGACCGTCTCCGCCTGATCGTCGAGGGTGTGCCCGAGCAGGACCGGCCGGTCTGCCCGTGCGGCGCCGAGCGCCTCGTACCTGGCGCGGCGGGCGGCGGCCTCCAGCCCGCCGTCGCGGTCGACGCTCACCGTCAGCACCCGCGCCGATGCACAGCCGAGTGCCAGGGCGCGGGCGGCGGCCTGCTCGGCCACCGCCGCCGAGCCCTCCTGCAGCCGGTGGTCGACCACGAGGGCATGCACCGGCCCGGCCTCGGCGACCGCGGCAGCGGTCAGCGCCAGCGAGTCGGCCCCACCGGACAGGGCCACCGCGACACCCGTGCCGGCACCGTGCGCGGCGACCCAGCGCCGGACGGCGTGCCGCACCTCCAGCAACGCCGGTCCCTCGGGCAACGGCGGCCGGCTCATGCCAGGACCCGGGCGATCCAGCTCTCGGGGTCGTCGATCTCGGCGAGCAGCGGCAGGGTGTCGGGTCCGGTCCAGATCGCATTGAACTCGGCCATCCCGACCCGGCCGACGACGGCGTCGACGAAGGCCTTGCCCCGCACGTACTGGGCCATCTTGGCGTCCATCCCGAGCAGCGCGCGGACCAGTCGTTGCAGCGGGTTCACCTGCCGGGCGCGGCGGCGGTCGAACGCCCGCCGGATCGCCACCACCGACGGGACGACTGCGGGCCCGACCGCATCCATCACGTGGTCTGCGTGCCCCTCCAGCAGCGTGCCGAGCATCAGCAACCGGTCGAGGGCGGCCCGCTGCGACTCCGTCTGGGTGGCGCGCAGCAGCCCGAGCACCCCGCGGTCCTCGGGCGCGGCATCGTCGCCCCTGCGCTGGCGGAGCACCGTGGTGAGCCTGCCGAGCAACTCGGCGACGGACTCGTCGCCGCCCTCGCCGATCGCACCGACGTTGTCCCGCATGTATCCGGCCAGCCAGGGCGAGGAGGAGAACTGGACCCGATGGGTGACCTCGTGCAGGCACACCCACATCCGGAAGTCGCTCGGCACCACCTTCAACGCCCGCTCGACGCTGACCACGTTGGGCGCCACCAGCAGCAGCGTGCCGTGCTCGCCGGTGAAGGGGTCGTACTGGCCGAGGATCGCCGAGGACAGGAACGCGAGCATCGCACCCGCCTGCAACCCGGCTGGCACACCGCCGAGCAGGCCGCGGTCGGTGACCGCGTCGTCCCCGGTGAGGTTGGCCATCGATCGGGCCGCGGCGCGGACCCAGCCGGCCCGGTCCACGACCTGCGCCTCCGGGACGGGCAGCCCGTCGGCCAGCCCGGTGACGTCCCTGACCGGTCCCTCCGCACGGATCGAGGCCGCGGACAGCTCCGCGACCGCCGCTTCCGCGGAGTATCTGGTGGTACTCGGGCCGGGCTTGGTCAGCCGCACCCCGGTTCGGGAAGCCAGGTCCCAGTCGACGACGCCGGCGAATCCGCCGGATCGTGGAGAGTTCGCCGCCTCGCGGCTCACAGGCACCCGCAGGATCGCAAGGCAGACGCGATGGCGTCGAGAGCGGGGCGACTGACCTCCGGCGGTCGGTCATTGGACATCAGCGCGAAGGTCAGTACCCGGTTGTCGACGTCGGTGACGTAGCCGACGAGCGCGCTCGCGTTGGACAGCGTCCCGGTCTTGGCCCTGACCCATCCGGCGCCGCGTCGATCGCCCGAGGCGTAGCGGTCGGACAGTGTCCCGGTGGCCCCGGCCACCGGCAGGTAGTCCAGCATCGGCCGCAGCCGCTGGTCGGCGTCGCCCGCGGCGTCGGTGAGCGCCTGGTCCAGCAGCCGCGCCGGGATGCGGTTGTCCACGGACAGCCCGCTGGCGTCGTGCAGCGTCATCCCGTTGGTGTCGATGCCCGCGGAGTCGAGGGTCTGGCCGATCGCGGTGACCGCGCCCGCGAACGAGGGTTCGGTCCCGACCGCGATGGCGATCTCCCGTCCGATGGCCTCGGCGAGCACGTTGTCCGAGTGGCCCATCATCTGGGCGAGTCGGTCACGCAGGGCGGCGGATTCGACGGAGGCCAGCGGCGCCGCGCCCGGCGGCGCGATCCCGGGGGTGACCTTGGCGGGGTCGACGCCGAGCGCGGCGGCCAGCGCGCGGCCCGTGTCCAGGGACGCGGTCGCGGTGCGGGGCGACTCGTCCTCGAGCGGGTTGAGTCGCCCTCCGTCGAGCATCAGCGACTCGATGGGCGCGATGTAGCCGGCTCCGATGTCCGCGGGGAACCAGCCCTGCGCCATGGTCGGCCCAGCGTAGGCGCTCGTGTCCACCACGATGCTGTCCACCGGGGCCCCGGCGCCCCGGATCTGGGCGGCCAGATCCTCCACGCGCGGCGCGCCCGGGTAGAAGCCGGGCTGGCCCGCCGGCTGCGCGGTGAGGGTGGGATCGCCGCCACCGATCAACACGATCTGGCCGGGCACGGCGCCCTGCACCACCCTGGTGGCCACCCGGTGCTCCGGGGGCAACGCGAGCAACGCCGCCGTCGCGGTGGCGATCTTGGTCGTCGACGCCGGGGTCATCGGAACCTCGGGACGCTGGCTCCAGAGCACGGTGCCGGTCGCCGCGTCGGACACGGCGCCGGTGAAGTTGCCGAGACCTGGGTCGGCCAACGCGGCACCGAGAACGGCGGCGAGGGCGGCGGGATCGGGGACCGGGGCATCCGTCGGCACCGGCGCGACCTTGGGGTCGGGCAGGATCGGCGGCGGCTCCGGCATGGTGGTGGTCGCCGCGTCGGCGGAGGAGTCGCCGTCGAATCGCTGGCCGGCGAACACCGCCGCGCCCGCGCCAACGACGAGGACCAGCCCCGCGGACAGGAGGAGCCGGACCCGCTTGCGCCGTCGCGCCGCCAAGGACCCCAGCTTCCGGTCCTTGGATCCGAGCTTTGCCAACACCCCTCCGTTTGTTTTCCGGCCCGCCGCTGCGCCGCAGGTCCGTCTATTGCCTCCACATTATCCCGGACGGGCTACCCTGACCCCGCACCATCCACCGAGACAAAGCGAGGAAGAGGCGTGGAGTTCGACGTCACCATCGAGATCCCCAAGGGTCAGCGCAACAAGTACGAGGTCGATCACGAGACCGGCCGCGTCAAGCTGGACCGCTACCTCTACACCTCCTTCGGCTACCCCGCCGACTACGGCTACATCGAGAACACCCTCGGCGAGGACGGCGACCCGCTCGACGCGATGGTGCTGCTGCCCGAGTCGGTCTTCCCCGGCGTGATCGTCGAGGCCCGCCCCGTCGGCATGTTCAAGATGGTCGACGAGGCCGGCGGCGACGACAAGGTGCTGTGCGTGCCCGCCGGCGACCCGCGCTGGGATCACCTCCAGGACCTCGCCGACGTCTCGCAGTTCGAGCTGGACGCGATCAAGCACTTCTTCGTGCACTACAAGGACCTCGAGCCGAACAAGCACGTCACCGGCGCCGACTGGGTCGGCCGCGCGGAGGCCGAAAAGGTCATCACCGAGGCCGTCGAGCGGCTGAAGGCCAACGGCGGCCACTGAGCTGAGGGTCCTCTGGACCACTGAATCACCGAAAGTGTGGGATCCCACCCGGTTTCCGGGCGGGATCCCACACTTTTCTCGTCGTAGGCCTTCACTAGGATTCCCGAGGTGAACGGATACGACGATCTCGACCACCTCGACACCTCGGCGCTGCCGCCCCGCCAGCAGCGGATTCTGGCCGTCATCCGGGACTTCGTGGTCGAGAAGGGGTATTCGCCCAGCACCCGGCAGATCGGGGACGCGGTGGGCCTGCGGTCCCCGTCGACGGTGTCGAAGCACCTGAAGAGCCTGGAGGAGAACGGCTTTCTGCGGCGCGGCGACTCGGTGTCGCGGCCGATCGACGTGCGCCTGTTCCTCCGGGGATCGACGACGCGGGAATCGGCGAAGGACTCGGTGCAGGTGCCCGTGGTCGGTGACATCGCGGCAGGCACCCCGATCCTCGCCGAGCAGCACGCCGACGACATGCTGACCGTGCCGCGCGAACTGGTCGGATCCGGCACGGTGTTCGGCCTGCGCGTGCGCGGCGATTCGATGGTCGACGCCGCGATCCTCGACGGCGACATCGTGATGGTTCGGCAACAGCACGAGGCACATTCGGGCCAGATCGTCGCCGCGATGATCGACGGCGAGGCCACCGTCAAGGTGTACCGGCGCCGGAACGGGCACACCTATCTCGAACCGCGTAACCCTGCCTACCAGGTCCTCGACGGCGACGAAGCCGTGGTGCTGGGCAAGGTCGTCTCGGTGATGCGCCGAGTATGAACGACGCACTTGAGTGGTCTCGCCCGGCAGCCGGGCGAGACCACTCATGCACGTTTCGGCCTATTCCTCGCCGTCGCCGTTCTCCTTGCGGGCGGCCGCCGAGGCCGCCAGTCCCCCTGCCGTGCGCAGCGGGACCTCCTTCCAGAAGAAGACCAGCACCAGTCCGACCAACGCCACGCCGGTCACGGACAGGAACACCGTCGACATCGACTCGGAGAACCCGACCTTGAACGGCTGGGCCAGCACCGGGCTGAGCTGCTGGATGATCGAGCTGTCCTCGAGGACCCGACCGGCCGAGGTGACGTCCTGGCTCGCCAACCCGGTCGACAGCGCGACATCGGCAGGGTTGGCGCTGTGCAGCCCGTCCACGACCGCCTGCTGGAAGGCCGGATCCTTGGCGGCCGAACGCAGCTCGTCGCTGATGTTCGGGGTCAGCTGCGTGAACAGGATCGACAGGAACACCGCGACGCCGAGGGTGCCGCCGATCTGGCGGAAGAAGGTCGCGGCCGCCGTCGACACCCCCATGTCCTGCGGGGGCAGCGCGTTCTGGATCGCCAACGTCAACGGCTGCATCAGGTTGCCCAGACCGAAGCCGGTGATCGCCATGAAGACCATGACCAGCGGCAGCGGCGAATCCGCGTGCACGAAGTGCAGCAGGAACATACCGAGGGTGAGCAGCGAGGCGCCGATCAGCGGGTAGGCCCGGTAGTGCCCCGTCTTGGAGATCCGCTGACCCGAGATGATCGAGCCCGCCATTAGTCCGAGCACCATCGGCAGCATCTGCATGCCCGCCAACGTGGGGCTCGACCCGCGGACCACCTGCAGGTACTGCGGCAGCAACGTGATGCCACCGAACATCGCGGCCCCGACGACGATCGAGATGACCACGCCCATCGCGAAGGTGGAGTTGCGGAACATCCGCAGCGGGATCAGTGCGGCGTCGCGCATCCCGCGTTCCACCAAGATGAACCCGAGCACGCCGAGCACGCCGATGACGTAGCAGGCGATCGAAAGGTTACTGCCCCAGCCCCATTCGCGTCCCTGCTCGGCGACCACCAGCAGCGGGACGATGCCGATCGCGAGGACGAGCGCGCCCCACCAGTCGATCCGCACCCCGGGACGGCGGACCTTCGGCAGGTGCAGCACCTTCGAGACGACCGCCAGCGCGAACACGCCGATCGGGACGTTGACCAGGAAAACCCAACGCCAGCCGTCGATTCCGAGGATGGTCTCCTGGCCGGCCAGCAGGCCGCCGAGCACCGGCCCCAGCACGCTGGACGTGCCGAAGACCGCGAGGAAGTAACCCTGATACTTGGCGCGTTCGCGCGGACCGACGATGTCGCCGAGGATGGCGAGCGCCAACGACATCAACCCGCCCGCGCCGAGGCCCTGGAAGGCGCGGAACGCGGCCAGCGCGTACATCGACTGGGCGAGGGTGCACAGCAGCGAGCCGAGCACGAAGATGACGATCGCGGCCATGAAGAACGGCTTTCGGCCGTACATGTCGGACAACTTGCCGTACAGCGGGGTGGAGAGCGTGGCGGTGATCAGGTATGCGGTGGTCACCCAGGCCTGCAGCGCGTAACCCTGCAGGTCGTCGGCGATCGTCCGGATCGCCGTCGAGACGATGGTCTGGTCGAGCGAGGCCAGGAACATGCCAAGCATCAGTCCGCTCAGGATGACCAGGATCTCGCGATGGCTGAACTCCCCGGCGGCAGGTGCGGGGGCGGGGGCGGTGTGTTCGGGCGATTTGGTCATCGGACACCCCGCTCCGCATCAGAGTCGCTCCGCAGGCTCCGCTCGGCGACACTCTCGCTCCGCAGGCTCCGCTCGGGCGAGAACAGCGGGCGCATCCGCTCGTAGTCCGTCACGAACCGGTCCATCAGGCGCGCGAAGTCCTGCAGGTCCTCGATGGACCATTCGTCGAGCATCATCCCGAGCCGCTCGTTGCGCAGGGCGCGGATCCGGCCCGCGGCGGCCCGTCCTGACTCGGTGACGGCGAGCACGCTGGCCCTGCCGTCTGTGGGGTCGGCCTGGCGCTGCACGTGCCCGCGTTCGACGAGCTGCGCCACCTGGCGACTGACGGTCGACGGGTCGGTGTACATCGATTCCGCGAGCGCGCCCGACCGCATCGGGCCGTCCTTGAGCAGGCGGAACAGGCAGCCATAGGCCGCCGGGTCGATCCCGTCGGTGGACTTCGCGTGGGCGATGGTCCGCTCCCGCACCCGCTGCAGCCGAACCAGGAAATTGCCGATCTCGTCGGCGTATGGCTCGATCTCGTCTCGCATCCCGCGCCCCAATGCTTGCGTCACTCAACTAGTTTCTGGCCGCAAGTATGTGACGGGGCCACGCCGTTGGGCAAGCGACAAATGACGAGAACCCCCGTCCGGTTCGGCCGGACGAGGGTTCCCACAAACGGAGGGGAGGGAGGTCAGCGACCCTGGAAGTCCGGGGTGCGTTTCTGGAACACCGCGGCCATGGCCTCGCCGATGTCCTCGGAGGCGAGGAATGCCGCATTCCAGGCCGCCACGTACCGCAGGCTGTCGTCCACGCCCGCCGAACGGCGGTGATCGAGCACGTCCTTGATGCCGTGCACCACCAGCGGCGGGTTCGCGGCGATCTCGGCTGCGGTGGCGTGTGCGGCCGCCAGGACAGCGTCGGCATCGGCGAACACGTCGTTGACCAGGCCGATCTTCTCGGCCCGCGCCGCGTCGATGTCCTTGCCGGTGAGCGCGAGCTCACGCAGGTGGCCGTCGCCGATGATCGCGGGCAGCCGGGCGAGGGTGCCCATGTCCGCGACGATCGCGACCTTCACCTCGCGGATGCTGAACTTCGCGTCCGCGCTCGCGTAACGGATGTCGGCCGCGGTGACGAGGTCGACGGCGCCACCGATGCACCAGCCCTGGATGGCCGCGACGACCGGCTTGCGGCAGTCGGCCACGGCGTTGATCGAGCGCTGCATCTGCTTGATGTCCTCGTGGAAGGCGGTCCGCGGTGCGGCCTGTGCCTTGTCGCCGAGGACCGGCGCCATCATCGGGGCCATCGCCGCGAGGTCGAGGCCGAAGGAGAAGTGCTTGCCGGCTCCGGCGAGGACCACGGCCCGCACCTCGGGGTCGGCGTCCAGCTCGGCGAAGATCAGCGGCAGCTCGCGCCAGAAATCGGGACCCTGCGCGTTGCCCTTGCCGGGCCCGATGAGGGTCACCTGCGCGACGCGGTCCTTGCGGTCGACGGTGAAGGCATTCCAGGTCTGCTCGGTCATTACTCAAGAGTAACAATCCCCGGCGGCGCACGTTAAGGCTGCGCAAACTCCACCCGCGGGGTCTTTTCCGGGGTCAGACTGAAGCGCAGAATCGGCTTTCAGGAGCCGGGCGAGATCGGAGATGCCATGTTGATGCATCAGGGGATCGGACTCGACAGGTTCAACGCGCTGTCCGAGCGGGGCGCGGTGCACGCGCTGTTCGAGTGCTGCTGCTCGGCGACCTGGGCCAGGCATGTCGCGGCGGGCAGGCCGTACGGATCGCACCGCGAGCTGCTCACCGCGGCGGACTCCGAGCTGTTCGAGCTGTCCGAGGCGGACATCGACCGGGCGCTGGAGTGTCACCCCGGCATCGGCCGCCGGGCCCAGACCACGGCCTCGAGCCAGGAGCAGTGCGCGGTCTGGGCGCCCGACGAGGCCACCATGTCCGCGGTACTGGAGGCGACGGCGCGCTACGAGGAGAAATTCGGCCACGTCTACCTGTGGTGTGCCGCCGGTCGCGAGGCGACGGACCTGCTCGACGACCTGGCCCACCGGCTGGGCAACTCCCCCGACGCCGAGCAGAAGACCATGCTCGGTGAGCTCGCGAAGATCAACCGGAGCCGGATCGAGCGGATGCTCGGTCCGGAGGGCGGCTACCTCGACTACTGACGCGCGGGCACCGCGCTCAGCCCGACCCTCGTCGCGAACACGGCCGCCGCCGTCCGATTCGGCGAGCCGGTCTTTCGCAGGATGTTCTCGACGTGGGTCGCCACGGTGGCGGCGCCGACGCCGAGGGCGGCGGCGATCTGGGCATTCGATCGCCCGCCCGAGACGAGTACCAGCACCTCCAGCTCGCGAAGGGTCAACTCGGCGGGGGCCTCGACGCCGCGGTACCGGACCAGGGTGCCCGCCCGGACCGACTCCAGGCGCACCCGGAACACCTCCCCGTCGACGATCAGGATCCGGAACTCCGCGCCGGCCGCGCACTGATCCCGCCACGGCTCCCCCGCGCCGAGCAGACGCGGCGAGGCGCCCGCGGTGACCGGCCACGGCCGACCCGCGGCGTCCACCACGAAGGCCTCCTCGCCGGGCTCGACGCGAACCCGGCCGCCCTCTGCGCTTGCCAGCGGATCGATCGACTCCGCCAGCGTCTCCGCCAGCAGGGAGACCAGCGCGAGCGACTGGTCGTCCACGCCGTCCTCCGCGTAGGTGCTCAGGTTCAGCATCCCCACGTACCGCCCGTCCGGGGAGAACAGGCAATGGCTGAGCCCGTCCCGGTATCCGTGCACCCCGATGACATCGTCGAAGATCGCCCCATGCCTGCGGCCGGGCTCGATGTCGTGCAGCCGCAGCGGGATCCGGTGCTGCTGCAGATCGGCGAACAGGGGCAGATCCTGCATCCGCTGGTTCAGTGTCCTGGCCGCCTCCGGCGAATAGCCGAAGCTGGCCGACGTCAGGTGCTGCCGCCGCATCGGGTCCCAACGGGAGAGCGCCGCGTGATCGTGCGGGACCGCGGCGCGCAATGCGAACAGCAACCGGCCCGCCTCCGGAGCCCGCGCGCCCGCGCCGACCTCCGCGCGCAGACGCACGGCGGCTCCCAGACGCTCACGCGCGGACGACGCACTCATGGCAGGAGTATGCCCCGCCCCCGGCCGCGCCCACCGCGATTCACGCCTCCGCAAAACGACGGAGGCCGAGAACGCCGGCACGCCATACCGTCCGCGGAACCCACACCACCACGAGGAGGACCGTATGGACATCGGTGAATACGCGGCACAGGACGCGACGGGCCTTGCGGCCCTGATCCGCGACCGGCAGGTCAGCGCGGCAGAGGTCGCGGCGGCCGCAGGACAGGCGCTCGACAAGATCGATCCGCAGTTGTCCGCGATCGCCGGCGAGCGGTACGAGGCCCCGCTCGGCTTCGACGAGACGGGGGTCTTCGCGGGAGTTCCGTTCGCGATCAAGGACCTCATCGTGCATGCGGCGGGCGTCCCGGCCCGCAGCGGCAGCAGGTTGTTCGGCCCGGGTGTCGTCTATCCGTACGACACCCACTTGATGGCCCGCTTCCGCCGGGCCGGCCTGGCCACGATGGCGACGACCACCTCGCCCGAGTTCGGCTTCAACGCCACCACGGAGGCGCTGGCCCACGGCGGGCCGACCCGCAATCCGTGGGATCTCACCCGTAGCGCGGGCGGCTCCAGCGGAGGTTCGGCCGCGCTGGTCGCCTCGGGCGCACTGCCGATGGCGCACGCCAACGACGGCGGCGGGTCGATCCGGATCCCGGCAGCGGCCTGCGGGGCCGTCGGCCTCAAACCGAGCCGGGGTCGGATCACCGCGGGGCCGGACTTCGCCGATCCACTCATGGGTCTCGGCGTCGAGTTCGCGATCACCAGGAGCGTGCGCGACTGCGCAGCGCTGTTCGACGCCGTGCACGGCTCCGAGCCGGGCGACCGCTACCTCTTCCCCGCACCGGAACGGCCCTTCGCCGAGCTGGCGCGGACCGGATCTCGGCGGCTCCGGATCGCCTTCACCACGAGCCCCGCCGACCCGGACCGCGCGGTGGACCCGGAGAGTGTGGCCGCGGTCCAGATGGTCGCGCAGCAGTTGTCGGAGCTGGGCCACGAGGTGCACGAGGCCGCGCCGTCGATCGACTCCGTGGCGTTCGACCGCGCAAACCTCGACGCCTGGTGCAGCTTCCTCGGCGATGCCGTGACGGGTGCCGCGGCTCAGCTGGGCCTGACCCCCGGACGGGAACACCTCGAGGCGACCACCCTCGCGTGCGTGGAGCATGGAAAGACGCTGTCCGCCTTCGACATCTACGCCGCCGAGCGGGTGTTCAACACCGTGACGCGAGAGGTCGCACGGTTCCTCACCGGGTTCGATGTTCTGCTGACGCCCACGACGAGCCGACCGACCATCCCGCTCGGCCGCCTCGACGCCGACGACCCCGCGCTGGACGCACGCGGCTGGTACGACCGGATCTTCGAGTACGCCTCGTTCACGGCGCTGTTCAACGCGACCGGGCACCCCGCCATCTCGCTCCCGCTCGCCCAGTCGACGCAGGGCTGGCCGATCGGCATGCAGTTCGTCGGCCGGTACGGCGACGAGGGGACGCTGCTGGCGCTGGCGGGCGACCTCGAGCGGGCGATGCCCTGGGCCGGCCGGCGCCCGCCGGTATCGGTGTACTGACCGCCCCACCGCGGTTGAGTGACCCCGTGAGGGGCCCGCTCAACCGCGGGTGGCGCTCGCGATCGCCCCGGCGAACAGCTCGGACACGGCCGTCTGAACAGCGCGCCGGTCGACCTGCTCGGGGTCGACCGCGTGCTCGAGCATCAGCCCGGAGATCAGCGCCATCAGCGTGATCGCGGTGTTGCGGGCGTCGAGGCGCCGCCCGACGCCCCAATCCGATGCCCGCTCGGCGATGAGTTCCTCGAGCTGGCCGCGCAGGTGCCGCCGCTCGCGCAGGTAGGCCTGCGCGATCTTCGGGTCCCTTGCGGCCTGCAGGCCGAACTCGAGCACGAGCAACGCCCAGCCGGGGTCGGAGACCAGCCAGGAGCTGATCGTCTCGCCGCCCCGCCCCGCGGCGGCGGTCGGACTGAGCCCCGCGATCTCGGCGAGCACCCGCCCGGCCAGCTCGAGGGACCGTTGCGCGAACAGCTCCGCGAACAGGTCCTGCTTGGACTCGAAGTTCGAGTACACCGCGCCCTTGGTGAACCCCGCCCTGCGGGCGATGTCCGCCAGCGTGGCCGCGGCGAAGCCGTTCTCGACGAACTCCTCGGCGGCCGCGTCGATCAGCCGTTGGCGCACCACGTCGCGTCCCGGCCGGGCGAGCGGGCCCGGCGGTGACGCAGCTCTCCCTTGACCTACCTCGTTCACGATACCTACGGTATTCAATACCGAGAGTATCGGCAAGGACGCGCCGCGAGAGCAAGGAAGCCATGACGACCACCACCACCACCGAACCGCACCGGTCCACCAGCCCGACCGACCGTTACAGCCCGCGGCAGATCATGGTCGCGGTGGTCCTTGGCGTGCTGCTGCTGCAGCTCGGCTTCATCACCAGCTACGTGGCCGCGTTCCACCAGCCGACCCCGCGCGACATCCCGATCGCGGTGGTCACCGAGTCCGGACTGCCCGACGGCATCGGCCAGCAGGTCACCGACGAGCTCAACGGCATCGACGGCCACCCGGTCGAGGCGCGCACGGCGGCGAACACCTACGAGGCGCGCTCGCTGATCCGGGACCGCGAGATCATGGGCGCCTACGTCATCAGCCCCGCCGGCACCGACACCCTCATCACCGCCAACGCCGCGGGCAGCTCGGCCGCGACCGCGCTCGAGGGCATCTTCACCGAGGTCGACACCGTCAAGCACCGCACGTTCGTCGTCCGCGACGAGGTGCCGGTCGCGGTGCACGACAACCGCGGCCTGTCCGGCTTCTACCTCTCGCTCGGCTGGGTGGTGGGCGGCTACCTGCTCGCCGCCGCCATCGGACTGCTCATCGGTGCACCGAGCACCCTGCGCGAGGCGGGCAAGCACATCGCGATCATGGCCGGATACGCCGCGGTCTCGGGATTCCTCGGCGCGCTCATCACCACGCACCTGCTCGGCACCTTCACCGGCCACCTGCTGCCGCTCTCACTCCTGGGCGCGGGGGTGGTCTTCGCGACGGGCATCTTCACCATGGGGCTACGGGCGGCCGTCGGGATCCTGGCAGTGCCGCTGGCGATCCTGATCTTCGTCGTGCTCGGGAACCCGAGCGCAGGAGGCGCTTTCGGTTCCAATGTGCTGCCGGGCTTCTACGCCGCCATCGGGCGCTGGATCACCCCGGGGGCAGGCACCGAGGGGGTGCGGTCGATCGTCTACTTCCAGGGCACCGGAGTCGGCCAGCCGATCGTCACGCTCGCCATCTACACCGTGGTGGGGGTCGCACTGATGCTCGGCTTCGCCGCCAGAACCAGCAGGCGCGCACCCGCAACGGCGTGAGTGCCGCGACACGTCGGCCCGGATGCCGTGCGCGGCCGCCGCGCCGGTCCTACTGTGGGGCATGGCCAGGCTCCTGCACCCGAACGCCGCCCACGTCGCGCGCGTCCTGATCTCCCGTGGCCATCACGGCGTGGTGGTCACCCAGGACGAGTCGACCCACACCGCGGAGGCGGCCGCCGCCGCGCTGGGGGTCGACGTCGGCGCGATCACGAAGTCGCTGGTGTTCCTGCTCGACGACGACCCCATCCTGCTGCTGGTCTCCGGCGCGCACAGGGTCGACATCGAGCACACCGGCAAGCGACTCGAGGGCACCCTGACCCGGGCACCCGCCGACACGGTCCGGGAGGTGACGGGCCAGCCGATCGGCGGCGTCGCCCCGGTGGGGCACCCGACGAACCTGCCCACCTACGTGGACGCGGCGCTCGCGCAGTACCCCGAGCTGTGGGCGGCGGCCGGCCATCCCGCGACCGTGTTCCGCACCACCTTCTCCGAGTTGCTCCGCATCACGGCCGGGCTGGCCATCGACGTCGACTGACCCGGGTCTTATAGTGGGCGAAACAGATCCCTGGAGGCGAAGTGACTGACGGAGTGTGGAGCCGCCGACACGTCGACCTGTGCCGCACCTCCGCGAGCCGGTGTCCGCGCTGATCCGACTCGTCGGCACGCACCCCTAGTGCGTGCTTCTCACGCAGCCGAAGATCCGGAGAATCCGTTGTCACAGCCACTCGAGAACCTGCCCAACGCGGCCACCCCCGAGGACCCGATCGGCATCACCGCCGACCAGTATCGGGCGGCGATGCGCCGTTACCCGGCGGGCGTCACCATCGTCACGCTCGACGCCGGGGCGGGCCCGGTCGGCTTCACCGCCACCTCCTTCGCATCGATCTCGCTGGACCCGCCGCTGGTCTCGTTCAACATCGCGCACAACTCCTCGAGCATCAAGGCGCTGCACGCAGCGGACTCGCTGGTGATCCACCTGCTCGGCGAACACCAGCAGCACCTCGCCCAGCGCTTCTCGCGCAGCGCCGACCAGCGCTTCGCCGACGAATCGCTGTGGAAGCGCCTCGAAACCGGCGAGCCGGTGCTGCACGGCACACCGATCTGGTTGCGCACCACCGTCCACCAGCTCATCCCGATCGGCGACCACACGCTGGTGATCGGGCTGGTCACGCGCGTGCACGACGAGGACGACGCGGAGGCGGCAGCGGCTCCCCTGCTGTACCACGACGGCCGGTACTTCCGTCCGACCCCGCTCGGCGAATGATCCCGGCGGCGAACACCACCATGCCCACCTCCACCGTCCTCTCCCCCGTTCGGAGTGAGTGTCGCAGCTGTCGTTGACCACGACCGGCGCACACCAACACACTCGAAATTGGGAGTTACCCATGGTTGATTCCGCACTGGGACAGCGGGATTCGAATCCCGACCTGATCCTCACCCTGCAGTTCAGCAATACCGGATCCACCGACCGGCAGCAGCTGGTCGCCCTCGCCAACGCACTCCGCGCGACCGCGCAGGAGCTCCTCCCCGGCGTCAGCACCCGGGCCCGGATGGACACCGCGCCTGCGCCTGCCGCCGCTCTCCCGAAGCCGACGGCCATCGACGCTCCGCTGGTCATCGACCTCCCGGCCCGGCAGGTGTTCACCCGCGGCGAGCCGGTCTCGTTGAGCCACACCGAATTCGAGATCTTGTCCCACCTGGCCCGGCGGCCGCGGGTGGTGGTCTCCAGGCGTCGGCTGCTCGAGCTGAGCGGCACCCTCGGCGAGCGGGAACGGGCGGGGCGCAGCGTGGACGTCCACGTCTCCCGGGTCCGGATGAAGCTCGGGCGCTACGGCTGGCTGGTGTCCACCGTCCGCGGCACCGGCTACCGCTTCGATCCCGACCCCCGGGTCCGCATCATCACCGAAACCGCGGCGGCCTGACCGACGAACGGCGGGAGCCATCGACCGGTGCGACCGGACGATGGCTCCCGCCGTCGGATACCCGCTATGACGCGAGAATGCTTCTGCCAGAGGTCAACCCGAACTGCCCGAGCACCTCGCCGAGCGCCGCCGACGGGCGGGTGACGCCGCGCTCGTGCAGCAGTGGCAGCACGTCGTCCACCACGCGGTCGAGCACTCGGGGCAGGACCAGCGGCAGCAGGGTCACCCCGTCGGCGACCCCCGCCGCGCGGATGTCGGCGATGAGCCCGGCCAGGCCCGATGCCGTCCCGACGTAGGAGATCGAATCGGGCACCCGGACACCCCGGAGCCCACCGTCGAGCAGCGCCAGTTCCCTTCGCGCGGAACGTGAATCATCGCCGAGGAGCACCTCGACGTCGAGCAGCACGGTGACCGAGTCCGGGTCCCGGCCATCGGCCGCGGCGTCCGCCCGGATCCGGTCACGCTGTTGCTGCGCCCCGCGGAGGTCGTGCGCTCGGATGCGGACGACGGTGCCGGGAATCGCGGCGAGATCGAGCTGCGCGTCGGGGTCCGCGGGTGCGGTCAGGTCTACCCAGTAGTCGGTGAGCCCGAGCGGGATCCGGAAGTCGGTGTGCGCCGCGGACGCGGGGTGGTGACCGGCGCCGGACAATTCGACCGCGACGTGCAGCGGCCGGGTACGGAAAGACGAATCGATGGACATGGGTCTCCTCGAGAGATGCGTGCGAGCTGATGAGCTGGGGGCGAGCTCAGCCCAGACACATGCCCGACGCGGTACGGCAGAGATCCACATGCCGACGGCACCACCGGGCGTCAGTCGCCACGGTCGTCACGGGTGCCATGGCGCGAGTTTACCCGGCGAGGCCGATGGCGGGGCGGCGGCCGTCCACCAGTTCCCGCAGCGCCGCGACCAGCCGGTCCACATCGGTGGCGTGGCTGCCAAGGCCGAGGCTCGCCCGGACCGCGCCGTCCGGCCTGCCGAGCCGGGCCAGCAGCGGGTGCGCGCAGAACCGGCCGTCGCGGACCCCGATGCCGTGCCGGTCCGAGAGGTAGCTCGCCACCTCGCGGGGCGCGAATCCGTCGACGGCAAAGGTGACTATGCCGACCGAATCCGGCGAGTCGGACCAGATCCGGAGCAGCTCGACGCCGTCGATGCCGCGCAGCCCGTCGACGAGCCGAGCGCACAGGGCACGCTCGTGCAGCTCGGACGCCTCCTCGTCGAGGCCTGCCAATGCCGTGCAGGCCGCGGCCAGCGCCGCGACGCCGAGCACGTTGGGGGTGCCTGCCTCGTGCCGCTGCGGGGCCTGCGCCCAGTCGACGCCCTCCGCCGAGACGTCGCGGGTGGCGCCGCCGCCGACCAGGTACGGCTCGGCGGCATCCAGCCAGTCCCGCCTGCCGATGAGCGCGCCCGCCCCGAACGGCGCGTACAGCTTGTGACCCGAGAAGGCCAGGTAGTCGACGCCGAGCGCGGCGATGTCCACCCGCCGGTGCGGCAGCAACTGGGCGCCGTCGACGAGGATCCGCGCCCCGCAGGCGTGCGCGACCTCGGCGAGCCGGGCGATCGGCAGTACCTCGCCGGTCACGTTGGAGGCGCCGGTGACGGCGAGCAGCGCGGCAGGCTTGCTGCACAGTTCGGCGACGATCCGCTCCACCGTCTCGGCTACGGTGTCCGCGGACCGGACGACCCGCGCCCCGTTCTTCTTCCAGGGCAACAGATTTGCGTGGTGCTCGATGTCGAGGACGACGGTCTCACCGGGCACACAGCCGGCGAGCAGGTTCAGCGAGTCGGTGGTGTTCCTGGTGAACACCACCACGTCGTCGGACCGGGCCCCGACGAACCCGGCGACCACGTCGCGGGCTCCCTCGTAGCTGGCGGTGGACACCTGCGAGGCATACCCGGCACCCCGGTGCACGCTGGCGTAGTACGGCAGCAACTCCTGCACCCGCGCGGTGACCTGAGCCAACGCCGGCGCGCTGGCCGCGTAGTCGAAGTTCGCGTAGGTGCAGGTCCCGCCGCCGGAAAGCGGGACGGTCAGGTCGGCCCCGGAGACCTCGGCGAACGGCCGGTCGGTGCAACGCTCGTCGGAGCGAACGGCGGTGGCGGTGGCGGTG
>Ga0105243_10000818_pt1 | contig 29711 bp, 24 predicted proteins | sample KBSM34metaG_FD_81525 | JGI IMG/M metagenome (GOLD analysis project Ga0105243, IMG submission 81525) | Miscanthus rhizosphere microbial communities from Kellogg Biological Station, Michigan, USA - KBS M3-4 metaG | ecosystem: Host-associated > Plants > Roots > Rhizosphere > Soil | place... | reverse complement strand
GTTGATACCGTTGACACCGGCTTAGAAACGGGAATGCTTGGCCCGGCGCGCACCGGAGGAAAGCAAACGTGATTTTGAGAATTGTTTCGCCCGTCGCGGCAATGTTTTTTGCAGCGGCTCCGGCATTGGCCGCCGACAATTACCAGACGGACATCGGGCCCACGCCGAAGAATGGCAGGCAGGGGGCCAACGTCCAGGGCCGCGGGATGGTGCTGGCAACGCTCGACAACAACAAGTTCTCGCTGCAAGGCAAATTCTCCGGACTGTCTTCGCCCGCGACCCAGGCGCGCCTGCACATGGGCAATGTGATGGGGGGAACCGGGCCCGCCATCGGCGGCCTCAAGATTGCACAGGCACAGAGCGGCGAGATTTCCGGCACCTTCACCCTGACGCCGGCTCAGATCGCGGCTTTGAAAGTCGGAAAGCTTTACGTCATTCTCGACAGCCAGAGCGCTCCCAAGGGCAATCTGTGGGGTTGGTTTCAGCCCGCGCACGTCACCGTCGGGCCCGAAGTGCCGCAGATGGATGAGTGGTATATCCCAAACTTTCTCACCGACGATGATCCGAAAAAGCGCAATAGCTAACCGGCTGACAGGAGTGGACATGATCAAGGGCCGGGAAAAAGCCGCGATGGGCGTCTTCGCTGCGGCGATCGCGCTTGGGGCGGTGGGCGCGGCCGGCCTATGGGCCTCGCACGCCATAGCGCAAACCAAACCGGGCCCCTTCACCGACGCCCAGGCGCAGGCCGGTCAGGCCATCTTTAACAGCCGGTGTGCCTCGTGCCATGAGGCCGGCGGCGAAACCATCCGGCTGATTGGCGCGGGCTTCACCGACATTTGGAGGACGCGCTCCACTCTGGCTCTTTATACCCGTATCAAGACCACCATGCCGTTCGGCAATCCCGGCAGTCTGAGCGATGCCGAAGCGGCCTCGGTCGTGGCGTATATTCTCAAGGGCAACGGCGCCACGGCCGGTACTGCGAACCTCACGCCGGCGACGGATGTGGCGATCAACACCATCATCGCGGCGCGAGGCAGAGACCCGTACGCGGGTTATGTCAGCCTCAGCGGCATGCCCGCCGCCACCGGCATCACCTTTCCCGGAACGGTGGCAAAATACACCCCGGTCACCGAAGAGATGCTGCTGAATCCGCCGGCCTCCGACTGGCTGGCGCATTACCAGAATTATGCCGGTTGGAGTCATTCGCCGCTCCAGCAGATCAATAGCCAGAACGTGAAAAATTTGCAGCTTCGTTGGGTCTGGTCGCTTGACGACGGCGAACGCCAGCAGATCACGCCCCTGGTCCATGACGGCGTGATGTTCATCTCGACCGTGGTCAACAACAAGGTGCAGGCGCTCAACGCCGCGACCGGCGATCTGATCTGGGAAAATTCCTTAGGACCAAGGCTGGAAAACCAGGTCAATGCCACTGCGCGCGCCATGGCGCTATACGGCAACCAGCTCTTCTATCCCGCGAGCGACGCCACCATTTATGCGCTCGATGCGCGCACCGGCAAGGTCAACTGGAAGTTCAAGCTTTCCAGCTATGGCAGGGACAAAGTCGGCGGCCTGATGATCGCTGACGGCAAGCTGATTGTTGGGCTGGGCGTCTGCGACGAAGCTTCGCTGCAGGACCGCTGCTTCATCGCCGCTTACGACGTCAATGACGGACACCAGCTCTGGAAATTCCACACCGTCGCCTATACCGGCGAGCCGGGCGGCGACAGTTGGGGCAACATGACCAACGGTGAGCGGTCCGGCGCCGATGCCTGGATCGCGGGCACCTACGATCCCAAGCTTCGCCTCGTCTATTTTGGCACCGGCCAGGCCAAAGCCGGCAAGAACGGCATCGGCGACAAGCTGTTCAGCAACGCCACCATCGCCCTGGACGTCGATACCGGCAAGCTCAAATGGTACAACCAGTCCGCGCCGGACGAGGGCCTGGACCTGGATGAGGTCTATGAAAAGATCCTGGTGGACAGCGGCTCGCAGAAGCTTCTCCTGACCGCCGGCAAGAAAGGCATTCTCTGGAAGCTGGACCGCACCAACGGCAAGTTCCTGGATTATGTCCCGATGGTTTTCCAGAACGTCTTTACCAGCATCGATCGCAAGACCGGCCGCGGCACCTACCGCGCGGATATCCTGAATCCTGCGCCGGGAGGCTCGCGTCCGTCATGCCCGGCCCAGTCGGGCGGCCATAACTGGCCGGCCGCGAGCTACATTCCCAACGATGATTTGATCATCTTTCCGCTGATGCAGATCTGTGTGACCTCCCAGGGCGATATGATCGGCAACTTCGAAGCGCCTGCGTCCGACGGCTATCTCGGTCGTCTGAGTGCGTACCGGGTGAAGGATCTCAAGCCGGTCTGGACGCTGCAGCAGCGCGCACCCTTCCTCACCAGTTCGATGACCACGGCGGGCGGCATCGGCTTTATCGGCGACTGGGACCGCACCTTCCGGGCGTTTGACGTGAAGACCGGCAAGACCCTGTGGAGGACCCGGCTCGGTACGACCGCGCAGGGTTTTCCCACAACCTTCACGGTCGACGGCGAACAATTCGTGGCCGTTCCAACCGGCTATAATGGCGGCAGCCCGCAGATCAGACCCAGCAGCATGTTCGCCTTTGAGCGCAATCGCCCGCTGGTGGGTCACGCCGTCTATGTCTTCGCCCTGCCAAAGACAGAGTGAGCGACGAGGCCGCAATCATCTGGAGGTTGCGGGGTACACTTCAAAGTGCGTCATTAGAAGCGCCGATGATGTGGAGGGGGAAACAGGCATGAAAGCATCAGCATTGCTCGCCGCGCTTTGCGCGGTTGCATTCGCAGGAACATCCCTGGCTCAGAATGCCGCGCCCGCAGGCTCGTTTCCGCTTGCGGCCAAGGCTGGGGTGGACAGTCACGCAGACAAGATTGCGCCGCCCGCCGCGGTCAACCAGGGCCCTTTCAACATGAACAGCTGGAAATTTGGCCCCGCGTTCGACGCGCCTGCGAACACGCCACTCTGGAATCCCGTCAAATTGAAGATGATGCGGGGCGAGAAGATCACCAGCGTCACGGTCATGGGCAATGCCGACCCTGAAGTTTACTGCGCCGCCGCGAATTCCGGGGTCGATTTCGTCTGGACCGAAATGCAGCATTCCGCCGGTACATGGGACTCCGTGCAGAAAATGTGGAATCGCTGCCCCAACGCCAAGGCTGTACCAGGCGTGCGCATTCCCAGCGCCAACCAGATCGACGAACAACATGCGCTCGACCTGGGAGCCATGGTGCTCATCGTTCCTACCGTTCATACGGTCGCGGAGGCGCGTGAAGCCGTCAAATGGGCTTATTATCCGCCCAAAGGCGGGCGCAGCCAGGGAAATATGTCCGCCGCCTACAGCAAGGTGCCCGGCGGTTATCACAATACCTTCAACAGCAATTTGGTTTTGATCGCCATGATCGAAACCCTCGATGGCTTGAGGGATGCGGACAAAATTGCCGCCTTGCCCGGCATAGACGCCGTGTTTGCCGCGTCCGGCGACCTGGGCAATTTCACCGGCTACAAACAGGGGGATCCGGACTACGAGCGCGCGATCAACATCGTTCACGATGCCGCACTGCGCGCCAAAAAATACTTATGCGGTCCTTGGTTCTGGCTTCATCGTCCCGACTTCAAATGCTTCCAAGGTCATGGCGGTGACAAGCTCACGACCCCGGGACCCGGCCTCCAGGCCGCTTTTGTGGAGGCGGAAAAGCGGGAATTCGGTCCGCTTTGGAATACCCCAGGCCGTGTTACGGGCGGACCTTTTGCAGCCAATCCGGCACCGAAACCGCGGGGGAAATGACCATTCGGTCGGCAAAGCGGCCCTCATCTGCGGCAGCTGGAAACGCCCCCCGGTAAAGAAAAATGGCGCGCTTAACCGGCGTCGAATACCGTTCGTCCGATAAAAATGGTGCGCCAGATTTGAACTCGATGATAATGTCGCCGGAGTATGAGTGAACTCGTTCCATGTACAGGCATGTAAGTCCAATGAAAGAATTGCGGAACGGCGGAACCCGCCGGGAAATATTGGCGGGAGGTGTTGCGGCGGGAATATTGGGGGCATCAAGCCTTGCCGCACAAACACCTAGTTCGTCTAATGCCGCGTCGCCGGTTCGAAAAGTGAGCATCACCGTCGATGGCGTAACCTATCGCTATCCTGATGGCCCCAAGTTGCCTTCATACTCCGTTAACATTCGTAGTGACGGTGCGATCCTCTTTCGCTTGGGCTCGCTTGGCGATTTGACTGCCCCAGGATCGACCGTCAAGCCCTATCAGCTTGGTCCGCACCATGTGAAAATCGAATCCGAGACTGCGGTGTTGCTTGATCGAGACGTCCCTGCCCATTGGTGGCATGCGCAATGGACGTTTCGCCCAGCTCCCATCACCGTTAAAAGAACACCCGCCCAGCTTGTTGCCGCCAATCGGATGTTTCGGTTCGGCGACACCGGCTGCAGGGTCGGCGGCGATCCGGGCTTCAAGTATTCCGGGCCGATGGATTCCGCGGGTATTACAAAAAATATGCCGCAGACCGGTGAGCGACCGGACATCGGCTGGACGACCGACGCCGTGGCTGTTTGGATGCTCGGCGGCTCGCCCAATTCCATGCTGGCCTGGGCGCAAGCTGCCGACAGTGTGCCGATCAATTATGTTGACGATAAAACCGGCAAGCCCATCGATCTGACGGTTTATCCAAACGCAAATAACTATCCGTCACCCGGCGCGCAGGGACGGCCTTGGATTGCTGGCGGTGCCGGCAACGGTTGGGATGCCGACATCAGCCACTTTCCCTCAATGACCTATGCCGCGTTTGAGACTACACACGACATAGGATTTCTCCACAATCTCCAACACGCCGCCAATTTTTCCAGCATCGATGATGCCTATAGCTGCAGCCCGACCGTTGGGGCAGTTGTGAATTTTGAGCAGACACGCCAACTGGCCTGGGGCTTCCGCAATCTTTTCGAAGCCCATATTGCCACCAAGGATGCCGAGGCTTTGGGAATATTGCCTCCCGATCTTCATCCCTCCGGCTACTTCAAGAGGCTGCTGGACAACAATCTCAAATTCTATTCTTCCCAAATGAAGGAGCCGAGGCGCCAGACGCCGCGTCTCCTCGGCCCGCTATGGCATTACTCGCCCTGGCAGGTGGATTATCTCCTGACGTCATTGGCATTTGGTGTTCTCACCGGACATGGAGACTGGACACAACTGTACCTCTGGGTCTTGGGCAATGCCGTGGCGAGGACCAGCAACAAGAGCGGTTATCCTCCCGGCTTGGGAACGCTGTATCGGCTCAACTCCGTTCGCGGCGGAGATGCAAACACCAATCCAAATCCCACGATGCTGACCTGGGCTCAGGTAGCACCAGAGATGATGAATGACACGGAAGCCAGGTTATCACAGGCCCAGATCGACGCCCTGGCGAGAGATCCGCTGAACGGCGGCGTTCCCCTGGCAAACCCGGACGGCGGCTATATGATGACCACACGGGCCGTCTTGGTCATGGCGGACCACCTTGACAAGAGTGGGCTGGCTCCTGTTCGGGCCAGTTATCCGGAGCTGGATGCTTGCTTGAAAAATGCAGATCGCATGGTCAGGAGTCGCGGCGTTATGAGCTTACGCGTATCGATTGTTTGATCCCAGTCTCGACCGGCGCTCCTGCAGTTTGCGAAAACCTCAGCCGGCCTTAGACACTTCGCAGGGCATCTGTGATCGGAAGACGCGCAGCCCGTAGTGCCGGCAACAGGCCCCCCAACAAGCCGATCACGACGGCCCAGACGATGCCTTGAACCACAAGAGACGGCGTTACGGCCAGATGAAACACAAGCTGCGTGAATCCCCCGCCTAACGCGCTGACGCCGTTTCCATCGAAGATTATCCAAGCCAGCCCCGCCCCCAAAACGCCGCCCAAGAGTGACAGCAACGAAGCTTCGACCAAGACGGAAACCACAACGGGAAATCCGCCAAATCCGATGGCCCGCAAGGTCGCGATCTCGACAGATCTCGCGCTGACAGCGGAATACATTGTATTCAGCGCCCCGAAGACGGCGCCGACCGCCATGATGCTTCCCACCACATAGGCGACAAAACGCATGATGGTGGTGAGATTGCTGGAAGTTTTGGCAAAATACTCCGGTTCACGACGCGCCTCCACCGAGAGCTGGGGATTGGTGGTCAGCGCCCGCTTGAACGCCGAAAAACTATCCGGCGAATCCAAAAGCACCGTCACGCTTTGAAACATCGTGCGGCGGAGCGCCGCGATCACCGTATCCGCGTCCGTCAGCACTTCGGATTCATGGGTGTCGCCATCGCTGGTGAAGATGCCGACGATCGGCCATTGTGTGCCGCTGAGAGAAACGCGATCACCGATCTCAAGGCCCATAAACTGTTTTTGTGCCGCTCGCCCGACGACCAGCTCTTGCAGGCCGGCCTTGAACCAGCGTCCTTCCAAAAGGCGAATTTCCGGGCGTAACGCCAAGCCCTGGGGCCCGATACCCCGCAGCGTGACATTGGCATCCGTTCCGCCGTTGCGCATCGGACGCGAGAGTACGCTGACGGACTCCGCAGAGCCGATGATTCTTCCCGCGCTATCGCGGCGCACGCCTGGCGTATCGAGGATCGTCACTGCAGACTTGCGCGACAGCAAGCTGGACGTTTCGGTGTCCGAACCGCCTCGCAATATGATGACGCGATCCGTCCTGCCGGCATGGTCCATCGACGCGACAAGGCCGAGCGCCATGGCAAGCACCGATACCAGAACGCCTACGACGCCCGCGACACCCACCACGATAACCAATGAACTCCAGATTCTGGTGTGCAGAGTTTTCAAATTCATCACGGTGACGGCGACGATCTGCTGCACCATGTTCAGCGCCTCGCCAGACCTTGGATCACACTGAGCCGCACCACCCGTAGGCCGGGCAAGAGCCCGGTAACCAAGGCAAGCATGAAGGCATAAAGGAGCCCAAGCCCGATAACCGAAGGGGGCAGGGTGGCAACGCCCAATGCCGATTTCAGAACCGGAAAGGCGGCGGCCGACGCCGCAAGCCCCAGCATTGCGGCAATGAGCGCCAGAATAAGCCCCTCCGCCACCACCATGGAAAGTATAATGCCGCCGGAATAGCCGATGGCTTTCATGGTGGCGAACTCGGGAATGCGCTCCCGCACCGACTGCATCATTGTGTTGCCGGTAAGAAAGAGAAGCGTAAAGAACACCGCGCCGATAATGGCGCTGGCGATGAAGTTCACGTCGGCGAGCTGCCGCAGGAAAGACTGCAGGAATTCCTTTTCGCTGACGGTCTTGGTTTCATGATCGGAGTTGGCAAAGAGCCGATCGATGGATTGCGCGATGGCCGTGGCGTGCGAGGGTGAATCGATGCGCACATTATACCAACCGACCGTACCCTTCGCCAGCGCGCGCCCTTCGTCGAAGTAATCGTTGTTCAGGAGAATGCGCTGTTCCAACCCTGCGTCATCCGGCACTCGGAAGATGCCCACAATCGAAAAATGCCAATCATGGGTTCCGTCTTTTTTGAACCAGATCGCCGATTTGATGGGAATAGTGTCGCCGATTTTCCAACCATACTTCTCCGCCAAAGCGCGGCCGATGACGGCGCCGGTGCGGATTCGCTCCAGTGCGGCCAATTGCTCCGCTGGAAGTTCGACATCGGGAAACACCTTGAAATAGGTGGATACCTCGACGGGATAGGTGAAGATATTGTTCTTCGGATCCTGATAATAGCCGCCGAACCATGTCGCGAAAGTGACCCCGGTCACGCCGGGGATTCGTTCGATGCGATTGTGATAGGCGAGAGGCAATTGCTCCGTGAGGCTGATCTTGCCTTGCACAACCAGCCGGTCGAGGTGCGCGCCTTCGACGCTGTTGCTGAAGGCGGAATTCACGCCTTGCAACAGTCCGAACAGCAGAAATGCGACCATGATGGACAGCAGGGTCAGCAGGCTGCGCAACTTCTTGCGCATCAGCCCTGCGCAAATCAGAGGAAGATATTTCATGCGCGCCCCACAGCAATCAGCAACATACCACGGATACTGGATTTTTTCCCAGGTACGTACGTGCCGGTCGTAAAGCCAGTCCGCAAGGGGAAAGGCGTGTGAGATCAGCCGCACGTCGCCACGCAACTGACAATCCCTCAGTATTTGGGGATCGCCTCAAAACCGGATGGATATCGTGGTGCCGCCGCCGTCACTGTCGGGGATAGTCACGGGCTGGCATACGCAGCTTACTCGGCCGGCAAGGGTGGACGCTCTGCGTTTCGCGTGACCGGAAGCCCGTCCAATGGTCCCGCGAATATTGGCACTTTTGGGGCCGCGACCCCTCTGCCCTTGAGGGTGATAGCAATGAGCCTTGCAAAATGCTCGTTGCGGTCAATGTCGACTGAGGAAGGAATGTGCGAATCGATGTAATGGCACGCAAGAGACGCAATGACCTCATTGCCTTGAAACACCGGCACTGAGAACGCTGCGCGTATTAGCGATTTGTAGGCTCCGTTGCGACCCTCTGCGAATAACGGGTCCTCCAGCATGTCGGTGACGATCCAAGGCTTCTTTGATTCCACCGCCCGCCCGCAGCATTGGCTTCCGACGCGGACTTCGCCGATGCCTGCAATATATTCCTCGGGCAGGTTGTAGATGGCATAGGGCTTCAATACGTCGCCGTTCACCAAAAACAATGATGCTCCGTAGGCGTCGGCAATTTCGCACGCCAGGCGAACCAATTTCACAACGTGCGCGTCCTGCGGGTATTCCATAAAGCGGGGTCCGTTCTATCAAAGGGTTGCGTCCTCGGAGCCACCGGCTCGCGTCCGACAGGATGGCACAATGTATCCTTCGTTGGGAAATCCCAGCGTAGGTCGGCGAAGCTAAGGCCGCTTACTCAAAGTCACCCGAGCCAACGCCGAGACCGTCGTTGCAAACCATAGGCGGCAGATGTCAGCTTCATGCCCAAGGCGAAGTTCCGTATGGAACTCTCTCGACCATACACTTTCGTTTAACCCAACGTCGGTAGCGTTCCATGGCGGCACTTTGAACAGAGGCCAGTGCTCATGGTCGACGGCTACGCTCAAATGAACAAATACGAAATTCGTATCCTGGGCGAAGACGGGAAAACAAAGCTTGTTCACCACGCGCGTCACTCGGACGATACGGCGGCATTCCAAGCGGCGAAAGAGATTGCTGGCGGCCAAGCGTTCGACTTGTGGCGCGGAATGGATTGCGTTTTTGCAGGTCAGTTCGACTCCAATCTGACCGTGCATTGAGTTTGCCCGCCCGGTTGAGGGGACACGAGCAGCAATTCTTTCCCGCAGAAACCGCGAACACGATCACAGCAATATCACAATTACCCCAGCAGGAAATGCGATAGGTGGACTGTCGCGACAGAAAGCATTTATTCATGCCAGAACTTGGGTATCGGCGTCAGTCTTCTCACCACTATGAAGAAAAGGCGATTGAATTTTTGCGGCTGGCAGATGAATCTTCCCACCCCGAAATAAGAATATCATTTTTGCGCTTGGCTAAAATCTGCCAACGCTTTGCCCGGCAGCGCAGGGAAATAAGCGATCTCCCACCTTCAGACGAATGTTGAACAAGGCCATGTGGCGCCCCCAATCTCCTGGCTGGGGTTTTGGTTTGGTCGTTACGCTTTGGGTCCGCAACCGACAGTATTGCGCGGGCTGCGTACAAAAAGCCCTTACGCCTTGCTCCACAGGCCCGTCTTGATGTCAAACTTCACCTTGCCGGCGGCCCGCATTCGAATAAGAAGGTCTTGCAGGGCGTCCGAACTCTTACTGCTTGGGTCCAGCAGTTTCTGTAGCGCATAGACGGCGCGAGGCTTGTCCAATGCCGCCAGTACGTCTTCCTCTCGTGTCATGACCAATGCCCCCTCAATCCCCGCACAGTCTGGCTCGAAAGTCCCCATTTCGCCAGCAGCATTGCGCTTGTTTGCCGCGCGGGCGCACAAAAATAGGCTCAGGGAGGCTTGATCTATGCGTCCTTCACGCGGTGCATCAAATCACGCGGAGGGTGAGCCTTCGCGGGTGCGGTTGCTGCCGGTGCGATAGAAGATGTGATTGCCGATCTGGGCCGTTTTCTTAAGCGTCGGCGCCCAGAATGGATTGACCCAGACAGCGTGGTAGTGCGTGGCGCCGCCGGTCGTGTTGCGCAGCGGAACCTCCCCGGTGAGGATTTGCGCCGCGAGCTGTTCGGATTTCCTCCAGGCGGATTCTTCGCGCGGCCGATTTAGGTCGCCGTTGCAGGTGAACGAGAACTGGCAGCCGGAACGGCTGGAGCCTTCGTAGACGACTGCGCAGATGGAGTGACCAAAGTGGCCCGCCTTCATGCGGTGAAAGATCACTTCGGCTACGGCTTTCGCGCCACTGCGGCCTTCGCCGCGGGCCTCGTAATAGAGGGCCTGCGACAGACAGCGATGCTCAGCGATCAACTGGGTCAGCACCATGTCGGATTCTTTCGCGGGCGCCGAAACCACCGTGGGTTTTGCCATCACCGCAGTACCAGGCCGATAGCTCATGGCGGATCCAAGAGTGGCACTCGCTGTGGCCAATACAATGGCCATGGCAAAGACCAACACGCGGTCTGATCGTGCTATTGCATCGTTGGTGCGCATCTGTCCCACCTGCGAACGGAATTAACCTGCCCATGGATCACGTGCAGGAGCCGTGCCGGGGGGGCGAATTAACCATCCTTTGGTCCGGTTGGTGCGCCGTCTTGGGGCCAAAATCGCGGCGGCCGCCTGGAATTGGGCAAGCCGTGCCATTGCGGCACGTCCGCTTTGGGTCCCGAAGCGGCATTTATGGCGATCAGCCCTCAGGTCCGCTTCGCGCCTATAGCGCACATTCGCGCGCTATAGATCAAGGTTGCGGAATAAGGCGCTCGGCAATCGGCTCCAAGTCGGCGTAATAGCCGATCATGCGGCGCAGCCGGTCCTTCTGTGCCGGGGAGAAGCGCGTCCGGCCGCGACCGGAAATGCCCTTATTGAAACGGAAGGTGGCACGCTCGTCCCAGACTTCGTCAAGCGCCGCCTGGCATTGTTGCCGCGAGCGAGGTACGCGGGAGTGCGCCAACAACCTTTCCAAATTTGCAGCTGGCGCGACGCGGAAATCGTCGTAATCGAGAAACAGTACGCGCGCATCCGTTTTCGCGTAGTCCCACCAAGTGGAAAAAAAACTGACGTACCAGGGCGCGACCATCTCGATGATGAAATCGCCTTTCCTCTCCTCGCTGAAGCCGGAATAGCCGCTGGGCACCTTGATATTGAGCCACTTGTCGGGACGGAGCGGCTGGTCCTCCAATTCATCAAGGTAAGACGCCAGCATGTCCGGCAGCGCACGAATCATGACAACCGGCCTTAAGTCCAGAGCCTCGATGAAATGCCTGTTCGCAGCCAGCGCCTGCATGTGGACGTGGGTGACCAGGGGGCGTGCAGGAATGCCCCGGGTGTAATAGAGAATGAACGTGGGCAGATAGAAGGTGGCATCCCGTCCCCCCTGAGCTTGCACGGTGCGCACCAATTGGCCGCCCACGGCGGAAATGGCGGCGGAGCGCAGGAAAGTGCCCGCCGCTTTGGGCGGAAAGGCAAGCACCACGCTGGGGCGCGCCTGCCCCAGTTCGCTCAGATATTGGGCGATTTCCGCATTGAACCCGCCGTCTCCCGCCAGCGGCGTGAAGATGGCTTCCGCCACTGCCGGATCGAAGGGAGTCAGCATGAGCGAGTCCAGAAAATATCGGCGCATGGATCTGCACTCAACGCCAGATCATCCCTTTCGAGACTTGGAGCGTGGCGCACAATCACGCGTGATTTGGACTTGGTCATCTGCTGGGTTTCCGCCGATACGGCGAAGTCAGCGGGACCGCAGCACGCCCGAATCGCAAAGACCAGGTCTGCTTTGTCGAAAAAGCAAAATTCAAGCAGCTCCACAGCGCGCTCCCAGCCTCGGATTAGCGGGAGCGCGGACAGCGTTCTAGGTTCTGTCCCGGAGGTCTCTCAAGCGCCAGTGTGCGAATTGGTTGCTGACGACGGCTAAATGTATGCCCATAGGCCGGTGTTAGCCATAACCTATGTCTCTTGATTGGCGGGGAGTCCGTGAATTTGCAGCTCGTGGCAGGGCACCGGGTCGCGCCCAAGTCGCCACCGCCGGGCTCCCAGGTGTCCTTGCGTCGGCTAACCCGAAGCCGTGGCCCCATTGGCTGACTGGTCCAGGCAGCGGGCCGTTACTCGAGCCTCTCGAATCGGAGATGATCCAGGATCCAGCGAAAGCGCAACACGCCCGCACGCCGGCTGACGATATGACGGTTAGGCTTGTCCCCTTGATAGGTGGTGTCCTCAACAGTCTCCCGGAAGGTCGCTGTGATCTCGCGGATCCGGTCCCGACCGTCGCGATCGAAATCGATTTGCGCCCCGGTAAGTGGTAGCTGAGTCCACTTCAGGTTCGTCACTGTGACTCGAATCGTCCCGCTTTGTCGTCAACTTGATCAATTCCTCCGCACCCTGCGCCGAATCCGCGAATATTCGCCAAGTTTCCCCGGAACGTGATTCCGGGCCATCGCAGCAGGGATTTCCGGCGGGCTCCTCAACCCTGAGCGCCACGCCCAGGACACCGTCGAGCGCCAGGGGCTGGGAAAACTCGACGTGATAGAGCGTCGAGTCGTTCTGCGTGTCCGAGTTGAGCGGCAATAGTTGAAGCTTTCCGGTTCCCAAGTTTAGCAGGGCCGGACGCTCGTCATAATCGCTTGCGTACTCCGGTGCACGCGATGCACATCGAAAGGACAGCCAAACCTGGTCGCCTTGCCGAAAAAGAACGCGCACGCGCCATTGGTCTGTGCCGCGAGCGATGTCTCCCCAGCTTTCAATCATCGAAGCGCAAGCGCTTCGGAAGTCCGGCGGCAGCGCCATCAGCAGGTTGGCGTCCAGTGGCGTGGCGAATGCCGCCGGCGCCGCTGCTGATGATTGGAAATCGACCCGGAGGCCGCCCAGGAGACCTGCCGGCAAGGTCACAATCTGTCGGCTTTGGAGCAGATTCAGACGCGCCTCAGCCGGAACGGAAAATACGAGCGGCGGGAGCAGTCCTGCAAGACAGAGATTCAATCGTTTCAGTCGCGACATCGAAAAGCTGAAGATTGAGTTTGGCCGTGTGAAACCCGCCCAGTGTAAGGGAGTTCGGATTAATGAGCCAATGGGAATGTCCGCTTTGCGCCACTGCACACCTTGAGCAATCGCGATCAGTTGATGATCATCACCTGACGGGCATTATCCAACGACCAGGATTTGAGCCGGCGAAGGAAGCTTTGCCCCAGCAGGAGGCTGCCGTTCGCCGCGGCGATCCGGACGGTCACATTCTCCATCACCACACCGCCGATGCGGACCGTGGCCATACGGTAGATCTTCCCCTGCAGCATGGTGCCATCGGCAAGCATATACGTCTTGCTGCCAAGCAGATCGGCGCCCGTCATGGTCCCCGATTTCATCAGGGCCGAAACCAGATCTTCCGTGATGCTGACATCCGCGGCGCCGCTATCGACAATGAACTTTGCCGTGACGACGTCGTTCAACACGACCGGAACGACAAACGCGCCATATTTCGGCTCTACCGCAACGATGTGTCTTGGCTGGTCATCCGCTAAGGCAGCTGTACGCAACCCAGCCGCCAGCGCGAACGCCAGCACCGCCCGTATAATTATCAATTTCCCCTAGCCCCTGCGTCTTCGACATGGCGACGATAATAAATCCGGACCTGCCGCTCAATTTGGAACTCGTGGAACTCAGCGGTTTTGCGCCGCCGAAGCCGTCCCGCAAGGATTTGTTCTTTTAACGGCATTTGTACAAGTGCGCCTCTGCCGGCTGCCGCGAGCTCGGCTGCCGAGAAACCCCGCTAGCGCTTGGGCAGCATGTCCTTGCGGACCTTGGCGACAACCGTGAAGTTGGGATCGACCACGTTGGAAATTTCGTATTCCGCTGCCTGGCCCATGAAGGTCTGCGCGCCGCGCTCGGTGTAGCCGTAATCCGTCATCAGCATCTGTTGCAATTCGGCGGTGGCGTGTTGGAAAGCTTCCAGCAGCGGCCGCGCCGTACCCAGCGCCATGACATGGGTCGCGGTTTCCAGGCGCGGCCAGGAAATCGCCTTTTTCTTGATGAGGGTGACGGTGAAATCAACATCCAGGGAGGTCTCCAGGCCGGTACCCGCCACTTCGCCCTCGCCTTGGCGGGCATGGCCGTCGCCCAGGAACAGGAGAGCGCCCGGTTCGTTGACCGGCAGCATGAGTTTCACGCCGGCGCCCATATAGGCGTAATCCATATTGCCGCCGAACGGGCCGGGGTATCTCGTGGACCAGGCTTCCTTGAACGCCGGCGCCACGCCGATGCAACCGAGCATCAATCTCAACGGCAGCGTAATGCCGCCGGGCTGCACATCGGTTTGGTCAAGGGTGGCGACGCCCCTGGCCTTGTCGATGGTCCAGGTCAGGCGCTTGGGATCGCGATCGGTGCGCGCGGCGATTGCCATGGGGTCGGTGGTATAGGGCGACAGCAGGCTGCCCGAAAAGGCCATGGCGCGGTTGGTTTCGAGGTTGTTGAGCGTCACGACGATTACATCGCCCGGCTCGGCACCGTCGATATAGAACGGCCCTGTCTCGGGATTGGCTCTGGGCGCCACCTGCTTGCCGTTCCAATCGACGCCTTCAGCATCGATGGTCTTGGTCAGTACCCGGTCACCGGACTTAATATGAAGCGCCGGCGGATGGGCGAAGGAAAAAGTGTTGTAGTACTGCGTCGGGACAAAGGTGTGGGTTTCGGCTTGCGCCGCCGTCGCCAGCAGCACGCCGACCGCGATCTGTACGACCAGGCATCTTGAATTCATCACCGTTCCCCCCGAAATTCTGGCGCGGCCATAGCGCCGCATCATAAGCGGCTCGGCGCCGGGCCTCAATCGAATGTCCGCAGTATCTGCCAATGCCGATGGTGGCGCCTAGCGGGTAAGGCGGTGTCCGCATTGCGCCAATGGCGGACATCAGCGTCCGACTCCCTTTTGCGGCAACCAGGCCGGGACGCCTTCTTCCCATTGGTCGTCGGTCAGCTGCTCGATGCCGCTGCCATCGGGGCGCATGCTGAAAACTTCGCCATAGGGCTGCGGCGCGCCTACATACAAGGCTTCATCCTTGAATCCCATACGCGAGCTGGTGAACAGCAGATGTTCGCCATCCGGCGCCCAAGCCAAGTGCGCATCATTGCCCTTAGTGCGCGTTAGCTGCTTCAGTCCGGTTCCGTCAGGACGGATGGTGAAGACCTGAAAGTCGATGCCGTCACGCCGGACAAAGGCGATGCGGTCGCCGCGCGGCGACCAGATCGGAAAATTATCCCAGGCCTCTGTCAGCCTGGTCACCTTGCGATCCGCCAGATTCAGAAGGCGCAGCCCTTCACCTTCCGGTCCCGCGGTCCGGTACACGATCTGTTTGCCGTCGGGGGCGAAGGAGGGAAAACCGTTATTGTTGGGGCCGGAGGTCAGCAGCTTCAGATCGCTGCCGTCTTGATTTAGCAACGCTACCTGTGCCCCACCGTTGGCCGGATCAACCGGCTTCTTGGCGCCGACCGCGAAATCCAGGAAGGAGGAGAATATCCCGACTCCCGCCACGATCTGCTTGCCGTCAGACGACCATTGGGGCGCCAGGATCAGATCGGGTCGTTCCAGAATTGCGCGCGCCGGCTTGCCGTCCTCCACGACATACATGGTCGATTTGCCGCCGGAATACCGGCCCGTGACAAAGCGGTTGCGGGGGGCGTCCACCGACGGAAGCCAGCCGGTGAGAAAAAGTTCGAAGTTGGGATTTCGGCTCCATGTCGGTGTCGCTTCGGTCCGCGGTTCCGATAGGAAACGGGAATAGACCAGCCGGCTGCCGTCCGGCGACCAGGATGGCACGCGAATATCCGCGCCCATGGGCCCGCGCTTACCGCTGGTGTAGAAAACGCCTTTCTCCGCCTTGTCGCGGCGCAGGAAGCCAATCTCGCCCGATGGAAGCGCGAAGGGCGCCAGTTTCACCCCTGCGCCGGCGGGCAGGATGGTGGCGGTGCCAGTGGCGATGTCTATTTTCTGAAGGCTGTCGTCGGTCTCGCCCTGACCGGCACGATCGTCCCAGGTTTCCTGGCCCGTCATGCAATAGACGATCAGGCTTTTGCTGTCGGCGGTCCATTTGGGCGAGCCGCAGGCATTGCCGTCCTTTGCAGTCAGGCGTTTGAAGCCGGTGCCATCGGGATGAATCAGCGCGATGCCTATGACGTGCAATCTTTCCCAGCGGCCTTTGGCGTTCGGCAAGCCGCTGTCGCGATCGGTGGAAAAAGCGATCCATTTGCCGTCCGGCGACCAGGAGGGGCGAAAATCGCCGCCCTTGCCCGGTGTCAGCAGCCGCGTCTTGCGAGTGGCAAGATCCTGGACCCACAGATTGGCAAATCCGGCGGCGCGGGTTGAGACAAACACGATCAGCTTGCCGTCGGGAGAAAACGCCGCCTGGTCATCATAGGCGCGATTGTCGGTCAGCCGTTCCAGCCCGGTGCCATCTGGATGCACTCGGTACAGATCGGCGGAACCGCCACGCTCGGACGTGAAGACAATCCAGTCTCCTTTGGGCGACCATGCCGGGTCGTAGTCCAATGCGCCGGGTGGGATCAGCGCATGCTCTCCACTGCCATCGGCGTTCGCCAGATAAAGCGTGCCCTGGGTGGGTCCTATGCGATAGAGCAGCACCCGTTCGGCGGCGCGGCCCGATGATGCGGCCGACGCCAGTGCCAAAAGCAGACTGCAAAGAAACAGGGAAACTCGTTTCAAGCCGATCATGACACCCGGCCCCCAACAGCCTTAAGTTGAAGCCATAGAGACAGAAGGGAACTTTCCTGGCAACTGGGGCGCGCTTTCGGCGCTAAATGGCGTGATTTCACGATTTGGGGTAGCGGCCTGACGCGCAAGGGGGCGTAGCACGGCCGTGGACTGAGGAAAAAGAGAGAGTTCGGCGCCTCAGGGTCCCAATGTCCGCTTTGCGGCAGAAACAACACGGGAAGCGGCGCTCAGCCGCCTATAATCGTGCACTCCCTGGCTATCGAGGCCGGAATTGTTGCTCCCCATTGTCACACAATTCCACAGCACGCCTGGAGGCCGTGCCGACACGGGCGGCCACGTCCCTGTCGCGGAAATATAGATCGTCCCCCGACGCGTTGTTCCACCGCGCAATGTGCACGACATAGACCTTTGGGTAAGCGCGCACGGAAAACCGACCGCCGGGTTCAACATCAATCGACGTCACGCTTATGCTCTTGGCAAGGCGAAGGTCGACCGTGCGATCCTGATCGGACACTGCTATTCCATCCCGTTCGACATGCCAGTGGTATCCCACCTGACAACGATTTGGATCGATGGTCACGTTGCTGGTTTTGTATGAAAGCTGCTCGGTATAGTCGCGGCCCATGGCCATATCGTGAAACTGCGCCGTAAAATTGATCGTCCCTTCGCCGCTTACCTTGTCCGCGATCAGCGCCAGGGCTTCTGCCAATGATTGATCTTGCGGTTCCAGATCAAGGGACTTGATTTGGGGTTCGTCGGAAGGCTCCTTCGTCTGGGCATTTTCCGGCGGGATCGCAGAGGCTTGCCGTATTTCCGCGGGCGGCACTGTGGGGAGCAGGGGTCGTGCGACGGCCTGTTTCGGACGGGATGTTTGCCCTATTTCCGTGGGCGGCACTGCGGGGCGCAGGGGTCGCGCGACAGCCTGTTTTGGACGGGATGCTTGCCGTATTTCCGCGGGCGGCACTGTGGGGCGCGGGAGTCGTACGACGGCCTGTTTTGGACGGGATGGTTGCGCGGATGCTTGTTTGGTGTTTGGCGCGACTTGCCGCGAAGACGCAAGCACCATCACGATCGCGCACAGGGAGCAAACAGACGCTACCATTCCAACTAAGATCATTGTCCGAGCGTTTTTTTTTGCATTAGCCGCGATTTCAACAATGGCACGACTGTTGGCATCGACCCGGCTAGCTAGCGTCAATTCTTCCGATGCACTCCTAAGGGACTCAGAAGAAGTTTCTTGTACGTTTTCCGCAAGCGTCCTAATAGGCTGGACATCCCCACGCAATTGCGGAGACTCGCGCTGTGCAAGCCATTGGCGCGCGACCTCCATTCCCGTTGCGGGATATGAATTTCGCTCGATGTTGCTGTGAACTGCTTCTTCACCGACGCCATCAAATTCCGCCCACCACATAGCCCGTTCGTTTTGCAACCAGACATCAGAAAATGAGGGGCTGTGACCGTTCGCCTCGCGGCCATTGGAAATTGAATCGGAACCTTTGGGCACTTCGATCTCAGGGTAAGGGCCGTCAACCATACCAATTGGATCCGCGCCGAAAAAGACGGAACTTTTGATGCGTTGGTGCGGCGAAAATGTGGGTGAGGATCTAACGCCCGTTCATTGCTGAAATGCCATCACCAAGTTTTGCTTTATCCTTCTTCGAGAAGAAGGATAAAAAATCCCCCCGAAGAATTCGCAAAGTGAGAAATGGACTGGAGATGGGAACATCGAAAAGTTGCCCGCAGCCATTCGCAATGTCCGCTTTCGCTCAGAAGCGGTCACGCGCGAAGGTCCGCCTTTCGCGCCAAAAGCGCAACGCCCCTCAGCGCCAGTCAGCTTTCCGGCGGTGGTTCCTCGCGGAGCTGTCATCGCGTTCCTAGGGCCGGCAAGAGCTTTGGAACCGGACTTCTGCTGGCATATCCATGGTCGGAACCATCCTTTTTTCGCCTCGTTTATTTTTCACGGGAAACCTGTCGAAGGCGGCTGGCCGTAAAGAAAGGTGAAACATGAGTAGGTTTCAGACTGCGCTTGGACTGAGTTCGTTTCTCGCTATCGCGGGCACAACCTTGATGGCCCCCACGATATCCATCGCCCAACCTGTCGAAAGTTCCTATGTCGCATGCAATTCGTACGGCGCGTGCTGGCGGGTGAAACGGCTGTATGCCTACGGGGAAGGCCAGCCGATCACCTATCGCAACTCCGATTGGTATGTTGCCCACCAGAACGATACGAATGTTCGCTGGCTCGCCGATCCGGTCGATGACCGGGGGTATTACGACCGGGATGGACATTGGCACGCGGATCCCGGCGCTCGCGCCGTGCAAGGCGGAGTGGTGGGCGCCGGCCTCGGCGCGGCGATCGGATGTGTCGTGACGCTGCCGGTCGGATGCGCACCCGGCGCTGCGGTTGGCGCAGCCGTGGGTGGCGGGACCGGCGCTGTCGCCGGCGCAGCCTCGACGCCCCCGCGCTAATCCAACTCGCGCCGCCTGGCGCGGTCAGTACGCTTTTTGCGAGCGCCCTCGGAAGAAGGTCTGGAGCGTTCTGGACCTTCTTTCGGTCGCACTCAAAAAAAGCGCCTTCCTAGACCAGCCCACCGTCACTGGTTCGGTACGCTGTTGGTGTTATGAGCCGCAAAGCGTTCGTCGCTGGCTCATGTTCGCAGGCGCCGTAAATTAGGACAACATTGACATGGCTTTCTGCCGGGAGGAAGATTTCCTGGAAGTCGCAGAGGGCAATTGCTTAAAACGCACCGCTTCCTCGGCGTATCGGCCTACTGCTTGCAGAGGTTCGGGGATTTGGCAGGATCCAAATCGGAAGACGCGACATGGGGAACGAAGTTACGCTAAGTGAAAACCTGAAACGGCTGATGTTCTAAAAGGAGGTTTCCGCATGGAAGTTACTCCACCCGGCATAGCCCCGAGGCTCCGCGCTGGACGCGGGGCAAGGCCATCAAATGAATAGCTTGGACAGCTGTTTATCGGCCTCCATATATATCGACAAAATGAACTCGCGGGATTATCCCGCAAACTCGTCCGGCTTGATGTCGGATATTAGAACGTAAGCGTTCAGGGCCCCGCCGCCATAAGCAGCGGGGCTCCTCTTTTTCGGCTCAATCCAAGAACTCTGCCATGCATTGCCGCCGTCACCGCAAGGATGAGGCCTGTGCGGGCTGGGGCTGCAATCGGAAGACTGCTAGAATTGCCAAGTCATGCGTCGTCTTCAGTCAAGATTACCAACCCGCAATTACGCTGTTTTCATTGCGCGCAGTAAAAAAGGAAAACTCCCATGACTAACATTCCAAAAACCGTATTGCATTGCGCCTCTGCAGCGGCGGTTGCTCTAGCAGTATGCAGCGCAGCGTTCGCCCAAGGCATAGGGCTGGAAAAAATGTCGTCGAGGCATGTCGCCGGCGAATATACCCGAAATATTCTCGTTGCGAATGAAAAGGTGCAAGTCTGGGATGTTGTAATTCGACCGGGCGAAACCGGGCCAATGCAATCACGGGAAGGAATGTTTATTTATCACGTAACTGGCGGCACGCTGGAGCGCTCTTTTGCCGACGGCTCGAAACAGGTCGTGACCCGCAAGACAGGGGAAGCATTGGTAGTTGCAGAGAAGCGGCCCTACTCATCGAAAAACATCGGCAGCACCACAATTCATCTGATTAGCGCGGCGTTCCCCAAAGACACGGCGATGAGTAAAACGTCGCCGGGGCAACCCGCCGGTACAATGAAGGTGAAAATTCTCTCCGAAAATGGAAAGTTTCTGGCTCGCGATGTCATAGCGAGACCGGGTGATTCCTCGCCGCTGCAAGTGCGCCCAATGCGTGTTGTGTACTTTATAACCAGCGGGGTCTTCAATCGGGTATTCAAAGACGGAACCCAGACGGTCGTGTATGCCGACGCGGGCGAAACCAGACTTCTCGACGTGCCGCTGCCCTACTCCTTGAAAAACATCGGAAATTCCACGGTTCATCTGATTGAAGTCGATATAAAATAAGGAATCCGCTTTGAGTCAAAAACGGACCTTCGCAAATCGCAGGAGATCGATCTCCATTTTTTGATGGCGCCATTAGCGATAGAAGGGCTGGGTATTAAGCCAGCGGGGTCCGTAGTGCGGTGCGGGTTGGCCCACTTCGAGCGCGCCCAAATCCGGGGCAACACCCGCAAATCCGTCATTGACGGTCGGGATGCGGTCTCCGGCATCCACGGCCTTGCTACCCGGCTTAAGCCGGAAGGTCAGATCCATCGCATGATAGACCTGGTGGCGCTTGGCCGGGTCGGGCAGCGTCATCTTCTCGAAGATATCGGCGTCGAGTTCGACCCCGTGCCGCTCCTGGCCGGTTGCGGCGCTCATCGCTGCAAGCGTTGAGAAGTTGGCGGTGCCGCCCGGCGCCTCCCAGCGATACTGCTCGGGTGCGCTGGGATTGGGCCGGTAGCCGTTATAGTCCGAGCTATAGGCGCCCGTGACATTCATCCATCGCATCACACCTTGGTTCGCATTGCGGCCGATGAAGAGGTTGTTGCGAAAATGCGCGTTGGAAGCAGGTCCTCCGGACTGTTCCCCGATCAGCGTGTTGTGCCACATGAAAAGGCCGGCGGGGTTGGCATTGATCTTGAAGGCGTTTGGAACGTTGTAGGAAAGATTGCGGACAAAATAGACCGGTCCGCCGAAGACCGGTTGTGCGCTGTAGCCGCTGTGAGGCGCGTTCACGCCCCGGTTCTGGTAGACGCGGATGTTGTGGACGCCGCCGTCGGTTTCCACGAAGTCATCGCCGGACAGGTGAATGTCGTTGCCGTAAATATCGATCGATGAGGCGCGCCGATTGGGATCTTTTTCGGGTGTGCCATAGGTAGAGATGCCGATGCCGTCGTGGAAAAAGGCAATCGAATTGTGGGCGATCACATGGCCGGGGCCATAAACCTTGATGGCATAGTAAGTTCGCATTTCGTGAGAGCCATAGACTCCGGCCACGCCTGCGGCCTCGTCCGGCTGGCGGAACTGGCGGTTCCAGCCGACCACAAGGTTGCGCGTCTCGGAGTGGCCCAGAAAGACATTGTCGGCAATGTAAAAGTCGCTCGACCCCGCATATTCGGTCCAGACTCCGAAGCCGATATTCTCGAAGCGGCTGTTCTTGACCGTCAGTCCGACTGCTCCCACCACCTCTTTCATGCCCGCGAAGATCGCGACGTCCGTGTCTCGGAAGGTGATACCGTCGAAAATGTGATAGGCCGACGCCGACACGTCGAACAGTTTGTAATTGCCTGCTCCGTCAATGACGACGTCGCCATCGCCGGCCGCCTTGATGGTGATGGGCTTCTCGGCCGTCCCCTTGGCGGTGAGCCACATGGTGCCGTCAAAGGGCGTCACCATTGGGTCGACGTAATTGAGACGTTCGTTCCGGTAGAGGCCGGCATGCATCAGGATGGTGTCGCCGGGCTGGATGCGGCGCTCCCACACCACGCTCCAATCGCCCAAACCGGCTCCGTAATAAGCCTGAAGCAGGCTGTCGAAAGCGGGTTGCTTGCGCTCACCTTTGTAGCCGGGCGGATAGACGTGAAGAGTCCGGCCGCCGGTATAGGGCTGCGGCTCGACACGTGTCTTGGCGCGCACGGTCTGGGTGGTCTGACCCGAGGCGCCGTCAGGATCGGTCAGGGTGAAGCGGGCCTCATACTCCGTGCCGGGCTCGAGGCCCAGGATGCTGCCGGCGAAGCCATCGGGGACAAAGTAGCTGAGGTGCTCGACGTCACGGAAGATGCGCTCGCCGCCGATACGCACCAGCGGCAACGCCTTGCGCCAATCGGTCTCGCCCGCGCGGCGAAACTCGACCGAGACGGAGGCATTGCGATTGCTGTCGCCTGAAATCGACCACTCAAAGCCCAGATTCTCCAAGGTGGGATGCTCGACCGTGAACCGGCCCGCAACTGTGCCGTTCTGGCTCTTGGTCTGAGTCTGGGCGTATGTTGCCAAAGTCGCCCAGGTTGAGACGGCAAGTGCCGCCATGGCGAAACGCTTGATCGTATTCGGCATATCGATCTCCCCAGCCTGTCGAGTCCTTTGTACCAGCGCAACCTAGTGCATGGGCACCCTCCGATCTAGGTGAGGAGCGGGTTGCGAAGCAAACGAAATGGTTCTATTCCGCCGGAAGCACATCGAAGGCGACGGTTGTGCGATTCTGGAGCGCGCGGAACGGCACGGTGCCATGCCACATATAGGATGGAAACAGCACCAGCCGCCCTACCAGCGGCTGCACCGCCCGGCGCACCGGATCGCTGAGGCCGGCATCAAAGGAAGGTTCTCCGAATTTGATCCACCCTTCCTGTGTGTTCGTGTCGCGCATTGTTTCCGGCAGGGCGACATAGAAGGCCGAACTGATCCAGCCCGCGGTATGAATGTGATTGGCGTGAAAGCCCGTGTCCTTCAGGCGGGAAGACCAGGAACCCGCAAACCGGAAATCCTTCCCGCGCCGCCGCAGGAAAGGGTGGCGCTCATCCTGCGGCAACCGGGCGATATACCGGCGGACCGCTTCCTCTATGCGCAGGCGCAGCCCATCGAGCAACGGGTTGCGGCCCGGCCGGAACAAAGAACCTGCCGTCTGCGTGCCGCCGCGCAGCGATTGATCGATATGCTCGCGTTCGTCGGAATGCAGTCTATCCAGCCAGCGATCCAACTCGCCGCAAAATGCCCCCATGTCGCTGAAGCCCGAAGGCGGCTCCAGATCGAATGTCTGAATGAATTCGTCATAGCGATAAAGATCGTGATCGCGCCCGTCCTCCATCGCCCGCCAGGCGGTTCCCAAAAGGCTCAGGCCGGCCTGGTCCTGCGGCGCGATTTGCAGCGCTCGCAATGCAGCTTCCTCGGCCTTTTCGGGCATGCGCCCGATCAAATAGGCCGCCGCCACGCCGGTCAGCATATTGATGTCCTGCGGCGCGCGCCGCAGCCCTTCCTCATAGCTGGCAATGGCGGCATCCACTTTGCGCAATTTCAGCTGCGCCATGGCCCGGCCCTGCAGCACGATCGGTTCGCCGGGCGCCAGCTTGAGCGCCTGCTCATAAAGCTCCAGCGCCTCGGCCGGCCGCTCGCTGCGCACCAGAAAGCCGGCCTTGGCGAGCGCGAAATCCGGCATGCCGGGAGCCGCCGCTTCATCATAGGAACGCAGGAATTCATCATCCCGCTTCAGGCGGTAGAGCAGCTGGTTGAGACTGTAGTGCGCCGCCAGATAGTTGGGATTGTTCTTCACCACAAGGCGGAATCCAGCCAGCGCGTCTTCTTCGCGGTTGAGGGCCTCAAGCGCAATGGCGCGCGCATGGGCCGCCTCGGCATGCCCGGGCTTTGCGGCGATGGCGCGCTCGAAGCAAGCCAGTGCCGACTCGTTCTGCTCCTTGGCGAGATAGGCGGAGCCCCGCGCCTGTTCGATGGCTGCGCCAAGCTGAGTATCAGGTGTGGCGACATCCGCCAGCAGATCCAGCGCCTCATCCGGCCGGCCGGTAGCATTGAAAACCTCGGCCAAAGCCAGAATGCAGGGCAGCAGGTCTTTCTTGCGCGCCAGTGCCGCGCGCAGCGCGGCCTCCGCCCCCGCCAGATCCATCACGCTCTGCAAGACCAGCCCAAGCCCATAATGGCCGTCCGCCAGTTCAGGCGCCATCGCAATGGCGTCGGTGAATTGCGCTTTGGCTTCGGCATGACGGCCCTGATACCGCAACACATGGCCCAGGCCGGTGGCGATCATGGGAATGCCGGGAGCTTGCGCGCGGGCTTGGCGAAAATGATATTCCGCCTCGGGAAACTGACCTCGCCCCGCCGCGGCGACGGCTTGGCGCAGAAGCGCCGCAAGCTGTGGGCTGGCTGTCGGATACATGATTGCAATCTAGCCAAAAAAAAGCTTGGCGGCAGCCCCGCAATCCGTGCGGATCTCTCCGCCGCCCGAAGTGCGCTATTTGCCGTTAGCGCGCTACTTTAATCCCAGCGCCGCGCGCATGTCGCTGGCCAGCATGGCCTTAGGATAGACCGGGGCGCCCTGGTCAAATTTCTTGGCCGTAGAAAGGCCGCCCACGACCACCGGCTCATAACCGGCATCGGTGACCAGCCGCTTGACGACTGTTAGCGCCTCTTCATCGTCAGCTGCCAATTCGATGCCATAAAGCTCGCCCGGATGATGGCCGTACCGAGCCAAATCGGCGTAAGTGATGGCGTTGAAGGCGCGGACAAGCCTTGTGCCAGGCAGATAGATGGGGCCCATCACTCCGGTGCCTTTTGCAAGTGCCTCCTTGGCCATATCGCCATCGCGTCCCAAGTAGGGATTGCAGGTGTCGATTACAATTTTGCCCTTCAGCTCGGCGGCATAGTCGCGGCCAATCTGCGGAAGTGCCGCATAGGGCACGGTAACGACCACCACGTCGCCCCAGGCCGCCGCCTGCCGAGGGGTGCCCACTTGGGCATTGCGACCAAGCCGCGCCGCCAATTCCTTGACCGGCACCAGGTTGCGGGCCGAAAGCATCACTTGGTAGCCGGCCTCTGTCCAAATCTTGGCCAATGTGCCCCCGATATGGCCGGCACCAATGAAACCGATCTTGGGCTTGCCAGTCTGTGCTACAGCCGCGGCGGGTAAAGCCACAGCCGCGATCGTCGCCCCGATCAATAGACGACGCGACAGTGTCCGGTTGCTTTCATGGACCACGGCATCCTCCACTCACGAAAGTCCCATGCGGAAATTACTCCGAGCCCAATATCGCCATAGCTTAGCACAACGGTGCGCCTCTCCGGACGATTGTGCCGCATTTTCTACCGGCTTCCGAGTGGCAGAGAACAGTTATCCGGACTCGGGACCCGACTTTGGCGGGGGCGATCGGACTTCTACCATTCGGAGTGGGAACCGCTTCTGATCGGCTTCCGGCCGAGCCCGCGCAGAAATCGAAAATGGCTTTTCACGGCCTCGGCATATGTATCGAATTGTTTGTATGGCAGACGGAATTCAAGCGCTGTGTCGCGGACAATCGGCCTGATCGTCGTATAGTGAGCATGGCTCATTGACGGAAATAGGTGATGCTCGATCTGATGATTCAAACCGCCAGTGAACCAATTCCAGAAAGGACTTGAGTTCGCGAAGTTGACTGTCGTTCGCATCTGATGGGCAGCCCATTCCCCAGCCACATGCGTGCTCGGTGCGATAAAGGCCGCGCTTTCCACCTGGTGCGCCATGCTGAATACAAACGCCAGAGAAAGCCCCACCGTGATTTGATAGACCAAAAATCCCGCCACCGCGCGCTCGAATGGCAAGACGATAAATGGCAACCCCACAAAGATCGCCAGGTACACCGCCTTTGACAGCCAGAATTCGCATTTTTCCGCACCGGACATTGCTGGAATATTGCGGTACGAATTCATGCGAAGCGTGAAATACTGGACAAAATCCTTCACGAAAACCATTTCGATAGCGTTGACGGCGTAAAGAGCCAGCACGAATAGGTGCTGGCCTCTGAAGCGCGCCTGCCACGGCCGATGGGGGGAAAGCCTCAAAAAGCCGCGCGTCTCCAGGTCGTCATCCCATTCTTGAATATTGGTGAACCTGTGATGCAACACATGGTGCTTGTAGCTCCACAAATACCGGCTGGGGCCCAGCGCCATCGAGGTCAGTATCGCCACGGTTGTATTGACGCGGCGATTCGAGGAAATCGAGCCGTGATTGGCATCGTGAAATATGTTGAAGCCAACCGCGCTGGCTGCCAGTCCGTATGATAGGGCAAACGCAAGCTGCAGCCATAGGGACTTGGCGTTGAGCATCAGGATGAATGAGGCCAAAAACCATCCAGCCACGATGCCGGCTTTTCTCCAGAAAATCGGATTGCCTTTTTGAAGATGGGCCGAGAGTGCGCCGTTGACCCGGTTTCGAACCGTCGGCAAAAAATCACCCGCGCCATCAAAGGTGACGCACGCCGATCCCTCTTGCTCATTCCGCCCCACCTGGGGACCATACACAGGTAACGGCGGACGATGCCAGGACCGGACGGCCATTATTTTGCGGATGCGAAAGTTCCAGACGGCGTTTGCCGTATCACGCTCATGGATGCGTTACTGCTAATAATTGTTAAGCGCCGCAGTGGGGGCATGAGAATGTCCCCTTTGCGCCAACGGCGGACATTCCCGCGACGGAATACCCTCCATTCCTGGCTATTTTGCCGCCGGCGTCGGCGCGGTCGAACCGGGCTGGATTGGTGCCTGTGTCTTGACGTCCCGGCCTGCCTGGCTCTTTTCCATTTCGCGCAAAATATCGCCCCTCTGCAGATTCAAATATTGCCCGACATCGGTCTTGTAAACGCCGCGCAGGAAGGCGAGGTCGGCATCGGACAAGGCAGCCGTCTTCAGATTCTCATCGCAGTCCGGTGTCAGCAGGTTGGTGACGCTGGGCAATGGCCGGCAGGCCGCGAAGGCCTCGGTTTTCAATAAGGTCAGCATCGCGACATAATCGGCTATGGTGCCGACTTGCCGGCCATCGACCTTTCTTATATCGACGACGACCAAAACATTGGAAAGATTTGTTGGGATGCCGTCACCCAGATGGGAATCCTGGGCGAAGAAACATGGCGCCAAGCTGCAAAAACCGGTTACATCCGGATAGGGACTTTCCCGCGCTCCGGGAGCACCATGCGCCTGCGTGGTCTTGGTGCCGTACCAGGCTTGAATTGGCGCAATTACTTGCGACAATTTCCGGCGGTGATACGCGCCGTCATTGTCGCCGAGATTGCCCTTCCGGTCCGCGCTCGCCGCGATTTGGGTCATCAACGTCTGGGGCTCCGGGGCAAAAGCGACCGTGACGTTCGGCGCGCAGGGCTGGTTCGTCGCCACCCGCGCCCCCACCGACTGGGCGTCTTTCCTGATGCGCTCGGCGACCGCCGCATTCTCTTCCGGCTTCAGACCGATCACCAGCGGACAAATCGGCAGGGTCCAGCGCGCCAGCTTTCCGGTGGCATAGCCGGTGCCATAGGCCGGCGCGACCGTGGACCGGATGAAGTCGCGCAAGATTTCCGTGCGCGCTTTCGGCGTTTGACCCGTCACGGTCACGCTTTCGGTCCTATTTTGCGCCGACGCGGCGAGCGGCTGCAGCAGAATCGCCAGGAAAACAGCTACTGTATATCCGAGCTTCACGGCACACCTGTCATATTGCGTGCCGTAACAGACTAGGACGAATGTCCGCTTTGGGTCAAAAGCGGCCAATCAGCCCAATGTCTGCAAGTCGCGCTACAGGAGTTCGGCGCTGACCGTCTGTCAGCCTGATGGGCCAACATCGCCGCGACGCGATGCCAGCGCGCGCCCGACCCCGATGACGATGAGCGCGGCCAGCACATACCCGAGTGCGACTGCCAGCAAGCTGGAAGTGTAAGCGCCACTCGCCTGCCTTAACACGCCCATGATGCTCGGTCCGAAGAAACCGCCGAAACTGCCAAGGGTACTGAAGAGGCCAATGCCACCGGCCAGAGCTGTGCCGCGTAGGAACGATGATGGTAAGGTAAAAAAGGGACCGTAAGCGGCGAAGTTGGATATCACTGCCAAAGCGAGGGCCCCGAGCACGATGATGTGGGAATGCGCAATGCTCACCAGGACCACACCTGAAGCGGCAAGCAGAAAGGGAAGCGCCACATGCCAGATGCGTTCGCCCCTTATAGAACTGGAACGCCCAACGAGAATCATCGCGGGAATACCTCCCACAAATAGCAATGCGATGATGAAGCCGATTGCGAGGTTGGAGAAGTCCATCGCTTGCAAGATTTGCGGAGCCCATAATGCGAGCCCGTAAGCGGCAGCTTGGAAGGTGAATGAGGCTAGACCGAGCGCCAAAAGGCGCGGGTCGCGCAAGGCTGACCAAAGATCAGGTTGCCCCTGCGGCTCCCCAGCAGAGCAGCGCTCGGCGATGGTTTTTTTCTCGTCGGTATTGAGCCACGGCGCATCCTTTGGGCGGTCGGGCAACAGTTTAAGAGTGACAAAAGAAAGCAGAAAGGCGGGCAGCCCTTCGATGAGAAACATCCATTGCCAGCCGTGAATGCCGGCCAATCCGTCCATTTTGAGAACGAGTGTGGAGAGCGGTCCGCCGATTACGTACGATAACGGAATGGCGACCATGAAATACGAGGTAAAGCGCGCAAGGTGGCCCCTGGGAAACCAATAGGTCAGATAGAGGAACATGCCTGGAGCAAAACCAGCCTCGGCGATGCCCAGAAAGAAACGCAATACGTAGAAACTTGTTGGGCTATGCACCAGCGCGGTAGACGCCGACAGCAAACCCCAAACCGCTAAGATGCAGAAAACCCAGCGTCTGGCCCCAATCCGTTCGAGGATCACATTGGCAGGCACTTGGAATAATGCATAGCCCACGAAGAAGATGCCCGCCCCGAACCCGAACACCGAGGGCGAAAAACCCAATTGCTTGTTCATGGTGAGGGCCGCGTAACTGACATTCGAGCGGTCGATGAAGTTCACCAGGTAGAGTAGCCCCATGAATGGGATCAGCCGCCAGGCACACTTGGTGAACACTTGGTCTTGTTCAGACACCCCAGCCCCCACAGCCATTATTTCAGGCCATTGAGCCAGACGGTGCTGCCACTGGCAACGGGGGTGCGGATTGGTACGCAAGCGTCACGTGGCGGCGCAAGGCCGCAGCGGGTTGCGATTTCACCGGATATACGGTCACAGCGAATGTCCGCTTTGGATCAGAAGCGGTCATTCGGCCCAATGTCCGCTTTGCGCCAGAAGCGGACATCGGCCCCAACGGTTGGAAACTTCGCGAAAGCGCCGACAGGCGATAAGGTGAATGCTCTTCCCGGAAAATACTTTCAGGGCGTCGTTGG
>Ga0105243_10000817_pt1 | contig 29718 bp, 22 predicted proteins | sample KBSM34metaG_FD_81525 | JGI IMG/M metagenome (GOLD analysis project Ga0105243, IMG submission 81525) | Miscanthus rhizosphere microbial communities from Kellogg Biological Station, Michigan, USA - KBS M3-4 metaG | ecosystem: Host-associated > Plants > Roots > Rhizosphere > Soil | place... | reverse complement strand
TTCTCTGGAATCTGCTCACTTCTACTTTGTTCTATAGCAGGAAGATTCAACACCTGGAAAATTCGTACTATAACAAGCTTATGATGCTACATAATTATTATTAATGACTATTGTAGATAGAATGTGGATTATCAAGGTTTTTTTCATTTTTTGTATTTGAATTTTTTATAAATAAATATTTATTTGCTGTTTTTTATTTGCTGTTGTTAAATAAGGGGATATTAGTTTTAGAAACTTTCTAAAGCCTTTTTATCATGTTTTAAACAAATTTATAATGGTTCATAAAGCTTTTTATTATCTCAATGTCACTTTTTATTGTTTCATATTCTCTTTTTGATGATTTAAAAAATAGCTTTTGAAAATGATCAGTCTAAGTTATTTTTGAGACCTAATTTGGAACGGTATTGCATAGGAGAAATCCCTACTTGTCTTTTAAAGAATTTACTGAAAGACTGCAGATCTGCAAAAGGAAGGGAACTTGCAATTTCACTAATAGAGAGCTTGTTTTTTTTCAATTGTATTTTGGCAATAGAAACAATAGCGTCATTAATAAAATAACCTGGAGCTTTACCCGTGGTTGTTTTGATAATTTTAATTAAGTGCTTAGGCGATACAAAAAGGGCGTCTGCATAAAATTGAAGGCTTCTTTCCTTGGGACAGTTCTCAAAAACTATTTTCTTAAATTTTTCAGTAAAAACAAGATTTCTTGTTTGATTATGTAAAGCATTTATTTTTAATTCTTAATAAAAAATAATAGCGGATTCAAAAACGTATGAAATAATTAAATTTCTGATTACTTCAATATGTAAGTTGGTATTTACTTTGTCCCGCCTGGAAAGCAAGGAGGTATATAAATCGATAATCTTTTCCAGATCTTCATCATTCAGTTTAATATCATTTTTAAAATGAACTGAAAAGTGATTAAAAGATTCTAAAAAAAAATAATTATTTGAGCTGTTAACCAGAAAATCCTTGGTAAATAAAATTGTTCTCGACCTGAAATCTTTGCTTTGTGATATTTTTTGAAACGTATGGTTGGGTCCCAAAGCAAGAAATGTATTTTTATCAATTCTGATGATTTCATTATTCACTTTAATATCCATCCATCCGCTTATCCCTAGCATCAACGCATAGAAATCCGGTCTGAAAATGTTTTTATTTTTAAGTTCAAAGACAACCTGATCTGGAGAAATATAGTAATCTTCAAAATTCCAATCATAGTCATCAATGTCTTTTACTATATCAGATAATTTATATATGGGAATTTGTTTATCCTGTTCCATGTATGCAGAGATATTCATCATACTTTTTGAACTTGTATACAGGTCTGCTTTAACCGAGGTAATATTGTGCATAAATAATGGTGTATTGTATGAAGAAGTCAATATTTTCGGAAACCTGACGACTATCTCATTTCAATATACCTTAGAAATGATATATTCAAAACTTGCTTTTAGTCAATCCTTGAAAAGTAGTAGTAGGATGTTGTTAAATTTTTTTTCGTTATTGTGTGTTCCTGTTTTTTTTGTTCTTCTGATTTTTGTATTTTATAATCAATAATATCAATTTGTGTAAGTAGGATGAGTACAATGTCAAACCAATACAGTATAGCATTAGTTTTACCTATTAAAAAATTAAATTTTAAATAATGATGTAATGTTGATCTATAAAAATTGAACAACAAAAGAGATTGTAGAATGTACTTATCTCCATTTATAAATTAAGGGGGCGAGATCTTACTATTTTATTTTGATGGTGTAAAAGTAAAGACTATTCTATAATCTGGAGAATAAAAAACCAATAATTAATGGTGTGTAGTACATGTGTAGTAGATTGTTTTTTTCTGATCTATGATGGATTAAATTACAATGAAGATATATTATTTAGTATTTTGTTTCATCTGGTTATTCAATAACAGAAAATTTTGCTGCCAGAATTTATTTTTACTGAAACCATATATCAGGTAAACAAAAGAAGGCATGATGAAAATACTACCTAACAGAAGAGCTGTTCCCAGATAATTTATGGATTTTTCATTACTACCTACTACTATAAAGAATTGATATTTTAACGTTCTTTATTTCTATTTTTCCTTTTCCAACATAATCATAAAGTTCTTTGGAAAATCTCGTTCGGATTTTTCCATTTGCTCCAAAAGAGCCTTTAGCAATTCATTGGGTAAATGGTTTGTATAGGTTGTAAACTTTATCAGTATCTTTTTTTAATTACTACTTTGGTATAAAGTAAATAGCTTTATTTTATCTCTTTATTCTCGGCAGTTTTGTTGTAATACCTATAACTTTCTTGCATAATTTTGCATTGGTTGGATGAGTAATATAACCTCTTGAACCGTAGTGTCCAATAATGCAAAATCCAGTGTATTAGTCTTAGAACAGTAGGCTGTTATGCTGTAGGCAAATATTTTTCAATTCCTCTTTTTACCAATTTTTTCCGGAAGTTTAAAAGAAAAATTTCGGATCATAAGGAAATTCATGCTTAAAGAAAGTTCTTCTTGTGTGTAAGGATTTATAATCGAGTCTTACCTCCTAAATTATACAGCTATTTAAGCTAATGAGCAGCCTGTCATAAAATGAATAGAATGGCTCGGATTCCCAATTTTTGAATATAATGATGAAAATTCTTTCCCGAAATAATTGCAGTCAATCTTTTTGGAAAGTAAAAATTGCTATCAATAAAATCTGACAACATCGGACGAAATAATTTTGCCTGTTTTCTAGGATTGTTTCCCAACATATTTGTACACTTTTAAACAAATGTGACACGAAAAATTTGCAAAAAAAAACAAAATTTTATATAATAAAAAGCTGATAAACAAGTGATTATTCTATTTAAGAACGGCTAATGATTGGACGTTAAATTCTTTATAAATTGGTAATACTTCTTTTATCTAAATATCTTTATTATATTGAAAATGATTAATATACGGCTCGAATTTAAGATGTTAGGTGTTGGTATTTATATATAATGTGTTTTTAGTGAGTGTAAAGAGCCGTATTTTATAATATGTATTTTATATCTTAATTATTACTAATAATGCAATACGTTTAGCTAGCAGTACTTATCTCTCTGACAATAACTAAATTTCTTAGCGTATTTCTTTCCTCAGGATGCTCAAAATGTTGATTATTTCAATACTGTTTAACTATGCAATGACACTATCTCATTTATATTTTTCTCCAATATTTTTATTTTTAAAGAAAGTTGCTGTTTTCATTGCAAAATCAAATAATCATAGTGTAGGCTTCCTTTGCCTGCCACATATTAGGGTGGATATCATGACAAAGGGATTCTAAATGGAGTTCTATATTATTTTTCCTGGAATATTTATACTTTTATATTGATAGACTGCGAAAGAAAAATACCCGTGATATATTGAATCTAATTTCAAATAGATACGTCATATTCACGGGCATTTAAGTGCTATAAAATTTGAAAAGTGAGATTTCATTTAAGTGATTTCGATATGAATCATTACTTTCAACAGGACAAAGTTATTAATGAATGTATTAGGGTATATTATCTTAAATTCTCTTTTAATAGTTTGAAATTCTCTTTACGATGAATTATTTTTTTTTTTAATCAACGGGATGTTGTCTTCCTGCAAATGAACTTGTCAATGATGTAGTGTAAATTGAAAATAATATGATGGCAATAGTAGAAGAACTGCAAATGTTATTTGTTAACCAAAATAACGATTATGAAATTTTCAACCGGTAATTAACCAATATGGCAATAATGAAGTAAAACACTGCTGTGAGCCACATCTGCCCCCATAAATCTTTTATATCTCCCAGACTTGCCTGGAACTGGCTAAGCGCTAAAAATCCTCTGGCCCCTACGGTTGAAGGGAATGCATACGATAATATTTTTACCCATTGAGGGAAAGCAACTACCGGCCATGAAATTCCGGTAAGGAAAACTGCAGGGGTAGATAAAAATGTGACAGACATTGCTGCATCTTCTCTTCTTTTGAAAATTCCCATGAGTGAAAATCCTAAAAATATAACTGCCAAAAAGAAAGGAATTAAAAATACAATGACATCTCCAAATGCTGCCCTTAAAGGTAATTTGAAAATAGTGAAAGTACCTCCGACGATCACTGAAAACACCAGAATACATAATAATAAGTAAGCCAATGCCCGGCCTAATAGTACCGGAATAATTTTAAGATGGGTAGAATCTGAAATACGATAAGCTTCGAGGTATTTGTTTTGTTCCCGGAAAGTTCCCCCTAACACCCCAATAGAAGTAAGTAATAATGTCTGCATAACAATCAGAAAAACAACAGGTAGCAAAAATGTTCCATAACCTCCGTAAGGATTAAAAACAGGTTTGGTGATGGCCGTAATCGATCGGCGGGAAATCGTACTGTTTCCATAGTTTAGTCCACTGCGTAAAGATTTACCTATTTCTATTTGAGCATTAAAAGTACCCATAACAGAGGCTGCAGCACCAGAAATAGCTTTGTTATGTAACATATTTGAGGCGTCGCTATATAATAATATTGATGATTGGCGTCCGAGAGAAATTTTTTGTTCAAAGTCTTCAGGGATAACCAGTATTCCAAAGACTTTACCCTCAATAAATTCTTTTTTTGCCTCATTCATATCATTAGAAACCACAGGTACACTTACCTGCTGAGTAGCGTCAAGCATCCTTATATAATTTCTGCTCATACTGCCCTTATCCAGATCTACAACTGCTATGGGCGTTTTTTCAATAATTTCATTACTGTATATTGAACTATTTAAAAAAGCAACAACAAGCGTAATGATAAGAAATGTAGTCCGTAAAGCGGGATCACCAAAAAAATGAATTAATTCTGCCTGAAAGGCTTTGAATATCGTCTTTATGATTCTGTAAAATAAATTATTTGTCATGATATCCTCCTTTTTGTAGTTGATAACTGAATTTTTTTAATGAGAGTAAGCCTATCAAAGCAAAAACTCCGAAGCCTATCAAATAGGGAAGGGATTCAGTAATGGGCATTCCTTTAACGGCAATATTGGTAAGTGCTCTGGAATATGAAGCAAATGGAAAGATAGAATCCATAATCATAATTGCGGTAGGCATCCCTTCCTGAGGAAATGTATATCCACTGAATGAATATGCTAAAGAAGAATAACCTCCTCCCATAGCGCATAAGGATCTGAAATCCTTACTGATCGTTACAAAGAAAACCGCCATGAGCTGATATACAATGATTAAAATAAGAGTTAATATATATACATTGACAACAGAGGTATTAATCGGAATGCCCAGATAGCCAAATAGATAGGCTACCATCAAAATGGTCAGTAAAGAAAAAATAATAGTATAAGGTAATATTTTTCCGAAAAATGCAAAGAAAACATTATTACCACTCAATTGATATAAGTCCGTCCCTTTGTTATATTTCAGAATACTTCCCAGCAGGTATAATGTTGTGATCATTACCGTAAGCTGTAATGTCATGGGAAAAAGAGAAAGACAAAGGTAATAGGCATAGTTAAGAAAAGGGTTAAATAATGTATGGCTTCTCATAATAACAGGCTGAACAGCGTTTTTCGCCTGTAACGAAGAGGAGCCCCTTTTCATAATTACATTAACTTTTGCAGAAGCAGAGAAATTTCCTACGACTGTGTTAAATCCTTTATTGATAAGTCCTGCAGGTGTCATGTAATCATTATTGACATATAATACCACATTGACATTCTTCCCGCGGCTGATATCTTTTTTAAAGTTATCGGGAATAATAACCAAACCAAATACATCACTGGTTTGTATCTGTTTAAGTCCTTCGCCTTCGGTATTTACTTCTTTTGTAAAATCCAGTGTAGAATTAGCATTTATCTGTCTGATAAGCTCTCGTGACAGAGATGTTTTATCCTCATCCAAAACGGCTATGGGAAGCTCCCGAAGTACGCCGTCACCAAAAATGGCAGCATATAGGATAAATATGGCTAAAGGAACTCCTAATGTCCAAAGTATTATACTAGGTTTCTTTATGATTGTTTTCCATTCATAGAAAAACACTTTCCAAAAGCCGTTTTTCATTGTATCCATTTTGGTTAGTTATAATGTTACAGATGGTATCAGTACACTCATCCCCGGACGGAATCCTTCAATTTTCTTTGTAGGATAGGCTTTAACTTTGAATGTTCTCATATCAAAGCCTCCTTTCGTTTTGGTGGCTGTCCAGGTAGCAAAATCTCCAAGTGGAGCAATAAATCTTACCTGAAGTTCAATTTTTTTGTTATCTAATGCAGGAACTACTCCTTCAAATTTGCTGTTCATTTTGAATTTTCCCATCTGGTCTTCTTTGATGTTGATCACTACCCAGATATCATTCAGATCCACAAGATTTACAATGGGATATCCTGCATTGACAAGTTCCCCAAGATTCGGAAAATATTGATTTACCTCTCCATCCGCAGGAGCAATAACATTGATCTCACTTCTATATACATTCACCTCTTTTACGGCACCATCAGCCTGTCTCATAGAGGCTGCAGACGCATTTTTATCTTCAGTTCTGGCCCCGTTTTTTGCCATCAGATAATTATTGTATGCTGCTTTTTCCTGTTCTCTGGAAGCATTTTTCTGTCCTTTTGCTTCATCTCTTTTTTGTGCAGGAATTACTTTTTCCTGGTACAGGTTTTCCATTCTTTTATAAGTGGTTTCTGCAAGGTCAGCGGAAGCTTTGGCCTGCTGCCAGGAATTATAAGCTCCCTGAACCTGCTCATAACGGGTTCCGTTGATCGCTTTATCGTATTGTGCGGTTGCAGCATCTTTTGCAGATTGGGCCTGAATCAGTTTAGCGTCAAGTTCCGGACTGGATAAAATAGCCAGTAGCTGTCCTTTTTTTACAGACTGCCCTTCATCAGCCAGTTTCTTCTCCAGCCTTCCGGTTACTTTAGGTGCAACATGAATTTCAGTAGCTTCTGCTTGCCCCTGTAAATAATCTTTTGTTGGACTTGTGAGAAAATAAACTGATACAGCAGCTATCGCTCCAAATATTAATATAATGATGAGGATATTAATGAATGTAACTGATTTTTTCTGATTTGTCGCCATTGTAATAATTTTAAGTTATATAATTTGAGATTTTATTGGGCATTTTGGACATAATCACTGCTCATTCCACATACCTCAAAAAGCTTTGCAAGGTTGGTATCATAGTCCGTATATGCTTTCAACTGTTCAATTTTTTTCCCCGATAGGTTCAATTCAGCATCAATAACATCTGTAGACGTTGAAATTCCTTCCGCAAAAGAGGCCTTTCGTATCCTTACAAGTTCTTCTGCCAATTTTATAGATTCATTTAAAGAAACAATTTGTTCATCCGATTTTTTAAGCTCATTGTATAACTTTTCAACATATGTTTTAATATCAAGCTGAAGCTTCTCTCTGGTCATTTCAATGGTCTCTTTTTCACTTTTGGCTGCAAGAATTTTATTCTTCTGCCCAAATCCGTCAAAAAGATCATAGGTAACCATGATACCTAAAATTAAAGGGTTTTTTACCAAAGGAAAGTTATGAGAAGCAAGAATCTGCTGGCCAGTTAATAAAACAGTAGGCAGATGGCCTGCTTTTTCTATATTAATCCCTTGCTGGGCAATCTCTTCTACAAGTTTTAATTTTTGTATTTGAGGATAATTGGCTGCTGCCTTCTCTTTGTATTCTTCTAAAGAATTCATATTTTCTTTTAAAAAGAAGGGTGTAGTAAGGGTAAACTCCTCTTCTGTCTCCAGAGTTGCGGAAAGGGCTGTTTTTGCCAGTTGTAAATCTTTTTTAGAAGCCAGCAACTGTCTTTCAGCTTCAGCCACGGCTACCTTAGCTTGCAGAACCTCTACACCCGCAATGATACCGTTATGTTCCATTTTTACTGAATTTGATAAGTGAACGTTCATTACCTGCAGGACATTCTCTTTTACCGTAACAGCTTCTTCGGCGAGTTTTGTCTTAAAATAACTGTTGGCCAACTCTGAAATAAGGCTTTGCTCAGAATTATTTTTGTCCACTTTGGCTACTTCAGCATTTATTTTAGCAATATTGACTGCTGATCTTATTTTTCCGCCCGTATATATAGGCCAGGCCATTGATATTCCTCCAAATGCCATATCTTTTTTTTGAAGGGTAAAATCCCAGCTTCCTAATATATCCGGGGAGTGGAGCTGAAATAACGTAGCAAGTTGATCTCTTTTGTCGTTAAGATTAAGTCTGTATTCTTTGTCTATATAAGTTGCAGCTCCAAATGCTTTAATCTGAGGATAGAACATGCTTTGGGCAGCTTTTATCTTATAATGGGTTGCATCTATCTTTTTATTATTTATTTTTACTTCTATATTTTTATTCATCATCATACTACTGGCTTCAGAAAAACTGAGTGCAGATTGAGCGTATAAGCAATTTCCGCCTGACAATATGATGATAAGCTTAACCAATAATTTCATTGCCGTTATTTTATAGTTTATCAATTTAAAAGTGATTATGAATCATTGTATAAAATAGAGAAACTGCGTTTTGATTTTTTTAAGAATACAATGACAGCTTCCTGAATTGTATTTCCCAATATTGGGATAATAAAAACGTACATTTTTATCTTTTTCAGGCTGAAAATCCTAGTGTGTAATAAGAATGGTGTGTAATTACCATGTATAGATTTTGCTTATTTATTCCTTATTTTCCGGAAATAAACTCCTTATAAAACCTGTTGTTTTTACCGTTATTTATTTAACAATCAATCATAGCTGCTAAATTATCATTGATCTCGGTATATTGGCTTATTTGAAAGTAGTTAAATGTAGTCCGAAAGTATCATTATTTGGAAAGTTTGTTTCAAACTCAGAGAAGAGTTGATGAGAAATAGATAATAAGAGCGAGGAAATATCTTCAGATTTTAAAATAAAAAAAGCAGAGATTAATTCTCTGCTTTTTCTTTTTTGATCGCCTGGTTCATAATAAGAATGATTCCAAGGAGGAAAAAGGCTATAATCAGATAGCGCCATGCCAGTCCTTGCTGTTTCGTTACGGTTCCGCTTACAGAAATAATAAAACTCGAAATAGAGGTGATCACATAGACCAGCCCACCCATCAATCCACCTGCTGTTCCTGCATTTTTAGGGAAATATAGCATACTTGTTGTGAAAAACGAAGTAAACAATACTCCAGAACAGATATGAATAAAAAAGGCAAAAGGAACCATGATGAAAAGACTTTCTGCATAATTGCTGGTGATGATCAATGCAACAATCAAGGTGAGCTGCAATAGAATAGGCTGCAGGATACGGGGCTTAAAATCCAGTGTAAGTCTGCGTTTTCCTATAAAACCACCAATCATCCATGAGAAACCTAAAATTAAAGTACAATATCCAATGACTACAGGGGTAAAATGAAAAGTATTTTCAATAATAAATGGTCCTGTAATATTAAAAAGCATAACAATAGAATAGCTTAATCCCAAGATGAAAATTCCCAACATAAAGATCCTGTTTTTAAGCATCATTTTATAAAGGCTTATATTTTCTGCAAGATCAAGCTTCTTTTTCTGGGGAAGGCTTTCCCCACTGAAAAACCACTCGAACAAAAAGATAAGTCCTGCATACAGGGCCAGAAAATGAAAGTTGGCATGCCAGTTAAAAAGTTTTTCAAGATAACCTCCCAGAAAAGGAGCCAGAATAGGTCCGCAGGACCAGACAATGGTAAAATAACTCAGGTAATGTTTTACCCTTTCTGAATCATAAATATCTACAAAAATAGCACGGGTAGCCACAACAAGCACGGAAACGGCAACACCCTGAAGAATACGCAGCAGACATATTAATAGAATACTATCAGTCATTGTAATCAGGAGGCTGCTGATGATCAGAAGGAATAAAGCAAGCAGTTTTGGACGGTAACGCCCAATACTATCAAGGATTCCGCCTACAAACAGCTGGGAAATTCCATAGCTCAGCAGGTAGGAGGTAAGCGTAATCTGGATATCTTTTTCAGAAACCGATAATTCTCTGGCCATTGATGGAAATGACGGTAGGTAGATATCTGTGACAAACCCTGAAAGAGGGATAGACACAAAGGCCATAATGGTGATTAGCTTTATGCGTTTTTCAGATGCTTCTCTCAACATATTCATTCATTTTTACAATGCAAAAATAATTCAAGAAAAGTAAAATCCAGTTTTAAAAGACAAAGTAAAAATTACGAAATTCAAATAATTAAAATGCATTTTTAAATTTTAAAGGGGAAGTCTGTGCATGCTTCTTAAAAAAATTATTAAAATGGGAAGGTTGCTCAAAACCCAAAGTATAGCCAATTTGTGCAATATCCCAGTTGGTGTATTTCAGCAGGTTTTTAGATTCTTCAAACATTTTGTCCTTAATGATCTGTGTGGTTGTAAGATGGGTGACTGATTTTACAGAAGAGTTTAAATGATTCACATGTACATTAAGATGATCCGCAAAATCTGAAGGTGTTCTTAAGGCCAGCGGATAAGCTGGTGAATCTAATGGGAACTGTTTGGTAAGCAATTCATCAAACAGTTTATAAAGGCGAACATTAGCGGGAAGTTCATTGGGGCTGATATCCTCTACACGATTTTCCAGAGCCAGATGCAGTACGGAGGCAAGATTGCTTTTGATACTGGAGCATCGAAATGGATAGACCGAATTATTGATCTTGTATATCTGCTCAAAATACAGGGTTGCCAGCTGGGTTTGCTCTTCGGTTAAAAAAACAACTGGTTTGCTCCACTCTTTGAAGAGTGACGTTTTTTTGAATAAATTAAACTCAGAATTTCCATTAAAAAACTCCTGGTTGAAGAGGCAAAAATAACCTTCCTGAAAATCACCGTCACATTCCCAGGTATAAGGAATGCTGGGGGAAGGGAAAAATAAAGCAGGACGGTCAATATACAACTGATGAGTCCCATAATGAATAGTCCCTTTTCCTATGATAAAGCTAATCTTATAATAATCACGCCGGTTGTAAGGACTTTTGAAACTGCAATACTTTCGCATAGAAATATTGAAATGAGATTTTCCCATTTCAAAATCTTCCGAATCAAACAGTTTAATCTCATCTTTCCGAATACGTCTGTAATAATCTTCTATGGTTTCCAGCTGATCACTCATTGCCTTAAAATTATAAAAATCAAAGATACAAAATTGTAAAGAGATATAAGGTTTTTCAGTTTTTGGTTCCGATTTTTAATTTTTATGAATTTCAATTTTTAAAATAGACGACGGAAGCTGAAAAGGTCCGGCCTGTGTCTGGGAAACCGGGGTAAAGCCAGACTCCTTCAAAAACTCCAGAAGCGGATCATGGCTGAGCATATTGATCCATATTATATCTGTAAAACCTAGTGCAGATCTGCATTTTTTCCAAAGAGACTGCCTTGTTTCGGGAAAATCAAATTCAGGGAGGATAACAAAGCTGATTTCCGCAGACCTTTTTCCTTCAGGTATTCCCGGGTATACAGAACCGCTTTTAATGATGCTGTATCCCACTGGTTGCTGATCTGCATACGTCATGATAAGCTGGTTGGAAAGATCATTCAGTTCATTAATCATCCTTCTTGGATCTATATCGTTGTAGATGTATTTTTTGATGTCTTCTTCAGAAACAAAGTCCTTGTGCAGGCTATAAACCGAAGAATCGATAATGGTTATAAGATCAGAAATTCCCTCTTCAGAACCTACTGTAAACTTTGAAATGATATCCATGCTTTTTTTATTCAAAATTATAAGATTTATCCGAGCAGAAGGGATACAGTTTGCGAAAATATAATCAGTACAGATGTTTATTTTGTAAATTTGTTCAGTACAGTTTATCCGAGTTTATGAAACCATACAAATACGAAATTTTTACAGCTGTTATTGAGGAACAAATCCGTAACGGACTTTTGCAGGGTAAAGATCGCCTGCCATCGATCCGGGAAATTAAGAAAACATATCAGCTGAGTACAAGTTCTGTTCAGAGTGGTTTTGAATACCTTATGATGAAAGGTCTGGTTGAAAGCAATCCGCGTTCAGGGTATTTTGTTTCGGACATCGTGGAAGAAAATATTCCCAGAAGAAGAACAAAGCTTGCCCCGGTAGTCAGGGATGAGGTATTTATGAAAAACATGATGCTGACATCCAAAAGAACATCGGAGTTCAGCTCTTTTAATGCCGCTATGCCGGGAGATCTTCTGATTCCACAAAAATTAATACTCAGGACGATGCAGGAAGTGATCCGTGAAAAAGGGGCTGCACTTCTCCGGTATTATCCTTCAAACGGGTTAGAATCATTGAGAAAACATATTGCAGTCCAAATGGGAAAATATGGCGGCACATGTAATCCCGATGAATTGATTATCACAGACGGAGCTTTGCAGGCATTGGTTATTGCATTGAGGTCCGTAACAGATACGGGAGATGTGGTAGCGGTTGATAGTCCTTGTGTGTTTTCAATATTAGAAGTGATTGCTAATCTGGGGCTTAAGGTTATAGAGATTCCTGTTCATTATCGGAATGGTTTTGACACAGAGTATTTCAGAAAAGTATGTGCAGAAAATAATATCCGTGCCCTGGTGGTAACTCCCAATTTTCATAATCCTACTGGTATTTTGATGAGTGATGATACCAAGAAAGAGCTGCTGAGAATAGCTGTAACACATCAGGTACCGGTCATTGAAAATGATATGTATAGTGATCTTTATTTTACGGAAAAAAGGCCCCGTTGCATTAAAAATTTTGATGAAACAGGATTGGTGATGACGTATTTTTCATTTTCAAAGACATTGGCACCCGGCATTCGCTTAGGCTGGTTGTCTACAGGTCGTTTTTATTCAAAGGCAGAGAGAAACAGGTTTGTATTGGGGAAATCGGTGTCGCCCATTTATCAGGAGCTGGTACTCAAACTTCTTCAGGGAAACAGCTATGAAAGGCATTTGCGCTCATTTCGAAAAAAACTGAACGAACAAGCAATGATCATACTGGATGCATTAAGAAGGCATTTTCCACAAGATTCATATTTTCACAGACCGCAGGGTGGTTACAGCATTTGGGGACAGTTACCGGAGACAGTTGATATGGATACATTCTACCTTTACTGTGAAAATAACAAAATTGTATTTACTCCCGGTATTACATTTTCCCTTACAGAGCACTACAGTCACCATTTTAGGATAGTATTTACAGAGAGAATTACCTCGGAGAGTCTCGCTTTACTGAAGAGTGTAGGAGAAAAACTCAGAAGTTACAGCTGATTTTTGATAAAAACGGAAGTGTTTTAGTATGATGTGTCGATTCTGAATTAAAAGATGTAGCTAACCTACATTTTTTAGAATAAGATGTTGATTTTTCAGTATTTCTCTTTGTAAGTATGCTTTTTTCAATATAATTCTTTAATTTCGCGAAATCCGGTAATAATCTCTAAACATATTCTTTTGAGAATCACAAGGCATTTTAAGAATTTTCTGACGGCAATGTTTATTGCGGTCTATGCTTTTGCTGTTTCTCCGGCAGAATATCTCCACCATCATTTTCTTCACAATCTGGATGCCGGGATCAGTGTTCAGGACTCTACACATGAAAACGGAAAAGTTTTCAAAAACTCTTTTTCAAAATGTGATACCAAGTGTCCGGTTTGTCATCACAAACTGTTGGGTGAAGAGCATCATGGGAATGGTTATACCACGGTTTTTGCCTTAAAAAAAATTACCGGGAAGATTACCTCTTCTCCGGGGGTTCTGTTTTCTTTCAGCCTTTTTTCCTTATCAGACCGGGGTCCTCCTGTAATGTTATGATACTTAGATCTATATTGCCTGCTTTCTATGTGGGCTTCACTCTTTTAATCATAACATAATACATTTTTCATGTCAATATTACAAGCAATCCAGCTTAGTAAGCAGTATAATCATGTTACTGCACTAAGCGGACTCAATATATCCGTACAAAAAGGAGAAATATTCTGCCTGCTCGGACAAAACGGTGCCGGGAAAACAACAACAATTAATATCTTTTTGGGATTCCTGAAAGCCAGTTCCGGTGAGGCTCTTATTAATGGTATTCCAGTGGAAATCAATGGGGAAGCTACTAAGAAATATATAGCGTATATCCCGGAAGTGGTACAGTTATATCCTAATCTTACAGGGATTGAAAATCTGGATTTTTTCAGTCAGATGGCAGGATTTCGTTATTCGAGAGCTGAATTAGCCTTATTTCTTGAGAACACAAGTCTTCAGCAGTCTGCACACCATAAAAAACTGTCTTCGTATTCCAAAGGAATGCGTCAAAAAGTGGCTATTGCTATTGCCGTGGCCAAAAACGCAGATCTGATTTTAATGGATGAGCCCACCTCAGGTCTGGATCCTAAAGCTACTGCAGAGTTTACAAGGATTTGTAAAGATCTCGCTGCAGAAGGTAAAAGCATTCTGATGGCTACTCATGATATTTTCAATGCTGTGAATGTAGGCACCCGGATAGGAATCATGAAAGAAGGTCGTCTTGTTCATACGTTGGAGGCAAGTTCAGTCACTGCTGATGAACTTCAGAAAATCTATCTGGAAACCATTTAAGAGCAGACCAATGAAATATTTTTATATCATAGCTGCACTGGCGACTGCCAGTGTGAAGATCTGTGCACAGCAGAGATTATCCGGAGAAGTAATAGGCGAGAATAGACACAAGCTTACAAATGCCCGGATCAGTATTGAAAATAAAGAAAATGCCTACAATACAACTAGTCAGGATGGAAATTTTACAATAACGGATATCAAAAGTGGGAACTATGAGGTAAAGGTGAATGCAGACTCCTATGATGAGTATACTGAGCATATTGCAATAGACAGTACATCGCAAAGCAGAAAATTCATTTTTCATCTTTTTAAGGTTGGAAACATACAGGAAGTAGAAATTACAGGAAGAGCTTCCAAAAAATATTACAGTGATTATTCTTTTTCGGCTACTAAAATAGGAGTACAAAATAAGGATATTCCTTTTTCCATCTCTACAGTGAGCAAGGAGCTGATCAACGATCGCCAGGCCTATCAGCTTGGAGATGCTGTAAAGCTGGCCAGTAGTGTCACCCCGGTAAGCTATTATAATCAATTCAGCATCCGGGGGATTGCGCAGAATGAAGAGGGTACAATTATTAATGGAATGCGTACCCGGCAGTACTATTTTATGCAGCCCATTACCACCAACCTTGAGAAAATAGAAGTGATTAAAGGTCCGGCCAGTGCCGTTCTCTCCAGTGTAGATCCGGGAGGAAGTATTGTGCTGGTGACAAAAAAGCCCTTGAAAACTCCTGGCAGAGAAATCAGTATGAGTGTAGGAAGCTTTAGCACCATAAGAAGCTCACTGGACTTTACAGGTCCTTTGAATCAGGATAAAACGTTATTGTACCGTTTCAATGCAGCATATTCGGAAGCTAAAAGTTTCAGGGATATACAATCACAAAAGGCCATATTAATATCCCCATCCTTTTCTTTTATCCCCAATGACAGGACGGCCGTCAATGTAGAAATGATTTATAATGACCTGAATGGAAAAATAGACCGTGGACAACCCATTTTTGGTGCAGTGGCAGGAGTTACTGATCTGAATAGTACACCTATAAGTTTTAATCTGGGGGCTGTAAATGATTATTTTAAATCAAAAGAGCTTATTATCATGTCGAATTTTACCCATCGTATTACTGATAAGCTTAGTATTAATGCGTCATATATGAAGCAGACCTGGAAAGAGGATCTTCAGGAGCACAGAACCACCAATACTTTTGGAGTAGATAGTAATAATAAAGCTATTCCGACGCTGGCAGGGATGCAGATGGTGCAGCGAAACCAATTCTGGAATACAGATAACTTTAATGCATACATGGTTTTTAATGTTAAAAGCGGACCTTTAGAACACAAAATCTTGGCAGGGTATGATGTTATCAGTACTCATAAATATAAAGGCGGTGCCCAGAATACGGCAAGAGGATACCTTCTGACTAACGGAAAAACAGCATCTTCTTATGATCCCCAAAATGCAGGAGCCTATCAGATGGTGACCATTAACGGGATTACCATGCCCAAGCCGAATGTAGAACATTTTAATCTGGCAGATCCTACCTATGCGATTAAGAATCCTGAGGAATATGTATTTTCAAAAGCAGCTCTTCCAGCAGCGTTGATCCGTTCCAATGGAATATATATCCAGGACCAGATCAAATGGCATCGTTTTAATCTTTTTCTGAGCCTCAGACAGGAATGGTTTCAGGATATCACCCATTATAAAGAAAATAATGAAGTGACAGTTAAAGATACCAAACTGATTCCCAGAATTGGGGTGACCTATAATGTAAATGATCACATCAATGTCTATGCTTCCTATATAGAAGGGTTTCAGCCTCAGTCTAATACAGCTTCACTGGCAGCCGTGGCTATCCCTGAAGGGAGAGTATTTGAACCTTTAAAAAGTAAGTCACAGGAAATAGGGATGAAAGCAGACTTTTTCAATAAAAAACTGCACGTTGACTTTGCGGTTTATGAGATCACACAGCGAAATATCCTTCTGAATGCTAATGACCCTTCAGAACCGGACAGACTGGTCACCAGAGGAGAAGAACGAAGCCGTGGCTTTGAAATGGATATTATAGGAAATATACTCCCCGAATGGCAGGTATTTGCTTCTTATGGGTATAATGATGCCAGGATTATTAATGATGTAAATCCTGAGTTGGTGGGGGCAAGAAAGCAGAATACACCTTTTCACAGTGCCAATATCTGGCAGAAGTATAGTTTCGAGAAGACTTCTTTTCTGAGGGATATCGCCATAGGTTTTGGGGTTCAGTACAGTGGAAATAAAGTTCCAATGTATAACCGTTCCTTTTTGGTGCCGGAATATACCATCTTCGATGCAGCAATATACTATACGCCAAAACAGGGACCTTTGAAAATTTCCCTCAATATCAATAATCTTTTTAACACCACTTACTGGCTGGGGGCACAAAACTATCTGCGTTTATTTCCTGGGGCTCCAAGAAATGCAGTGCTTACAGCAGTATATAAATTTTAAATCATATTACTATGAGAATACATATTGTCCGGCTGATTTCAAAACAGGTTTGGAAACAGTCATTACAAAATAAAGCCGTTGTTTTTCTTCTGATGATTTTAAGTCTTCTTTTTGTATTTGCAGCGTATACAGGATGGCAGGATTATAAGGTACAGGAAAATAACAGAATCAGACATCAGATGGAGGTACGTCAGCAGTGGGAAGAAAAACCGGATAAACATCCTCACCGGATGGCGCATTACGGATATTTGATTTTCCGACCGAGATACCCGCTTAGCTTTTTCGATTATGGATTAGAGCGGTATATGGGAAACTCTGTATTTCTGGAAGCTCATAAGCAAAATACGGTTAATTTTTCAGAGGCAGGGTTTTCAACGGGGATGCTGCGTTTTGGAGAGGTAAGTACTGCTGTAATTTTGCAGACTTTGATTCCGTTATTTATATTTTTTCTTGGATTCAGCTGCATTTCAGCAGAGCGGGAGAATAACACACTGAAAGTATTACTGAGCCAGGGTGTCAAATGGAAAGAGCTGTTGGCCGGGAAAATAGTAGGTTTACTTTGTTTGGTCAGCATTGTATTTTTTCCTGTGATGCTGTTGTCGGCGTTTATTTGGTTTAGCCTTGCAGGTTTCTACACTACAGTTAATGAGTTTTCACATTTATTGTTGGTTACTGTAGTATACCTGGCGTATTTTTTCATGATTTGCAGTATCTGTGTTATGGTATCGGCAGTAAGCAGTACCTCGAGATCTTCTTTAATAAAGCTAATAGGAATATGGCTTTTGTTTATTGTTATTATACCAAGGACTGCGCAGGCTTTTGGATCCTTTCTTTATCCGGCTCCATCAAAAATAGATTTTGATACTATGGTGGAAAATGAACTGGTAAAAACCGGAGACAGCCATAACCCTAATGATATATATTATAAAGGAATAAAAGATTCTTTACTCAATGCATACAAAGTAAAAACGGTAGAGGAACTGCCTTTTAATTATAGCGGATATATTATGGCTGAAGGCGAAAAGATCAGCTCGGGAATCTACAATAAATACTGGAAAAGGCAGCTTACAATTTATGAGCAGCAGAACAGTATTAATAATTCCCTTGTTTTTGTTAACCCTTTTCAGGCTGTCAGGAACCTTTCCATGGCACTTACGGGGTCTGATTTTAATTCTTATATAAGCTATCAGGAACAGGTGGAAGACTACCGGTATCAATTGGCACAGCTGATGAACAAACTGCAGATGGAGAATATCAGCAATAAAAAACAGCTGCCGGGAGAGAAACCGTATACCATCGGGAGAGATCACTGGAAAGAACTTCCGGATTTTCAGTATCGTTTTATCAGTAGCAGGGAGCTTTTTCAGAATGAGGCGGCTTCAGGGCTTTCACTTCTTGTATGGGGAGTGGGTCTTCTTTTTATCCTTCATTTTATATCCAAAAAAATAAAAATAAATTAGTCATGTACCTATTATTATATAAGAATTTTATACGTTCCCAGGCAGCTTACCTAGGAATATTGTTTCTGCTCTTATCAGGATTGATCAGTATTTTTGTAGGAAAACAATTTATAGATCAGCAGAATGCCAATATCCATAAAACAGAGATATATCAGCATGAGCATATCCAGAGGTATACAGGATATATAGACAAAGACCTTGGGCTGCTTCTGTATTATCTGAAATTTGGATTGGTTAATAAAGCAGATCCTATTAATGCATTGTCAATAGGGCAGAGAGATCTTAATCCTTCCATACAGAGTGTGACGATCAGAAACCTGGAAGGTCAAAAATATGATACTGATCTTCAGAATCCTGTAAGCCTTCTTTTAGGAAGCCTGGATCTTGGATTTGTCATTATTTTTCTTTTTCCTTTGGTCATTATATCATATACCTATAACCTTTTATCAGAAGAGAAGGAAGAAAGTACATGGGTTCTTCTTTGTGTACAATCTCAAAAACCTTTCCGTATTTTATTTCAAAAATTTATGATACGTTTTACGGCCATTGCCGGAACTTTATTCCTTTTGGTTCTTTTGGCAATTCCTATTCTGAATCTCAGCTTTGATCTCACTTTATTAGCTTTCATCATGATTTCCCTGTTGTATTTTATTTTCTGGTTTGCTTTGAGCTTTTGGGTGGTTTCATGGAATAAAAATTCAAGACTAAGTGCAGCAGGGCTTTTATGTTTCTGGATTGTGCTTACTGTTATTCTTCCTGCTGTTCTCAATAATTTTATTTTAAGCAAATATCCATTACCGGAGGCATTGGATACTGCTATTGAGCAGAGAGAAGCCTATCATGAAAAATGGGATACAGACCAGAAACCGACTTTGGAAAAGTTCTACCAACATTATCCACAGTTTAGGTCTTATGGTTTTCCAAAAGAGAATTTCAGCTGGCTTTGGTATTATGCGATGCAACAGATGGGGGATGATGAATCTAAAAACCAGTCGGATCAACTGAAGACGAAGCTTTGGAAAAGAGAGGAGATGAGCAGGAGGTTTTCCTACTTTATCCCGGGCTTACATGTACAGTTTCAATTGAATGATCTTACCGGTTCAGGACTTGCAGATCAGTTACAATTTATGCAGGCTGTTGAACTGTTTCATGAAAAGAAAAGACTTTTCTTTTATCCTGAAATTTTTGCCAAAAAGCCTACAGAAACCATCAACTGGAAAGACTTTAAACTGGAATATTATCATAACAGATCTTCTGTCAATGGGTTGATGATGTTTGGACCGTTGCTGTTGTTGAGTGTGTTTTTTTATTTTGCAGGGCTTGTTAATTTTAGGAAACAAACTGTTTTGTAGTCGGTTATAGCATGTAAAAAACACATGTGTTTGATTATTTCCTCAGTGTAAGAAAAAAGAATTTTACTGAAATTCAGGATTTTTACAAATTTTCTGGGTGCTGTATTGGCTGGAATCACCATAAAACCTATATTTGCAGCCTAAATTTTTAAATAAATGAAAGAACTAATTGAAAAAATCAACGCAGAATTTGAAGCGTTCACAACTGAGGCAAACCAACAAGCAGAAAAAGGAAACAAAGCAGCTGGTACAAGAGCTCGTAAAGCAGCTTTAGAACTAAGCAAACTGTTCAAAGACTTCAGAAAAGTTTCTGTAGAAGAAGCTAAAAAATAATTCACCTCTAACCGGCTTTTAAAGCCGGTTTTTTTTTATGCCTTCAATTTCTGTACAACATTTCTTTCGCTTACTCATGATGGCTCATACGGTAGCCTGCTTTTGCTAACCCTTTGTGATGAATATCAACTTTTCATGCAAAAAGGTTGAAAACATTCGTCCGTAAAGACTTTTTTGCCTCTAATCCTTTATCATTTCCGCAATTTCCTTTATCTTTAAACCAATCAATATATGTTATGAAGATAAATAGATTTTTTGCAGTACCGGCAGTGGTGTTGGCTGCCCAATTTTCATGGGCTCAGGTAAAAGTAGATCCGAAAGAAAAACTTGATCCGATCGTAAAAAGTTTTGTAGATGAAGTAAATAACAATTCTCAGCTTGAAAATATGGCTGGCGAATTATTAGACGGTATAGGCCCGCGTCTTGTGGGAACTCCGGAAATGCTTGCCGCCAATGAATGGAGTGCCGGGAAACTTCGCTCATGGGGAGTGGAGGCAAACCTTCAGCAATTTGGAACATGGAAAGGCTGGCAAAGAGGGATTACCCATGTTGATATGGTATATCCGCGTGTAAAATCACTGTCTGCAACGCAATTGGCCTGGAGCCCGGCGACTAAAAAAGCTGTGGAAGCAGAAGTAATTATTCTTCCTAAAGTATCTTCTAAAGCAGAATTTGATCAATGGCTGCCTTCCGCAAAAGGGAAAATTGTGCTGATGGCTCAATATCAAAAAATAGGACGTTCTGATGAGCAGATCAAAGAATTTGCAACTCCTGAGCTTTATGAAAAACTTAAAGCGGAAAAAGAGCAGGCTGCCAAGGACTTTACTGCGTATGTAAAAAATATAGGCTACGACAACAGCACGCTTCCGGAAGCTTTGGAAAAAGCAGGGGCAGCAGGAATTGCTATTTCCAACTGGACGGGGATTATGGGCGCCAACAGAATCTTCGGAGCAAAAACATCCAAAATTCCAATGATCGACATTGATGTGGAAGATTATGGGATGCTTTACAGAATGGCGGAAAAAGGAAGTAAGCCAAAAATTAAAATTGATGCCCAGTCAAAAATCCTTCCTGATGCCAAAAGCTTCAATACCATCGGAATGATCAAAGGAAAGGAAAAACCTGAAGAATATGTTATCCTTTCTGCTCACCTTGATTCCTGGGATGGAGCTCAGGGAGCTACGGATAATGGAACAGGTACTCTTACGATGCTTGAAACCATGAGAATCCTAAAGAAATATTATCCAAACAATAAGAGAACAATCGTTATCGGACTTTGGGGAAGTGAAGAACAGGGGTTAAATGGTTCCAGAGGTTTTGTAGCAGACAACCCTCAGATCATTAAAGGAGTACAGGCTGCCTTCAACCAGGATAACGGAACAGGAAGAGTGGTAAACATCAGCGGTCAGGGATTTGTGAAAGCATATGATTATATCGGAAGATGGCTTGATGGAGTTCCAAAAACCGTAAAAGGACACATTAAAACTGACTTCCCTGGAATGCCAGGAGGTGGAGGTTCTGATCATGCTTCCTTTGTAGCGGCAGGAGTGCCGGGATTCTCTTTAGGTTCTCTGAACTGGGGGTATTTTGGATATACATGGCATACTACAAAAGATACGTATGACAAAATTGTTTTTGATGAGGTGAAAAATAATGTGGTTTTAACTGCTGCATTGGCGTATATGGCTTCTGAAGATCCTGAATTTACGAATAGAGAAAAAAGAGTAATGCCTCAGGATGAAAAGGGCGGAACAGTAAAATGGCCGGAACTTAAGGAACCGAGAAGAGATTCTAAAGAATATAAATAATACGATATTAGTATTCAAAATAACAAAGGCTGTCTTAATAGGCAGCCTTTTTATGTAGGTATATTCGTATAGTTTTTACAATTAGATATACAATTCTAAATCTGAAAACTTTGAAATAGAAGGTTCATATGAAGGATCTTCTAATTTTCCAAAACCATATTTACAAAAAATAAACTCCAGCTCATTTGATTTTGATGAGTTGTAATCTGTTTGGGTGTCGCCAATATAAATAGTGTTTTCGGGGTTTAATTGATTCCTTTCCATGATCAGCTTTATATTTTCGGCCTTGGGTTGTTGGGTCCGTCCGTGAGATTCAAAATCCGTAAACAGGTCATTGAACTGAAAGTATTCTAAAAATGCTTCAATATATCCATCCTGACAGTTGCTTACGATAAAAAGGCGGTGCGTGTTGGTAAGGCTTTTCAGGGTATTCTCAACACCATCATATAAAATCCCGCCCTGGATACGCAGGGTTTCATTTTCCTGAGAAACAATTTCAGAAAGTATTTCCTGAGCTTGCAGGTCAGAAATTCCCGGAACAATATCTTTAACGATATCAAGAGCCAGTAATCCCATATACTGATCCATATCTTCAGGTTTCAGGTCTTTTTTTATCAGCTGATGCCTGTTCAGAACATGATTCCATATCGTAATGATAGAAGCTCTGGAATCCCATAAAGTTCCATCTAAATCGAAAATTAAATTCTTATAATTCAAGGTTTTTTTTTTATTGATTAAAATATATGTTTACAGAATCATACTCAGCTGAATCCTCTTTCTGGCTTCATCTACCTCCGTTACTTTCACGCGAACATGCTGATGAAGTTTTACCACTTCATTGACATCAGAAACAAATCCGTCTTTCAGCTGGGAAATGTGAACCAAACCGCTTTCTTTAATTCCCAGATCTACAAAACATCCGAAAGCCGTAATATTGTTGACGATTCCCGGAAGGATCATTCCTGTTTTTAAGTCTTTAATACTTTTTACGTGAGGATCAAACTCAAATACTTTAGCGGCTTTTCTAGGGTCTAATCCCGGTTTTTCAAGCTCCTTCAGAATATCTTTGATTCCTAAAATTCCAATTTCTCCTGTAATATAATCTTCAGGTTTTACCAGCGTTATTTTTTCTTTATTAGCAATCAGTTCATGGGTTTTAATCCCAAGATCTTTGGCTATTTTTTCTACAATACTGTAAGCTTCAGGGTGTACAGCAGAATTGTCTAATGGGTTTTCGGCATTGGCAATTCTGACAAATGCAGCGGCTTGTTGGAAAGCTTTTTCGCCCAATCTCGGTACTTTTTTCAATTGCTTCCTGTTTTCAAAAGCTCCGTTTTCTGCACGGTAGCTGACGATGTTTTCCGCCATTTTCTCCCCAATTCCGGAAACGTAGCTCAATAACGATTTACTGGCTGTATTTAAGTTGATCCCTACAGAATTTACACATTTCATGACAGTAGAATCCAGTTCATTTTTCAACTGAATTTGGTCTACATCATGCTGATACTGGCCAACGCCAATAGATTTCGCATCAATTTTCACCAGTTCTGCCAGTGGATCAGAAAGCCTTCTTCCAATAGAAACAGCACCTCGTACAGTTACATCATAGGTGGGAAATTCATCCCTCGCGATTTTGCTGGCAGAATATACAGAGGCTCCTGCTTCAGAAACCACAAAAACCTGTAAAGGCTTATCAAAAGCAATTTTTTTAATGAAAAATTCTGTTTCACGGCTTGCGGTTCCATTTCCTATAGAAATAGCTTCGATATTATAGGCGTTAACCATAGAGCGGATTTTCTTCATGGCCATTCCTGTTTCGTTCTGCGGTGCATGAGGATAGATGGTTTCATTGTGGAGTAAGTCTCCCTTTTCATCCAGGCACACAATTTTGCATCCGCTTCGGTAGCCGGGGTCAATGGCTAAAATCCTTTTTTCACCCAAAGGCGGTGCTAAAAGTAACTGGCTTAAATTCTCGGAAAATATTTCTATAGCCTTCTTATCTGCTTTTTCTTTGGCTTCCTGCAGGCTTTCATTGGAAATGGCAGGTTCCAGAAGTCTTTTATAACCGTCCTTTATGGCCAGTGCAATTTGATGAGAGCTTTCATTATCAGACTTGATAATGGCTTTCTCTATAAAGTCGATGGCTTCCTCCTTATCAATGCCTACATTGGTTTTTACAAAGCCTTCTGCTTCTGCTCTTAGCATTGCAAGAAGCCTATGGGAAGGTGTTCTGCTGAGGTTTTCTTCCCATTCAAAATATTGGGAGAACTTCTGGGCAGCTTCTTCCTCTTTTTTAGCTTTTACTGCCTTAGAGGTGATTACAGCTTTACGCTGAAACAGACGACGGAGATTTTTACGGACATACATGTTTTCATTGATCCATTCTGCCATAATATCTCTTGCTCCCTGCAGTGCTTCTTCTTCTGATGAAACTTCATGATTAAGGTATTTTGAGGCCAGAAACTGAATGTCGTTATTCTTCTGGCTCATAATGATTCTGGCTAAAGGTTCCAATCCCTTTTCTTTGGCTGCATCAGCCTTTGTCTTTTTACGTTTTTTGAAAGGAAGGTATAAATCTTCCAGCTCCTGAATATCGAAGCTTTCTTCAATTCTTTGTTGGAGTTCAGGTGTTAAAGCGCCCTGTTCATCTATAGATTTTACAATAGATTCCTTTCTTTTGACAATCTCTTCAAACTGCTTGCTGATCTTTGAGATCTGTTCAATCTGAACTTCATCCAAATTCCCGGTTTTATCCTTTCGGTAACGGGAAATAAAAGGAATAGTGCAGTCTTCTGCTAATAATTGTAGGGTATTGTTGATGCTCTTTTCAGAGATATTAAGCTGCTTCTGTATAAATTCTACGGTCGTCATTGTTCTGTTTTCGGATCGCTAAAATAGGGTTTTTAAAAAGAAAAAAGACGAGTTGCCCCGCCTTAAAAATTTTTTTACCTGTCAAAATTACAGGTCAAATCAATTAACAATGGCAATTGCCATTCCGTCATATTCTTTTGCGCCCACTGTTTGCATAATTGTCGCGGTAACTTTTGGATTGCTGGCCAGCATTGTATTAAAACGCTGTACACCTTTCACCTTTTCATCAGTGGTATTTTCATCCAATACTTTGCCTTCCCTAATTATATTATCACAAACGATTACTGTTCCCGGATGTGAAAGCTCAAGTGCTAATTCAAAATATTCGGTGTAAGGTGGTTTATCGGCATCGATAAAAATAAAGTCAAAAGGATCTTCATTCTTGGCAATAAGCTCTTTTAAGAGATCCATTGCTTTGCCAACCCTCAGGTCAATCTGATCAGTAAGTCCGGCTTTTGCAATATTCCGGCTGGCAATATCAGCATGATGAGGATCATATTCTATGGTAATAACTTTGCCATCTGCAGGAATAGCTCTTGCCATCCAAATAGTGCTGTAGGCTCCTAAAGTACCTAATTCTAATACGCGCTTGGCTTTACACATGAGCATCATGACCTGTAAAAACTTGCCTTGCGTTGGTGTTATACTGATTTGAGGCATGGAAGCATCATCTAAAGACTGAATGGTTTCTTGAAGAAAACGGTCTTCGGGTGCTACCAGGTGGCTAATGTACTGATCTACTTTTTCGAATAATTGCTGATTCATGTTTTGAATTTTGAAAATTGGTAATTGAAGTTTCATTGTTTGTCTAAGCTACAAATCTTGAGGTGGTTGTAACCATAAAGTCAGTAAATGAATAAACTCTAAGATAAGCAATTTTCGAGAAATGGGAAAAGCAGACTAATCTATCTTAGGTTTTTACAATATTTTATTGGTAGTTTTATGAGTAAAAGTTGAATTAAATAGCCTGTTACACAATAAAAACCAAAATTTTTCATTTCTTGATGTATGTTAAGGTCACAGAAATAAAGTTTCTTTACTTTTGGAATCTTAAAATACAAACTTTTTTAAACAATTCAATATGAAAAAAATTAGCGTAATTGCATTAGTAGGAGTAGGATTGCTTGTAGCATCATGTAATAAAGGAAAATCAGCAGATACAGCAGCTACAGGTCAGGAGCAGACTGTTGCAGAAAGCAAAGGAGAAGTATTGGCGGTAGATGCTGCAACTTCTGTAGTAAACTGGAAAGCATATCACAAAGGAGGTATGGCACCTCGTTGGGGAACACTTAGCGTAAAATCAGGAGATATCAGTGTTGATGGAGGTCAGGTTTCTGCAGGAAACTTTGTAATCGATATGAACTCTATCAAAGTAGATCCTGCTTCAGTAACAGAGAAGGATAAAAAACCGGCAGATCTTGAAGCACACTTAAAAAACCCTGATTTCTTTGATGCGGCGAAAAACCCAACTTCAGAATTCAAAATTACAAGTGTTGCAGATTTAAAAGAGGCACCAAAAGATGCTGTGGCTGGAGCAAACAAAACAGTAAGCGGAAACCTTACCTTGTCAGGAAAAACAATGAATGTGACTTTCCCTGCTAAAGTAGATGTAGTAGATAATTCAGCTTCTATCCAGGCTAAATTTACAGTAAACAGAGCTGATTGGGGAATCAAATTCGGTACTTCAGAAGCAGATCCGGCAGAATGGATGATCAGCAAAGACATCGAAATTGCTATTGATGTAAAAGCTAAAAAATAATTGTTGAACAAACAATGAATTATAGAAGAGCTGCTTTACCCAAAGCAGCTCTTTTTTGTGTAATACGGATAGGAGAGGACATTGAATAAATTAATACATTTGCCCCAATGATTTATATACTGTCTGTCATCAATATATTGAGCTTTTTTATTTTTGGACTCGATAAAAAACGTGCTATTCAACAGAAAAGAAGAATACCGGAAAATACACTGTTAGGAATTTCACTTTTAGGCGGTATCATAGGATCAGCCTCGGGAATGATCATATTTAATCATAAAACCTCTAAAAAATCATTCCTCATGAAATTTATTCTGGTGGTTCTCATTGATCTTGTATTGCTTTACAGATTTATAAGACATTGATAAGTTTGTTGTTATGATAATGGTTGATTCGCAGCCTTCTGATAACAGACCGTTCCCAGGTTGTCATTGGTTACAAAGTTACCCATGATATTCGGAGTGATTTCAGATAAACATTTATTGTGGATGATGATTGTTTTTAACCCGGTATCTGCTTTGATATCATATGCTTTAAAGTTTCTGAGAGAGTTTCCTCTTACTTCATCATAAAAAGATCCTTCTCCAATAATGTTGATACCAATAGAGGTGGTATCGTTTTCAGCATGCTCATAGATGAAAAGATCGTTATCTACAATTTTGTTTCCACGGGTCAGTGCAGAAAGCTGGGCATTATTGGCTAAAAATATTCCGTATCCCGGCTGTGAAAGAGCGATGTAATTGCTGTTGATATTCCAGTTATTGCAGCCTTCCGCTATCGTTATCCCCGTATGTCTGCAAAAATCAATTATACTGTTGTTAACATTAATCTGGGATGCCTTTTCGGCATAGATTCCTTCGTAGACATTGCAGATGTTTGTATGGGTAATTCTCCATCCTTCCTTTGGGAAACTTCCTTCAAACCAGATGCCTCTGCTGCCTGGGATATCATAATGATGGTTAATCATAATTGATGTATTGCCGGAGATTTCATTGTGGGCAGAGAGCCCTTTAACATGAATTCCCACTTTACAGTTTTCGGTTTTTAGGGTTTGAATTTGAGAGGAACACATATGGTTGACTTCTAATGCGGTGTGATATCCTCTGATCGTAACGTCTCTTAAAATAATGTCATTGATATGATTTTCCACGATGCCATTCACTTTAATTCCAGTGAAGGTATTGGGAGATGTAGTATGCCATATGATGTTATAAATTCCAAATCCTTCAAGAACTACTCCTGATGTATTGAGAATAATACCGTCATTGTTGTTGGTGATCAGAAACGGAGGAAAACTGATATTGCTTTTCACAGAAGAACCTTTTATTTTAATAGCCTTATTGATCTGTAGCGGACTGCGGAGCATATATCTTTTATTGTCCAGACGTAAGACCTGTCCTATTTCCATTTCGTCGATTAACTGCTGGATCTCAGGGGAATCATCTGTATTGCCGTCTCCGTACACTTCCGCAATTTTTATAGAAATATCCTGGGTGACAATTCTTTTATAATACACGATAGACTCATCATTGTTGATTTTGGTACGGTAAAGATAACGGCCATTGGCCGGCACCGGTTTAGCCTGTTTTCTGAAATTAACAAGTTCTCCGCTGTATTGATCAATCAGTGTTACAATTTCTCTGTCTAAATTAGGGTCCTGAGAATCAATGAATTCATTAATGGTCAGGACATGTAAATTATTTGTCATTTTTTGTTTTTTTTTGAGAGATGAGTTTTTGAATGCAGTTTTATGGAAACAAAGGTAAAATTGACCAGCGTCAGAACTTGACGCAACATATTTTTTCAGTGATTATAAATGGGAATTATCTAAATTTCTCATTATGAAATTGTTAAATATTGCATAAACTTTTTAATTAATTCATTTTAAATCACTATTTTTGCACCCGTAAAAATCCTATATGCAAAACATTAGAAATATTGCGATTATCGCACACGTTGACCACGGGAAGACGACTTTGGTTGACAAAATCATTCACGCTACCAATATTTTCAGAGAAAATCAGGAGAGTGGAGAATTAATTATGGATAACAATGATCTTGAAAGAGAAAGAGGGATCACGATCTTATCCAAGAATATTTCTGTTACTTATAAAGACACAAAAATTAACGTAATTGATACTCCTGGTCACGCGGATTTCGGTGGAGAAGTAGAGAGAGTATTAAAAATGGCTGATGGAGTTATTTTGTTGGTGGATGCGTTCGAAGGACCGATGCCACAAACAAGATTCGTACTTCAAAAAGCATTGGAGCTAGGTTTAAGACCATTAGTTGTTATCAATAAAGTAGATAAGCCAAACTGTCGTCCGGACGAAGTTCACGATCAGGTATTTGACTTATTCTTCAACCTTGAAGCAACTGAAGAACAATTGGATTTCCCAACATTCTACGGTTCTTCTAAGCAAGGTTGGTTCAACACTTCATTAGAGCAGACTGAAGATATTTTACCATTATTAGATGGGATTTTACAATATGTTCCTGAGCCGAAAGTAACTGAAGGAACTCTTCAGATGCAGATTACTTCTCTTGATTTCTCTTCTTTCTTAGGAAGAATTGCTATCGGGAAAGTAACAAGAGGTGAGCTTAAAGAATCTCAGTGGATTGGGCTTGCTCAGGCAGACGGTAAAATTGTAAAAGGAAAAGTAAAAGAACTTTACGTTTTCGAAGGTTTAGGAAAGAAAAAAGTAACTGAAGTACAGGCAGGAGATATCTGTGCTGTAGTAGGTTTTGATGCTTTCCAGATCGGTGATTCATTCGTAGATCTTGAAAACCCTGAGCCATTGGAAAGAACGGCTATTGATGAGCCTACCTTGAACATGACGTTCTCTATCAACAATTCACCTTTCTTCGGAAAAGATGGTAAATATGTTACTTCTAATCACCTGAAAGAAAGATTAACAAAAGAATTAGAGAAAAATTTAGCATTAAGAGTTCAGCAGACTGATGATGCCAATACATTCCTTGTATTCGGTAGAGGTATTCTTCACTTATCAGTTTTGATCGAAACAATGAGAAGAGAAGGTTACGAAATGACTATTGGTCAGCCACAGGTTATCCTTAGAGAAATTGACGGAG
>Ga0105243_10000805_pt1 | contig 29876 bp, 38 predicted proteins | sample KBSM34metaG_FD_81525 | JGI IMG/M metagenome (GOLD analysis project Ga0105243, IMG submission 81525) | Miscanthus rhizosphere microbial communities from Kellogg Biological Station, Michigan, USA - KBS M3-4 metaG | ecosystem: Host-associated > Plants > Roots > Rhizosphere > Soil | place... | reverse complement strand
GACTCGCTGGACTCGCTGGTCGACGAGCTGAGCGCGGCGGAGCCCGCGGCGGAGCCGATGCTGCAGGTGGTCGCCGAGCAGGACGGCCGCTGGATCACCGTGAACCTCACCGGCACCGTGCCGCCCGTGCGCGGTCTGGAGCGCGCGCACGGGCTGCGGATCAGTGCAATCGAGGAGCTCGAGATCGGCGACATCGTCGAGCATTTCCCTGGCGTCTCGTGGCTGCATTTGTTCGGAGCCCCCGGCCTACTCGACGAACTCGACGAGCTGCGGGGGCTGTCGCAGCTCACGACGCTGTGGATCTGCGACCTGTTCGGCTACGACTCCTCCGACTTCCCGGGCCCCGACGAGCTCCCGTCCCTCACAAGCCTCGACCTCGACAGCATTCCCGCCGACGCCGCCACCGGCGTGCGCGCCCAGTACCGGAAGGTGCCCCGCGTCGCCCTCACCGTCCGTAAGCCTCGCAAACCCGAGTGGCTGGCCGAGAACCTCGAGAACCCGCTCCGCCACTGGGACGGCCGGGACGGCATCCCCGGCGCGGTCTCCAAGAAGGCCCGCACAGCGTTTGTCGCTGCGCTCCGTCAGGTCCGCGACACCTCCGGCGCCGCCGAGCCCGCGCACACCGAAGCGGTCACCACGGCGGTCACCGAGTTCCTCGACACGATCGCCGCCCTCAACCGCAAGCATCAATTCCTCTACACCCTGGAACGCGACGAGGTCATCGACGCCGTCAACGCCCTGACCGAAAGCCTTTCCCCCGAGGCCAATCGAGCGCTCGAACCGCACATCGAGGAAGCGCTGGACGACTGAACATCGGATCCTGCCGGCAAGTTGCCGGCGGTCGGGGCGTCCCATCGGCGATCATCGACGGCATGGAGATCAACGCGAGCACCCGAACAGGCGACACCGTCCGAAAGTCGTACTCGGCCAGGTCCCAGGAGTACGTGGATCTGTTCGGCTCGATGACTTCGACACATCCGTCCGATCGGGCGCTGGTCAGCAGCTGGGCCGACACCCTGACGGGTCCCGTACTCGACGCCGGGTGTGGTCCGGGGCAGTGGACCGACTTCTTGGCCGCCGAGTGCGGGCCGGCTGTGAGCGGGATCGATCTGGTTCCTGAGTTCGTCGAACGAGCTCGCGCGCAGTATCCAGAGCTTTCCTTCGAAGTCGGCAGCTTCGAGGCCTTGGACGCCGCGACGGATTCATTGGGTGGCGTGCTCTCCTGGTACACGCTCATTCACCACAGTCCGCAGGACATCCAGACTCCGCTCGCCGAGTTCGCGCGAGTGATCCGCCCGGGGGGAGGGTTGTTGGTGGGCTTCTTCGAGGGAGCAGCAGTAGGGCCTTTCGACCATGCCGCAACCACTGCCTATCGATGGCCGGTGGCTGAAATCAGCCAGGAGTTGGTCGCGGCCGGCTTCGAGGTGATCGAGACGCATACCCGAACGGCGAGCGGCACCAGGCCTCACGGCGCGATCACCGCACGCAGGCAGAGCACCCGGTGAGGGATCGACGGAGGCCGCATCGAGCGATACCGCCTCGTCGATGACCTGGCGTGGATGGCTCATGGCCATCCCGATCGCGGTCGCGTTGCTGGCGGCGGCCGTGATGGTCCGGTCCGCGCCCGCCACGCTGCTGGTAGCGCTGCCGTTCGCAGGATTCGTTGGCGCGCTGCTCGGTGGATGCGCGCTCGCCGGCGCTTTTGCCGCGATTGCTGTTGCCCGAGAGATCAACCCGCGCCGTTGGATGTGGCGTCAGCTGTTCGCGATCTGCGTCGGAGCCGCCGTCTTTCTCCTGAGCCTGCCCGTCACCGTGTCGTTGCTCGGCTCGGGAGCTGCCGCCACGTTGTACTGGTACGAGGCGGCGGTCGCCGGCCTCGCATACCTCTGCGCACTGGTTGTCTGTCCGCCACTGAATCGGGTGCTGGAGGCCAATCCCGAACCGAACGAGCAGGGGCGGTAAGCCCTGAGAACGTCGGTGCTGTCTGGTTCAATGTCGCCAGAAACAGACGCGGGAGGATGCGGACACCATGGGGACCTGGGGCAGCGGCAACTTCGACGACGACACCGCCGCCGATCATCTCTCGGACCTGACCGGCCGGCTCGTCGATGAAATCACCCAGGCGATGTCCGGCGACCCGGTCGAGATCGAGCCGGACGAATACTGGGGCGTCGCGGTGCCGTGCAACCTGGAGCTGCTCCACCTGATCGCGCAGCAGCCTTACGTCGGGGTCATCCTGCCCGACCCGGAGACCATCGCCGGCTGGAAGGACCGGTTCCTGGCCGTCTGGGACGGGGCGATCGACGGGCTGGAGCCCAAGCCCGGCCACAAGGAGCGCCGACGCGAGGTCCTCGTGAGGACTTTCGACCAACTGGCCGAGGTGGCGCGGCGCGAGGGATGAGGAGCCTATCGGCCGATCATGTCGGGGCGGGCCTCCACGATGATGCGGAAGCCGATGCCTACGGGGACACTGCCGGCGACGCGGACGGTGAGTTGCACCCAGTGCAATTGAGCGTCCCGTGGGTCGGGCGCGAGTTCGGCCTGCCCGGCGACGATAAAGGCGTCCGGGCCGCTCGACACCCACGTGTGCGTGACGACCTTCGCCTCGGCGTCCAGGTAGGGCAGGGAGTCGGGCAGGAACACGGACGCCACACGGGGCTTGGATGCCAAGACAGTACGACGGAGATACATGCCGCCGGTGGGTGGTTGACCGCCGATCCACACCACACCGCTGTACTCGGTGCTGCGCATGGCCTGCCCTGTCGCAGCATCGGTGACCATATGGTCAAGCCGGGGTTCGGTGAACAGCGGCGAGGTCATGCGCCCACCGTAGCGGCGCGGCGACCGGCCCATTGCCCCAACTCGTGGCGACAGGTATGCGATAGGAACAAGGCATGACGCCAGAGGAGCACGCCGCCGGTATCCGCTCGCTGGGACTGCCGGAGGTCGTCGTGCGCATCGCCCTCGAGGGCGGCGCGACCGTTCACCCAGTTCTGCAGAACCGGGCCGACTCTGTGTGGGCGCCGGCCTGGTCGGTCGTCGAGCGGCATCCCGAGCTCGTGCCGCTGTGGAGCTCGGGCGCCACCGCGGTGTTCGCTGCGCCCGACGGCACCGTGCAGTGGTGGGGCGCCGAGTATCCGGAGGAGCCGCTCGACACCTACCCCGACTTCGCGGCCGCCATCCGCAAGCTGCTCACCGACCTCTGGGAACTGGATACGCACGACGATGACCGCACCGCCGTCGCCGAGCTACTGTTGCCGACCGAGCAGATCGAGGCAGCCCTCGTGCCGGTCGAGCGCTCAGCGACGCACCTGAATTGACGAGTGCGGCGGACATGCCGTGCAGGGGAGGTGGAGAAATGGCAGGCGGATTCCCCGTGTTCCGGCTTTTCACCGCCGCGTTCGGGAGCGCGGTTCTTGTCAGATTTCGGATGCCGGACTTCTCGACCGCGAACGCTGACAGTGAAGACCACGCATACGACCAGGCAGACCGCATTACCCGTGACCTGCTGGACGCCCTGCCTTCCGGGTGCGGACCATTCACCTTCATAGGCGCGCTGGAGGGCTACCCCGTCGGCGACATCCTCGTCGACGACACTGTGCCGTCCACCGAGCTCTGGTGGGCGCCAACCCGATACGGATCCACGTGGCTAGTCCTCGGAACCGCAGTCGATGAATCGAGTTTCTGGCGCCTCGTCAACGACGACGATGACCTCAACACGCTCGGAGCCCACGGCCCTGCAACACGCCAACGAGTCACTGTCATCGGAACACTTACCCAAACCAACTGATGGAGATGGAGACTTCCCGACCTGTCGAAGTGCCGGTTTGAGCCATCGGTGCCGTGTCAACCGTCACGGTCCATCTCATTCCGGCCAGCCTCATTTACTGAATTCCTCGTCTGGATTCGTGGTCAGGAGAAGCGCTCAGCGAATACGATCCCCACCGCACACTTCAAGGGGGGAGCTGCCCGCTGGGCGCGGGCAGCTGACAGTGGAACGGACGTCGTATGAACACCATCGCACGCGCTGACAGCGCCGAACGGGCCGAGATCATCCAACAGGCGAACAGCCTCTGGCGACGTGCCGGTGTCCGCGGGGCTGATCGTCGGACGCTGCTCACGGAACTCGAGGCTGAACTCCGCGGCGTCGGCCGAGATGGACTCGGTATACCGGCGGTCCCGGAAGCGGTGAGTGAGCAGATGCTCCAGGAACGGGCGCTCGAGCGGGGCATGTGCGGTCGCGCGTTGCGGTTGGAATTGGCCATTCCAGCCGCCGTTCTCGGCCTCGTGGCTGGTCTGGCTACACCTTCGCTTGTGCTCTGGCTCGTGCTCTCGCTTGTGCTCGCGCCCCTATCGGCGATCCAGATGGGACAGTACGAAGAGACGCTGAATGTCTCGTCCGGGATCCTGGGATATCTGGGCACACTGCTGTTCGTGTGGCGGTTCCTTCACAACTTCGGTGATCCTCGCGCCAAGTCGACCGTGCGGTGGCTCGCTGTATTGCTTCCGATAGGTGCCGCGTTCAGTGCCGGCGCGGTGGTTGTCATCATGCGGACCACGAACTTCTTCACGTCTCTCGCGGCCTACCTCGTCGGTGTAGCGGTCGTCGCTGGTGTTGTGGTGGTCGGTATCGGGCTGACTGTCGGGATCGCGCGGTTCTTGGCGGTCAGGACAAACGACATCGAGACAACAGGAAGGTCTCCACATGCCCACCCGTGAACTCCTCGAATCGCTCCCGGCGCCCGAGGAACTACGGCGCCGCAGCATCGTGCTGGCCGCACTCGACGCAGTCATGACCACGGGCTCTCCCAAGTACGTGTATCGACCTGGCTGGCGGGCAGATGAGTCGCTGGCCTCGATGGACAACGGCGCCGGCGACGAGTACTCAATCATCTTCGGTCCCAAAGGAACCTACGTTCGGGGATTCGACCATGAATCAGAGATGAACACCTACGACCAGGTTGATGCCGCCCTATGGCCGGGGCTCACCGACCACCTACCCGCTGTGTTCCGTTCCTATATAGACGATTTCACTCTCGATGGCGTGCCGACGATGACGGTGTGCCTGTGGTGGGCGGTGGGTGACTCGTCGTGGAACTGCTCGGACTTCGCCTATCCCGATGGCGATGTCTACGCGGACGGGGCCTCGTGGATGTTCGGGGCCTTGACCGACTGGACCCTTGAGGACTTCCTCGGCCACGCGACCTACTACGGGTGCGAGATGAGTCCGGCTCTCGCACACCACCTCATGGCGTCGCTCCCGCTCACCGAGGAGCATATCGCCGCGCTGAATCCCAGGGCGGACGCCACCGAAGCCCTCGCCAAGATCGAGGCGCTCCGGTATCCGGTGCAATGAATCGGTCTCAGCCGAGGAGGTTGACCGCGTTGGCGACGACCAAGCTGAGAATGACGATCGACAGGATCGATTGCACGGACATGGTGAGCTTCGCCCACCGCGCGAGCGGCATGACGTCGGTGGGGCTGAAGGCGGTCGCGTTGGTCAGGGCCAGGTACAGGTAGTCGACGAACACCGGCCGCCAACCGGGTGCCGCGAGGCCGGGATCAAGCTGCTGGGGGAACGCCAGATCTGGGTGGGTCGGGGGCTGCAGATGCCTGTTCACGGGTCCTCCGCCGTCGAGTTCCCAGTACAGGAAGCCAAATGCGAGGACGGTCTGCGACCACACCAGAGCCCCCGATATCAGCAACTCGGTCGCCACGGTCGTTTGTGGGGCGCCGTGCAGCAGATCCCAGACGAGCCGCGCCGAACCCCACGCTGCGCCCGCGGCGATGGCCACCACGAGCGCGATCGACAGCGCCCGCACCCACCGTCCTGGCCGGTCGATGCGGCCCGGGTCGACCACGATCAGGGTGAGGAGCACGAACCCTTCGATCGCGGGCAGCACCCAGTCGGTGCCCGGTGAGTAGCGCGAGGGAAGCAGGAACGGCACGGCCATCGCAACCAGGACGAATGCCGATGCGGTCCAGCGCCGCTCCGCGCGGGACTCGCTACCTGAGGGAGTATGAGGATCGTCGCTCATCGTGGAACCCTCGTTCCTGGTGATGGGAACCTTTGGATGTCCGACCCATGACCTGTGTAGAGCGGAGACAGATCAAGATGGCCGACTCGAAGGTACCGGAATTGCAGGCCCTCGCGCCGGTTGCCGACTATCTGTTCGGTGATGACGTCGTACAGACGGACGACCCGGGTGTGCGGTCGATTGCCGACCGCCTACTTGGCGAGTCAGTCGACCGAACGGACTATGCCCGACGGGCGTTCGAGTTTGTCCGGGACGAAGTGGCGCATTCATGGGACGCCGACGATCCCCGCGTGACGGTGACGGCAGGCGAGGTCCTCGAGAGCCGGATCGGGTTGTGCTACGCCAAGTCTCACCTCCTCACGGCCGTACTGCGAGTCGGCGGAGTTCCGACCGCGCTGTGCTACCAGTGGCTCGTCGATGACGGGTACTACATGCTGCACGGGCTCGTCGCCGTCAGCCTGGAGGGGCGCTGGCATCGGCTGGATGCTCGAGGCAACAAGGCAGGTGTCGACGCACAGTTCGACCTCGACGTCGAGCGGCTGGCGTGGCCGGTGCGGCCGGAACTGGGGGAGCGTGACTTCCCGACATTGCACGTCAGCCCGCCGCCGCAGGTGATTCGGGCGTTGCGCTCCGTCGACGACATCAGGTCCCTGGCCACCGGCGGCCTAGGCGTCCTGCCAGATCCAGAACCCGGGAATTCCCCATACGTGGCCGACAGTGAAACCGTCAATGTGGGCAGGGTGTCGTCGACGGATTCCTGAGGCAATGCGCCATCCTCGTCAACTACGCGCGCATCTTGCCTGGTCCGGCGTGGGTCTTGACACGGCGTCATTCACGGCGTTTGACTGGGACGCAAGCTTGTTGCCTCGCCCGACGGTGTTCTGGGAGGTTGACGTATGCGCGTCATTGGATTCGCGGGTTCGGGGCATCGGCGCGGAGCAACTTCCCGCCGCAGGACCACTTCGTTGCTGGCACTGGTTGGAGCGTGCCTTCTCTCCCTGACAGTTACCCAGACAGCCAGCGGTGAACCAGCGGCGGACACCGTCGCCACCGGGTTCGCGATCCCCTTCTCCGGGGCGCCCGGCTACGAGCATCTCGCACCGACGCAGATGACCAGCCCGGGTCAGCTCAATCAGCCCCTCGGTCAGCAAGCGGCGGACGAGATTGCCGGCCAGATCGGGCTCAACAGGGCCGACGCCTTATCCGAGCAGCAGTATCGCGACCTCACTTCCGGCGGTGGAGTCGGCGGCAGCTTGGAAGATGCCGAGGTGATCAATGCATGCGTCCAGATCCTGACCAATACGAACGGCCGCCCCGTCTATTCCAACGTCGACGGCAACTCCACACCGTCGGTTCTGGCCAGCTACGGGCTATACGTGAACCCCAGCGGACAGCTGGAGAGCCCGGCCAACGCGGACGCGCCGACGAGGCAGGTGAACCCGCTGCTCGCTCCCGGCGGGTTTGTGGGCACATGGATGCGGAACAACGGTGCGACCCAGACCCTGATAGCGCTCTACCAGTCGGCATACACGGTACAAGCGGTCTATGGCTTCGCATCGCAACAGATTTCGGGCGCAGCTCAACTGGTCACCAACACCAAGGGGGGTGTGAGTTCGGAGGTGGGCATGTCGATGGCGCCGCCCCTCTGGATAGTGAACTTCGCCCTGCTCTACATATTGAATCCATCCCTGGCGGCCGCGATGCCTGCCCGCTGGGCTCCCATTCCTTCGGCGGTTGCCGACGCCGTGAAGTCGAGCCCCACCGGCCAGGTTCCTTTCAGCGACTATGCGTCCTACTTCCAGTGATTCGATTCCGGAGCCCGGCGGGGTCTCGCACCCGATTGAATGAACGGCGGTGAACGTATCGTCGACCGTTCAGCTCAATTTCTCGGGGGTAAACGGAACTGTCGGCCTGCCACACGAACGCAGGGGTGGGTGCTTCGATGTCGTCGAGCAGCGCCATAACCTGTGGATCCCAGTCGGTGAAGTCGGTCAGCGCTGCGTGGAATAGAAAGTAGTCGCGGTTCGGGATCGACAGCTTCGGCGTCGGATCATCTGCGCGAACTTCGCCCTCCCGCTGGCCTGGATAGCTGGGGTCCGGGATGAATCGCAGGCGCGCGTACTTGTCGAAGCAGACCGGGCCCCGAACAGCCAGCCGGTGTCAATCTTCCTGTCGTTCCTCGATCCATCGCGCGGCCGACAGGTCAACACACCTTGTGATACTCACTCATCCAGTATCGCTGTTGCGCACCGACTTCCTACTCTCGGTAATGAGTCCCAATGGGGATTCAGTTAGGAGATGACCGATCAGCATCGGCCCGCACGTGTGCACGTATCCCCTGCGGGCCGAACAGGATTAGTAGCTCGACCACTCCGCCGTCGGCACTGCCGAGCCAATGCGGCATGGACGTGTCGAACTCGGCGGCCTCACCGGGCGGCAATGTCATGTCACGATCGCCGAGGACGAGCCGCAGGCGACCGTTGAGCACGTACAACCATTCGAAACCGTCGTGAGTCTGCGGGGTCGGTTCGAGCGGTTCCGGCTGAGCGGGGATGACCATCTTGAACGACTGCACCCCGCCCGGCCTCCGTGACAGCGGCACGAAGATCATCCCGGCCCGCCGGATCGGTTTCAGGTGAATTCGGGGGTCGCCGGTGCGTGGGGCACCGACGAGATCGTCCAGCGGCACGTCGTAGGTACGGGCGAGCGGCAGCAGCAACTCGAGCGTCGCCCGGCGTTGACCACTCTCCAGCCGCGACAGCGTGCTCTCCGACACCCCGGTCCTCGCCGCGAGATCAGCGAGCGTCAAACCACGGGCGCGCCGCAGCGCTCGCAGCCGCGGCCCCACCACCTCGAGCACGTCCTCCGTTTCGCGATCCACGCGCCCATCTTGCCGGAACCGCAAGAAGTAGTGCCAGATCGTTGTGCGCCCGGCGAGACTGAGCGTGTCCCGACCAGAGGAGCCATGATGAGCACCACCGACGCGGGCCCGTTCTGGGACGGCGCCCACGCGGCCCGACCGGCAGCCACGAACCCGCAACCGAATCACCTTCTCGCCGAAACAGTCACAGGCCTGCCGCCCGGCGAGGCGCTGGACCTCGGATGCGGCAACGGCGGCGACGCGCTGTGGCTCGCCCGCCGGGGGTGGAGAGTCACCGCCGTCGACATCTCGGCGGTGGCGGCCGCCCGACTCGCCGACCTGGCGGTGGCGTGCGGCCTGGGTGACTTCCTCGCCGCCGGTCTCGATCTGGATCCGACGACGTGGACGGTCGAGCGGGCCGAGGCGCCCCGCCGGATTGCGACCGGACCAGGCGGGCACACCGCCGAGGTCACCGACCATGTCCTGCTCATCCGCCGCACCGCCTGACCCGTCCCGTGAAGGAGACCACCGTGCCCACCACCTCACGTCGCAAGCGCCGCCCTGACACCCCGCCGCCCCGAAGCGGAAACGGCGAGTCCGAGACCCTGCGCGCCTTCCTCGACTACCTCCGGTCAGCGATTGCCGCAAAGGTCGACGGCGCCCCCGAACCGCAGGTGCGTACAGCGGCAGTACCTTCGGGCACGAACCTGCTCGGTCTGCTCAATCATCTGACCTTCGTCGAGCGCTCGATGTTTCTCGGAGACAACGTGACCGATTGGCAGGCGACGTTCCTGGCCGCGCCAACGGACAGCGTGTCCGATGTCGTCGCGCGCTACCGCGAGACGGTCGCGGCTGCGAACAAGGTCCTCGACGAGTGCACCGAGCTCTGCGCACCTGTTCCCCTGTCGCGGTCGGGACGCCCCGCCCCCAGCCTCCGCTGGGCACTCACCCACATGATCGAGGAAACCGGCCGCCACGCCGGCCACGCAGACATCCTCCGCGAACTGATCGACAACACCACCGGGCGCTGACTTCAACAATCTCTCCAGGACAGAACGCATGATCAGCAGACCACGGCCATTAGTGTGACCGAGAGTCGAGCAAGGTGAAGCAACGGGCGAGCGAGTCGAGGCGGAGTGGCGATGGACGCGGATGTGATCGTCGTAGGCGGCGGCACCAGTGGTGCGGTACTGGCCGCGCGGCTGTCTGAGGACCCGAATCGGCGCGTCCTGCTGCTGGAGCAGGGCCCGGACGATGCGGCATACGACGACTCCGTTCTGCGGCCCGCCGCGGCGGGGGACGTATGGGCCGGAACGCCTTTCGCTCGGCCGTTCCCGATGCAGGCGGGGCACACCACGGTCCAGATGGTGCGCGGGCGCGTCCTCGGCGGCACCTCAGCCGTGAACTACCTCGCCACGATGCGTGGCCAGCCGGCCGACTACGACGCGTGGGCTGCGCGGGGGCTCGACGGGTGGAGCTGGCCCGATGTCCTCGCGACGTTCCGGGCCATGGAGAACGACCTGGACTGCGGCGCATCGGAGCTGCACGGCTCCGATGGGCCACTCGTCGTACGCCGCTCCACCCCCGACCAACAGACCGAATCGCAGCGGGCGTTCCTCGCGGGACTCCAGGAACTCGACGTGCCGTGGGCCGACGACGTCAACAACCCCGGGCAGCTCCCCGGCGTCGGGATCTTCCCGCTGACGGTGTCCGAGGACGGCGAGCGGCTCACCGTGAGCCAGGCGTACCTGACCGGGGAAGTCCGGTCGCGACCGAACCTGACCGTCGAGACCGGGGTGACCGTGGACAGGGTCCTCGTCGAGGAGGGGCGGGCGACCCGTGTCCTAACCGCTGATGGCAGGGAACTGTCCGCAGGCGAGATCATCGTCAGCGCCGGGGCAACCGGCTCACCCGCATTGCTGCAGCGGTCGGGCATCGGTCCCAAGGATCTGCTCGACGGCCTCGGTATCCCCGTCGTCGCCGACATCCCCGGGGTCGGGGCGAACCTGCAGGATCACCTCGGCTTCCCACTCGTCTACAACCACGCGGGCGGCGGGTCGCTGCGCGGCGGTCCTGTCCAGCCGGTGTGGGTGGGCCGCACGCCGCAGTCGGACACGATCGACTTCCACGTTCTGAACCTGCCGATCGGCGAACCGACCGCCGACGGCGCGTACTTCTCGGTCGTCCCGTACCTGCTCGATGTCACCGGGCGGGGAACGGTTCGGATCTCCTCGGTCGATCCTGACTCCGAACCTGACGTGGCGATGCCGGCGCTGGCAGCGCACGACCTGGAACGCCTCGACTGGATCCTGGGTCGCATTGCCGCACTGGAGTCGACCGGGCCGTTCGCGGAGCTCGGCGCCGCCCGCGTCCAGCCGATGGCCGACCTGAGCGCCGAAGGCGCCGCGGCAGGCCTGGTCGACGGCGGCGTGATCAGCTACGCCCACATGGGCGGTACCTGCGCGATGGGTCCGGACGGAGACCCGCACGCCGTCCTGGACGCGCGCTGCCGCGTGCGCGGGGTCGAGGGCCTGCGGGTCGTGGACGCCTCGGCGATGCCGGTGCTGCCTGCGGGCAACACGTACCTCGGCTGCGTGATGATGGCCGAACGTGCCGCGCAACTGATCTGAGCTACGGCAAGTTCTGCGGGTTCGACTTCGGTGGCCTGCGGCGGAACCGGCGCTTGGCCGGGATGGATTTGTCGCCGCGTTGATCGAATGCGGTACGGCCGATGAGCGGCATGCGAGTCGAATCCTTCTGCAGTGGATCAACTTCCGCCGGTCACGTCGGGGCCGAAGGCGGCCGTCAATGCTGCCGCGATCAGGTTGGACAGGTCCGGGCGACCGTCCTCGGTGGCCCAGCGCGTGAGGGCGGCGTTCATTGCAGCCAGGCAGGCGCCGGCCGCCGCCCAGGCGCGGAAGTCCGATTCGGGGTCGGCGGCGGCATCGCCGCGGAGGGCGTCGACGATGGCCTGCTGAGTGGCGTACTGACTGTCCAGGTGTCGGGCCCGGAGCGCCGGCACGGTGATCATCAGACGGAGTCGGTCGAGCAGTAGATCGTCGGCATCGGTCCGGGAGCCGCTGATCAGGTCGGCCGCCTCGATCAGGGCCCGCCCGATCCGTTGGACCAGCGTGCCGTCGGCCGGGCCTGCCGCGATCCGGTCGGCGATGAGTTGGTCCTGCTGACCGACCAGGACCAGGTCTTCCTTGGTGGGAAAGTGCCGGTACAGCGTCATCGGCGAGATTCCGGAGGCTGCAGCGATCTCGCTCAGGGTGACCGCGTCGTAGCCGCGTTCGGCGAACAGCGGGATCGCGTGGGCCTGGATCGCGCGCTGCATCTCGGCCCGCCGGCGGTCTCGGAGGGTGGGTTGGGGAGCACTCATGTGGTATAGACTACCATCATGCTACTAACTAACAGTTCGAAGCATGGCGGCCCGCTGACGGGTCGAACCGCACTGGTGACCGGAGCTTCGCGGGGGATCGGGCAGGCGGTCGCCCTGCGGCTCGCTGCCGACGGCGCGACTGTGGCCGTGCACTACGGCACGGATCGCGCCGGTGCGACGGCGACACTGGCCGAGATCGAAGCCGCGGGTGGCGGAGGCTTCGTGGTCGGTGCCGAGCTCGGGGTGGACGGCGACATCGACGCCCTCTTCGATGGGCTGGCCGTTGGCCTGGCTGGGAGGCCGCTCGACATCCTGGTCAACAACGCGGCCGCGGAGCCGGCGGGTCCGATCGAGGCCACCACGCCGGAGCAGTTCGATCGCCTGTTCGCGGTCAATGTCAGAGCTCCGTACTTCATCATCCAGCGGGCTCTGCCGTTGCTCCCCGCCGGCGGACGGATCATCACGCTCTCCTCGGTGGCGGCCCGGATGGCCAACGCGACCCAGACCTCGTTCGCGATGACGAAGGGCGCGATCGAGACGATGAGCAGGACGCTGGCCAACGAGCTGGGGGTCCGCGGCATCACGGTGAACGCCGTCGCGCCCGGCGCGACCAGGACGGCGACGAACGGGGCCTACTTCGAGGCCCCGGGCATCGAGAATTTCCTGGCAGGGATGACCGCACTGGACCGGCTGGGGGAAGCGGTCGATATCGCCGACGTGGTCGGGTTCCTGGCCTCACCCGATGCTCGGTGGATCACCGGTCAGGTGCTCGATGCGAGCGGCGGCCTTTTTCTCGGGCCTCGGATCTGAATGACCGTCGCTCAGTGCATCATCGTCGGTTGATGTGAACGCGCCGCACCATCGAAAATCGCAGGCCCGGCAAGGGGATTCCTTCGCATCCGGGCTACTTCGAGCTCCATCATCGGTTGTGTCGCTTGGATCCGCCTACTTCCGTGCGCTGACGTAGGCCGCGATTCCATCGAGGATGCGGTCGATGCCGAATCGCAGGGCATCATTGCGTCCGGCATTCGGATCGGTCTGCTCGGCCTGGTCGGCGAACGCGGCCGCAACGCGCGGGAAGCTGTCGCCGTGGGCGGTCAGGATCGCGCCGATCTCCCTGGCCAGCTGGCCCTCCGTATCGTCGTCCTCGGTGGCCGAACCCACCTGCTGAACCAGGCTGCGGACGTGACCGAGCAGCAGCACCGCACTATCGAGGCGTTCGGGGCCGGTCAGTGAGCTGCCGTCGAGCGCGGCGAGTGCAGTCTCGAGCCAGTTCAGTTCATTGGGGCCGATGGGTCGGGGGCCGGTCGTGAGCTCGAGCGCCCAGGGGTGGGCGCGATAGCGGTTGAAAGCGGTCACGGCCCACGCTGCCAGGTACTCGCGCCAAGGTTCCGGTGAATCCGGCAGGGCTGCAGCCACTTCCGGCGCGGGTCCGAATGCCGTGTCCAGCATGAGTGCTGCGAGCTCGCTCTTGCCGGGGACATAGCGGTAGAGCGCCATCTTGGCGCATCCCAGGCGTTCGGCCAGGCGGGCCATAGAGAGATTGGCCAACCCTTCGGCGTCGGCGAGGGCAATGGCCTCGGCGACGATTCGGTCCAGGGTGAGCGATGGTTTCGGTCCGCGCCTGGGCGCCTGAGGGACTCCCCAGAGCAGTTCGGCGGCGGTCGGTCCGGCCATGGTCGTCATCCTCTCGGAGTTCTTGACGTTTAACTGCGTCCAGCATACGCTAATCACGAAACAGCGTCCGGTAGACACAGTTAATGGAGGGGTCCTCGAAATGCGCAACACCACCGTCCTCATCTCCGGCGCCAGCGTCGCCGGTCCCGCCCTGGCCTACTGGCTGGACCGCTACGGCTTCGACGTCACCGTTGTGGAGAAGGCGCCCGCCCTGCGGGGCGGCGGCCAGGCGATCGATTTCACCGGCCACACGCATATGGCAGTGCTCGAGCGCATGGGCATCATCGAGGACATCAAGGCCCGCCAGACCGGCAAGACCGACATGGTGCTCGTCGATGCGCAGGGTCGGCAGCAGGCCCTCATCTCGGGTGAATTCACCGGCGGCGATATCGAGATCCTGCGCGGCGACCTATCCGAGGTCATGTACGAGCGCACCGCCGACAATTGCCGATACCTGTTCGGCGACACCATCACAGCCCTTACCGAAACTACCGCCGGCGTAGATGTGGAATTCGCCCGCGCGCCCGCCCGCACCTTCGATCTGGTCTTCGGCTGCGACGGCATCCATTCCCGGGTGCGGAAGCTGACCTTCGGTCCTGAACAGGACTTCGTCAAACATCAGGGCTACTACTACTGCATTGCCGGAGCCTCGCACTGGGAGCTCGACGGGAGCAGGCTGCGTGAACGCGCGGTGTCACACGGTCACAATGCACCGGGGCGATTGGCTCTCGTGGGCGGCTCCAAAGCCGGTCAGATGTATCTGTTCGCCTCCCCACAACTCGACTACGACCGTGATGATTTCAATGCTCAGCGGCGCCTGATTGCGGAGAAGTTCGCCGGCGTGGGCTGGGAGGTGCCCGGAATGCTGGCCGAGCTACCCGGCCTGGACGGCTTCTACCTCGACTCGATCAGCAAGGTCAGCATGAAGACCTTCGTCAAGGGTCGCGTCGCACTGCTCGGCGATTCCGGCTACGGCAGCACCCTCGCGGGTTTCGGCACCGGTCTCGCCGTTGTCGGTGCCTATGTGCTCGCCGGTGAACTGGCCACCGCGGGCGGCGATTACGCCGTGGCATTCAGCCGCTACCAGGAAATGATGAAGCGCTACTGCAAGATGGCCAATGGTGCGCAGCCCGGGCGGTTCCTGGCGCCGAAGACCGCGCTGGGTCTGCGCTTGCGCAACTGGTTTCTGCAGTCGAGGTTCTTCGACATGATGGTGAAGTCCGCGGAGAACTCGAAGAATGATATCGAGTTGAAGAACTACCCGGAAATCGTAGGTACACACTGAAGTAGGGGTTACTGCAGTGTCCGACCCACGGGTCCGGATGCGGCGCTTGCATTGGATTACTCAGCTGAGCATGCGGCCTGGCCGACTGGATGGGCGTTCACCAATGGCGGGTCCTCCTGGGCTGCAGGCGGATCGGTCAGGCCGACCAGGCGCTGATCACGCTCGAGGAGGGCTCCCGATCCCACAATTCTGAATGTGTTCCATTCTCGTGTGGCGGCGGGTGTGCGTTCAGGTGTCCAACGGGTGGAACCAAGCGGAATCACGGCGCCGGAGGAACATGTCCAGTGCGGCTCCGACATTCTCGCGCACGAAGTCCTCTTGCTCGGCCGCGATCAAGGAGCGCATCGTCTCGAGTTCACGCTCGGCGCCAGGCAGGTCGAACACCGCACAACCAGCAGCGTTGCGGACATCCCAATCGTCGTCTGTCCGGGCCAGGTGGATCAGTGCCCCGCGGCATCTCTCGGCAAGGGAATCGTCATCGATCCGAAGGATCGCGAAGACCCTTACCGCTTCGATCCTCACCAAGTCGTCTTCTGACACATCAGCCGCTACCGCGAGCAGAAAATGGGCCAGCAGGGATCCGTCGCCATCCTCGGGAACGAATGTTCGCAGTGCGGAGAAACGCCTATCCGCGCTCCACTCCGCGAAGTTGCTGACCAAGTCACGTGCGGCTGCTGATTCGGAACTCATGAAGCTCTCGGCTCACCAACCCTTGACCGCGGTCCCGTCCCACCGTGGGTCGGCCAACAGTTCCGGTGCAGGACCGACGAAGGCGCGCGCGGCGTCGGTGTCGTCGGTGAGGGTGAAGCGCAGCCACGCGGTGAGGTACCCGCGGAATCCGCCCCCGTCGGTGGGCCAGTTGTGCCCCACCCCCAGCAGGCGGCCGCGGGCAGCGGGCCCCGGGCTGACGGAGTGATAGGCGGCCTGCGGTATGGCCGTCGAGACCGGATCGTCTGACCCGGTCAGGTAGAACACCGGACCTGTCAGCCGGGCGACGTCGATCTCGTCGACGGGCCGGGTGGCCCACCACGGATCGGGCAGGTCGAGCACGGCGGTGGAGGTGATGAGACCGTCGGAGTCGGTGCTGGCGTTGATCGATCCCCCGGCGCCCTGCGAATGTCCGACCGCCGCGACGTGAGCGACGTCGATGCGATCGTGAAAGACGCTCTCCGGGTTGTCGTTCTGCGCCAGGATGTAGCGCGCTGCCGCCAGGATCTCGGTCCCGTCACCGGTGACGCTGCTGTCGGCGACCACGACGACGAATCCCCAGGAGGCCAGGTGGCGTAGCAACTCCTCGTACTGCTCGTACGTCGCGTGGCTGCCGTTACCGAAGGTGACCACCGGATGACGGTCGGGGCTGGTGGCGATGTCGGCGGGGTGGAACACCTGATATCCGGGCACCGCGACCGATGCGACGGCGTGGATGCCGGTGGCCGCGTAGCGCTCGCTGACGGATTGCCCTTCTGGAACAGCGGGAGCCGCAGGCGCCGCGGCACCTGGCGCGGGAGCCGATGCGAGTGCCGGTGCCGAGAACCCGGACGCCATCGGCATCGCGATGATCGCGGCGAGGAGCAGTGTCCGGGTGCGTCGGGTGGTGGGAAGTAGAGGTCGCCGTAACGTCACGAAATCGCATGCTACCCAGCGTGGGCGCGTGCGAGCATGCCGCCATGCACAATTCTGTCGAATCCCGGCGGAGCGTCCCGGCCCCGAACGTCGAGACCCGGCCCCGCGTGTGCGTGATCGGTGCGGGGTCGTCGGGCATCGCCGCGGCGAAGGCGCTCCACGTCGCCGGCATCCCGTTCGACTGCTTCGAGCAGGGCAGCGTGATCGGCGGCAACTGGGTCTACGACAACCCGAACGGGGTGTCTGCCTGCTACGAGACGCTGGAGATCAACACGTCCTGCCCGCGGATGGCGTTCTCGGACTTCCCGATGCCCGACGACTATCCGCCCTACGCGCGGCACGACCAGGTCCGGGCCTACTTCGAGTCCTACGTGGAGCATTTCGGGTTCCGGCACACCATCACCTTCGGCACCACCGTCGAGCAGGTCGAGCGGGCACCGGACGGCACATGGTCGGTGCGTACGACCGGCCCCGCCGGCGAGCGCGTGGAGAGCTACGACGCCGTGCTGGTCGCGAACGGGCACCACTGGGACGCCCGCTGGCCGGACCCCACTCCTGGAACCTTTACCGGCGAGGAGATCCACTCCCACGACTACCGCACCGCCGACCAGCTAGCCGGCCGCGACGTGGTGGTCGTGGGCATGGGGAACTCGGGTCTCGACATCGCAGTCGAGGCGTCCAAGGTCGCACGCAGCACCACGCTGGCGGTGCGGCGCAGCCACTGGGTGATGCGCAAGATGCTGCTCGGCAAGCCCGCCGACCGATTTGTGATGCCGGGCTGGATGCCGGGCTGGGCGATCTCTGCCGGACTCCGCGTCACCGCCCTCACGGCCGGTAACCTGACCCGCTACGGGCTCCCGCGGCCGACACATCGGCCCGGTCAAGCGCACCCGGTTCAGTCCGAGCAGATCCGCGCGCGACTGCAGGCCGGTGCGATCATCCCACGCCCGAAGATCGACCGGTTCGACGGTGACACAGTCGTTTTCGAGGACGGGACCCGGTCCCGGGCCGACCTGATCGTGTGGGCCACCGGCTACCGGGTGAGCTTTCCGTTCCTCGACCCGGAGCTCGTCGCCGCCCCCGAGAACGACCTGCCGCTGTGGAGGCGAACTGTGCACCCGGATCTTCCCGGCCTGTACTTCGTCGGGCTTCTGCAGCCGCTCGGCGCGGTGATGCCACTTGCCGAGGCACAGAGCGTGTGGATCGCGGAGACCCTCGCCGGCCGGTACCTACCGCCGCCCGACGCCGAGATCCGGTCGCAGATGACGGCCGAGTACGATCGCGCCAAGCGGCGGTTCTACGACTCGCCGCGACACACCATGGAGGTCGACTTCGACCACTACCTCTGGAGTCTCGAACGCGAGCGCCGGCGCGGCGCCCGCCGCGCCCGGGCCGCCCGCTGACCGCTTTCCTAGGATTGGTGGGTGTCCGATTTGAATTCAGCTACCACCCGAGCACGGGACCTCGACCGTTCGCAGACCTGTACCTTGCTGGACACCGCGTACAGCGACGGCCAGCTCGGTGTGGACGAGTACGAGGCCCGCACCGCGGCCGCGATGCACGCGGCAACGATCGGTGACCTCAGCAGGCTGACGGCTGACCTGCAGATCCCCGCCCACCTTCTCGAGTTGTCGAGTGCACCCGAGGCCCCGGCCCGCCGCTCCGGCCTGCCGGGGCGAGGACTGGTCGTCGCGGTCGCAGTGGTGGTTCTCCTCGGCGGCTTCGGCTTCGGCTATCTGCTGTTCGGCCGCGCCGCCGACAGCGATCAGTCGATCAGCGCGTCCGGATCGACCCCTGCACAACCTGTGGCTGCTGGTGAGCCGGTCGACACCCTGACAGCCGACGGCATCCGCGAGTTTCTGCGCCGCTTCGAGCAGGAATTTCGCGACACGACTGCCGACGATGTCGACCTTTACCGTGACGATGCTGTCGTCGACCGGGTGATGCCCGGTCAGCCGCACCGCTCGCAGCGATGGATGTTCACCGGCGGATTCAAACCATGGACGGAGCCCAGGAACCGGGATCGGGACCAGGCCACGGTCGATCTCGAACAACTCGATGTCGACCGGATCGGCCAACTGATTGCCGACGCTCCCCGTATGGTTGGCCTGCCCAGCGGCCGCATTGATCGAGTAGGGATCCGCGCCTCCGACACCGAGCCTCGCGTCACGGTGTACGTGAGGGAGGGCGACGCCTACAAGGGGTACGTGCAAGCGACACTCCGCGGCGAGATCCGCGACGTCAAGGTCGCCTGACTGCGCCCGGAATTGGTGACTGGACCATCATGCCTTCGACGCTGCCTGCGGGCACCGACATCGTGGCCGAGACCGAGGTCAAACGCTCCCGGTTCATCGCGGTGCTGCGGCGCGCCGACCGAGCAACCGAGGCGCAGGACTTCCTCGACGAGCAGCGACGCCGGTATCCCGATGCGCGGCATCACTGTTGGGCCTACATCACCGGAGACGAGCCCTCGGAGCGGGCCGAACGCGCGGGGGACGACGGGGAGCCCGGCGGCACCGCCGGGGTGCCGATGCTGCAGGTACTGCGCACCCGGGACCTGGTCGACGTCGCGGTGGTCGTGACGCGGTACTTCGGCGGTGTCAAGCTCGGCGCAGGTGGGCTCGTGCGTGCGTACTCGGGGGCGGTGGCGGCGGTGGTCGACGCGGCGCCACTGGTCGGCCGCGAACGCCTCGAGCTGCTGACGCTCGAGGTCGGTCATGACACCGCCGGCAGGGTGGAGGCCGAATTGCGCGGTCGTGGAGTCGCCGTCGTCGACACCGCCTACGGCGCGGCCGCCGCCCTCACCCTCGCCACCCGTGACCCCGCGCGGCTGGCCGACACGGTCGCCGAGATCACCGCCGGCGCAGGCGAGCTCGTCCCGGCGGGTGCACGGTGGGTGGATGTGTGAGCAGGCCGCGAGCGGGCGTCGACGTCACTCTCGCCCCGTCGAAATCCATTGCGGTCCGTTGAACGTCAGGTTTCGATCGCCGGTCACCAGGCCCGCCGCGCGGTCGAGCCTCGACATCTGGTCGTCGCTGAGCGCCACCCGGACCGCGCCCGCGTTCTCGTCGACCCGCGCCGCCCGCCGGGTGCCGGGGATCGGCGCGACCGGCACGCCGAGCCGCTCACCCTGTGCCAGCAGCCACGCCAGCGCCACCTGCGCCGGCGTGGACGACACCTCGCCGGCGACCGCGCGCACCACGTCCACGACGACCTGGTTCGCCTCGAAGTTCTCGTCGAATCGCGGCTGTCCCTTGCGCATCGAACCGGACACGCTCTCCTTGGTCAGCGTGCCGGTGAGGAATCCGCGTCCGAGGGGCGAGTAGGGCACGAAACCCGCCCCGACCTCGATCGCGGCGGGCACCACCTGACGCTCGACATCGCGCGACCAGATGCTCCATTCGCTCTGCACCGCGGTGATCGGATGCACCGCCGCGGCCGCGCGCAGCTCGTCACCGGTCACCTCGGACAGCCCGAGGTGCCGCACCTTGCCCTCCTCGACGAGTTCGGCCATCGAGCCGACGGTCTCCTCGATCGGCCGGCCGAGCTCACGTCGGTGCATGTAGTACAGGTCGATGACGTCGGTGCCGAGTCGCCGCAGCGAGGCCTCGCACGCCGACCGGACGTAGTCGCGGTCGCCGCGGGTCGGCGTGTCCCCGGGCTGGTCACCGATCCTGCCGGTGATGCCGAACTTGGTCGCGAGCTGAACCTCGTCGCGGCGGGTGCGCAGCACCTCGGAGATCAGTTCCTCGTTGGTGCCGGCAGGCCCGAGCGCGTCCGGGCGGGGTCGGCCGTACACGTCGGCGGTGTCGATGAAGGTGACGCCGATGTCGAGGGCGTGGTGCAGGGTGGTCAACGCCTCGGACGGATCGGTCGGTCCGTAGACGTGGCTCAGCGCCATTCCGCCGAAGCCGATGCGGCTGACCGCCAGCCCGTGGCCGAGTTCGACCGTCGGTGCCTGACTCATAGGGAATCTCCTTGTCGTTCGAGAACGGTGAGGTCGGTGATCGGCGCGTTGCCGCAGTCCAGGCCGCGGTCGATCAGCCCTCGGTAGTGCTCGACCTTGTCGTCGATCGCGTCGAGGTCCTGGTGCAGCTGGTCGAGTTGGGCGAGTACTCGTTCGCGATGCGTGAGCAGCAGCGTCATCCGGCGTCCGTGACTGGCTGCACCCTCCTCGTAGAGTTCGAGGAACCGCCGGATCTCCGCCACTGGCATACCGGTGCGGCGGAGCCGAATGATCAGCTGGATCGTCCGCAGCGAGGCGTCGTCGTAGCGGCGGCGCCCGTCGCTCCCGCGCTCGATACGCGGGATCAGACCCTCACGCTCGTACCAGCGAAGCGTGTCGCGGGTCAGCCCGGTCGCCTCGGAGACCTGCGCGATGCCCAGTGCCGTCGTCATGGGTACCGACGCTAGGTGCTGGAGTGCACTCCAGCGCAAGCGTCGGCTCGGACCACGGTGATTCCCTCCGTCGCCAGTGCGGCCAGTGCCCGGTGGTGGGACCCGACCGTCGTGCCGGCGCAGGCATCGGCGATGACGGACACGCGGTACCCGAGCGCGCGCGCCGACCTCGCCGCGAGCGCAACCCCGTGCTCGGTGGCGATGCCGGTGAATACGACATCGGTGATCCCACGCAGGCGCAGGTTCGTGTCCAGATCGGGGTTGGTGAAGACGTCGCGGTCGTACTTCGTCAGCACCTGATCTCCCTCGTCCGGCGCCAGCACCGGATGAAACGACGCGCCGTGGCCCGCCGGATCCGACCGCATCGGATCGGTCGGGTCCGTGCTCAGGTACCGGGTACACACGACCAGCGCTCCCTCGGTCCGAAACCGGGTACGGGCCAACGCCGCCCGGCCGACGACCTCGCGGTCGTGCGCCAGCGCGACGATCCAGTGTTGGAAGTCGATCTCGATCAGTGCGGTGGTGGTGGCCATCCGCGGCACGCTAGCGACTGGAGCGCACTCCAGCGCAAGCCGCTGATACGAGCGCTGTCGGCGCGTTCGTGATGACTCGGACTGGTCTCCGACTGTGGAACCTCAGGTTTCAAGGTGGTCGAGTACCTCACGAAGTCGCGACAAGGTCACCTTCCATCCCCGCTCCAAGGCATTGCGCGCCATTCTCTGCCGACGGTCGTCGATATCAAATCCTGTTTGCGTCAGCAGAAATCGCGTGCCATCGCCCTGTGGCCGGATCGTCCAGTCAACGGTCCACCGCGCAGGATGCGCGGCTCGCAGATCGACCCAACTCAGGATCAACTGCTCACCTGGCCGAGCCGCCAGGACTTCGCAGGCGATCTCGGCGGTCGGCTGACCCGGTACTGCGAAAGTGAAGTGCGTCCCGACAGACGCGGCGAAGCCGACCGATCGCATCAACCATCGCTCGAGCAGTGCCGGTTCTGCCAGAGCACGCCAAACGGCGTCTGGCGAATGCGGGAAGAAGCTGCCGATCTCGACCGCAGCGGGATCCAACTCTGCATCAGCTATCACCGGTGCACCTCCTCAACGAATCCGAATCTGGTCGCCGTGACGCGGTTGCCGCGGCGGGGCGTAGCGCTCAGCGGGTCGCTCGCACTCGAGACGCGTCACTGTTGGTCAGTACGTTGCGGGATCCCAGAAATAGAGCTGACGTGCAAATGCGCCGATCAAGAACCCTGCTGGGGGATTGAGAGCGCGCCTTCTCCCTTGTGGATCGAGCTGGTACACAGCGGTCATTCCGTGGAAGGTGACGCAGTGGATGTTGTCGGATCCGAAGGGGCTGAACGCAACCTTGTTGAGGCCATTCCATGCGTCGAGTGCCCACGGCACCGGAATTGGTCGCTGCACGGGTACTCGCGCAAGCCGATATCTTGCGCCGCTGCGTTGGGTGCCAAGACGGCCCCGAGGCTGACTGTCAGTGCGCAAGCCGCGACGAGCACTGTGCGGTTCATCTCGAATTGCCTCCCCCAGCAAAGGTGATCGACAGTCTGTTAATACGGGCCGGCGGGTGCCGCGTTACAAGCGACTTCGTGGACAAGTACCCGGCTGAGTAGAGAAACGTCCTAGGTTGGGTGGATGTCGATGACGTGGCCGCAGATACGAGGTTTGAATTACAGCACGATGGGGCGGTCCGTCCGCGCCGACATGTGGTGCGACGACACCTTCACGGGGCGGGTGTGGTTCTTGCCGCCCACGACGTGGCGTATCGAGGACGCAGCCGGCGAAGCGACCTACATCGAGAACGACACTGATGAGTACCGCCTCGCCGACGACGGAGTGATGGTCCACACGGCCAAATCTCCGAATCGGTTTGTCATGACCAGCGGTGCCGCGCCATGGCAACTCCTGCAGGCGTATGCCACGTGGCCACTGGAAGATTCAGGGACGGAGCAGCGGCTGGTCCCTACGGGTCTGCCTCGTCCAGTGGAGGTCCGCGGCCGCGCAGGCTGGCAGGTCCAGCTCGCCGACGCTATGCCAGGTGGTGAGGTGACCTACGTGATCGACGCAGAACTGGGCATCGTCCTGTCGAGGTCCATAGGTTCGCAGGTGATGGAACTGGCGAAACCCCATTTCGACGAAGACTTCGATCCGGCGTTGTTCACCTGGATCGGCCCGGTCCGGGAGGAAGAGGATCGGTTCATCACCCCTGCTCAGCGCGAGTATGAAGCGAAGGCACAGGCGCTCGCGCAGATGCCGCGGCCGCAGGTCGCCTGGTTGCCGCGGACCATCGAAGTCCAACCGGTTGACGGTGATCCACGAACCGGGGCCATGGATCTGCAGGTGACGGCTCAGTACGGCTACCTCACTCTGCGCCAATGGGTCACCGAGGTCGGCGAGCCCGAGATCACCTGGATGCAAGGGCAGACACCGTTGCGTCACCGCGAAGCAATCGGTCCATGGACGTTTGAGATCCGCAGCCACAACCTGATCGACTCCGACGACTGCGCACGAATCATCGGCTCGATCGTTCCGGCTGACCCGCCGGCCACCACCGCCGCGCAGATCCGCGAGATGCTCGACCGTGACACAGCCGAACGGGCCGACGCCGAACTCAGTGAAATGTTGGGGACAGGTCGCCACCTCGACGACTACCTCGGCGATCGAGGCGGGGATTCATTGTTCATCCGAACCGATTTCAGCAACGGCGCCGCCTGGCGCGAGGTGGCCGCCGCGGCGATGGCGGCCGGCGAAGGCGACGAATCCGAATTCATGGCGTGCCTGACCTGTATCGACAACCCTGCGAACGACGGCTTGTCGATCTCAGATCTGCTCGAACGGATCGGTGACCGGCCCCCGTACTACGTGTTCATCGCAGACACCACCACGATCACCGACCCCGAACATCCGATCCTCGCCGTGGACACCGGACCCGCAGACTCAGGTCATGGCAGAGGCCAGACTGTGAGGGTGATCCCGTCGCAGATGTGGTCCATCGAGAACAACCTCTCCCTCGCCAACATGGACTTCGAGGACTTCGCCGATTCTGCCGGCCCCGACGGGGTCTATCGCGGATTCTCCTGAACGAGCAAACGGCTGTGCGGGCCTCTGATCTCGATGGGGTATGGCTCCGCTATGGGCCTTGGCTGTTGTCGACGACTTCCCAGAACAGGATGCCATTTTCGATGACTGGCACCCAATATCCGATTGGGAGGGAGTCGGTGATGCAGGTTCGGACTCCTGCGAGCATCGCGCTGATGGATGACCAGGCGGGTCCGTGGCTGTCTGCGGAGTACTTGTCGAATTCGCGTACACAGCCGTGGTGTTCACCCGGGCGGGTGTCGCAGAAGTACGCGTAGGCGTCTAGTTCGGCGATGGGAATATAGCTCGGGAGGAACATCATGGCGGTTGAGCCGGCGTTCGGGTGCTGAACGCACACGCCGTCGTATCCGCCTTCGTAATAGTCGGTGTCCGCATCTGCGAGCTCGCGCCACACTTCGGCTGACATCGCGTGCCAGTCTGCAACCCCGTCGAGGCTGAGAAGATGCTGCACGGGGAGCAACTCTCCCGAGCCGCCACCCGCCGGAGAATTGTCGATCTGACCGTCATGCAGCGAAAAGAACTCGCGCAGTTCAGATGGCCAGACCGTTCCCGTCAGGGCTTCGATCCGGGCTGGCGCCTCGGGCGAGGCGGGTGGGCGGAACGAGTTCGCGGTGCTGGGCGCGACCTCTCGAAGGACGTCAAGCAGCCTTGCCCACTCGGCGGCGACAGTCATGAGCGAACCCTACGCAAACCGTGCTCCTGACTAGGCGTACGAGTCGCGGACGCACCCGCGCTGACCGCCGTGCAGGCAACTCGAGTTATTCGCGTTGCCCCGTTGGTGCAGCCCCGACGTGCATGAATGCGAGCTGGGGGACTCGGCATGTATGAATGTGGCGTCGTCCAGTCGGGCAACGTATTTCGCTGCCCGCTGGTACGACAACCCGACCATCAACAAAGGAGTACATCCATGGGTTCTTCAGACGAACAGCTCGGTCAGATTGGCACCATCGCGGGAGTCGGCGCAGTCGGGCTCCTCGCGATCTGGGGTGGCGCCGGCCTCGTCTCCATGTCGTAGCGCTCAATCGAGTCCGCTACCGGCAGGTCCAGCCCATTCCCGACCGGGGCGGGCTGGACCTCCGGGTGCTACACAATCCGGGTCGTGCCGTGTGTATCGAGTGGTTCGTGGTTCCGGGCACGCCCTAGATTGAGTGGATGGTCCGTGAGGCTGCTGCCACCCATTCGACGGCCGCATCTGCCCCGCGCAGGTTGCGTGTTCTGGGGACCTCCGGGGCCGGCAAGAGTCGGCTCGCGGCGCGAGTTTCGGAGGTTCTCGGCGTTCCGCGCCTAGAGCTCGATGCGGTCTTCTGGGACGCTGATTGGACGTATCGCGATCTCGACGAGGCGCGTTCGCTTGTTCGCGATTTCACAGCCGAACACCCGAGCGGGTGGGTGATCGACGGCAACTGGACATCGCGTTTGGATGGCTTACTTGACCCGGGCACGCCGGGTGGCGCCGACGCGGTCGTGTGGCTCGATCACTCCCGGCCGGTCGTGATGGGCAGGGTTATCCGGCGCACGCTTCGGCGCGGTCTCTTGCGCGAGGAGCTGTGGCACGGCAACCGTGAGAGTCCGTTGTCGTGGGTGAAGCGCAATCCGCAGGACAACATCATTCTCTGGGCATGGACACAGCACGCTGTCACTCGGCAACGGATGGCAGTGCGGGTCGCGTCGGGGTGGCCAGTGATTCGGCTCGCGGGACAGCGTGAGGTCGATGCGTGGCTCAGGTCGCTGGGCGGGGGTCACCTCGACGCGTGACGGCGGGGGTTGGTTCGTGTTGTTCAGTCCTGGTTGTCGGACGTCAGAAACACTGTTCCGAAAAGCTTTCCATCTATCGTGGTGATGGAGTGAGGGCGGGAGCGGCCGATCGGGCCGCAACCCTGATGGAACAGACGTTGCGGCTGATCGGAAAGGTCAGCGTCCCGTTCGTGGCCGGCTGGTGCCTGGAGACGTTGGCCTGGATCGCGATACGCGAAGACAAGCCGACGCGCGCCGCCGTCCTGATGGGTGCCGCCGGAAGAACCTCTCGCAGACGCTCGGGAGCGTTTCAGTGACCCAACCGCACCTGCTCGGGAACCACGACGAATGTGAGGCGCTCACCCGCGACGCGCTCGGGAATCAAGCCTACGGCGACGCATTCCGCACCGGTGCCGCCGTGAGCATCGACGACGCGGTCGCGTACGCACTCGGAGACCAGCGCGCCGATAAGCCCCCGACGAAATCCGCGGTATCCGTGTTGACCCGCCGCGAAACCGAGGTGGCAAACCTCGTCGCACCTCGCGGACCCAGATCGTGGCCTGGATTGCCGTGAACCAACAGAATCGACAGCTCTGATCCGAGCGACGATGTAGTTCGTGGCGCACTGCAACGTGGACCGAACCGAAGGAAGAGAATCCGTGACGAAATACGACGACGCCGCCTGGCATTACGGCGGCAGGTTTCCCGACGATCTGCCGAATGCTGCTGGTGGCACTCACATCGGCATGTTTGTCGCGTGGTGCCTGCTGAGCGGTTTCGCGGGGGAGGATGTCGAGGATGAACTCGAACCACTCGAGTCTCGGGAGGTGACGCCCGGCGGCTTTCTGTTGAAGGTGCTCGACGAGAAGTTCGTCAGCGACGATCTCACCGCCGACGGCAACGCCTTCGCCGTCGCGTACTACGCCGGCGAGAACGACGACTCCCGGTACATCGACGACTATCTCGACGCGTTCGACACCACAGCGGCGAACATCTACCGGGTCGAGGACAGCTGGGAGACGTACGCCGTGATCGCGGATCGGATCGCCGCACGCTTCCGCGCCTGGGTGGACGCCGGGCGGCCGCGCTACCTCCGATGACCACCTCCATGGTGGTGGCTAGTCTCGGGGACATGCTGGCCACCGCGATCATCGTCATCACGTTTGCCCTGGTCTTCTATTCCATCGGCGTGTGGTCGGAACGGATCCAGAAGACCCTGAAGTGGTGGCACGCCTGCGCCTTCGCGCTCGGCCTGGTCTGCGACGCCACCGGTACCTTCCTGATGAGCCAAATCTCCGACGGGTCATCGGAAACCGGAACATCCACCTTCGACAAGATCATGATCGTCACCGGAGCCTTGGCGATCGTGCTCATGGCCATTCACCTGGTGTGGGCCGTCATTGTCCTGCTCCGCGATCGCCCCTCGGAGAAGGCGAAGTTCCACCAGTTCAGCCTGGTCGTGTGGACGATCTGGCTGGTGCCCTACTTCACGGGGGCCATCGGCGCCATGACCGGCTAGCGCGGCCTGAGCCAGCCGGACCTAGGTGACTCTGGCTGCGCTGCGCCTTCGCCGGCCTGCTACTTTGATATTGTTCTAGAACACTAGAACACTAGAACACTGGAAAGAATTGGGGGTGGGTGTGGCCATGTCACCAATGGGCGACCCTGGGTTGTCCGGCAGGTTCGGTCGATTCGGTGGGCGGTACGTCCCCGAGGCGCTCGCGCCGGCATGCCGCGCGGTCGAAGCAGGCTTCCGCGATGCGTGGGCGGACCCGGAGTTTCGGGCGGAACTCAGCCGACTCCTGGCCGAGTACTGCGGACGGCCGACGCCCGTCACGCGGGCACTGCGGCTTTCCGAGGCACTCGGCGTCCGCGTCCTGCTCAAGCGTGAGGACCTCAATCACACTGGCAGTCACAAGCTCAACAATGCTCTGGGCCAAGCACTCCTGGCCCGCAGGATGGGCAAGCGCGAACTCATGGCGGAAACCGGCGCCGGTCAGCACGGCGTCGCCACGGCAACGGCCGCTGCACTGCTCGGCATGAAGTGCACCGTGTACATGGGCGAGGTCGACATGGCCCGGCAGGAGCTCAACGTCTACAGGATGGAGACGCTCGGCGCGCAGGTGATTCCGGTCCGAACCGGCGCCAGGACGCTGAAGGACGCCACCAGCGAGGCCTTTCGGCATTGGGTCACTCGGGCGGGCGAGAGCCACTACTGCCTGGGCTCGGTGCTCGGGCCGCACCCCTACCCGTGGATCGTTCGCGAGTTCCAGTCCGTGATCGGGATCGAGGCGGCGGCGCAGTGCGCGCACCTGCTCGCCGGCGGCGTCCCCGACATCGTCGTCGCGTGCGTCGGTGGCGGATCCAACGCGGCGGGAACGTTCGCCGGGTTCGCCTCGTCGCAGGCGCGACTCGTCGGCGTCGAGGGTGCGGGTGGCGCCGGCGCCACCAACGGCACCCTGGGTGTGCTGCACGGCTCGATGTCGCTCTACCTGCAGGACGATGCGGGTCAAGTGCTCGAAGCGCATTCCGTCGCTGCCGGTCTCGACTATCCGGGGCTGGGGCCCGAGCACGCCCACCTCGCCGAGCTCGGCCGCGCGGACTACGTGACCGTCACCGACGAGCAGGTCCTCGACGCGGCCGGGCAGCTCGCGCGACTCGAAGGCATCTTCCCCGCCCTGGAGTCCGCGCACGCGCTCGCCTGGGTCGCGCAGGCCGCCCGCGACCGACAGTTCGCTCCCGACTCCACCGTCCTGGTCACGGTGTCCGGCCGCGGCGACAAGGATGCCGAACAAGTCAGGAGACTCGACCGTGAACGTGCTTGAGATGACGCTTCGCAAGGTCCGCGACAGCGGCTCCAAATGCCTGATCGGCTATGTCATGGGCGGGATCCGAGAGGATTGGACCGATCTCGTGCAGGCCATGATCGACGGGGGTGCCGACGCCGTCGAGATCGGGCTCCCGTTCTCGGACCCGATGCTGGACGGGGCAGTCATCCAGCGCGCCTCCCTCGCCGCTCTGCAGCGGGGTGCGCAGGTGGAACGAATCATGGACGAACTCCCGAACGTGTCCGTGCCGCTGATCGCCATGACCTACAGCAATCACCTGGTCTCGCGCGGCGTCCCGAACTACCTGGGTGCGATCGCCGCCGCCGGAATCAGCGGGTCCATTGTCGCGGATCTGCCGTTCGAGGAATCGGCGGACTATCTCGCGGCGGCCCACACCGCGGGCGTGGCTCCGGTGCTCATGGCGGCCCCGTCGACATCGGCGGACACGGCGCAGCAAATCGCCCGGGCCAGTGGCGGATTCGTCTACTCGATGGGCGCGATGGCGCCGACCGGGCGGCACCGGACCACGGACGAGAGCGGGTGGGAGTTCGCCCAACGCCTCCGGTCGGCGGACGGTCTGCCGGTTGTGATCGGGTTCGGAATCGACTCACCCGAGCGCGCGGCACGGGCCGCTCGGTACTCCGACGGCGTGGTCGTCGCCTCGGCGCTGATGGACCCGGTGCTCGAGGGTGCGACCGCGGCGTCGATCATGGGAACCGTCCAAGACTTCCGCCAACGACTCGACGAGGCAGCAATTCCGTGACCAGGCAATCTCGACTGCCCAAGTACCTGGCGATCTACGACGACCTGCGGGCCAGGATCGACACCGGCGAATGGCAGTCCGACGACGCCTTGCCCGCGCAGCGTGAACTCGCGGCGTCCTACGGTGTCACGATCATGACCCTCCGGCAGGCACTGCAACTGCTGGAGAACGACGG
>Ga0105243_10000804_pt1 | contig 29926 bp, 41 predicted proteins | sample KBSM34metaG_FD_81525 | JGI IMG/M metagenome (GOLD analysis project Ga0105243, IMG submission 81525) | Miscanthus rhizosphere microbial communities from Kellogg Biological Station, Michigan, USA - KBS M3-4 metaG | ecosystem: Host-associated > Plants > Roots > Rhizosphere > Soil | place... | reverse complement strand
CGACAAACACAACGTAATGCGGCATAGAAGGCTCCGCGAGCCACTTCGTCACTGTGTATGCCGTGACCAGTTTCTGCATCATCACCAAGGGCGAAGATCGGCACCCCGCTCGAGCCGATGCGACGGAGGATCCGACGCTCATCGAGCCTAAGAGGTGCGTGCGTGGTACGTCGGGCTGGAAACGTGAGAATGCACATGGCGTGCCACTAAGTACTTTTTCGAAATTGTCCGTCCAGCCCTTGATAGGCGGCTGGGTCGAGGCAGGAAAGTGATGGGAAAAGCCTTCACTCCTACATGAGCGAATTGGGATACAGGCAGGGGTTATGGGCGGTCGGTGGAAAGACGTTTGGCCAGGCGATGAGCCAGACGAATCATACCCGGCGACCGGTCAGCCGGATCCAGCAGGACATTCAGGACGTACATCTGACCGGAATCGGCCAAGGCTTTTGCCAACGTCTGCTCAAATTGCTGCTGTGTTCGGATCACGATGCCGATGCCCCCACCGATCAAATCGCAAATCCGCTCGTAGTGCCAGTCGTGAAGATCGTTGAAGGGTCCTTCGAGGATTTCACGTTCGGTCGAATATCCGCGATTGTTCAGCACAATCACGATCGGGGTCTGCTTATAGCGCACTGCAGTCGAGAGTTCCGATCCCGTCATCTGAAACGCGCCATCGCCGACCAAGACGATGGGACGAAGCGTCGGATCAGCGAAGGAGGCGCCGATTGATGCAGGCACGGCGAAACCCATCGACGTGTAGTACGCCGGCGAGAGAAATTCAAACCGACGGTGCACGTGGAGATCTGCGGCGGCAAACAACGACTCTCCGACGTCCGCAATGACGAGCGTCGTCTGGCCCAGTTGCTGGTCCAGGTGCCTGAACAGTCCCCTCAACGTCACCGGTTCGTCCGGGGCGGGAGGAGGTCCATTGATAGTCAGTGGGGGAGGCAGCGACCGTGACGACTGGGCGGAGAGACCATGCGTTCCCAGGGCCTGAACAAAGTCCTGGAACCGGATGGTGTCGTATCGATGGTGTCGAATACTGACATGGTCGGCGGTTGCGTGGATGGTACGGCCCTCGGAACGTAAGGGAGAGTCGGCATTGAGGTCTTCGAGGTCCGATAAGATTGATCCCAGGATTAACAGACAATCCGAATCGTTGATAAATTGCTGCACCTCATCACGCGCGATGAGTCCCCCGTACACTCCGACATAGAGAGGGTGGTCTTCGCGGATGACGGATTTGCCCAGCAAGGTGGAGGCGATCGGGATGTTCAAGCGCTCGACGAGCCGCGTCAAATCATCCTGAAGCCCGAAGCGGCCGATTTCGGCGCCGGCCAACACGGCCGGCCGTTTGGCGGAGGCCAGCATGGCCCGCACCTCTCCAATGGCTTCTTCCAGGGCGGCGGGATCACTGGGCTCGTCGTTCAGGCAGAGTGGCCGTAGCGGATGGTGCAGAGTCGTGTGGACGAGATCGCGAGGGATTTCGATGTAGATTGGGCGCCGGTACCGCATGAGAGCGGCGAATGCACGGTCCATTTCACGCTCGGCGGTCGTTGGATCGTCGAGGGACACCGAGGCCACGGTCATGCGCTCAAAGACCTCCCGTTGCGTCGAAAAATCCCGCACCATGTGGTGCATGTATGGCATGCGTACGCGTTCCGAAAGTCCGGGGGACCCGGTCAGAAGGACGACCGGAGAACGCTCGGCGTAGGCACAGGCGATGGCATTGACGCAGTTCAGCCCGCCCACACAGTAGGTGACGCACGCGGCGCCGATGCCGTTGATCCGTGCATAGGCATCGGCAGCGAATCCGGCGCAATCCTCACGAGTCGTCCCGATGTGGCGGATGGGCGAGCGTTCAATGAGCTGGTACAGGCTGAGGACGTAGTCCCCGGGGATGCCGAAAATGTGGCGCACGCCCAGCTGATACAGCCGATCGATCACGGCAGACCCGATTGTCGCGTTGTTCTCCATTGTCTGGATGCCCGCTCGATATGGCTGCCTGTTGATCGGTGTCCGGTTCCAGCAAATCACAGCGGACGCGACCCGTCAAGCATAGACACAACGGAGTGCATTCGCGAGGTCACGGACTTGACCTTCGGCCACCTCCATCGGATAACTACTGCATGGCCACCGAGCAGGATCCCTCAAAAGGCATTGTCACATTGGCGCGCGCCGAAGAAATCGCGGGCACGGGTCACCTGTGGATTTATGCCGGCTTTATTCATGCCGTCCGCGGGCAGCCGGTTAGCGGAGACCTCGTCGATGTCGTCATGCCGAACGGGCGCTTCTATGCGCGCGGGCTCTACAATCCCGACTCCAAAATTCGTGTCCGCATTCTTACATTCCACGAAGAACCGATCACTCCGGCCTTCTGGAGGGAGCGGATTGCCCAGGCGGTGCGGCTACGGACGCGAATCGCGCCCGAGACGACTGCCTATCGTCTGATCTATGGCGAAGCGGACCGGTTACCTGGGTTGATCGTCGATCGATACGATGATGTGCTGGTGATGCAAACGCTCTCGAGCGGGATGGATCGACGCAAAGAGATGCTAGCCGACCTGCTGTGCGAGGCAACGGCGAGCGTCCGGGTCTACCTTCGAAACGATGCCAAGAGCCGCTCATTGGAAGGCTTGTCGCCGGTGACGGGGTTCTTGCGGGGGGACGGAGGCACCACGATCGAGGTACGGGAGGGGGCCGCGCGGTTTCTCGTTGATATTGCCCGTGGCCAAAAGACTGGGTGGTTCTGCGATCAACGCGAAAATCGTCTTGCGGCGGCGCGTTTGACGGCAGGCAAACGGGTGCTGGAGGTGTTCTGTCACACGGGTTCGTTTGGCATCCAAGCAGCGCTCGCCGGGGCGAGCCACGTGGAAGGATTGGATGTCAGCGAGGAGGCGCTGGTCCTCGCGCGGGAGCATGCCCGCCTTAATGGCGTTCAAGAACGGTGCTCGTATCGTGCTGCGGATGCGTTTGAAGAACTGCGCCGGTTGGAACACACTGGCACTCAATTCGATGTGATACTTCTCGACCCGCCCGCGTTTGCTCGCAGCAAACAGGCTGTCCCGCGAGCGCTGTCCGGATACAAGGACATCAACTTGCTGGGGATTCGTTTAACGAAACCGGAGGGGATCGTCGTCACCAGCTCCTGTTCACATCACGTTTCGGATACAGATCTATGGAAGGCCATTGGACGGGCAGCGCAGGACGCCAAGCGGTGTGTGCGGTTACTAGAGCAGCGGGGGCAGGCCTCCGACCATCCCATTCTCGCAACGATGCCAGAAACTCGGTACCTCAAGTGCTTCATAATGCAAGTCCTCTAACCCTCCCTCCTACACCAGAAGCGTACTAAAGACGTATTAACGACGCGCGGCCTAGTACCTTTGGATCGTCGGTCGGCGTGACTTCATTAGTCGCTCAGTCGCTGGGTGGTTCAAAGTGGCCAGAAGGACGGTTCTGCCATGGAACCGTGGACTGTTTGGATTGCTTGACCAGACTCTTGAGGCTCATTTCCGCGGCACGCAGCAATTTGGGTTCGCCACTCTGAATCAGTGCCGTGAGCATCACATAGAGCGAGCGGTCCATCCTCGAGCCGGTGAGGATCCGTTCCGTGACCGGGTCCGGACCATTCGGTGTATCGTCTTTCTCCTCAGGCTCATGAAAGAGCAGATCGAAGGCGTTGGGATGAGCAAACAGCCAGGCGACGGGAATCTTCATGGCGGTCGCCAGCCGTTCCAGCGTGCCGGTCGAAGGATCCAACGATTCACCTTCGATCTCATCGAGTGCTTGCAATGAAATGCCGGCTTCAGCGGCGAGATGCTCCGGGGAAAAACCCCGAGACAGGCGCCAGGCCTGGATCTGCGAGCCGATGGCCATGCGCGATGATATCCGAAGTGAGGAATTCTTGGCAACTATGGCTGGGAGATGCCTTCGCCAAATTTATGCCTGCAATCAATAACTTACGACGGAATTCTCCCTGTGGAAGGTGAGCAATGAAATCGGGTACAATATCGCTCAATTCATTCCTGGAAGCGTAAGGAGGCGGATCATGTTGGGTACAGATATTCGTGGGATCATGGCGGAGGAGGAAGAGGTACAGCGACGGAGGCAGGCCCTGAAGTCGCTCCTTTCTATGCGGAACAAACAGTTGCGCGAATCATTGGAGCAACGGATTAAGCGAGCCAATACCAGCGGGGATTGGGTGCAGCTCTCCCGTGAAGAATGTGCAACCCTGCACAAGCAGGAGAAGGCCCATCTCAGATCTCAACTCGAGCAGTTACAGCATGAGGACGATCGTACCCGCGGCAAGCTGACCCTTCTCAAGCGTGCGAAAGCGAGGGCACAGCGGATTCGTGCGGCGGAAGCGGCGTCCGGCCGGAAGCGCCGGTAATCGCAGACGGCTCGATTGTCCGCACCTGCCACCTTGTTGACGCGCGCGCAATCGGCGCGCATTCGAGAGCTCCTCCGAGATAAGCGGGCTCGAAACGCTGAAGGCGCCTTCATCATTGAGGGCGCCAAGCCCGTCTGTGATGTGCTCCTGCATCATCCTGCCAGCGTCCAAAGTTTGGTCCTCGCTGCCGAGTATGAACGGCGGGAAAGCCACCAGCAACGCGCCCTTCGGCAATCGCTAGGTATTCCCTCATTCCGCTCTTCGAGCCGCATCTTCTCCGCCTTCTCGAATCTCGAAACCCCTCAAGGCATTCTTGCCGTCGTCAACCAGCCGCGTTGGAATCAGGAAACGCTGTTTGGGCAATCCAGGCTCTTTGGGTTGTATGGGGAGCAGTTGCAAGACCCCGCCAATGTGGGGGCGATCATCCGTACGGCGGCAGCGTTGAATATTGATGCCCTGTGGCTGACCCCCGAGTCAGCAGATATTTACAATCCGAAAGTGGTGCGGGCATCGGCGGGCGCTGTGCTTTCCCTGCCAATCTTCATTGTTGAAGATGTAGCGAGCCTCACCAAAAATGGCGTGGTGCTGTTTGCCGCCGAAGCCTCGGAGGGTCAAACAGTCAGCATGGAGACGATTCGTACCATTCCGAAGCGTATGATTGTCGCAGTTGGAAATGAAAGCCGCGGACTTTCTCTCCACACGATCAAGCAGGTTGCATGCCGTTTCACCATTCCGCTGAGCCGACACATTGAATCGCTCAATGTCGCGGCCACGGCGGCCATCGCGCTCCACTATTTACGGAGACTCGACGCCGAAGACTGAGAAGGGATCAGGCGCCGGTGACGGGAATGGCCTCGGCAGCCAACGCCGGCCAGTGCTGAATGGCACCTGCCGAAAAGGCCCACGGACTTGCGAGGTTAGGCAGACCCCAATGCTCACCTGCCACAGTTCGATTCGTGACGGCTATCCCTCAAGCCTTTAATAATCCTCTGCTAGGCTTGTTATCGTGAGCGTGAAACCTATCCTCTTTCACGATATCGACGGTGTGTTGTTCGGCGATTATGAAGGCGCATTCCAGTTGCGCCCTGGAGTAAATACGTGGCTGGAATGGGCATTTGAGCAGTTTGAAGTGATTTGGTTGACTTCATGGGATCAAGAGAAGGTGAAAGCATTCCTGACGGTAACCTATAACGCCAATCTGATAAGCCAATTTCGTTACGCAGAGTGGACCAACTATGCCAACAAGACCGTTTGGATCGCGGAAGCCGTGAAGCTCCTCGTTGAACAAGAAGTGTTTTGGATTGACGACGAAGCGGTGCCGGTGGAAGGGGTTCAAGCTATCCGTGTTCATCCAAAGGGCGAACACGAACTGATCGCAGTTCAAGCGCAGCTTGATCAACTCCTCGCGCTGTATCACGAGAACTGAGAAACATGCGGGCACCATCCACCGCAGTGAGAATGTGGCCTGTGCTCAAGGGCTAATCAAGCAGTAGTATGGGGAAACTAGTCGTGCAGGATGATATTCAGAAGGGAACTGTGTACGTGCAATCCGCCGTTGTAGTCAATGAGGCCGAGTTTCCGGAACTTGTTCATGAAGTGATTGACGCGTGAGCGAGTCGTACCGATGATCTCCGCCAGTGTCCCCTGGCTGATATTCGGAATCACCGGCTCCTGTTTGGCTTCCTTCCCATAGTTGGCGAGCAAGAGCAGTACCCTCGCCAGTCGCTTTTCGCTCGAATTGAAAAGCTGATCGACCAGGTCCTCCTCCAGCCGAATGTTGCGGCAGAGCAAGTGGGTGAGAAACAGCTCCGAAAAGGCTGGCTCGTCGTGCAGCACACGGATCGTGTGCTCTTTCTCCAGTCGCATGACTTCGCACGCAGACATAGCGCTAGCGCTGGACATGCGCACCGACTGGCCCGCGAGGCAGCCCTCGCCAAAGAAGTCGTTGGCTCCTAAAATGCCAACGACCGCTTCTTTGCCTTGTTTGGAGATGACTGTGAGCTTGACCTTCCCGCTCTGGATATAAAAGATGGCGTCGGCCGGATCACCTTGCGAAAATAACCTTTTGTTCTTTCGGCAGTTCATCATCGTCCTTCCTGGCCCGATCTTGGCTAGAAAGGTATGGACATCGAAAAGTAGGGGTTTTGCCTTCATACGCGGCCTCTGTCCCAAGCAGGAGTCCGGTGTCGCGCAGCGTGCTAGCACACAAATTCACCTCAATTCAATCCTGAAGTTTTTAACAGAAACCTGTCAAGCCCTCAACGGTTAGGCTCTACCCATTATTTCTACCCATGGCCATTGTGCGACTCGGGAATGCCCCAGTGTCGTCTTTTGAACAGACAGGACGGGTCCTAGAGGCAGACAATCAATGGGAGACGGATGTGCCTTAGGCTGATGACTATTTCAGCCACCCTATATCGTGACGGTTGGATCATCTCAAGGAGCCTTATTGATGTCACCACACACCGCCATTACCAAGCGAGTCCTCAAACAGCTACGCCGCTCTCCTGAATGCGAGCTTGAAGAGTTGGTGTTCAGCTGCAGAGAATTTACCTGGCACGATACCCTGGTCGAACTCATTCGCTTGAACCAAGCGGGGCAAGTCGAGATAAAGACTTATACCAAGGGGACCTATAATCTCAGACTATGCTTCCCACGTCCGCATGATCTGAGCAGGCCGAGGAAAGGCGGGCGAAGGCGGCTCGCATCTGGGTCACTATAGTGTCTCATTGGCGTGTCTCTTCGCCGCGGCGTAATCTCCTGCCGGGTATCCACTTTCCGGACGTCAGGCCAGACTTACAGCAGTCTCTTGCCTATCATGTGTAAGGTTGTAAACCACTACCCCCTGTGTTACGGTTGTTGTATCGTCGTACGGGCCTCGCGACGAAGCTGATACAATGAGGTAGGCTCGCAACATCGATGTTGCCTTGTCCGGGAATCTTGTCGGAAGTCAGACCTAAGTCGCCGCATTGCCCGCGCCTTCGGCCCGCTCCTTCCCCGTTCCTCGTGTTCAAGACAATGTCATATCAAAGGAGGAACCCAACATGGGTTCGAAGCTTTACGTCGGTGGGTTGCCCTATTCGGCGACCGAGCAGCAGTTGAGCGAGTTGTTTGGGGCGCATGGCACGGTGGCTTCTGCGCGGATCATTGCAGACAAGTTCACGGGACAGTCCCGAGGATTTGGATTCGTGGAGATGTCCTCGGATTCTGAGGCCAAAGCCGCGATCACGGCGCTCAACGGCTCGGACATGGGTGGTCGCACGTTAACGGTCAATGAAGCGAAACCGATGGAGCAGCGTTCCGGTGGCGGGGGCGGCGGATTCGGTGGCGGCGGTGGCCGTGGTCCTGGCGGAAAGCGCGATCGCTGGTAACCGGCTCACGCTGATCGAATAGGCGAAAGGGTGCCATGAAAGCATGGCACCCTTTTTTTGTCTGTTTTTCGCAGATACGTCCGCAGAGGAAACATCAAGGTCCACGTCGCGGTGGATCACAAGCGTGTCAGGGGGAGGCACTACGATGGTTGTGCAGTTTTTTACTGTCGCGAATTGATAGAGACGACAGCTTCCTGAATGGCATTATCCAGTTGCTCGGCCGAAGTATCTCGCTTGACGCACCAGCCCTGCGCCCCATGAAGCTTTGCTATCTCGCACAACGTCGGATAGACCAGCCGAGTCAGGATGAGCACGGCTATTTTCGGGTGCTTCGGATCAGGAACCAATTCCAACAAGAGATCGAATCCGGACTCTGGCATGTCGAGATCCAAAAGCACACAATCAACCGTTCGATCTTTACAAATGGCAAGAGCAGACTTTCGGTCTAGAGCTGTTAATACTGTATAGTTCTTACCAAGTTTCCTGACGGCATCCGACCAATAGATCAGGTCCCGTTGGTCATCGTCGATCAGGAGGATTGTGGTACAGGATGATTTTTTTTGGTGGGGCTCGGGGAGAGTTACAGGCATAGGAGCGCCATCTTAATCATCTGTAACAGGCAATGCAAGAAGGCCTTTAAGAACGGCTTACCTTGTGGCGGGGGAAGGGCTTGAGGGAGTTCCCGCTGTGACTGGTTCCATCTGACGAAATAGAATCAATCACTTAGGAGTAAAAGACGATGTCAAACATGCATTCCGTTACAGGTCAATTCAAACGGTTACAGAGCAAAGCTTGGGGAGGGATCAAACTTGGGCAAGGACCGCCGCCGCCGCTTTTGCGAGAAACCCTACGCCTTTCGTCTCCTTTGGCGTAGGTGAACGACGGTCTCGGAAATAGGTGCCGAACGTTCCGAGTACTTTTCCCTCTGAGGATGTGATCGGCATGCTCCAAGCCCCAACGAACCCCAGGGCGAGGGGAAGGTGGCGAAGCTCTGCCCACTTATCATCGGCAAAAAAATCAGGGGTCATGACCATCAATCCGGTCGCTGCCGCTGCTGCACATGTGCCTACCTTGGCGTCTGGTTTTAAACGATCAATAGCTTGCAGATAATCCTGGGGCAGGTTGGGTGAAGCGCCGTTTCGAAGCAAACCATTCTCATCGAGAATCAGAATTGAGACCGAGGCGCCATGGCCCGCCAAGTTTTCGCCGGCAGTTGCCAGACGGGTAAGTATTTCACGCCAAGGCACCCCTGCGGTTAACATCTGTTGCACACGCTCGTAGGACTGCTCAACGAACTCGTCGAGCGCCAATGCTGCCTGTGTCAACGGAACGTTGCTTAATTCCTGTTGCATCATCGTGCATAACCCCCGAATCAAGTGTTGATTGTCCTCCTTGAATATAACACATCTGCAATCTGCGAGTAATCGATTGCAGTGGCTCGGTCAGGCCGTTCGGCAGATTATTTGATTGAACTAGGAAATGGCTTTAAAAGTGATGGAGAAGCAGAATGAGGATAGGTCTGCATATCCCGGAGGAATTCATTGATCGCTGCTCTGACTCTCGCGAAACATTCACAAGACAATTCCTGCATGGTGCGCACTTTACAGAGTTCGACCTGACGGTAGGCGTACCGAATAATTTTTCGGTCCTGAAGACTAGCAAGAGCCTCGCTGATGGTCGCCCGTTGTACTCCCAGCTGTTCGGCCAGAAAATCATGAGTGAAGGGAAACGCTCCTCGCCCGGTTCGATGTTGATGTGCGAGGAGCCACCTACCTACCCGTTGCTCCACCGAATGAAGCTGGCTGCATCCGACCGAAATAATCGCCTCTCGCAGCATGGTCGCACTGAACCTCGACAGGGCGTACCGCAAGAACGGGAGTTGTGAAAGTCTTTTGAGAAGAGAGGAAACACTCAGACGGAATGCTAATCCACCAACCTGGACGATGACTCGACACGGCGCATTCATATGTCCCTGCACAACGGTAGAACCGGTGCATCCTTCCATCCCTACGACAGCGACCTCCACAGTGCCACCGCCGGGCTCCGAATCGATCAGACTGAAGGCGCTGCCAACCGGAAAATGGAGGTAGCGTATAAGGGTGTTGACTTCGTTGATTTCTTCCTTCGTATGGAGCGAGACCAGCTCGAAGGCATCTTTTAAAATTTTGCGCTCCTTAGAAGGAAGGCATGCCAGAATCCGGTTTTGTTGGAAATCGGCGGTGTGAAAAGAAACAGTCATACTGACCAGCGTAGTCTCTAAGGAAACACTCGCCTACCTAGTCATCGCCCCCAATTATCCGCGGAGTATTACTTAGAAGAACCTCCGGCGCCGTTCGCCAAGGTCACAATTTCTACGCAACATCAATCTCTTCGTGACTAAGACAATGAGCAAGGTGACACCTCAAATGGCTACAACAGCGTGCTGATTTTTATGACCGTGAATGGAAAATGACCAGCGGTTGCCCTAGGGGATATCCTAGGTGGTGCGGATTGTCATGTAGATTACAGTCTCACGCCATCTATATGGGTATACATCCATCGGCTCCTACCGGTAACGCAATCCGAATACTGCTTGTTGAAGACCATCCTATAGTGGGGGAGGAGATTTACGAGTTGCTGGCTACCTATCCAAACATTGACCTAATTGGCCGTGCACAAGACGGACAGGAAGCGGTGTTGAAAGTAGACACTCTCCAACCGGCAGTCGTGGTGATGGACATAAATCTCCCAATAATGGATGGAATCGCTGCGACGCGTCTGATCAAGAGGAGGCACCCGCACGTCGTCGTCATTGGTTTGACCGCCGCACGCGAGGAATATCTGGTATATGCCATGTTGAAGGCGGGGGCTCATGAAGTACTCGCGAAGGAAAACGCAGAGGCTGATTTATACACCACGATACAACGGGGGGTAGCTGCAGCCAATACCATTCTCATTCTAAAGGAAGATCAAAATAATTCGGACACCACAACTTCTTCAGTCAAATCGAGTGAATTGTCGGCTGGAAGACGCGCGGCCAATACTGACTCCGAAAACTTATGATGAACCTCAGTAATGTCAATCTGTCTGCGTTGACATCTTCTCAAGGCCATTGATGACCCTCGATTGTCGATGAGTGTCTTTCGCACCTTGTAAAAATAAATTCGTGGTGTAGCGTTTGGAGGATGATTCGGCCGATTGATTGTCAGCTACCATGCAAAAACTCAAGGATGCACTAGGGTCCTTCAGTGAATCGAGTGTTCGGCTGGCTCGTCTCTTGAGAGAGGGTGCCGCCGTTACGCCGGAAGAACTGCTGAATATCGAGAACAACATTTTAATCATTCAGCTGGCCCTGGCATTGAAGAAGACTTCTGCGAGGCGGCCTCCGTCTGCAACGAATGAGTGAGAAACAAGCCCTCAGTGTAAACGATCATCCGATCCTTCGCTAAAGACTGAAGCATCTCCTTCAACTTGTTTCTAGAAAACCAATACCGTCCTCGGGCGCTACGCGCAGGAGCCGTCGGCTATGGGTCTAAGAAGGATCTCCGCTAAGATTAGTAGAGCAGGTATCGTATGCCGTATGTGATCATGTGGTTGTTGGGAGTGCCGTTGACTGTGGTTCTTCTGCTCTGGGTGGTCGGTATTGGCCGGTAAGTCTGGTGTTCTTCACATGCCCAAGTGCTTCTTGAGGATCGCTGAATCCTTGATGGCGGGATTCGCGGGAGCTAGTTCTGCCGCTTTTTTGAAGGCTGCAGTGGCGTCCTCATGTTTCCCCATCTTATCCAGTGACAGGGCCAGGTTATAGTGGGCCTCGGCAAGGTTCGGATCGGCCTTGACGGCTTTTTTGAACCAATCTGTTGCAACATCCCAGTGCCCCTGCTTGTAGTGACCTACACCCTCGTCATTGTCGGCCCGACCAGGTGAACTGGCGGGAGACATGAGGGCCGTGTCAGCACCACCTGACGTCGTCGTTCCGGCAGGTTTCCCCGAATCACAAGCGACCACGGCGATGAGACACGCAAGAATTAAACTCAGTTCAAGAGAGATCTGTTTCACATTGAACCTCCTAGGTAACATGGATCATAGAGCCATGATGTCTCAATCAGCGTATTTGCGAGTCATCGGGACGGCAAATCGATAATCGAGAAATAGCGTCAAAATCTACCGTATTCCCATCACCAACACGCCGTAGAGGACAGTCAGTATGAACATTCCCAACATCCCTAGTACTGCAAGCGTGGCCTTCTTATGCACGGTCATGGATGTCTTCATGGTCTTCCTTTCCTTGGCGGTCCAACTTCAATGCGTCCTACCTCTGCTTTCATCGCGCCGAATATATGTCCGCGGTTCGCTCTCAGGCGGCCGCGGGCAACGGCTGTCTGCGCGGGGAACATTGCAACTCACAGAACGACGGACGGGTACAGCCCATCTGGCGAAACCTGGACTGAGATCAATTGAACAATCGTAGACCAGCAGTCACAGCGACGCCCCCTTGTTTGACCACTGTCAGTTCAAGTAGACCCTTTCGCCTCAAATAGCCTACTGTGTAAAAGACTTCCTTCCGAGTCAAACCTGGAAAGAGGTTGGGCACGTGATTGATGGGACAACCAGGCGCGCGAGCTATGACATCGAGAATGTGGTTAATAATGGTGTCATCAGGTTTCATGGTTTGGATTAAGAGGTTGTACATCTGTATCGTCTTTCCCAAAGCGTCGGCGACCCCGTTCAATCGCGACCATTTGATTTGAGAAAATAATGTGCTGGCTTAGTATAGTGAGCTGTTCTTCCATTGTATGTTCAATAGAGAACAGGGGCTGCGCCAGCACTCTCGGATATCGCATTTTGGACATCGCGTTGACCGGCACCGCCGCCCTCCAGATTAGCCAAGCACACCCTTCCGATCTGATCCTGGCGACACCACATTGACCGAGGAACTCGGCGGAATCGAAACAGCTACTTGTATCAAACTAAGCCCGCATCGATGGGATCAAAACGAACCCTGGAACTAGGGTAAGCGCTACTCGTCGCTTCACGAGATGGGACGCGAGGCGCTGTTAAACTTCATATATTTAATGAGCTCGTGGGGCAAATGGGATGCCGATGTGGTTGAAGCAGTGTTAGCGGGATGATTTTTCTCAGTGCGTAATGTCGATGTTTTTCACAAAACGTTGTGACTTGGAGTCACTTTTGAGGCTCATGCTCTGAATGGCCTTACGGGCGAGCTCCGCTTCGGCGCCGCCAGGGTAATGATCGAGGACCTCATCGAACGTCAGGCGCGCCCGATAGTAATCGCCGAGCATAGAATACATCTGGCCAATCTTAAAGGCCGAAGCAGCCGCTTTGGAACTCAAAGCGTTATATGAGCTAACATTGGAAAAAGAATTAAGGGCCTTTTTATAGCGACCCAGCTTGTATTCGCATTCGCCAATCCAATATTGGGCGTTCGCTGCTAAGGGGGATTTCCGATGTAATTCAATAAACAACGTGAAGCCAGCTAATGCCGCTTCATAGTCACCCTGCTTAAATTCGACCATCACACGATCATACAAATGACGTGAGATATCTTGCGGTTCGGAAGCAGTTACTGGTGCAGGGTACCAGAACATGGACATTAGAAGAACCATGCTCAGGAGGCTAGAGATCCGAGTTCGTGCTTCAGTTTTTCGCTCTTCCACTTGTGAGCACAACAAGGGAACGGACATCACGTTAACCCCATATAGTCCACACGCCCAGAACGATAAACCGTAGCCATATGTTGACCGGCATGATGAACGGCTGCATTGTTTAGCGGACCGATGGTATACAGCGCCCTCATACCGCGAGCCATCACTAGAATTGGTGCTCTCTCGTACACCGCCAGAAGCCGTGCTGCCTGCAACGCGGTGTCCTCTGTTTGGAACTGATACATCAACGCCTCTCTGGAGATAAGAATAAGGAAAGTACGGTAACTACGTAGCAAACACAGTACCACGAATGGTCTGAAACGGGAAATGCTCATAAGGCGAGCGTACGAAGCGACAGACTACACAATTTTCAAGGTGGGTATGTCGTTCTTGCCACGAATGCAGTCGTAAAAAGACCACGCTTCAGGAGAAAACACCACAGGACGGCTGACCTCGCTGATTTTAACCCGGACCTGAACCCCCTTGTCTCCCATTCGCCGTAAGGATCCAGATAAACAGAAACTGTTGTCAATAACTGAGATATGACGTGACTAAGCAGCATCCCAGTCATATGCTTCCGAATAGACGGTTTAATAACGGAGATCAAGCCGTGGCAAGTCATAAAGATGAGGGTGAACGTCGAGAACCTGCACTTGACGATATGGAACCCGGCAGAATTTATGGCGCTGTCATTCCTATGTCTGAGGGCGCTCGAACTCAAATGCGTGACAGCATGGAAGTGATCGAGTACCTCCTCAATCGAGAACGAGTTGTCTGGACCTAGAATACGCCATGCCCCCGTCCCCCATCGAGGAGGAATAATGAGAAAAAGGCGCATCATCGTTAGAAAGGGATCCAGATGGACTGCCGATGAGTGGGAACGGGAATGGGGAATAGCAATGACGAGAATAGAAAGTGTTCCTGGCTTAGTGGAACGGCAGACCCTTTTCCAGGATTGTCTCACGGTTCTGGACGGGGCATTTGTGGATGGAAATAGACTGCGGTTTGAGCTGGGGCTTAGTGCTCTGATTGACTTCTGCACCGACGTTGTCGACGCCGGCGACTGCGAACAGTGGTGGAACGAATCACGATAACTGATTATGCAGCCCGAGGAAGTGTAACGGCGTACTCGCCCGCCTTCTTACACAGCAAACAGAGCTCACCACCACAGCTCAGATAGTCCACAAATCTTTCTCTCCAAAGCACCTGGGCGTCCGGTCCAGGGTGAGAAGTGGACACATAAGTCATCCAATCAATTCAATGCGGACGGCCTTCACAATCACGCGGCCCTGGCCAACTTCGACCTGTCACCGGCGTACCATCGACAGCCACAGGCGTGACAGACGAGTAGCTCGACGGATACGCCACTGTATACATCGACCGCGGTCTCTGGGGTGAGCATGGCGCGGCACATCCAGCATCGGGAGATCAAGTATCCCATGGGAGGTTTTTTTTCAGTATGGCTGTCCATGCTTTCAGCCTACGCCCCACGGAGGGGGAGTCGACTATCAGGAAGGACCCGCGAGGGGATCTCACAGCGGCAGCAGGTGAAGAATTTGGAAGGTCAGGGCTGCGCTGCTGAAGTCTCAGGTTATGGGAAAGAGAAGGGTTTCTGTCAGGATCGTCGTTAATGTGTAAGCCGCTCTGCGCGGCCCGATCTTCTCAGTCTTCACTGGCGCCTCGCAGGTGCTAGCCGGTCGGCCGACGAGGGCAATAACAAAAAACAATTTTCTAAATGCAATGGGGAAGACGGGACTACCAGCATTTTGGGTGCTCATGAAAAGTGCATGTTTTCATGAAGTTACAAGATTTCTGCACGTCAAAACCGCAAACGGCTTCATTAAGATCAAGGGGTTGCAAGGTGGGTTGGCAGCTAAGATTTTGTCTAGCAGGCTAAAGATAACTCTCAGAGCCCTATCGCACATAGAGTCCGATTCGAACCCCCCATTCAGTTTGTTTAGAAGGATTGGCGGAGAGGGTAGGATTCGAACCTACGGTCCGGCTGGCCGGACAGCAGCCATAAGGTTGCTACGATTACAGCCGCTCTCGCACCTCTCCGTTTGACGCGTTACTTCGATGGGCCGACAGTGGTCGATAAGCACTTTAAGTGAAACTGTGTCAACCCGGCCGCTGCGCCGGATAGTATTCGACTCGTCCGCACTTGTCGCAACGCCAAGCGTTTATCATTTTGAGTTTTTGGAGCTCAGGAGAAAGATATAATTCTGTTCTGAGCATGCTTGCCCCGCATCGTTCACATCTCATGATGGCCTCCCATTGGTTCCGCGGGTTCAGCAGAAGGGAACTCATTCCGCTGGATCAACTAGCAAGGCTCATACCGTTTTCTCTATTCAAAAACTGCCACAGACCGACGATTTTCTTAGGCCATCTATACCCTAGTGGGATGCCTTGTCCGCACTATGGAACAAAGTGTCTCCTATTTCCGGGGCTCTTTCTTGCGGTTGGTTTTGAGAGCAGATGCTTAGTCCTATTTAGGCGCCAAAGCGTGTGAACCAATCTGCCTCGTGGAGTTACCGGAGTCCCATCTGCCCATGTCGTGGCGACCGTTCCTGCTCTAGTAGGGTAGGTATTGGAGGCGCCGGACGGAGTTGAACCGCTGGTGAACATCACAGTTTTGCAGACTGTGCCCTTCCACTTGGGTACGGCGCCATACGACTGTTTTACCCCGCCTTGGATCCGGGCACCTTCTCGTCAATGATACGCTGGCCATACGCGATGCCATGGACATCGGCTTCTTGCTCGGTTTCATAGACGGTAGGTCCTGAAAAGGGCTGCACGTTCAACAGACCATCAGTCCGCGAGTAGATCACAATCCGTAACTTCCATTGCCCTGAAGCGGCGACCGGTTCAGGGTTGGACTTGATGATGTAGTCCTTGTAGTGAATTCGCCTTCCCACTACGCAACTTTATGGCCTAGGCGTCTGAGTGACAACCCACCAAACGGATTGCGGGAATATACGGTGGCTGTTCATCCGGGCGGAAGCCACTGAGGCAGGCTGCTAGTGCTTCGACGAAACTGCAGGTATGGAGCGGTGTTGTAAGTAAATCGAGGAGAGAAATGTAGTTTTCGAGGGAAATTCGATCAAGATCAGTAAGCCGCAAATCGCCATTACATCACATCGTCATCGAAAAACTCCTCGGGCGTCGGCTCCCCGGTACAGGTGACTTATACATCCATAATTGGGATGCGCGCTTACGCGAGGCGGTTACTCGGCTCGGTGTGCTGACAGAGCAGAAATTACTCGAGGAAAATTCTGGGATACAGCTGAAAAGGCCGTTCCAGGTGCCACGAGAGGTGCCACCTTCCTATGTAGAACTAATTTCAAACGGTGTAAGTAGTGGAAAAGTGGTGCCGAGGGACAGAATCGAACTGTCGACACCAGCCTTTTCAGGGCTGTGCTCTGCCAACTGAGCTACCTCGGCACATCGAAAGACAAGACGCGGCACTTTTGCAGAAACGACCGACGAAAATCAAGGCTCGAGTAATTTTCTCAAGCTCAAGCATTACGATGTTTGAGAGTGGAAGCAAGGGGCTCTAGGTCGAGCAAGCTTTGTTTGGCGGAGAGGGGCGTTGTTCCCGTCGTTAACTCAAGCCCTCGCTATATTACAAGACGTTGCGCTGATCGAGGCACGCTAACGGATCGGATAGGAGGGTGTCAAGGCTACGGCCGAGCGGTCGAGCGTTCCGCAGTGTCCTTAAGCTCGTCTCGTACGCTTGCGCTACCCAACCTGCACGAACATCCTCCTCACACCTGAAACAATCCCTGGTCTGGGGATGTTGTCCTGGCGCCCCGCTTAGCGAAACATACTAATAGATTCTTCCGAAGATTTTTACACAGGTTTTACCGTTCATGGACGATCGTGAACGCCGCTGGTGCTATGGTCCGCGCCGCACAATGGCTGAGCGGCTCTTTGTGGGAGGTGCACCATGTCGGCAAGATCGTACTACCCAAAGTCCGTGCGCGCCGTAAGCGCGTTGGTGATTATCGCGCTTCTTGGTCTGGGGCAATCGCTTTTCGCAGCCACCGCTCCCACCACTTATTCCGCCTACACAGGGACCGATGCAAAAGTGATCCCATCCGCTCCGGCGCTCGGTGCGGCTAACTCGATCATCAATGATCCGACGTTCGGTTCGCGCATCCTGCGTGCGACCGATGCTAATACTGCAAGCGGGAATTCCTTAATTCCCGAATATGCTGGTTTTTATCGGACGTGGAATGCCAATTCAACAGCGCTGAAGCTCATGAATGGCCAAGGAATATCCTATTGGCTTGAGTTCAACCCTTCAACGTTCAGAGTCGGTGATGGGTCCGCCCGTCCAAGCTTGCATCCCCTAAGCTTCGCCTGGACATGGGAATGGTCCGCCGTCGATCCCGACATTATCTACTTTTTAAACGGGAACCAGCTGGCGAAGTACAACAAGGTCACTACTCTAGTTACCAACCTTGGAGGTCCGCCTAACGGCGATACAGTCACCATGCACGTGGCCGTGGTGGGGCAGGATAGCTGGGTTTGTTCAACGGCGGGAGCCGGGACCCAGAATAGTTATACAAAGATTTATTGTCTGAATCCTAATAACCCATCGCAGACCAAATTCATCGATGTCTTGAATAAGACCATCAACGGCATTGTCCAAAGCGATCCTAAGTGGCCGACCTCGGCTGCCGGCCAAACCATCGGGATTCATTCGATGTATGGCAGTGCCGCCGGAACCTGGCTCGACGTCGTCTTCCTTCAGCAGAGCTGGGGAGCCAATGGCGATTCTGTGTTCAATCTTGCGACGAATACCTGGTCCCTGGTGACGAATTCCGATACCCGTTGGTCTGGACACTCCTCCATGGGCAATGGCAAATATGTCAATGGCTCAGGATCGATCAATGGGATGGATTCTCGCGGTGCTCTTCTCCGAGATCCGAACAACCTCATGGATGCCACAAAGTACTCCTTTATCATGCAGCCGCCCTCGACCGCGGGGTGGTATGATGCCGAACACAGTTCGTGGTTCAACTCGTCAACGAATCCCCAGGCGCCTGTGCTGTTTTCACGATATAACTGCACGGCGCCTCCCGGGCCCCTCACCTGGTATGGAGAGATCATTGCGGCGGCGACAGATGGTTCCAATACAGTTTGGCGCTTCGCGCACAATCACAATGGGGGCCTTGTCGGTTTCGCTGGTCAGTCCTTTGCGCAAATTTCAAATGACGGTCGCTGGGCGCTGTTTTCAAGTTACTGGGATGGCACGCTGGGCGCAGCGGCGGGCGATTTTGGCTTCTCAAAGCGCATCGATACATTCATCGTTGATCTGGTTACGTCGGCCTCTCCTCCCACTCCATCTCCAGGGCCGACATGCTTGCGATATAATCCGAACGGCCGGTGCCTGAAATGGAGCAATTAGCCTGCTTGTTGCGGATTTCGTGGCGTTAACGACGGTGGCGGAGAGAGAGGGAGACAACGCCAGAGGATGCTAAGTCTCATTACTGTCTTTGTCAGGCTTGAATGGAGGGAAGGGAGGCAGTCGAACAGTCTTGCTAGGCTTCTGCGCCTTCGCTTTCTTAATCTGTCTGTCGAGAAGATAGCAGTAGACCTCTAGAGCATGAAGATCCGCTCGGCTTAGAGTCTCCACTTCCTCCGTACCAAGTCGTAGTAGTACACCCTTGATTTCCTCAGCAAGATTGTAAACGGCGACTCGCAAGTCCATATGAATCCTCGCAAGCCATGTCGAATCTGTCTAAATCTGAATATTAAATGCTCCAAGCGGCGCTGAGCCACTGGTATTTTTGACAGGGGTACACTTGCCCAGGTCGGCTTCAAACGCGAGAATCGAAGCCAGTCTGCCACAAGTTCTGCCACAACTCTTCGCAAACTAGCGCCAGTCAACGAGTCGCAAGGGATAACGAATCCTGTGCGGCTGTGATCGAGTGGAAGTGAGCGGCTGAGAGCTACGGTGGAGCTACAGAACTTGAAGGGTCTGGTGATCCAGATTCGCTGAGAAATCACTTTGGGCGGGATTTGGCGGAGAGGGAGGGATTTGAACCCTCGGTAGAGGTTTTAGCCCCTACAACGGTTTAGCAAACCGCCGCCTTCGGCCACTCGGCCACCTCTCCACAACATCAAGACTGTATCCTGTTCTGGGGTTTTCCTGTCGTCGATGTAGCTAGGCGATGACGTTAGGATGACCGACTAGCAGGGTGTTCCCCACAGCTCGTTGTGCCCTTCGCATGGGCGCCTGCCCCATCAACAAAATCCCTCTGCAGAAGACATGGCTCGGTACTGGCGACAGGCAATGGCGAACAGAGGACGTTCTGTTCGGATTGTCCTCTTCATTCACCATCAGAGTGAGGCGTGATCATACCTGACGGCTCCATGAGGTACAAGAGTACGCCCGGAGCCTTCGTGTTGCGATTATTGCTCAATCTGAAGACGTGATGGTTTGACCGTGAGGACGAATTGATGCAGCTTTGTCCACTCGAAGCCGCCGGAGCTCTGGTGTGCGACCGAAGTCACAGGCATGGATGTTATGTTCAGGCGTTTGGTTTCCTGACGGTAGAGCGCGTCGACGTGCGACGATGGTTCGAAGTAGCGGGGTTCAATGTGGCCGAGCCGGATCACGCCGCTTGCAGAAAGCATATGCAGGACGGTCCGCACTTGCCTGCGCCTCGCTCGCATTTTCCTCACATAACGAAGCGGTGAGCTGAACATCCGCATGGTGCCCTCAACAATAGTGCCAATGGTTCACATCCAGAGAATGCGTCCGAAGTCTTCGTCGATCTCGCGGGGCCGATGACATTGGGTGCAGCGGGCGAACAGCTTTCCTACTTGGGACTGGTTTACGCTGCGGAGGACGAGCTGATAGCTTCGGCTGCCACAGCAGGAACAAGCTTTCCCGTGCACATTTCTTCGAATCGCTCCGATTTTTCCCTCTTGCTTGAACATGGACTACCCTCCAAGAGATAGGTCGCGCTCGGATGGTGTCCATCTTGTGAGCAGTCATGGTCGTTTGAAAATACCGTAGAGGTAGGCAGAACCCATCCTAAAAGGGGGGCGTCTTGGCGGGGGAAAAAGGGAGGCGGAGGCAGGTCTCCCAGGAGGGAGCAGAGACCACTTGTCGCTCCAGGGTGGGCATGCCGGAAACGACACCTCCGCCCACCTCCACTAAAACAAAGACTGCGGACGGATTCAAGGCGGTAAAACTCTAGTCTGCTCAAACAGTTTCGGGCCCGAAAGGAGTATTCCGTTTCACCAGGGTGATTCCTAGAGAGGTTGAATACAAACCTCTGTCTTCCATCTCCTACGTTTTTCTACCTTGGTGTGGTTGCTCGGTACACACTGATTTGGCAGGAGATATCTGTTCGCTGTGAACGCTTATAACAGGGAGAGCGCGCACTATGCGCGGAATGAGTCGTGCTCGAAGAGGATAAATAGCTGAGACGAATGACCGCCGAGCAGCCGCAGAAGTTTCAGGCCGCGGCAATCCGATTCATGAACTGTGTGTAGCAGCTCGGACAATAGGTATGAGTTAGGCGGTAGGCGGAATGATCAATCCCATGAGTTTGTCGAAAGACTTGTTTCGTAACCCATGATTCAGTCTCTGATCTCGGTTCCTCCCTGATCAGCCCACAGACGCAGCAGATGGGCAGAATCACCGTCTGTGTAACTGTTGCCATGGAGGACTCCTGACGCTCGGGGTGGTTCAGATTAATCTGATACACGATACGGCAAGCAGGCGTAATGCGCCCCTAGGAATTGCCCCAGTTTATCTACTAATGGTCCAGTGGAATAGACCGCAACTTAGTGACCGGTCGTCGAGCGTGCGTTAATTGCCGCCTGAATCTCCACGTACAGTTGTTCAACGGCCATATATTTAGATATGAGCGTTGTGGCACCGGCGGCGGTCATCGCCCGCCGATGCGCATCACTCGCACTGACCGAAAGGCCGACGATCACCATATGCGGATAGGATGTCTTAATCCTCATTGTGGCATCAATGCCGTTGAGCCTCGGCATGTTGATGTCCATCACGACGACTGAAGGGGATAATTCCTTGACCAACCTGACCGCCTCTTCGCCATTAGACGCTTCACCGACGAGGGTGAGATTCGGATAACTCTCCAATAGGTCACGCAAGGCGGCACGCACGCGTGCATGATCATCCACGAGCAGTACGCGAATGGCAGATCTCACGATCGATCGGTCGTACGACTTGTCGCACAAAGTCAGCGGGGCCTTTCCATGAATCGTCTGAACATCAATCTCGGAGCATATAGAGGAATTCATGACTCCCACCACTGGGGTTCGCCCCGGCTTTGCCCACCGGTACGTTTTAGAGACTACCTCACAATCCTACAGACCTGTACGCCAATGCCGATTGACAGCGGTCGAGTGTTGCTATGCACATTAGCGATGAGGGGAGGAACTACTTAAGGGCGTGTGAACGACTCATATCTTTGATGATGAGCAGGCAGCTTGACGAGCAATGAGGCTAAATGAAAAGAGCTAAGACTTTGGGCTCTCTTCCGCTGGTCCAGACGGACCCCAAAGATCGCCTAAACCTAAGGATTCCCATAAGTCTTTTTCAGACTGAGGAGGGGAGCCCTCAAGAAAGCTGGCTAGGATCTTCGATTTGTAGGCTGCAGCGTGGGGCCTGCATTTCTTTACCGCATCTGCATATTCTTGTTTCGATATACGCAAGCGTTGAAGCAGAACCCCCTGAGCCAGTAAAAGCGCGTGATGGACCGAAAGCGTATGGGCCAGCCTCTCAATGAGCTTCCGATTTGTCATGAATGCCCTCCTTCGGAAATGATGTTCCCAAATGCCCATGAATCAGACAGAAATTATCGGTCCAAAATTACAGCGCAACAGCAGCCGAAGCGAAAACTCCCCGGTCCAATACCTCCGTTCTCCTCTTGCACCTTAATCTACACCGGGCTTAGAATACACCCATCCGCAAATAAGTGCGTAGCATCGCTATTTTTGTAAGGATGATAAGGAGTCGTGGATTATGGCTTTACTAATTACTGCCGAATGTATCAACTGCGGAGCCTGCCTGCCAGAATGTCCGAACGAGGCAATCTTTGAAAAGCGCAGTGACGCGGAGGCAAAAGGAAACCACGTGGGCGACGGCCAGGGCGAGGGAGACGGTATTTACGTGATTACGCATGACCGGTGCACAGAATGTGTCGGACATTTTGACGAGCCTCAATGTACCGCTGTTTGCCCGGTCGATAATTGCTGCATCTCTGATCCAGCCTATCCGGAGCCGACCGATGTGTTGCTGGAGAAAGCAAAGAAGCTCAATCCTGACAAGACCATCGATCCGGCAAAAGTATGGAGCGGTGTACGGAACTAATCGTTCCCTTTTGAAGAACCGGGAAACAGCTTAACACGCCTACCTAAGTGTCCAATTTGTTAAGCTGCCGAAAGAAAGCATAGGTCGTCCTTCTATCCGCGTGCTGGCCCGGGACACTCGAGACACAACAAAATTATTCGGCTCGTCCTTCTCGTCCTTGTGGAGGTCCCTACCAACCTAACTTGCTACATAACCCTCTCAGCGGGTGGGACGGAATGCCAGCGAAAAGGGACCGCTTCGCCTTCTCGTGCAACGTGCTTACATTTGACGATCCCTATAGTTATTCATCGCTGTACAACGAGCTTGGGAGCTCGCAGCCCGCACCCTCTTCGCAATCATGGAAGGCTTTCAGTTGATATCCTGATTTGTCGAGCAGAGCACAATCAGCGAATTAGCAAACACGGTAGCGCATTTCCGAATGTATTGCACTGAGCATGACCGACGGGTGAGATGTGAAAACGTTCGTAGGACCAAGTAGCTGTCAAAAGTGACAGTTTTCAATTAGGTACATCTTTGCCATAGTGCGCCGACTCTTCTCATGCAGACACTCCGCCGGTGGTGGTGCGAAAGACGATCAGGACCTAACTCATGGATGGCACCGAGCGCAACTCACCGGAAGAAAGACGCACAGAACAAACCCGCCTGGAGGCGTTCAGCGCGCGGATCGGCACACATCTTATTGAGTGTGGTGACTTCGGCGAGATGCTGCGGCGCTGCACGCAGACGATGGTGGAGGATCTGGGGGCCGCCTTTGCCCGCATTTGGACCTTGGATGAACAGCACAATGTACTCGAGTTGCAGGCCAGTTCCGGCCTTTATACCAACCTGGACGGCCGCTACGCCCGCATCCCCGTGGGCAAGCTAAAAATCGGCCAGATTGCGGCAGAACAAAAGCCTCACCTGACTAATCACGTGATCGGGGATCCCCGCGTACCTGAACAGGCGTGGGCCAGACGGGAGGAGATGGTCGCGTTCGCCGGCTATCCGCTCATCGTCGAGGAGCGCGTCATCGGCGTGATGGCGATGTTCTCCCGTGAGGCGCTGTCAGAGTCGACCCTACAGGCGATGTCGCTGGTCGCGGACCACATTGCGTTGGGGATTCAGCGCAAGCTGGCAGAACACTCCTTGCGGCAGAAACAGGAACGCCTCACGCTGGCGCTTCAGGCGGGTCAGATGGGCGTCTATGACTGGGATATGGTGACGGACGCTCTCTGGTGGTCGCCGGAAACATATACCCTTTTCGGCGTCTCGGCGGACGAGTTTGTCCCGACTCCCAAAAACTTCGAGAAGCTTATCCATCCAGAAGACCGTGCACGAGTGTGGCAAGAGTTTGCCGAAGCGCTCCACAGCGGAGACCATTGTGCCCATGAGTTTGAGTTTCGCATTGTCCGCCCGGACGGGACCCTGTGCTGGATCACGAATCTGGGACGCAACCAATACAGTACCACGGGTAGACCGATCCGCCATTACGGCATAGCCAGTGACATCACCGAGCGCAAAGAGTGGGAGCAAGCCTTGCGTGACAGCGAGAATCGACTGCGGGCGTTCTCTGGCCAGTTGGAGCAGTTGGTGCAGGCACGTACGGAGGAACTGACGCAGTCCCACGATCGCTTGCGCGGGCTCGCTACCGAGCTGAACCTCGCCGAGCAACGGGAGCGCAAACGGCTGGCTGCGGAGCTTCACGACCATCTCCAACAGTTGCTGGTGCTGGGCCGCCTCAAACTCCGGCAGGGGAAAGAGCTCGTCGAGACCTTCCCGAAGTGTGCCACGCTTATCAGCGAAGCTGATGGCATTCTGGCCGAGGCATTGACCTACACTCGCACTTTGGTCGCGGAACTCAGCCCTCCCGTACTGCGTGATCATGGCCTGTCGGCGGGGCTCAAATGGCTCGGCGCGTACATGCACAAGCATGACATGGCGGTTACCGTGACGGTGCCCGAGGCGCATCTCCAGTTGCCTGAGGATCAGGCGCTGCTGGTGTTCCAATCGGTGCGCGAGTTGCTGATGAATGCCTGGAAACACGCGGCAACGAGCACGGCCGAGGTCACCATGGAGCTAGACGGCGATCGACTTCGATTACACGTACACGATAAGGGCCAAGGCTTTGACCTGGCTGCTGCTGATACCGCGCCTTCAACCAAGCTCGCGTCAAAATTCGGCCTCTTCAGTATTCGAGAGCGGATGAAAGCTCTGGGCGGCTCCTTTGAGATCGAATCGGTTCCTCATCAGGGAACCACGGCGACCCTGACGTTACCGTTAGGAGCCGCATCGGGCGGGACAGAAGCGGAACCCCCGCCATTTGGGGCTTCGCAGGAAGGGTCAGGAGAGCAGCCTGCTAGGCCGTTGGTATCAGGAGAAAAATCGCGGCCTGTCGGTGTATTATTGGTCGATGATCATGCCATGGTGCGCCAAGGGCTGAAGACGATGCTGGAAAACTATGCCGACGTGGAAGTCGTGGGCGAGGCGTGCGACGGAGAAGAGGCGTTGGTGTGTACCGAACAATTGAATCCTGCTGTGGTGGTCATGGATATCAATATGCCGAAGATGAATGGCATCGAGGCGACGACTCGCCTGAAAGCCCGATATCCCGACCTCGCCATCATCGGCTTATCGGTCAACGCAGGAGAAGAGAACCAGAAGGCAATGAAGAAGGCCGGGGCCACGTCGCTGATCACGAAAGAGGCCGCCGTGGAACAGCTATATGCCGCCATTCAGGAAACTTCTTGCCGAGGTACGAATCCACCTTGAAGAAATGAGCATACAGCAGAACATGCATTTTCAATCGGGACTTCTCAGTGTGGATGCAAGCGGAGAGTTCTCGCTAGAAGATGCCAAACAGGCCTTTTTGGAATTACTCAAAGCCATTGCGCATTACCAGGCAGAGAAAATATTGCTCGATGGGCGGAACGTGAAAGGGAAGCCCGGGGACTTGGAGCGCTTCTACTACGGCGAATTCGCAGCGAGAGAAACTCACAAGTTGGTCGTTGAGCACAAAATTGTGCCGCGGTTTGCGTACGTTATCCATGAGCCTCTTCGGGATCCGACAAGATTGGGAGAAACTGTTGCCGTGAATCGCGGGATGAATGTCAAAACATTTGAGACTTCAGAAGATGCTATCGAATGGCTCACCGACGTGCACTGATTGCAGGGTCTCACACATAGCCGATGCCCTAGACGTCCGTGTGTGGCAGGAAACATGGCGGAGGGGGCGAGATTTGAACTCGCGGACCCCGTAAAGGGTCTCCGGTTTTCAAGACCGGCACGTTCGGCCGCTCCGTCACCCCTCCATGGTTTGATTCATACATGATGTCAATGCATTATGTCGATGGGTGGAAGAGATACGAATAGAGGTCCAGCATGATGCCGATATTACCATGACCAAGCTGCTGTGGGATGTATTTTACATTGGTCCCTCGCTGAACGAGGGAGACTGGTGAAAATATTGAAAGCGATCCCGCGACAGCCATGACCCCTTCAACTCATCAGTGAGCGCCCTTCCATTAGGTGATATGTGTACCTCGCGGCGCGTTCAAATTCTGCAAATACGTCTCTGAGGCGACAAAAGGAGTTCAAGAATCGCCTTCCTCCCATGGTGTTGCTGTGGACCTGCTTTAGGGTGACCATCGGGGGAACCTTTTAAGGGACTGGTGAACTTTCGAACAAACAAGAGTACAATCGCCCAAAACTTTCGACCGCAGCTGATATGTCTCTCCTAACCATCGTCTTGCTGCTTATCGTTATTGCAATTGTTGCTGCCATCCTTTACTGGCGGAGAGCGCACCTGACTATGGAACGAGCAAAAGTGCAGGCAGCGTGGTTTAATAAGGAATTTGCGCAGGCCGATTCTCGAATTGAAGTGGTCGAAATTTGGTCTGACGAGCAAATCGAACAGAATAATTCCAAAGTCGCAAATGCGATTCTTGAGAAAGTGGGAACAGCCCTTTCTGCCGATGAATCGGCGGAAGCCAAACGCCTGCGCGAGTTTCTCGCCAAAATCTACCCCAACATTGCCGAAAGCGAGCAAAAACCCCCACCACAAGACATTGCTCTCGCCTGGTTTTCATGCCTGCAGCTGCAAGATAGGGAACCAGAATCGGAGTTGGCCCAATTGTTCAAAGTGCTGAATGATGCCTGGTCTACTACCCGCGACGGCCAGGCACAGATAAGTGATCTCCGCCAGCTGACAATCCTGAAAGCGAGCGGCTCAACGCCCGCGAAGAAAGCGACTCAGTCTTAGCGCCAGCCAAGGAACATCCGATAATCCTTAAACATCAAACACAAAAGTCATCCCTCTGATCTATCCCCGCCCGCTTGAAGAAGTCCGCTCGTTCTTCTGAACATATGGTCCGCTCGTAGTGATGACTAGCGATTAGGTTTTGGTCGATCCGGCTCGCCTGTCGAATGCGGTCAGACAGCCGCACTCCACTTTTGTAAGGTCACCATCCTCAAACGTGGGATGGTGTCTCGGGGCGGTTAGCAGTAGCGTAACTCCATGGTCAGATTCGCTACACACCGTGAACGTACGCTCACCCCAGAGGGGGTGGTGGATTGCCCCTATTGTGCGTCAGTGCTGTGCACGCGGCTTGAACGGAATGGCTATGCCGACTTTCTGCGTAGGCTCTTTGGGTTCTATCCCTGGTATTGCAAGTCCTGTGGAGAGCAGTTTTGCGCATGGAAGCGAAACTATAAGCCAACAGGTCATGTTTCTGTTAAATCCGCTCGCAAAACTGAAGCGGCATGATTGGATTCGCGTTGTGCGCATCTCTTTGTTGAAGATTTAGAAACTTACGAGGCTCCCATGCTTTTCCGATCTATCATTGCCATCGTGCTATCGACCCTGTCCTTCACCAGTTCCGCATGCGTCGCCGTCAAGCCTGCTGTGGACACGTCAGAGAATCGCGCCAAACACGAGGCAACTGCCAAGGAACTCCGCAAGCGAGCCCAGGAAGGGAACGTGACGGCTCAAAACGGACTCGGTCTGTTGTACAAAGTAGGTCAGGGTGTACCCCAAAGCTATGGGCAGGCGAAGAAGTGGTTTGAAGAGGCCGCGAAGCTGGGACATGCCGAAGCCCAAGTTAATCTTGGTACGTTGTATCTCCACGGAGATGCGCCTCCGCAAAGCGCTCAAATGGCGTTGTTTTGGTTTAGTCGAGCGGCAGAGCAAGGAGATGTTACGGCTTTTATGAACCTTGGAGTCATGTATGCAGAGGCGCAAGGAGTGCCCCAGGATTCTATCCAGGCTTACATGTGGTTTCTCCTAGCGGCATCACATGGAGACGAGAACGGCGCTGAAAGGTGTCGCGCTCTTGCCATCAAGATGACTTCCGCCCAAATCACTGAGGCCGAAGAGCGGGCGGGGGCGTGGAAGCCGAAGAGCAAATCACTCGCTTGGAAACTCCAGAGCCTCTCCGAGACTGTCCTCTTAACGGACCTTCCTCCTCGCTGATTGTCAGTCTAAGACCAAAAGTCGTGGCACCACTTAGATGAAGTGCCAGCACACAGTTACCTAGACTCTGCTCAGTATCAATAAGTTAACTGAGCCTTCGATAAGTCTGGGATGTTCTCAACGGTCTGATAATTAATTGAACTAGGCAAATCGAGTCGTGATAGGCTGCTGCAGACAAATATCAGCACCGAAAGGCTGAGTTGACGAATGCCTAATAAATGTGTGTCTTCGTGTGCCCTAATCATTGTGTTTACCGCGCTTCTCGGTTGCTTGTATGAGGTCGCTGAAAAGCCCTACATTGTAGAAGTGGATGTGAAGGACGATTCGAGCTCCAAGCCTCCGACCACTGTAGGGCAAATGCTTGCTGGCAAAAAGCTTAAAAAGGCTAAGCTGAAGGGTGCGAATTTTAGTGGAGCGATGTTAGCCGGAGCTGACTTCCGACAGGCTGATCTTGAGGATGCAGACCTAAACGGGGCGATGCTATTAGGGGCAAATTTGAGTGGCGCTAACTTGGTGAACGCGAACTTTGAAGGAGCTATGTTATTGGGCGCTCAACTGGAGGAGGCACGGATTGATGGCGCCAATTTCAGAAACACTGCCTTCCTTTATCAAGATCAAATTGATGAGGCGTGTGGGAAGCCCAGAGCTCTACCTGAAAGAGTGAAAGCACCGAAGAGTAGTACCTGTGAGCAGACCACGATAGACCCTAAATAACCTCGCCGATGCCGACAAAAGTTACCTTGCCTGCCTGAACAAGCCGGTGAATCTCTTAGAGGCATTTGCTCATCCATCAATTTTGCAGTACACTTTCCGAACCCAGATGCGCACTCTATTTCTGATTGTAACGCTCGCCTGTGTTCAATTCGGGTGCGGTCACGACAATCCTACGTTAGTAAGAGGGAATCTTAACGATGCGGTTAAACGACATGCTTCAATTGATGAACGAATAATGGAGTGGGGCGCTCCAAGCGGGAAAGAAACATTGACCGATGGCCAAATAGTCTACACATGGAAACTCCCTTGGTCTGAAGAGCAGATTTTGCCAGACGGGACCGCATACCCAATTCAGCACGGATGCACTGTCGTCATTACCACTTCCTCTGATAATGCCATTCAGTCCTATAAGACTGATGACTGTTAGCTAATAGCACCCGTGGAGAGACACATTGGGGAATTCTACGCTTTCGTGATGCGTTCCACGCCTCCCATATACTGCCGTAGGACAGGAGGAATGACCACCGAGCCGTCCGGCTGTTGATAGTTTTCCAGGATTGCAACGAGGGTGCGTCCGACGGCAAGTCCGGAACCATTTAATGTGTGAACAAGGTCCGTCTTGGATTCTTTCTTGCCGCCGACGCCTTTGAAGCGAATGCCGGCGCGCCTGGCTTGAAACGCTTCGAAGTTACTGCAGGAGGAAATTTCCCTGAACTGATTCTGAGACGGGAGCCAGACTTCGAGGTCGTAGGTTTTGGCTGCGGCAAATCCCATGTCGCCGGTGCACAGCGTCATCACCCGGTAGTGCAGGTCGAGCCGGCGCAGCACCTCTTCGGCGCAAGACAGCATGCGCTCGTGCTCGTCCCTGCTCTGTTCCGGCGTCGTGATCGACACCAGCTCCACCTTGGTGAACTGATGCTGGCGGATCATGCCGCGGGTGTCCTTGCCGGCAGCGCCAGCTTCCGCCCGGAAGCATGGGGTCAGAGCCGTGAGACGCAT
>Ga0105243_10000801_pt1 | contig 30025 bp, 28 predicted proteins | sample KBSM34metaG_FD_81525 | JGI IMG/M metagenome (GOLD analysis project Ga0105243, IMG submission 81525) | Miscanthus rhizosphere microbial communities from Kellogg Biological Station, Michigan, USA - KBS M3-4 metaG | ecosystem: Host-associated > Plants > Roots > Rhizosphere > Soil | place... | reverse complement strand
TCGCGACCCTGCGTCCAACGCTGCAGATGCGCGTTGGACGGTTGCCCGGAGATCCGTTCTCCCACGTATTCGGCGCCGCCTTCCACCAGCGTCTGATAGAGCAGGGTGGGCTGCTCGACTTCCACGCGTGCACCGGGCCGTTGCACGTGCACATACTCATGGGCGATCAGATGCACGAAGCGGTCACTTACATCGGCCTGCATCCAGTCGGCGTTGCACAGCGCTTCCAGTCCGATGACCACACCTGCTTCGGTGGTAACGCAACCACTGTTGCCGCGGCCCACCAGTACGGTGACCGAGGGAAAGCGCGCAGACGGCAACAGGGCGCCCAGCTGATCGACGGCAGCGGCGACGCGCGTGCGGATCGATGGCAATGCTGTGGTTCTCGCTTTCGCAAACTAGTGACGGCTTGTCCTGGATGGCCCTGGCCAGCCGCTCCATCGAGCCGATACGGCTGTCGGTGAAGCTGCGCAGGGCATCCGTACCCACATCCAGGTAGCCGTGCTGCAGATCATCGGCGCTTGGGCGCCCGTGGTTGGCGTCCAGCACCTTGAAGAAGCACGTGACATCGTCTGTCTGTACGACGATGCGCCCGGCAGGAACGATGCGCTCAGCCGCCTGTGCCTGCAGCAGCGCGACCGGCGAGGCGACCAGGATCAGCGCCCGCATCAAGCATCGAGCGTGGTGCGCGTAAGAAGCCGCCGGTAGACGGGCAACCATAGGTTTACGTCTTTGCTGAACCTATGGTTGCCTGATGGCTGAAAACCTTTGGTTGCATTGGCTCAGGAGTGGGGCTGGCGTCCGCTGCTCATTTGTCCTCCTAGCGAGAGGGGAAGCATTCTTCATGCCGGTACGTACTTCTGGATTCTTAACAAATGGTCGCCACAGGTCGCTTGTGAGGTATCGGGGCTGGAGTCGGACGAAGCATCTGGCTCAGGTAGTTTCCCAGGGGCAATAGCAGCCGACATCGCTAGAGTAACTTCCGCTACGGATCGGGTACTGTCGCCCCCGCTGATAGCTGTTCCGGCCAGAAGCGGACTTAGAGCGTGCCCACTCTTTCTAAGCTGCGTTGGAAGAGTCCCGCGCCCATCTGACACGGCTCGGGCCCGTCCATACTCGGAGACCCTACCTGCCCTTGAAAGCCGGTGATGCACGCCAGACTTGTGATTTGGAACCGCTCGCTGAAGGCGGTTCGAGCTTGTTACGGTCACAATACTTGAGACAGACAAGCGGCTGGTCATCTGAAAGACAGCTGCACTATCCGGACCAGGCCCCGGCTTGGCGAAAAGGTTCGGGACCTGGAGTTGTTCAATCTAGTAACTTACTCGAAGTTCCGAAATCTCGTCAGGCGAGCCCATTACACCCCCCCCGGGTCGCACCCTCGGCACTATGAAGGGAAGGACCCGCACCGAGAACTTCGAGAGATTGATGGACTTCCTGGAACTAACTGCCGCCGATATCACCGCTCTGGATGACGGTCAGCTGCGAGAGCTAGTCGCTCGATTAGCGGAAGCTGAGCTTCGCGAGCAGGGGATTTCCCGGTCAAGCGTGCAAGCCGGTGGGGCGCAGGAGGCGGCCGACGGCGGACTGGACGTGAGCGTCGCCACCGTAGGTCCACTCCAGCGTCCGGCCTTCGTCCCACGTGCGACCACCGGGTTCCAAGTGAAAAAGCACAGCATGAGCCGCGGCGGCTGCACACGGGAGATGCTCGAGGCGGGTGAGCTCAGGGACTCCATTAAGGCGCTCACCGATGAAAAGGGGGCCTACGTCATCGTCAGCGGCAAGGATAGCTGCTCGGCGACCATGTACAAGGAGCGCCTTGCCGGCATGGAGGAGGCACTGAAGACGTATGGTGAGGGTGGGGATCTGCACTTGGACTTCTATGGAGCTGACCGGTTGGCGTTGTGGCTGAAGAGCCATCCCGGCGTCGCGCTCTGGGCGCGGGAAAAGCTTGGCAAGTCGCTGGCTGGATGGCGGCCCTACGGCCGCTGGGCTTCGACACCGAAGACCGATAAAGACGAGTTTTTGGCCGACGCGCACCCCTGTGTCATCGATGGCAGCTCCAGCGACAAAAAAAAGATGACGGTCATGGAAGGCATCGAACTAGCACGCCGCCGACTGAGGTCAGGCTCTCGTGCCGTCCGCATTACTGGGCTGTCAGGCGTGGGCAAGACGCGCTTTGCGCAGGCGTTGTTTGAAGAGCACGTAGGGGAAGACGCGTTGCCTGCCACTGACGTCCTCTACGCCGATCTGGGTGAAGACCTGGTGCCTTCGGCATCAGCCGTGGTCACCTACTTGATCGCCAACAAGCTGGCGAGCTACGTCGTCCTCGACAACTGCCCACCCCAGACGCACCGATCGCTGCAGAAGCAGCTCAGCGCCAGCACCGCTGCGCTGCATTTGCTGACCATTGAGTACGACATATCCGACGATAGACCGGAGGAGACCGATGTCATCCATATAGAACGGGGTAGCGAGGAGACAGTCGCCACACTGCTTCTTCGGCGCTATCCCAAACTCCACCGGTTCAATTCAGCGCGTATCGCCGAGTTCGCCGGCGGCAACGCCCGACTCGCACTGGCGCTCGCTGACCGGGTTGAGGCGGACGAAACGCTTACGAGCTTCAATGACGAGGAGCTCTTCCTACGCCTGTTTCAGCAGAGAAAGGGCGAGTCAGCGGACCTACTTCGGGCAGCAACGGTCTTGTCGCTGGTCTACTCGTTCAACGTCTCCCGCGACGAGCGCGGGGATGAGCTTGGAGTTCTGTCGGCGATATCCGAGGTCGCGCGCGCCGACCTGCAACGTGCCCAGGCTGAGCTGGTGCGCCGGCAGCTCGCCCAAAAACGAGGCAGTTGGCGCGCGGTGTTGCCGCATGCGCTCGCAAACCGGCTCGCACGCCGCGCATTGGACGACTACGAACCCGAGGACATCAACCGCGAGCTTCTGAAGCCCGAGAATATTCGGCTGCTTCAATCTTGTGCCCACCGCCTCGGCTACTTTCATGACAACGAACGTGCCCGCGAGTTGGCCCTCACGTGGGTCCAGTCGGGCGCGCCATTGGCAAACCTCGCGGCACTCAGCGAGAGCCACCTCGTGGTTCTCAACTATGTAGCTCCGATTTTCCCAGACGTCCTTCTTGGCGCGATCGAGCAATCGGCCCGCATTCCGGGGTTCGCTGACCGCGCCAATCCCAACGTCCAGCGCTTTGTCGGGCTCCTCGTCAATCTGGCTTATGACGACGAATCCTTCGACCGTTCGGCGAGTATCCTGCTCAGCATCGCTCGGACCGAGCGTCATGGAGAGAACAACAACAGCGTCGTGGGTCGATTGCGCCGACTCCATCAGCTGCATCTATCCGGAACCCTGGCTGGCCCGGCCCGACGCCAGGCGTTTGTGCAGAGGCTGCTTGCGACCGATGAGCATCGTGACCGCCAGATCGCTGGCGAGCTCCTCCGCGCAGCCTTTGAGGCGCGATCCTGGACGTCTTTCGGAGGGTTTCAGTTCGGCGCGCGCAACCGTGGATCCGGCTGGAGGCCTAGGTCCGGGCAGGAGCAACGCGACTGGTATGACGGCTTTCTCGCACTGCTCGATCCAGTACTCGAGTCAGACTATGACTCGCGCGAGTGGGGCAAGTCGCTGATCGCAGAGAACTTTCGACAGCTCTGGACCTCTGCCGGCTGCTTCGACGCTCTGGAATCCCTAGTATCAACCTATGGCGCGGGTGGGTGGTGGCCTGCGATTTGGTTGGCCATCGGCGAGACTATCGAGTACGACGGCGCGGGTCTTGATCGGGCGGTGTTGCGGCGCCTGGAGGTGTTGCAGTCTCTGGCGGCGCCTTCCGACCTCGAGTCGGAGATCGGCGCCTACGCTTTCGTGAACGAATGGTCGCATCCCCACTGTCGCGGCGCCGACCGCCCAGCAGCAAGGACGGAACTGCTGGACCACGTCTTCGCATTGGGGCGGTCACTCGCGTCCAACCCGGACCTGTTCGAGCATCTGGCGCCACAGATCTGGGCAACTCGCGTGAGACCGGTAGCTTGGCTGGGTTATGGCTATGCCGAAGCCCACGAAGATCTAGAAGCCCTGGTCGATATGTTGATCCGGTCGTTCAAGGCACATGCCGCTAACCGCGCCAGTGTCGAGTTCATCGAGGGCTGCTTGCTGGCGACCGCGGAGCGCAACCCGGTCCTCCTGCCACCAGTGCACGAGAAGTTGCTGGCGGAGACTAAGCTCAAGCCATACAGCGTCTGGCTACTTCTGGCTACCCCTATCACGCCATGGGTGAGCGCGCGATTGCTCGACGTCGCCCGCCAGGGCAGCGTGCCCGCGGCTCATTTTGAGGGAGTTGGTCACGGCAGACGTCATGAGTCTATGTCTGACTTGGAGTTTTCAGCGCTTACGAATGCAGTCTGCCGCCTGCCAGAGGGATACCACTCGTCGTTCGACATGCTGATAATGCGGCTACACGCGAGGGCTGACTGGAATTATATCCCAGGGCCGGAGATCTTCTCAGCCATCCGCATCGCATTGGGTAGCCTGTTGCGTGATCAGGCCACCGACGTGAACCGGCGTGCCCATCACGGCATAGGCAAGCTGATCGTAGAAGCTCTTGGTCCTGCGGCACCCGAAGACGACGTGGCCAGACTCGTCGGCGAGCTCTGTGACGCGGTCAAGGAGTATCGGCTCTCGCGCGAGAATTACTCCGAGGTGCTGTCGTCATTCATCGAGGCACGTCCGGAGATGCTGCTGGATGCACTACTCGAAATCGAACGTGATGATCCCGAATCCGGCGCGGTGGACTGGCTGTTCCGGCAGCGATCCGGTGAGTCCTCGCCGTCGCTGAATCTCGCATCCATTGACCAGCTCCTGACGTGGTGCGGGGAGGACGCTCAACGTAAGGAGTTCGTTGCGCGGAACGTCCGCGTCTACGAGGCAAAAGACCTGTCGGAAAAGGACGACGATTCGACAACTCCGCTTCGACTCAGCATGCACTTCAAGAGGCTCCTGGACGTCGTGTGCGACAAGTCGAGCCTGATCGAGTTCGCTTTCAGCCAAGCTGTGCCGAACAGTTGGATGAATTCACGCGTTCCGATCATCGAAGCCCGACAGCAGGCTCTTCGCGAGCTGGTTAAGCATGAACTGCCAGAGGTCAGGGCGCTGGTAGCGAAGAAGGTCACGGACCTCGACCTACTAATCGAGCGGGAGCGAAGGCAGGAGGAGTCCGAGCATCACGCGAGAGAGCAGCGGTTCGAATAGTAGTCAGCAACTCGTGTGCCTGGATGATCATGCGAAGACACGGTGTCGGGCTCGGTCGGCAGAGAATCTCTCGTTGTTCCGGTCATTGGATAGCTGCTTCGCTGGTCAACCCATTGGGCCAAAGTCCGCTTTCGGCCAGAAGCGGACAGTATGATGGTCCGTCTATTGGGTGAGCCTGACGGTACGTCCCTCGCGAGCACGGCTACCCTTGGAGTTCGGCAACCAAAGTCTGAACGCTATGCCCGAGCGCCACCCCCGAGAACCGTGAGGTCTTGATGTTAAAGAATTTGCGTGAAGGACGCTGCCAACCTATGGTTTCGAGGCAACGATAGGTTGAAAAGAGTCCAAGCATTCGGGAAGCATGAGGCCAGAAAGGCGTGGTAAGGCTAGGTGCAGCAGCAAAGGAACGAGTTCAACGACGTGGCCAAGGTCTGAGCCGCCATCTTGATGGCTCCTTGCCTTCTCAGGAATGGCCACTGGACGTGTGGTCGACTATCCATCAGGTGCACCATGAGAATGGCCTGGCGATGGACGACCGGCGGCCGGAGCCGGCCTTGTCGCTGTGACCTACAGCAACCCAACCTGCGGCATCACACCGCTATCAACTGGGGAAACCGATGTCGTCAGCAGGCTGGGATAATCCTCCTTCCCCCGCAGCACCACGACCTTGCGCAATGAGGTCTCCGAGCACGCCAGCAACTCGGCAATCGCGTCGCGCCGGTCCGAGACAATGAGCGCGTTGGCCCGCACCTTGGGCTCGCCGTTGTCCGCGTCCAACTTGGTGGGCTCGGGCACGGCCAACCACCGGCCATAGTCCAGGACAGCACGGCTAGCGTGCAGGCTCCCGCCCTTCAAGTCCGACTGGACCATCACCACACCCTGGGCAAGGCCCGCTTGAATGCGGTCGCGCTTGACGAAAAACTCCGGGCGCGGGTCAACACCGAAACCGTACTCCGATACGAGCGCTCCCCCCTTGTCAAGGATCTCCTGGGCCAAGCCCTTGTGCTTGGACGGCGCCACGGTGTGTAGACCATGGGCCATCACCGCCACCGTGTGGCCACCGGCCTTCAGCGTGGCCTCGTGAGCCACAGCGTCCAAGCCCAGGGCTAATCCGCTCACCACCGACCAGCCGTTCTCCACCAGGAACTGGGTGACACGTTCGGCGATCTTCACGCCGTGCTTCGTGGGCTCACGTGTGCCAACGACAGCAGCCGACTGCTCAGGCCTGTCGGCCAGAGCACCCCTTACATACAGAATGACAGGATCGTCCTTCGTGGCCTTCAACAACGGCGGATAATCAGGATCGAGCACGGATATAATGCGGGCGCTCGAAATCTCCGCGTACTCCACTTGCCGTTCCGCCCTTTCAAGGGCGTCCGTCCACAACGACGCGTGGGTCGCCGAGGCCATGCGCGGCACCTGCTTGGCGATAGCATCGATGGGGGCATTGGCGAAGTTCGCCACGTTCAGCGCTAGGCGTAACGAAGCGGGCCCCACGCCTTTCAGCATGGAAAGCGCCAGCAATTTGGCTGTGGACGGGGAAATTGAACTCACGACAGCACGTTACTCACATTCTTGGTCAATGCCAGCAACTTCACCTGACGTGCGCCAGCTTCGATCAATCGCTTCTTCGCGTACATCAATGTTGCGCCAGTAGTGCATACGTCATCAATGATAAGAAAGTCCTTGCCGCGGACAGCGCCGGGATTGCTGACGATCAAGTGATCACGCACGTTCTCGAAACGCTCAATCCGATTGAGGTGTTCCCCGCTCTGCGAGCGCACCCCTGCTGTGTAAGCGAGAAAGTCGTTGCTGAACTGCACAGAGTCGTGTGTCTGGCCAATTGGCGGACGACGCCGGAAATCGCCGTGAAGCTGTGCGATGAAATGCTGCATCCTGGGAAGGCGATCTGGACGCGCGGGAATGGCCGCGACCGTAACTGTTTGATTGGTCAACGCCATGAACGGATTGCTCCTCTGCACGAAGGCGTAGACGGCGGCGCACCATTCCACGGGGAAGACCTGGCGGTCCTTATTCTGATGGATGCTGTGCGTGAGCGTGTGCCACGCTCTGCGATTATCCAACGACTCGTAATCGGAAAAGTGCCGTCCGGCTGAATGGATCTCTTCCCTAGCCTTATCTGGTTCGCCCAAGTTCGCTGGGTAGAAGTGGTTGACGGCAGAGAAACGTGGCTGGTGCCGGTGGTCCTGGCTTCCATTGAACTCCCATTCCAACTTCGGCGCATACGCCCCGATGTCGGAAATCACTTCAGCCAGCTCTGCCGGCCCACTGATGACAGCGTCAGGGATGAGTTCCAAGGCTGCAAAATGGCGCCGCCCGTCCCATTGCCCATGCGTCCAAGAAGTCTTGTCGAGGACCACATAGCAGCCCGCGTTGTAAGCAGCCTTAACGTCCACGGTCTCATCCCCGACCATAACCACGCGCTGAGGATCTTCTATTTCCAATCGGGACATGCACTCCCGTATGCCCCAGCCGTCTGGCTTATGGTGGCCCTTGGGCACGGTCTCGTATACCACGCCCGTGTCCCAGTCAAAGTCCGGGTACGCGCGGTCAACGATGGCTTTGGCGTAAGCCCAGGGGGCGCGCGTAAAGATACCGAACCTCATCTCTGGCCATCGGGTTTTCAATGAAGCCAGATGTTCAGGCGTGTAGATGTACCGCTGAACAGGGTCGCCGAAGCGCCGCAACAACTCCGTCGCATAGGCCTCATCGTCTTGCTTGCCCACACCCTGCGGGCGTATGTCCGACAAATCACTGGTGCGAAGTAGCGTATCATCCAAGTCGAACAAGCACAGGTCGAACATACCGCAGCCTCCATGGCAAGCCATCCCCCTGATGGCCAGTTCGATAATAAGCCTGCTGGCCAGCGCCCGCCAGTCTGCAAGGCGCGGATCAAGCGTCAACATTCCGACGCCACTAACTAATCAAGGACTCGTCAGAGCCCCCAACACAGCCCCCGCCATCAGGCCTGTCTTTGCTCTGGCCAAGAATGAAGATCGATGACATCACGCGGGAAATGCTGCCCAAACTGCCGGTCGACCTCCAGATGAAGGTCTTCCCGCCCCCCGCACTGATGAAGATAGGCATCAAGACGTTCAGCGGCTTCGCCACCAGAGCCTACCCCCACACTGGCCAAACGGCCGAACAAGGCCGACGGCGGACGCCGGTCCACCGGCCCGACTCGCTAAGCTAAGGCTGATGTGGACGCTTAGTGCATGTACGCCATAGTGAACAATAACCACCGCAAAGGATGATTTACTTTGAATTTGAACCTTGTGTTCGATCTCCCCAAACCTCAAATACCTCCCCACCACTGGCCCCTGCTTTTCGGAGCCTTATTTTACAGATTGCCCCGGATGCCAGCCCGGCCGATGTTGCTTGTTGCACAGCCGAGCACAAGGTGTTGCGACGGTGTACGTTGGCCAAACGCTCTCTGTTCAACACGATCTTGCGGCCATGGTTCCCGCGCGATTGTGTAAACACCATTGGCCACGGACACTCCAGAAATGCCCCTTGCGATGATCACGCGCTTGAAGGCGTCGGCAATACGCAACCGAAAGAGCGAAAGCGGCAGGGCGGAGAATGTTTGAATCGCCCAAGGTGCAGTAGGCAGGTACGGCCCTCACATGCTGTCCGCTATCGGCCAATTCCGGACACTCGCTCGTTCAAGTAAAACGCCCCAGAGCGGTCGATCACGAACAATCACTATGGGCGGTACTGCGACCATTTCGCGTTATGATTGTAGGAATCGAGCCGTATGGCGTGCCGCAATTGCGTCGCGCCCATCTTTACATGCTCTTCAATGGCCACCACGCAATTATAGGGACAATGTGCCAATGGCCGCCCAGAATAATGCAATGCAAAAGATCCTCAACAAAGCTCATGCTGATCAGCGCATCTCCGATCTGCTGGCCCACATCAGACGGCAGATCCCAATCAATTACGAATGGAGCGATGGCGCTTACTGGGGCGCACACATCGAGAATGAGTGTGCTGTCATCACTGTGGCGGAAACGGAACACCCCAGCGCGGCACTCGTTCACGAGCTGCTGCACATTGATTTGCAGCTCAAGGGTTACCGACGCCCCAGCGGCTTCATTTCCGACATTGTCGACTCAGCCACATTCAAACGTTTGATGACATGCCTCGATAACGAGCTGCAACATCAGCGCATGTTCGCCCCCTTTCGTTCCATGAATTTTCGCAGTAAGCAGTTTTATGCGGATAGCGACGTAGATACGGAACTTTTCCTCTTGAACGAGCTCGCGAAGGCACAAGGTCGCATCGAGCGTGCTATTCATTTCTTCACCCTCATTGCACCAGGCGGCGCTATCAGTGAAAGCAGCCGCAACCATTTGCGCCAGAAATTCCGGACTGTCGATGGCGGCCTACACGAATCAGTGTGGGTCGCGATCGAGGCCATAGTGGAGCGCTGGAAGAATGATGCCAGCCTCGATGTCTCCCCCTATTTGAAAGAAATTTTGCTGACCCTCGCACCGACCACAATCGCCAAACCTCATAGATCCTGGATCACCTTCCAGCCGGCGACGAAGGATGGATTCGCGTTTCCTAGCGATGGAGAGTTTGTGGAAGGAGGCTTCCTGCTTGACGATCTGAAAGGGTGAGACGCCGATGTGGCTTAACTCGCAACGGGCATACCGATGCTTATGATCGATAGTCCTAGCATACGGCGGTTCTGGTCGACGTACGTTCTTTGCGAGCGCACTACATCATTCTCACTCATCTAAAGAAGGCTTTCTCGTGGGCAGGGCTGCCCCGCTGTCATTAGGTAGCATTAGGCCAATCGACACACTACGACTCGTGATATCGTTCGATCGTCGGTGCTTTCCACCAATAACGGAATACGAGGCTCCGGTTATGACAAAGTGCTAAGCGGATGAAGTGCATTCCATAGCAGCTCGGATGGCAAACGATCGCATAGCCCTTCCATACGGCCAGGTCATTGGCTCCGCTTGGGGTTGCGTTAGAAGGTTTGGTGACCGGATACGTCGCCACGCCCCTTCGCATCCATGAATCGCGGCCTCCGTACCCCCAGTGATTGTGAACGGCTCATCCAGAAAGCGGACGTTCGCCACCAGCAACAACAGGGCGCGCGGCGCCCTATGGCCGAAGCAGTCCTTGAAAGCATCTCCGCGAGAGACCAATGCAGGTTGAAGGGGGAAAGTCCACCAGCGGGAGCTATGCGGCTGCCCACCGTGCGAGTTGCGGGTTTCTCAGAGTGATGGGGAGATTCAGACCAGTAGGCGGCTAATGGCAACGGTGAGGTCAGCCCGTTTGGGCGATCAGGCAACGTCGGCATCGGGATGAAAAATGCACTAGCATGCGCGCTACGGGAAGGACCAATTCAGGGAGAGAACATGAACTCAAGCGCCGCAGCCACACACCCAGACGCCCGTAAATGGGACGAAAACTGGACCGCTGTTTCAAGCGGCGAAGGCGGTGGTCAGGGTGACGTCAAGATTGTGGTTCGGAAGGACGGAAGTGAGCCCGGAGAAAGGTTCCTAAAGATTCTTCGACACCAGAATGATCTGAGTCGTCGACAGCGGATGTATCGGGAGGTGGCGTCGTACCTGACGCTGCAGCACCCAGCAATTCCCAAGCTCATCGAAACGAACGCGGAAAACTTCGGCGACCAGAGTTACAAGCTTTATCTGGTTACCGAGGTAGTGAAAGGTTTAACGCTCGACAAGTACGTTGAAAGTCACGGGCCCTTGCCTCTCTTAGACGCGATCGGATTCGCCATCGCATTGCTAGGTATCGTAGAGCACTGCCATCAATCTGAAGTCTTTCATCGCGATATCAAACCTGCCAACATCATCCTGCGCGAACTCAATCCCGGAGATCCTGTGCTTGTGGACTTCGGCCTCTCGTTCAACGACGATGAGGTGGCACGAGATGCAACCGATCTCTATGAGGAGGTCGGAAATCGGTTTCTCCGGCTGCCCGAGCTCGCTCCGAGTTCGCCAATTAAGCGTGATCTGCGCAGCGACGTGACGTTTTGTTCAGGCGTACTGCTTTACGCGCTCACGGGCGAGGTTCCTGCTGTACTTGCAGATGGTCATGGCCGGCTGCCACATCAAGTCGAGAGTGTCAGCGAGAGGCTGTTGTCGATAGGCGATATCTGGCGAGTGAGCCAATTAAAGCGGGTATTCGATACTGCCTTTCAGAATGCGTTGACTAGCAGATGGCAGTCGGCTGGGGAACTCATATCGGAACTTCAACGAATTGAGACGGGTGCCATTGAGACCCCGATGACTCGTAAGGCGTTGCTCGAGGATGTTCGCGTGCTTCAAGGCTCCGCGTCGTCCAAGGCGAAGCAACAACTGCTGAGCAGCCTCGAGAGAGCTCTTCAGGAGATATCTGCCGTGATGTCTTCGCTTGAGGCCCAGAGGATCGCCCCCATGCTGCGGCCTACGCAAACAGCGTATGAAGTGAGAATTGAGGAACGGCGGGCTAAGACAGCACTCTGCTTTTTAACGTCTGCGTCTTCGTCGATCGATCCTTCCATTCAGTTTCGCGTGGACGCCATCGGTACTGAGCTGGTAATTTCCTCGACGTACGCAGGAGCTCTATCTGAGCTGCATCGCACGCCGCTTGACTCGCCCACATTCGGCCCTGCTTTCCAGGAAGCCATAGAGCAAGTGTTCATCCAACAGATTCGTGACGAACTCCTCAGTGAACAGCGATAATGATCAGTAGGCCGGTTGCTTGGGTATCCTGGTCAAGTACTTCTGCTCTAGGGGCTGGTTTCGTAGCGCATCGAGCCACGACTGATCCTTCCGTCACCCAAGCAGCGGCTGAAGCCATCGATGTTAAACATTGAACGGCAACTTCCTGCCGTCGAGTTCGGCGAAGTGGAAGACTCCAATCGTTGCAGAGCAGGCTTTGCCTGTGCTTCCGAGAACGTCAGCGTCCGGCCAGTAGCGGTCTGCTGATGCACTCATCGGGGCGCAAGCAATGTTCAGATGAGCGCGCATTGGTTCTCTGTACTCAGTATCAGCCGGAACTACCTTGTGGCAACGCAGCCTCAAGCGTTCTGCGACGATGGGTCACCTTGGCTATGGGACGTCGACTTGGCTCTCGTGAGCGAAGGACGCGGCTGGATCGCCTTTGATCGGCGAGCTCGCCTGCTCTTGAAGCGAGAGTGGGACACCTCCCGCGACGCACTCCATTGTCACGATGTGGCCTGCCCAATCACTTTCGTTCGCGGCGTAGATAGGCACGACACGTCCGCGCACGCCATCAATGAATCGCTTCATCTGCGGCGGAGACGCAAAGTAGCCAGGAGCTCGCTCTTCAGCCTCAGCGGCGTTCGAGTAGAACCGGGTCTTGAACCGCTTTGAGGAGGTTGGATCGCCCGGCTGATAGCCGATGTCCTCCAACTCGCCATCCAAGAAGCGGCCAAGAATGTGCTCGTCGATGACAGGAACTGTCAACGCGGCAATGCCCACATGGGTGCTAGTACTCACTACTACCAAGGGTTCAACTTTGAAGTCTTCGCTCAAGGCCATTCCGAATCGACGCGCATCCCCGATGAACTCGATGCGGTTGTTCTCAAGCGCTTTGGCCTTGCGTAGTACCTGCTCGGCAGCGCCCAGCACGGTCTTGCGATGCATAGCGATGCCTTTAGCGTCGGTTGGCTCAAGGATGCACTTAGCTTCGGCAACGAACACCGTGTTTCCGATGGAGAAGATCAGATCGATTTGCTCATCGCGGCTGCCCGGGGGCCTGAACGTATAGTTCCCAGTGATGCAAGCGGCCACGGGTGACAAAAGCCTTGAGCTCCGGATGGCATCTATGACAAGCATTTGGATGTGGATTTCGAACGCAGGCCCCCGCCTGCTCAAGTCCACGCCGGCCTGTCGCATCCATACATCGACCAGCCGACGCAGATTAGGAGATGCGACTGCTGCGAATACGGGTACCACGGTATCTGGCCCAACTGGTACGAGTGGCTGCGCCCAGATCTCTTGTTCGGCCATGCCCCGAAACGTGAAGAATTCCACGATTCGCCTGCCTTCCGGCTTGTTGATCCCGGCAGCCACCACCAACGCATCCACAAGGGCCCCAACCTGCAGCGTGGGAGCATACTCGGGCATCCAGGCATGCACACGATCATCCCCAGCATTCTGAGCATGCTTCTCGCCGATGGACTCAATCAACACGTGCGCGACACGCGAAATGAACGTCCAGGCGTCGATGAGCGCGGATAGGGTCAATCCCTGGAGAGATTCAAGACCCTCCTCCAACAACTCTCCGTAGTACGGCTCGGCGGCATGCGTGCGCAGGACGCTGAGCTCCTCTAGGATGCCGGTCGAGACGCCTTGTTTGGCGACCTTGATCACTTGGCGTTTGCCACTACGTTCGATACCGCAGACATCACGAACTCTCAACCGCGCCCCTAAAGTGAGCGCATCGCGTTGGAACTGCGTCGCCACTATGTTAAAGCCCATCGAGAGAGAAGCCCGGCGCGCCAAGCCTGTCCGATAGGCACGGAGTACATCGAAATCCTGCGGCAGGAAAACCTTGACCTGTCCCTTGTCGACCATCTTGTAGCTGTTCCAAAGGCAGTCATCCCACAGGTCCTCGGCGAAGCGATACAGGATGCCCAAATTCAGTTCGCGGCTAGCTTCGGTCCACTGGATCTGATTCATTCGAGGATTGCCGGCTAGGTTGGGTTTGGTTTGCAGAACAACCTTAATCGGCAGTTCTATGCCATCCACAAGACTTTCTACAACCTCGTTGGGCATCCAGTCGCTTCCCCCTGGCAAGCTGAGTTTCACCGCCGCCATTTCCTCCATGTCGTAGACCTCCTCCGAGACGCCCTCTCTCTCGGCCTGGAATTTCTGAATCGCAAGCTTGGTCTTGTCGCGTGTTACGAAAAAGTCGTAGTTCGCGATCGCGAGAAAGGCCCGCAGTTTGGTCGTCGCGGAGATCTCGTGAGACGAAGAAAGCTTCAGGACCCCGCGGATCGCTCCAAGCTTCTGGTGTAGCGCCAGCCCGGCGGCATGCATGTCGTGATCTACAGCATCAGGTACTGGCATGTCACCGAATGCACGGTGCCATCTGTCAGGCGTGAATGCCCGCCTCAACGGCCCGGCGATATCATCATTACGGACCCGCCTCGTAAACTCCCCCACCTTTATCCCCCTATCCCTCGCGCCAGTCCATCCAACTTACAGAAAGCCAAACACTGCACGCAATGCCAGATCGGGTCCCAGGGCCTCCTTCGGCCAGAAGCGGCCCTTTCGGCAGGTCAGCTTGTCAGCCTCACTACTTGCCGTGCCCTTAGCTTGGCTAAATCGGCGCGGAGAATCGGTTGGAGGAAAAACTGCGAGATCAGGAATGCCACCAGGGCAATGGACCTGGGCGGACTGGCCCTCTCTGCAATCAGAATCCCATCGAGAGCGGGGTTCGGACCGAACTCGAAGCTACCGGCCTTGAGGTGCCGAACCATCACGAACGGCGACGGCTTTGGTCGCGATATGTACTCCACCTTAAACTGCACGCAACCTTCCGACGATCTCGCTCAATCCGTCCACCCTCGGTCGGCAGCGGACATCACCGAGCCCAATGTCTAGCCCATTGATCAGGACCCATGATCCATCCGTACAGGCCCCATGCCTTGGTCATTGTTGAGGCGAGCAGGGCCGGGTATGCTGGAAAAGGTGTCGGCATGCCAGCTTGGGCCTTGCCAACTCGTTGAAAGAGCGGCCACAAGGAGGGGTGAGGCGCGTGGAGGACAACGACAAGACTGATACCGAGATCGTCCAGGCGGCGCTCGAGAAGCTGCTCGACAAGTCGCCGTTGGGGAAATACGTCAAACTTGCGATCCAGTCCTCGGGTCCGACCGCCCCCGCGACAACGCTAATGCATGTCGGATTCAAAGAAAATCTTGGCAATACATTTGCACTAGCCGACTTTCTATGGAACCAGGCTCTCAACTACGCGCTAACGAGGCGGCGACGCGAGCAAATTCGGGCCAGGCTTGAGAGCGCCCCGCCAGGTGACATCAGTGCAATCGCTGCTCCCGTCAATGCAGCAAGAGACGCCTTCATCGAGTTCCATAAGGATTACCCCAGTCGCGCTAGTGAAATAGGCGAAGTTCTGGCCTATTGCATCGCCGTCAACGAGCTGGGTGCCGCACAAGTGGCGGCGAAGATGTCCCTGAAGACTTCAGGGAACATGCCCGTGCATGGACTTGACGGAATTCACGCGAAGGTGGAGCACGGTGCGCTCTATGTTTTTTTCTTGGAATCCAAACTGAGCCAGACCGCAAACGCAGGAGTCAAGGACTACGCCAAATCGATCGCAGGATTCGGCAGCAATCTCAAGCAGTATCTGCTTGAGTATTCGATTGTGAGGGATCTCGGCAACCTAGATTCGCTTACAGGCGCCGAGCGCGACTTGGCGCTTGCGAGCTTTGACGTGATGGATAGTCCGGACGCCGTCGAACGACGGGAGCGGTCTGTCGGAGTCGTTTTGTACAAGGAGAGCGCGTTCGGCAAACTTTCACCCGTACAGGCGGGGCAGCCCGTAGGATTTCACGAGACGGAGTTCGCGACGGCATACGCCGCGCAACTAGCGCATCATCAGAATGCGGCGCTAAAGCACCTCATGACGGAAAACGTGGACACTAATAAGTGCCACGTGTACTTCGTCGCCGTGCCCGACGTCGACGAGCTTCGCGAGCAGTTCTATATGCGCATGGGCTACAAGCCCGAGGCTAAGAAATGAGTACCTTTGCCCACGACCTGTCCCGGCGTATGACAGGCCATGCCTCCTTCTGGAACTACCTAGGGTGTCTTCAAGGGGCCGGGGCAGCGCACACTCTGGCCGTGCCTTTGTCCGACTCTCCAACCTTGGATCTAAACAACGTCCTCAAGCTGCTCTACTGCGCATCGGTATTTGTGCAGACAGATGAGGATGAACTCAAGCGGCTCGCGCAGGCAATCAGCCTTAATACGCTCCTGCTGTACGAGGATGGCAACCTACGCGAAAGGAGCCTCCAGGTTCTGACGGAGCTCGGGAATTTCCCGGGCTTGTCTTATGCCGAACGCACCTACGGCGCGGGGGACGAGTCTCTGCTCGGAAGGATGAACCGAAAGGTTTCCCAGGCCCTGAACACGGTTTCCATCAATAGGTTGCCCGTCGCACTCACTGACTATCAGCGCCAGGTATGGGACAGCTTGCCGACTATGCGGACGCTTGCAATCTCGGCACCTACCTCAGCAGGAAAGTCGTACGTTGTCATCGAGCACCTTTGCCGTCAGGCCGAAACGCATAAAGAATTCGCCGCCGTGTACATCGCGCCTACCCGTGCACTTCTGTCGGAGGTGCAGCAAAAGATCCAGCTCCGCCTCAAGGACAGGGATGACATTCGTATCTCGACTGTCCCCTCCCTCGATCCGCTGCAACGAGCCTGCCAGATCTTTGTGCTTACGCAGGAGCGGCTTCAGGTCCTCCTGTCAATTTGGAACGCGGCGTTCAACACCGTAGTCGTTGACGAGGCTCAGAATCTTTCGGATCAGGCACGAGGCATGATCCTGCAAGACTGCCTCCATACGGTGATGTCGCGGCACAGAGCGACACAACTAATCATGCTCGCACCAGGCGCCGTCGGCCTTCCAGAGATAGCTAGGGCTATCGGCGTAGACACATTGCGTCCCGAATTTACTGGTGTATCTCCCGTGCTCCAGAACCGCATCGTCGTCAGCAAGGTCAGGGGCCGTCCAAAGGAACTACGTCTGCAGTTGCTTTCTGGACCGGAGGATCGCGTTGAGATTGGCAGGCTGGTTTCGACCCTCGGCTTGGACAACAAGGCAACGAGGCTTGCTGCAATTGCTCTCGAACTCGGCGGCAGCGAGGGCTCCTTGGTATATGAGACTGGGCCACGCGAGGCTGAGAAGACTGCCCTACAACTGATGAACGAGATTCGTCGCAAGCACCCGGAGCCCCAGCGCCAGTCTCTGCTGGACCTGTCAACTTTCATCAAAGAGCACATTCATCCTGAGTACCAGCTGGCGACTATGGTCGCCCACGGCGTCGCATATCACTACGGCCGCATGCCGAGCCTCTTGCGTGAAGCAATCGAGTCGTCATTCAAGGGAACTCAGAGCGGCCTGCAGTACCTCGTTTGCACAACCACCCTTGCTCAAGGAATAAACCTGCCTGCACGCAATGTGTTCATCGACACACCCAAACGTGGACGTGGAGTAAGCCTCGACCCTGCGTTGCTGTGGAACTTCGCGGGACGTGCGGGTCGCCTAAATCAGGACATCGTCGGAAACGTGTTCTTGGTTGACTACGACGAATGGGACACTAGGCCCATGGACAAATTTGTCCCTTTCGAGGTGACATCGGCCATCACCACGACGCTCTCTGGGCAGTTCGAGGGCGTGATGGACGCAGTGCGAGGCAACATGCCTGTCGCACAACCATGGAATACTGAGATCACGCAAATCAGAGCTTGCGCCGGCCTACTTATCTCGAAGGCCGCAGCAGGAGTGTCGGACCAGTTCCTCGAATCCGTCCTTCCACCCAACCTACTGACCTTCGCACCCGAAGTCGCCAACACCGCTACCGCCGCGGCCCGACGGATCGGATTGCCCGCGGAGCTCCTCCATGCCAATTGGACCATCGATCCTTACGGCCTAAGGCGACTTTACGACAGGCTGATTGAAAAGATCGACGATGGCGATCTCGATAGCATCATTCCATTGAATCCTCGGGAGGCACCTGACGGGCTGTATCAAGCCATCTTCAAGCGCATCTTGCGGACCGTTGACCAGCAGCAGGGAAACTTCGGCGCACTGGTTGCCGGCATCGCGATTCAATGGATGAAGGGGACTCCCTACCCAGTGATCCTGAAATACTGGGTGAAGCGCGCTCGACTGGCGGAGGAACGCGACGCACAGAAGGCGGCCGAAACGGGCTCTCGTCCGAAGAGGCCTAAGACGGTAGACGCATTGATTCGTGAGGTGTTCGACCTCATCGAGGACGTCGTCCGCTTCCGCTTTGTTCAGCTAGGAAAGGCCTACCGTGACCTACTCGTGCTCGCATTACAGGAGAAGGGTCTACAGAATCGTGTCCCAGGAGTCTACGATTTCGCGCTTGCACTCGAACTCGGCGTTTCGACAGACACAGGCACCGCATTCGTTGAACTTGGGCTTTCACGCATCGCTGCATCGGCGCTGGAAGATCTGTTTCCGAGTTCTAGCATGACGGTCGTCGAGGCGCGCCAAGCGCTTCGCACGCTAGATGTCATTGCAAACAAACTGTGCCCCATCATTGTGGCTGAACTCGAAAGGCTTGGTCTTCGTGAAGATATTCCTGCGGATGCGCGAGCTTGATCAGGAAAACTGGAACCGACACCAGAGCAAAGTTCAGCCTGCCAGCTCCGGTCCAAACTGCACCCACGTCCGCCAGAAGCGCTGCGCCAGGAACGTGGCACGGCCTACAAATCACGCACAGCCGTCCCCGTCCGTCCTCGTCGTAACCGGGTTCCGTCAGACGACACTCACGCAGCGCCGCCGGCGTTGACCGTTGCCGGCTCCGACGCCTCATCTTACCGGGGCCCCCGCGAGTTGGTCCGACGGGGTGGTAGCGGGCGCCTCACCCACTTCCGGCGAGATGAAATTGGCGTGTACCAAGGCAAGCTGTTCACCTTGGGCAGCGTAGTACTCGGTGACCCCGCAGTTGGGCACATCGCCTTCGCGGTCAATGTCGAGGATCGTCTGCTCGTCCATGCCCTCCAAGAGGTATCGCATGCAATTCACAATCACTTGGTGCGCTACGATCATCACGCGTGCACCGGCGTGGCTGCGTTGCAGGTCCCCGACCACGCCGCGCAACCGCAAGATGACATCACACCAGCTTTCTCCACCCGGCGGGCGAAAGTAGAACTTTCCGACCAGCCGTCTCTGTGCGGCCAGTTCTGGGAAGGTAGCGACGATGCCACTGGAGGTGTAGCGGTCCAGAACGCCGAACTCCTTCTCACGCAGGCGCTCATCAATGATTAGACGGTGGTCACGGCCAAGCGCGTCGGCCACGGCTTGGGCGGTCTGCCTTGCACGCATGTACGGAGAAGTCAGCACGATTTGTGGACGTTGGTGCTCGGTGAGTCCCAAGACCCAGGCGCCCAGTGCTTGCGACTGGCGCTTCCCCAGCGAGGACAGCGGTACGTCCGCGTCGCGGTGCTCTAACTCGATCAAGGTGATGTTGTTTGCTTCGGCGTGGTCACGCGCCACGTTTCCGGCGCTTTGGCCATGCCGTACCACCCAGATCCGCTCTGGCCACCGCGCGGTTGCCCCTTCCATCGCACAGTTCTGCTGCACACCTATCTCCTACTCATCTGTCCGGGCGTTGTAGCGAGCATAAAATCCTGCAAACGACCTGGTTGAGACCTTGTCGACGACCGAGCCTCCTTATACCCGCTTAACGCAAAGCCGATGTCCGCTGTAAGCCCTCCCCTTTGGCAGCAGAGCGCTACGCCTGATGACTGGGCATCTGGTTCGCGGATGGTTCGCGCCGCTTCATGGCCCGTTGAGCGTCGGCTGCGCTGGACACATGCACAGTGCAACGAGCGGGGGTTCTGTAGGCCTTGGGGGAGACCAGACACTCCCATTACATGCCTACTGACTGCATGCCATGCGAAACCGCTCATCTCTGACGTCCTCCTAGAGCCGCCTCAATGCCCGCTCCCAAGTGAGAGTTGGGCAAGTCGCTCATCGATCCTTAGGTGCGCCAGGCTTAACCCAGTGTCATCGTCGGCGTAGGGTGAGCCAAACAACGGGATCTCCACCCACCAGCATTCCTGACCGGGATGTACATAAGGCGCATGATCGTCCAGAAGAAGGGCCTTCCCGGCGTGAGATGTGACAAATCGCAGGTCCTTGGTTGGTCCGTGCCAAGAGACGCAGGGAAGCTTCGCAAACCAGCACGGGGCCACGCCCTCCGCCGCGAGAAGCCTACAGATTTCTCGCACTCTTGACTCCGGAACAGTCGTAAAGAGTACTAGCTGACTGAACTCGATCCGCATCGCTTCCAGGAACGCGAACAGGCCGGGGCGTGGGATCTGGCTGACCGCATTTGAGATCAGCGTTCCTTCTAGGTCCATTGCAAGAATGGTTGGTCTCATACATCCCTCTGATCTTTAGCCAGACCTACACGAAAGTCAGATCGCCTCAGGTGCGCATAAACGACAGTCAGCAGTACGACCGTGTTCCACCGTCCATGGTAAATGGCACCCCTTGCCTAGGTGCTGACGTGCTGCCCATCCAAGTAAGATCGCACATCCCGAAGTTCGCTCAAGCCTCCGCGACAAATAAAATCCAGCACGGTGTTACCAGCAAACATGGGCGCCATGTTAGGTCGTCTTATCCAGCCATCCGCCTGAACGGGGTCAGGCAGAAGGATATGAAGAGCTTTGTAAATGCCGAGTAGATAGCTAATCCGCACCAGCACCTCGGCATCGATATGCTCGTAGGCCCCTCGCGCCCATGCCTCATAAAAAGCATCGGGTGGGCTTCCAAGCAAAGCTCTCTGCTGAAGTCCGGACAGTTCCCATCGCGCAGCGAGGTTGAAGAAGGCTCTCAATGCTGAGCCTGAAAGCTCGTCGCGACTGAGCTCATCTGTAGGGATGCTCATCATGTACTCATCTTCCAATCAACCTCCCTTAGAAGCACATCGCGGTGCACCACAACCCCACGCCTACAGGTGCGGCGTCATCTCTTTCAACAGTCGGCAGCATGCCCATGCTAGCGCAATCCACAAACTGTATTGCGTACTGAATCATCTGACATGCCAACCGCTGTAGCAGCATGCATATCAGATTATCTGATACGTAATCAGATAATCTGCGCCCCACAAGTAAGAAGATGTGCTCGCTGTTTGCAATATGAAAGAGAGTGAGTGATGCTCGCCTACATGGTGCCCTTGTCGATACAAACGCTCGCACTTCGCGCAACGACTTCTGACCAGCTCGCCGAGCAGGTGGCGGAGGAGTACGGGCTCTATGTCCGGCTCTCAGAAGTCTGGATGCTGCTTGGCTACAACAGCATCGGCGCGGCCAGGCGCGCGGCATATGACAACCGACTGGGTATAGCGACCTCAACCATCCCTGGGAGGAAGGGCCGCATGATCCGCTCCAGAGATCTCGCGCAATGGCTGTTCACCGCAGCACGCGGCGCGGAGACCGTCGGCAATCGGCAGGCCACTCAATGATCCCGATCTTCCCATGGAGGATCTCCAGGTGAGCTAAGTACACTCTCTGGGGCAGAAAAGACAAACCCCGGCTGGCAGGCCGGGGTCTGTTTGAGGCGCAGCGATGAGTACCGCTATGCCGAATCTACCCCCTTACCCCGATAAGAATCAACCCCTAGGCATTCCGGGAGGGAGGCGGCTGGCCGCTTCCCAGTAGATAGGCAGGGATCCATGAATCAAGAAGAACTGACCCAGCGTCTGCGGGAGCAGGAGGGCCTAACTGTCGAACAGCGACAGCACATCCTTGAGATGGCTAGCTCGAGTCCAGCGCGGAAGCCAGGAAAGGGCGCGCTGAACAACGTTGTGACCCACTTCAATTCAGTGAAATGTGGCCAGCTGATCACGCTGGAGAGTCATACCGTTGAACATCTGTTCGCGCTGACTCTGGAGCTGGATCCGGATGTGCTTGGCTATTTCCCGCAGGTCGCCTGTAAGGGAGTGAGACTTGGCAATCATGTGAGGAGCGGTACCTTGGATTTTCTGGTCGTCCGCACCCGTCGCATTGAGCTGGTCGAATGCAAGGCCGGCTCCGCTCGTGACAGCTTGCTTACGGCAAAGTCCGGTGAATGGGTCGATGTCGATGGAAATCTTCAGAACCTTGCCTATGGTCCTTGGGCAAGGCAGCGCGGCATGGAGCACGTCCTGTGGCTCAGTCCCTCCCGCGTCGACACGCCACTCCGGAACCTGCAGGTCATCTATAACGAGGTGCGCATGGTACCTGCCAACGAGGCTCAAGTCTTGGGCAGGCGCATCCATGCGCATCTCGCCGACGGTCCCAAGAGCCTCGATTGGATGATCGAGACTATCGAGGGATTCAACGTGAGCCAAGCGGCGCTTCTGCTTGGAACCCGCTGGGCCTTCGGTCCAGTTGAGCATGTTCCGCTCACGGACACGAGCAACTTCTTTTTGACCTTGAGTCAGACTCAGTCAATCGAGATAGGAGGCAACTTCTTTGAGGTTGCCAGGCAATCTCGCAATCAACTGAACTCGACGTTCGCAACGGCGACGCTAGTCGACGCCACCAACGCCGAAAAGCGGCTCGCATTGATTCAATCCGCGCATGCGAAGGGTACAGCCGCCCCCAAACACCTGCGTGAGATAGCGCGGAATGTGGCCGAGGCGCGAAGCAGAGGTGACAACGAACTCGAGCAGTGCCTTACCAGGTTTCATGCAAGCGGCAACCGAATGAGCCGGCTTACCCCCGTTCAGGAGAAGAGGACGGCTGAGGCAATTCGCGCATACGCCGCAGGCAAGTATTCACAGAAGAAGGACGCATACGCTGCGCTCAAGGAGGCCTGTGAATCTGACGGCGAGTCGCCACAGAGCCGCCAGGCCTTCGAACGCAAGCTCGCTGATCCGCGCCTGGAGCTGCGTAAGGTCCTTGCAACGCAGGGAATGCGTGGCTACCAAAAGCAACGGCCGCGCTCGGACGCGCGCGACCGGTCGGGTACAGCCTTAGCCAAACATGCAGTCCTGCACGTCGACAGTACCAAAGTTGACGTCAGGGTGGTGCACGACGATGGAATGGGTGCAAGCGCAGAGTCCCCTCTGATTTATCTAGGAACAGATGAGGCGACTGATTTGCCGATGGCTCATTCCGTTGTCTTCGGGCCAGCACGGCGCGATGGTTTGGCCATCCTGATACGGAACTACGTCCGCAGACATGGACGACTGTTCAACAGCATCTTTGTCGATCGCGGAACGGAGAATCAGTCGCACTTTCTCATAGCTCTGGCTTTGCGATATCAATTCTCAATCCATATCTGCCCAACGGCAGGTTCGAGGTTCAACTCGAACGTAGAGCGATACTTTGAAAGGTTCAATTCCCAAGTCAGCCATGAGCTTGTCGGCAGCACCGATCCAGACAAGGCGGGCCGAGGCGTGGATGGGAAGTTCAAGAGCTACAAAACTGCCAGCCACTGCTTTGAAACCGTTCATACGGTGGCCAAGGAAACGCTTTACGAGCACTTCCCGAGCGTTCCTGTACAAGGCTTCGCAAGTCCGGCCGATCGTGCAGCCCACGCAGATCTTCTCTTTCCTAGTGCCGGCCTGCACGCCATGGTTGACGAAGAGTTCCTCTTCAGAACCGCGATCCCGCACAGCAATAACAAGTATGTACCCGGACGGGGGTTCGAGGTGAATGGTCGGTACTTTCACTCCAATGAACTGAGGGAGTTCGACGCGTCATTCGATGTTGAGCAGCTTCGAACAGACTCGGAGGACCCGAGCTTCATTTGGGTTAGAACGAACCTTGGACTGTTCAAGGCGTTCTGTAACTTGATCGGGCCTCTAGCTCATACCACCCTGCTTGAGCGGTCGTTCTGGGGTATGCATGACCAACTCCACGTGCCATCGCTCCGCGAAGCAAAGAAGGCCGCGAGGCACGCTCAGGCGATTCGTACCGCGGTCGCAAATTCGAAGCTCGCCACCACCGCCCTTCCCGAACTCAGCGAGGCGGACTCCGGTAGCCCCCCTTCACAAACAGATGACGCTCTTGACGAACTCGCTCTGCGCGGAATCAAGAAGCGAGCCACGGATGACTTTGACTCCATTGAAGCGCCGTAGCTTGTGCAATTGGAGGCAAGGCCGCGCCAGTCAATCAAACTCATAGGAACCGATAGTGGACAGCAACTCTGGAATTCCTTTTGTGAATCATAGCCGCATGAGGACGGCCTATTCAGAGCTCTTGAACGCCATCCAAGGTGCGCGCGCAGGTACGTTCGTTTGGGCGCTGGCACCTTCTGGATCGGGTAAAAGCGAAATCCGACAAGCTATTCTTCCTGTACTAGCCGGGAAGCAACACTTCTGGCCAGCCGGAACCCTACCTTTGATATCGGTGCGGGCGATGGCCAATGATCGGGGAAAGTTCAACTCCAAGGATCTCACGCTTCGCCTGCATCACGCCGTGGTGGCACCGTATTTCGGCTGGCTCGAGTCCAAGGATCGATCAATCAGCACTGATGCGCACCATCTCCAAGCCGAGGTGGAGGTGAACAATGAATTGTGGAGGAAGGTCAGGGCAAAGCATTCGCAACCGAGACTGCAGCACAGCTTCGAATCGGTGGCGAAGCAGCGTCAACTGAAGTACATCTTCTTGGAAGAGGCGGCCACCTTGACCATGGTGCATCTTCATCAAACCAGCTATGGGTACATGTCGAATCTGGTGAGACTGATCGAAGAGATCGGGTGCGTCATGGTGATGCTGGCTAACCATACTGCAGAGAGCTTGTGGGCCGGACATCCCGACGTCTGGAATCGATCCCGGTTCGTTTACATCCGGCCGTACAACCTGAGCAACCCCCAGGACGAGCGCGACTTCGTTGCAGTTCTCAAGGGTATGGGTCAGAGCTTCCGTCTGGAGGATCCGAAAGTTCTCGTTAAGAACGTCGATCTGATGTATGCCAATGGTGCCGGCGTATTTGGACCCACTATCGATGTAGTACATCGCGCTGAGCTTCGCCGAAAGAATGAGGGCGCAAGCACCATTACTGAAGCGCATCTGCACGCCAGCTCCTCCAGTGAAAGGGAGCTGGGAACGGTGTGGAGCAGTGTGCACGCATTCAACAAGCTTGCTGATCAGAAGCCTTTGAACGGCGAGAAGAGAATCGCTGACTTCCTCAAACGAGTCGGTGCTGGCGGTCCAGAGTCATGACGAGCATGACAAGCACGGGGTACCGGTGGACCACTCTTCCGCCACTTGCGCCCATCGATGGAGGCACTGCCCAGACTGAATCCCTTGGGGGATACTTCCAGAGGATGTGCGAGATTACTGGGTTCACCAGGACACATCTCGCAGGAGTGCTTGACAAGATTGCAGGTCAGCCAGTCAATGGTCTGCTACAGCGGAACAGTTTCGTGGGACCAGGACAGGTGAGCCTGAACCGCGCGCGCGCGCTAGAGCAGTTGACCAACCAACCACTGGTGGGCTGCACCCTCTCGCCTTTCATCAAGGTTCTGCAGATGAGGGATGGTGGCCTTACCCGCATAAATCGCCGCTGGTGTCCTGAATGCCTACTCGAGGCAGGCGAGAGTAGTGGTCTAAGCGAGCGGCCGGTCTGGAATTTCCTTCACTATTCACATTGCTCGTTGCACTCAGCCAGAATCGTTGATCGTTGCCCGGATTGCGGGAACGTCCAGCAGTTGCGAAGGATCAAAGCGGCCTTATGCGCATGCTGCGGTGTCAGACTAGCGCGCGCAGCCACCCACGAGAGGCCCAGCGCGCTTCAATCGTGGGCTAACGCCTCAATCGAGGACGTTGTGGGCTGGACGGCGACCAACCCCGACGTGGTTATTCCTCCAGAGAACTATCAGCGCTTTTTTGAAGGGCTTCGCCAAGATGGGACATTGGACAGGCTGAAGCTAGTTCACAACAGATTCTGGAGGGACGCAATCCGCTTCAGGCGATCTACTACCACATTCAGAACACTCCTCAACTTATCTGCGATAAAATCTGTAGACATCATCGGAATTCTGACCGATCCAGTTCCGGCCTCGTCAACTTCGCTGTTTCCAAACCATGAAGTGGACGGTGAGATCGCCTTTGATCTTGAGGACTGGGGAGCGCACGCAAGAAAGTTCGAAGTCGTGCTCCAAGCGCTTTGCAAGTCTAATACGCGCGTGTTTCCGAGTCAGGAGTTCCTCGGCGTACTGTTGGTTTCGAGGGCACATAGCTCTATCCACCGCGCACCCTCGTTCCGGGTATACAGGGATCTCCAGATGCGGCCTAGGCAGGACCTCTTGGCGGGTCGGGGAGTGACAAAAGCGATCATGGACCTCTCCATTACCCGCGTCGCTGCCGGCGCACGAGAGCGGGGCGTCGCCAGCGAACTCGTGGAAAGTTTCGCTATCACGGCAGAGGCAGCTCGAGAATGCGTCAGGACAGCGATGGTTATTACAAAGGCCATGCGCTCTCGAGCCTTCTCGGTTGCGGATGATCCTGTGGCGTAAAGCGGAGGCGGTTGCCTGCCATACCCGCTCCGGGTAATGGCCGAAATCACTCTGCCGCATGCGATCGGAGGCAGTCCATTGATTCGGAGGGGCGTCCGCCGCCAATGAGATGCTGTCTTGCGCTTGGCATCACGCCGGCCATGCGGGGACGCGTTGGACCGTGGAACCGCGCATTCGGGACCGCCGGCTCCGTGAGTTGGCAAGGAGCGCTGCAGCCGCGCGGTTTGAGCCAGAACCGGGCGACGGGGGGGGGCCGTCGCCCAGTTGAACTAGCGATTGATGCTCGCTGCCCGACGATTGAGCTTCTCAACGCCCTTGCGCAGGTACTTGTGCAGAGGTGCCTTGGCAGCCAGGTACTGCACATCCCCTGCCGTGTGTTGGCCAGCGTGAGAAAGCGCGGCGTCATATCGACTTGCGTCACCGCGGCCAATCCACACTATTGCCTTGAGTTCGATCAGTGCCTCCGGGGCCAGCTTGGCGAGGCGGTTCTGGAGAGCGTTACGCAATGGCATCCCTGCCCGGAATCCCGTGAAGCTCATGGTGCCAGCAAACTCGCCTTCTGTCTCGACGTGATCCATCAGGACCCGATCGCGTTCTTCGGCAATGCGGCAGATATCCACAATATCCCAATAGGACAATGCCTTGCACGGCAGTTGCGAAGGGGCAAGCAGTTCCTCGGCGAGGTCTGAAGCAGCGAAGACCCAGGTTCCATATTTCAAAGACAGGCGTTCAAGCGCATCTCGATCAACGCGAGCTGCGGGGAGCTTGCCCTGGGTACTGGCAACCATCGCCGTGGAGAAAGTACATCCGTACAGCATCAGTGCGATGGCATCGCGTGCTTTGCTCATCCCCTCTTTTGGGGCGACGGTTCGGCGGACCAAGTCAACCGTGGATGAAACGGAATCAGTAGACATGACAACTCCTCTGAAAAATCAGCCAGTGGGTATCGTCCGTTTAAGTACCCAGGCCTTCAGACGAGGGATGTTTCTACTAGGTTGAGCGCGCTGTTAACGTCGGACGCAGCATCCCCGGCGCCGGGTGCTTTCATGTGATGAGAGCGTGGAACCAACCTACCACTTGCCGGAACAACGGGAAAGCACTCTCCCATTCATGTTTCTTCCAACAGCGGCCCTTGTCCTCGACCTTTGCGCGGCGAAAGGTCCACCGCCCACCGCAATGCGGTGCCAGCGCAGGCAGCTGTTGAGTCCCCACATTGGGCTTCCCTGGCGGTACGTCCCTCGCGAGCACGGCTCGCTCTGGAGTCCGGCAACCAAAGTCTGAACGCTAAGCCCGAGCGCAAACCCAAGATCCGTAACGCGTTGATGTTAAATAGTTTTTGTGAAGAACGCTGCCAACCTATGGTTGCTGGGCAAGCATAGGTTGATCTGTACAGAGCGCTTTTGGCTGAACCTATGGTTGCCCAGCAGGATCAACCTATGCTTGCCCGTCTACCGGCAAGGCCATGCGGAGTTCCCTGAACGGGAACCATATTTATACACCAGTCAGTTCAATATTCAGGGTCGATTAGACCCTCTAACGGATAATTCACACCTGTCGACCGCCTCTTCTCTCTCCCCCTCCCGGGAGGCGGTCGACGAAACCAAAATAATTAAAGGTGTGTCCCGATGAACAAGAATTCGCTGCTTGCCCTGGGTCTTCTGGCTGCTCTGCCGTTCGCTGCATCGGCGACCGATGGCCTGTCGTACAACTACGTTGAAGGCGGCTACGTGAACACCGATGCCAAGGGCGGCGACGCCGATGGCTGGAAGGTGAAGGGTTCCGTTGCGGTGCACCCGAACTTCCACGTCTTCGGCGACTACAGCGCCCAGGAGACCGACAAGTTCAAGAATGACGTCGACCAGTGGCGCCTGGGTGTCGGTTACAACTACGGCATCGCACCGAACACCGACCTGGTGGCCCGTGTTGCCTACCAGAAGTACGACGAGAAGCGCGGCCTGGACTTCAACGGCTACTCCACCGAAGTGGGCGTGCGCACTGCGTTCAACCCGTACGTGGAAGGCTACGTGATGGCCGGCTACGAAGATTTCACCAAGAAGCACGGCATCAACCCGGACGGCGAGTTCTACGGCCGCGTCGGCGCCACCGCCAAGTTCAACCAGAACTGGGGCCTGAGTGGCGAAGTGAAGCTGGCCAAGGCCGGCGACCGCGAGTGGTTCGTGGGCCCGCGCTTCACCTGGTAACAAACGCCTGTCGTTAGTGCGTGTTGTGCTGGCGTGTGACTCTCTCTCTCTCCCACACGCCAACCGAAGCCCGGCCTCGCGCCGGGCTTCACTTTTATGGGCTTCTGGGCGCCACAATGCGGCATGGGCGATCCTTCCTCCCTCGCAGGTACCGGCACGGCCTATCAGGAGCACCTGGCGCCAGCGCCGCTGCGTGGCCATTTCGGCCAGCTATGGCAGAGCCAGCTCGCTGCGGATGCCGATGGCCATATCACCGTGCTGCCCGATGGCTGCGTGGACATCCTCTGGCGTGACGGCGCGTTGTTCGTGGTCGGCCCGGATCGTGTGGCTGCGCATCCGGCGCTTGCACCCGGTGCGCAGGTGCTGGGTGCGCGCTTTCGTCCCGGCCAGGCGTTGGCCGCGTTGGGATTGCCATTGGCCGGCATCATTGGACAGGCGGTGCCGTTGGCCGATCTGAAGGGCGGATGGGCCACAGCAGCCGCTGCATCCATTGGCGATACCGCGCCGGTCCAACGATTGCAGCGGATGGCGCAGTGCCTGCAGCAGCACATGGGCGCGGCGGCCCTCGACGTGCAGGCGCAACGGGCGCATGTGTTGTTCCACGCGCTTGGCCGTGGCCAAGCTACGCTGGACGAGCTGGCGGCAGGCTTGAACCTGAGCCCGCGCAGCCTGCGCCGTTTCAGCCAGGCGCAGTTCGGCTACGGCGCCAAGACGCTGGAGCGGATCCTGCGCCTGCAACGCTTCCTGCGCCACAGCCGTGGGTTGCCGCAGCATTCGTTGGCGATGCTGGCCACCGATACCGGCTACGCCGACCAGGCCCATCTCAGCCGCGAGGCCCGCGAACTGGCCGGCATGACCGCCCGCGAACTGCGCCGGGAGTGGGGACAATGATGGCCGTTTCGTTCAAGACCGGCAGGCCACGCTGATCGATGCTGCAGGCTCCAACCACGGAGTCCACCATGAGCCACGCCATCCCCGATGCCGAACGCCGCATCGACAACATCGAATTCAACGTCGCCGACATCGCCCGCAGCAAACGCTTCTACGGCGAGGTATTCGGGTGGTGCTTCACCGACTACGGCCCCGCCTATACCGAGTTCGACGATGGTCGCCTGAAAGGTGGTTTCGTTTCCGACGCGCCGGTGCGTGCGCACGGTGGTCCGCTGGTCATTCTCTACTGCGCGGACCTGGCGGATGCGCAGCAGCGCGTGGTCGCTGCCGGTGGCGAGGTGGTGCAGGCGGTATTCGCCTTCCCCGGTGGCCGTCGCTTCCACTTCCGCGATCTGGATGGCTACGAGCTGGCGGTCTGGAGTGAT
>Ga0105243_10000781_pt1 | contig 30536 bp, 29 predicted proteins | sample KBSM34metaG_FD_81525 | JGI IMG/M metagenome (GOLD analysis project Ga0105243, IMG submission 81525) | Miscanthus rhizosphere microbial communities from Kellogg Biological Station, Michigan, USA - KBS M3-4 metaG | ecosystem: Host-associated > Plants > Roots > Rhizosphere > Soil | place... | reverse complement strand
GGATTGATTTTTTCCCCATCAAAATTTCAGTCCGGATATTTTGAGCAAGTTCAGCACACTCTGCATTCATGCCATTGATCATAAAGGCATGGCGAGTCATAACATTGCTTGGGTTTGGCATTGCAACAAGTTGATAGCTGTCTTGAATTGCCTTGAGTTGATCATTCTCAAGATATAAAGCAGATTCTTTCGCATGGAGATGCTGTGCTAAACGTTGAGCAGCTTCTTTCGCATCAATTTGCATCGCTTCCACAGCATTACAAGTTGCACTACGCGTTTGCAAAGCAAAGCGTTTATCTTCGCGGTAACGTTTATATAAAACGTCTGAGAGCAACTGGAATACGGTTCCAACCATAAGCAGACACTCTACAGCGTGAGCATGCGAGGTTGAAATCGCAAGTGTAGCGCCTTCAGCATTAAACTCATTTACGACTTCAATGTCCGCTAACTTTAACTGGTAATGTTTAACGCATAACTCAATACTCTTATTTAAAAAGAGCTGACAGAGTTTAAAGTACGGAACAGATACCGATTGGTTAACACTGCTTAATAACTGTTTAGGGTCATAAAACTGAATATTGAGTGCCAACATATGTTGGTCAGCTGAATCTGTAGTTTTCTCTGGTTGTGGACGAGCCGCTGGTTTGCCTTTCGCTTGTTGTTGGGCTTGAGCAACCAACGTCACCGTATTTTGTTTTTCTAAAGCCAATGCCTGAGTTAACTGCTGAATTTCATGTTTCAAGCGGTTCTCTTCATTAATGCGTGCCAAATATTCGCTACGGGTTGGTCGAGCAATCGCGCGATAGGCAAGCCATAATAAAACATGCAAAAACAGAGATGCTAAGATTGCCAGCCATTGAGTGCGGAGAATTTCCCCAATACTTGGCTGAATAAGCGTAATCTCGATAGAACCCACTTTCTTTTCATTTTGCAGCGCATCGCGAGCAAAAATCTCACCTTGGCGAGTTTTCGAAATTCCGCTCGTTGCCAACACTTGTTTATTGGCATCAAGAATGCGAATAGACGCAACGCTTGGATTGGTCGCATAGCGATTGGCAATCAGAGCTAAAGATACCGTATTTGCCGGTTCAAGCTCAGATAAGCTGTCTGCAACGAGCTGACTGGTCATGAGCTGACCTTGACTCGCACGGTTTTCATTGAGCTGGTGTGTCGTTGCAATCACCAATAAAAAGGTATGCAATGCAAAACTAACGATCAGTAGGCTAGCAAATAGCCCTTGTCTAGGCGCAATCAAGTTAAACTTCCAAGGCAATTATATTGAAATTCGATTATGATTCTTACAATAGTTGTCACTCAGACTAGAGTCAATTCATGCGAGAAATCATTCTTATATCCTTTTTAGGACCAGACCAACCAAACCAGTTTACCCGATTAATGCAAGTACTATCCGTACATTCATTGCAAATACTGGATGTAGGTCAGGCTGTTATTCATAATCAACTCACATTGGGCATTGTAGTCGCGTCAGATAATGAAACTGCGACCGCATTGGCAATGAAAGAAATTCTGATTTTAGCACATGATATTGGCTTAACAGTGCGCTTTAAACCAATCACAGGCGCAGAATACGATCAATGGGTAAGTGAAGGCGGTCGTACTCGTTATATCGTCACGGCTTTGGCACCTGAACTCACTGCTGCCCACTTACAAGCAGTTACACAAATTGTGTCTAGCCAAGGCTTTAACATTGAAACTGTTACCCGATTATCAGGCCGTGTCGACTTTGAAAAGGATAGCGCATTTCCACGTCGTGCATGTGTACAGTTTGGTTTAAGTAGTGGGCCAACTTTAGACGCACAAGCCATGCGTGCAGCATGTTTACGTCTTTCAAGCGAATTAAACATTGATGTTGCTGTTCAAGAAGACAACGCTTATAGACGTAACCGTCGTTTAGTTTGCTTTGATATGGACTCAACATTAATTGAACAAGAAGTTATTGATGAGTTGGCGATTGAAGCAGGGGTAGGCGCACAAGTTGCTGAAATCACTGAAAGAGCGATGCAAGGCGAACTTGATTTCCAGCAAAGCTTCCGTGCTCGTGTTGCATTATTAAAAGGGCTAGATGCTGCTGTTTTACCTAAATTGCAGAGCGTTTAACCATTACTGAAGGTGCAGAACGCCTCATTTCAACATTGAAGGCGCTTGGCTATAAAACGGCAATTTTATCTGGTGGATTCCAGTATTTTGCTGAATATCTACAAGGCAAACTTGGTATTGATGAAGTTCATGCCAACATTTTAGATGTGAAAGACGGTTTCGTAACAGGTGAAGTGAAAGGCGCAATTGTTGATGGCGCTCGTAAAGCTGAGTTATTACGCGAACTTGCAAATAAAATGGGTATTTCTCTAGAGCAAGCGATGGCAGTAGGCGATGGCGCAAACGATCTACCTATGCTTGCGATTGCGGGCCTAGGTGTTGCTTACCGTGCTAAACCTTTAGTTCGTCAAAATGCAAATCAGGCTATTTCAAGTGTTGGCTTGGATGGTGTGCTGTATTTGCTGGGCATGCATGACAAAGATTTAAACCGTGCTTAACCTATAAGGCTAAGCTTTAAGCGCTACTTCAGAGTAGCGCTTTTTTTATGCAGAATCGTCATAAAAACAAGCATGTTATGCTTAAATCGTGCACAGAAAAAAGGCAATAAAAAAATCTGAAAAAAACTTATTTTGGTCCTTAAAAACAGCATATTTTTTTGTAATGACACGCCAGAATTGATGCCATATAGAGAATCGAACTTTTTGAATTTTACAAAAATGTAATGACAAAAGAATGTTGCGACAAAGTGTGTCGCATTAAGAAATAACGGGTCTTTTTTTCTAAAAAAAAACATCCATAATGCATCCTAAGCTTCAACACAAATTATGAATTAAAGTTGTTTTTGGAATGAGGTCGGGTTTTTAAGACCGAATCTTTTTAGACGTTTTCATTAAGACGGAGGTTTCTATGGTAACAGCGAATTTTGCCGCTATCGCCGGATTCAGCTTGATCGCTGTCGCGCTTGTTGCTGTTTTCTTTTCTCCTTACCGTCGTTGGCTTGGTTTTATGCTTGCAGGGATGTTCTTTTGGGGGCTATTGGAAGTGGTCCGTTTTGGAGTTCAAGTCACTTTTGAAATGCCAGTCACATATAGTTATTTAACTGCACTAAGTCTAGCGATGGTAATGGTTACATTTATTTTGTTACGTGAGGATAAACAGGCACAAAAGGCTTTGGCAAATCGCCAATATATAGAACACACGCCAGTATATGAAGATGATCAGCAGCAATGTTCTAGCCGATAATTAAATTGTTATCTAACAGTAAAGAGGTATGCACAGCATGCCTTTTTTATTTACGAAACGTGATTTTTATTATACAAAGCATTTATTAAAAAATAGCCAGTTATGCTACGATACATGGGTCTGTTGACGTTTCATCTAGATTGCGTTGCCAGCTAAAAATTATCAGTTAATGCACAAAACACAGGCAATGGTATGTCCTTACTGAGTTTTGCTCTAAAGTTTTCATAAAAATACAATAGGCGTGAATGTTCATGAAACTTTCTTCTATACCTGTAGTCAAATTACCTCTCGTTGATGTCAGTACAGACCCGTTAGATTTATTGGTAGCAGGTTTAGTGCTGCGTATGAAGCAATTGGCACGTACTAGCCCTAAGTTTATTGAATTGATTCATGACCGCGCATTCCGTATCCAGATCGGTACGGATTTAGGTGTTGCACGTCAGATCATTATTAATAATGGACAGATTGACACTGTTGCAGGCGCACCTGAAAAAGCTGATTTTATCTTGCAGTTTGCAGATAGCGAACAGGGTGTAAAAACTTTGATTAAAGGTGACCCAACAGCATTCATGACAGGTATGCAAAACGGCAGCATTAAAATGGAAGGTGACTTCAGCCTATTGGTTTGGTTTAACCAAGTGGCTAGACTCATTCCACCTAAATTGCCAAAACCAGTTAAAGATAAAGTACGTCAGGCACGTGCTTTTATTAAAGAGAAAACTGGTCGTTAATCGCCAGATATAAAAAAAACTCCCGAATGGGAGTTTTTTTTATATCTAAGCTTCGACTTCTAAGTTAAATGTAACTGGACCATCATTAATTAAATGAACTTTCATATCGGCTGCAAAAATGCCGGTTTGAACTTTTTCAAATTGTGAATGTGTATATTCAACCAGCTGTTCATATAACGCTTTGGCATCTGCTGGCGGCATGGCTGGACCAAAATCTGGACGTAAACCTTTTTGGGTTTGAGCCATCAGGGTAAATTGCGAAACAAGCAGGATTCCACCATTTGCTTGAGAGACATTCCAGCCCATTTTGCCCTGTTCGTCATCAAAGATACGATATTTCAAAATCTTATCAATAAGCTTTTGGCCAATCGCTAAAGTGTCATCTCGGCCGATGCCTAAAAAAACCAATAAGCCTTGTTGGATTTCACCGGTAGTCTCACCGTCAACCACCACTTTAGCTTCAAGAACTCGTTGTATTAAAGCACGCATAGTTAAAGCAAATTTCTGCAATTGATTGAATTGGTGTAGTTTAGCAGAAATTAAATTAAATGATTTTTAAAAGGAAATTTCACGGAGCTGCAACAATGGTCTAAAAGCTCGCAATTGATTTATAAAAATATGCTTTAATGCTAAGAAGCAAGCGAATAATCACTGACTATGTCTCCAATTATCCATTCTTTACTAGATACAGACTTGTACAAATTTACGATGTTACAGGTGGTTTTGCATAAGTTTCCGCAAACTCATAGCGTCTATCATTTCCGCTGTAGAAATTTAGAAGATACTGTCTATCCACTAGTAGATATTTTGGATGATTTAAATCAGCAACTCGACTATTTATGTAGCCTTAAATATAAAGAAGACGAGCTTCAATATTTGCGTAAATTACGCTTTATCAAAAGTGACTTTGTTGATTATTTGGAACTATTTCAACTGAAAAGGCGCTTTATTCAGGCCAGTATTGATGCTGAAGGTCGTTTGGATATTCGTATTGAAGGTCCGATGGTCCAAGCCATGATGTTTGAAATTTTTGTATTGGCAATTGTAAATGAACTTTATTTTAGCCGTATTAAAAACGATGAAGTATGGGCTGAGGGTGAACGCCGTTTACAAGCCAAGCTTGAATTGGTTCAGCAATATGAAAAAACTCAAAAGCCGAATGACCCGCCATTTTTAGTTTCTGATTTTGGTACACGTCGCCGTTATAGCTTCGTATGGCAAAAACATGTTGTGGCAGCTTTTCATAAAACCGTGCCAAATGTATTCCGTGGTACAAGTAATGTGTTACTTGCTAAAGAGTTAAACATTACGCCAATTGGAACCATGGCCCATGAATTCCTACAGGCTTTTCAGGCACTTGATGTCCGTCTACGTGATTTTCAGAAAGCTGCTTTAGAAACGTGGGTTCAAGAATATCGTGGAGATTTAGGAATAGCTCTAACCGATGTGGTGGGTATGGATGCGTTCCTCCGAGATTTTGACTTGTATTTTGCGAAACTATTTGATGGCTTACGCCATGACAGTGGTGATCCTTACGAATGGGGCGATAAGGCTTATGCGCATTATCGTAAATTAAAAATTGATACCAAAACCAAAATGCTGACTTTTAGCGATGGTCTTAATTTGCCAAAAGCATGGGAATTACATCAATATTTTAAAGATCGTTTTCAGGTGAGTTTTGGTATTGGAACTAATTTGACTAATGATATGGGACAAAAGCCACTCAATATTGTGTTGAAACTAGTCGAATGTAATGGTCAGTCAGTTGCGAAAATCTCTGATAGCCCCGGTAAAACCATGACCGATAACGATACTTTCTTGGCTTATTTACGTCAGGTTTTTGAAATCGAAGAACTTGAAGAAGTGGTTTAAGTAAAAAGTAGTCTCACTATTTTGTATTTTTAAAAGTAAGAATGCTGATATCTGATTTTCTGCTAAAGAGTTGCAGAAAATCAGAGTTTGTTAGATATAAGCTTATGCTAATATGAAATTAAGCTGGTATAAAAAGAAACCATGACGATGACACTCCCGGATTTTAAACTCGATTTATTAATAGAAGCAGAAGAATTAGTGCCTTATTTAGGCAATGAATATATTCGTATTGTAGATTTGAGCCGTGCTTCTGTTTATGAGCAACTTCATATTCCGCATGCTATTCACTTACAACCTAAATGGTTAGTGTCTCAACACGAAGAAGCCACTGGCATTTTGCCAGATGAAGCAGGTTTACAAGCACTGATTGAGAAATTGAATATTTCACCTAATCATAATGTTGTGGTCTATGACGATGAAGGCGGAGCATGGGCTGGACGTTTAATCTGGAATTTGCATTGCTTAGGATTCACACGTACCAGTTTAATTAATGGCGGTATCCATGCATGGTTAGGAGCAGGGTTACCAACTACAGCAGAAGTCGAAGAAGTTTCTCCTGTTACAGACTTAATTCTGATTGATTTATCGCATGCCGCTCAGTTCCGTGTGAACTATGAAGAGCTACGCAAACAAGTAGAACAAGAAAATGTTCAATTGTGGGATTGCCGGACGAGTGATGAATATAGTGGGATCCGTTTAGCAGCGCGACGCGGCGGTCACATTCCAAATGCACTCCATTTTGAATGGAGTACTGCACTTAATCGTCAAAATCATCTAAAATTGCACCCGCTTGAACGCACGCGGCAGCGCCTTGAACAACTTGGGTTCGATTTACAGCAACCTGTAGTTGTGTACTGCCAGTCACATCACCGTTCCGGTTTGGCCTATATTTTGGCTAGGCTCTTGGGCTGGGAAGCAAAAGCCTATGATGGTGCGTGGAGTGAATGGGGCAATCGCCTCGATAGTCCTATTATTACTGGAGAATCACCGTCGTGAGTTTCACATCTCGATTAAAAAAAGAATTATTTATTAAGGCACAAAACCTTGTACCACAGCATCAATTGAGCCGTGTGGTAGGTAAAGTTGCTGCGAGTGAAAATCCAGTTGTAAAAACTGCTGTTATTCAAGCTTTTAAAACCAAATATGGGATTGATTTATCGATTGCTGAACAAAGCAATGCACTGAAATATAAATCTTTTAATGACTTTTTTACTCGTGCTTTGAAAGATGGTGTTCGTCTGGTTGACGAAAATGCAGATAGCATCGTGTCACCTGCTGATGGTGCTATTTCTCAGATTGGTAAAATTACAGCGGGTGAAGTATTTCAAGCAAAAGGCCAAAGCTTCTCTGTAGAGAAACTCATTGGCGACCCACAACTTGCTCAGCCATTTCAAGAAGGCGAGTTCGCGACTGTTTATCTATCTCCACGCGATTACCACCGTGTACATATGCCGTTTGCAGGTACGTTAACTGAAACTTTGTATGTACCGGGTGAGCTATTTTCGGTAAATCAAGTGACTGCTGAAAATGTACCAGGACTATTTGCCCGTAATGAACGCATGGTGTGTTTGTTTGATACTGAACTTGGCCGTATGGCTGTTGTTTTAGTGGGTGCAATGATTGTTGCTGGTATTGAAACTGTAGCAACAGGTAAAGTGAAACCTTCAGGTCGTATCGAATTACAGCATCATCAGTTGAAACTAGAAAAAGGTGCCGAGCTTGGACGTTTTTATTTAGGTTCTACTGCCGTTATTTTATTTGAAAAAGATAAGATCGAATGGGAACAACGTTTTAAAGCTGAGTCTGTAGTTGTAATGGGCGAGCGTATGGGACATACGGTTTAATTCGTAAATAAGATTTAAAAAAAGGGAGCTACGCTCCCTTTTTTAATTATTTAGTCCAACCATATTTTTTGAAAATAGTATTGCCTTGTTGAGACGATAAAAACTCTACAAACCGTTTAGCTTCAGCATCTTTTAAACTATGTTTGGTTAAGGCAATACCTGTATCGCGATAGACAACTAGTTCTTTCTCTATAGGGATAATTTGTCCAATATCAGGGCTATTGATTCCCCAAATATTAAAGACTAACCAAGCATCGTAGCTACTATTTTCTTCCCAGTTTTTCTTGGCAATACCTGTGTTGGCTGCATACATGGCAATATTTTTTCGGAAAGATTTGGTTAATTGAATATTTCCAGTTCTACCCGCAATATCCTCCCACATACCGACTTGACCTGCACCATGCGTAACTAAAACCTTAATGTTGGATTTAGCTAGGTCTTTAAATCCTTTAATATTTTTAGGATTTCCTTTGCGCACTAAAATGGCTGCGGGACGTAAATACAAAGGTTCCACCGAGTCTTTTATAATTTGCTCAGAAAAAGCATTTTCAAAATCAGACATCATGGCTTCGGAACCACTATATATAATATCGGCATCTAGTTTCGCTTTGTCAGACCATTGAGAAGTAGGCCCAGATGTTACATGGACTGCTATGCCCGTTTTATTGGTGAATTGTTTGGCGGCTTCTTTCATTGCTGGTGCTGGCCCACCAGGACCATACACTTGTACGTCTGCAAAGCTATGGATGGGTAGAGAACTGAGAATAAGACAAATCAGGTACGGTATAAATTTATATTGTTTTGACATTTTAATCGCTATAGTAATTAAGAAAATATCAGCATATATTTTTTATTATTTAAATGGGATTAATTTTTTCAACCATATTTATAATACATTTCTTTAAAATATATTTTTATTAGATTTTAAGTGACTGTATAAATGTAAATTATTTTGAAGTAAATATAACTATAGAAGTTTTTATGGTAATTTATATTTTATAAATTGATTATTTGAATAGATATATTGTAAATAATAGAGGAGTAATCCCTTGATTAGAAAAAGTAATTCTTTTTTAAAAATTTTATTTAGCAGTGCTTGTTTGGTGTCTGGTTCTGCTATGGCTGCTCCCATTACAGATTTGGGTAAGCAAATTGTGAGCGACAAACCGGGTTCCATACTGTCTCTAGAACGGCAAGATATGACGGATTTATTTCCTCATGCTGATCAGCGTTTGTTAGTTAATTATCGTAGTCGAGGTATTCAGGGCGAACCTATTGTTGCATCGGCTTTTATTTTATTACCCAAAGGCACCCCTCCAAAAAATGGCTGGCCTATACTCGCTTGGGCACATGGCACGACTGGAGTCGCCGATACTTGTGCACCTTCGGGTGATTATGTTGGCGGACCAGTTCATTCATATCAAGAAGTTGCTTCTAAAGCTTTAGATGGCTGGCTTGCACGTGGCTATGCAGTTGTCGCACCTGATTATCAGGGTTTAGGTACATTAGGCGCGCATCCCTATATGAATGCAAAGAGCCAACTGCATACGGTCGTCGATGCAGTACGTGCATTACATGTGCTTAAGCCCAATAGCTTTAATAAACAGTGGTTGGTGATGGGCCACAGTCAAGGCGGGGCTGCGGCAATTGCAGTGTCTGCCTATGGTCAAAAAGATGCGCCCGAACTAGATTTAAAAGGGGCAATCGCTCTTGCTCCGGGTGGCTATCAATATGAAGGCATTGCAGAATATGTGCAGAGTCATCCAAACCCAGAACCTAGTGTGGCTGCTTTCTTCCCGATTGTGCTATTAGGAGCTCAAGCAGCAGAACCAAGTATTGTTCCTGAGAATTTAGTCAGTCCAGAAATGGATGCGGTGCTGACCCAAGCGCGCAGCCGCTGTTTATCTGAACTTCAATCTAATTTGAAGAAATCTCCTTCTAGCATATTTCGATCTGATGCTGATTTAAAACCTCTCTTGGCTTATCTAAAACAACAGTCGATTGAAAATATGGTACCTACCGTACCATTAATGATTGTTCAGGGTTCTAAAGATCATTTAGTCGACCCGAGAGGGACATTTGCTTATTATCAGCAGCTATGTAAATTAAAAAAACCAACGATATATCAAACGATTGATGGCGGAGATCATCGTGATGCACTACGCCAGAGTAATACTTTTGCTACTCACTTTTTAAATGTAATAGAGAAAAACCAAAGTAAGTCCTATTGCTCGACTTCTAAGTAAATTGGTTTAAATGCTAAAAAAGCCGACTTTTCATAAGTCGGCTTTTTATATTTGAAGGGGTGACTTTAGGTCAGGTTATACAGTCTTTCTTTAGGGAAAACTGCGTTAAAATCAGCCTTCATATTCACGTCCATTTTTGCGCCATTTTCCATCAGCACCTTTGTACCAGTCTGGGGCTACAGCTGGGCCTCGTGCTCCTGAGCCTTCTCGTGACTCATCTATAGAATCAATTTTATCAATGTACACGGTATCTTCCCGGCCTTCATAAACTCTGCTGCGCAACAGTATTGTACGGTGCTTCCAATCAATACTTTTAAGTTCTCCCTGTTCACAAGTTTGATTTATTGAACCACCAAAATGTCCCCAAACCATTAAATACTTGCCCATACGGATGCGTCTTAATTGATCATCAATAGTTTCTATATAAGGTTCGTCTTCGATTGGCTCAAGTGACTCAATTTTATCAAAAGAGATTAGTCCAATTGATTCACCTTCTATGAATACGCGAATTGATACAAGAATAGTCTGTTGATCTTTATCAATATGAAGAACTTTTACTTTTAATGATTCTCCACTTTTTAGACCGAGAATAAAACAATCAGTTATTTCTGCATTATTCGATATTACTTCTACAGGGTTAATAGTCATTTAAGCCTCGCTTAATTATTATGTTAGCTGTTCTTATGGATTAAGTTTTTTGTAGCGAGTTAATAATACTAATTTTATTTAAAAATGAAAGTGATTTTTAAAACTGTTAAATAATTAGTTTAAATGGTGTTTTTTATTTTAACCATTTTTAAATTATCAATGACATTGATTATATATATTGTATAAATTGTGTGGTTTATTTTTTTAAAGTACAGTTAATATATCTATTTCATAAATTCTAATCTATGAAATAGATACGAGAGAAAAAGAAGATTTATTAAATAACTTATATAGGCTGACTATAGGTTGTATTGGATATTATCAATGACAAAAAATTAAAATCATGTCCATAATAACTTATATATACAAAATGGCTAAGTATCTTTCACTGCGTCTATTTAATATCCACCCTTTGTGTGAAATGAATACTTTTTAAGCCATGTTATATAGTCTTTCTTTAGGAAAAACCACTGTAAAAGTTGAACCTTCATTTTCTTTAGACTGGACATCTAAATAAGCGCCATGTTGCATTAATACATGCTTCACAATGGCCAAACCTAAACCTGTACCGCCTGTTTGACGACTACGGTCGCTGTCAACACGATAGAAGCGTTCAGTCAGACGTGGCAAATGTTTCGGATTAATTCCAATGCCTGTGTCTTGTACACTAAAGTAGGCATGTTCACCGTCGTCATGCCAGCCAATCGTAATCGTTCCACCTTTTGGCGTGTATTTGATGGCATTGGTAATTAAGTTACTAAACGCACTGGCGATTTCCATATCAGAACCAATCAGGTCACAGTGACTATCAATATGTAAATTGAGTGTATGTCCATAATCGGCATTGTAGGCCTGAGCATCATCAAACAGTTGATTCATTAAACTCGGCATTTCAATAATCTGATTTTTTGCAATTTTCTTATTATTTTCTAAATTCGATAACAGTAGTAAATCATTCACCAAAGCATTCATACGTTTGGTTTGTGACTGCATCTGATCAAACGCACGTTTCCAGCGTGGACTAATATCTTCTTGATCGGTAAATGTCTCGATATAACCACTAAGTACAGTTAATGGTGTACGAAGTTCATGAGAAATATTATCTACAAAGTCTTTGCGCATTTGCTCAAGGTTGTGCATACGAGTAACGTCGTAAGCCACCAATAAACGACTTTCTCCACCAAATCGTGTGAGCTTAACCTGCACATATCGGTCATCGTCAAAACTTGACTGTAATTTAATACCATCGGGTGCCTGATCAATATTGTTAAAATATTCAATAAAGGTCGGCTGGCGTAAAATCGTTAATAAATTTCGACCACGGTCGAGAGGACTGATACCCAACAAACGTTCAGCAGCAGGGTTCCACCATTCAATTTTATGTTGATCATCAATGAGGACAACAGCTTCGGCAAGCGCCACTAAAGAAGACTGAGCGCGATCAATTAAACCGACCATTTCTGCTTGAACGATTCGTTCCTGACGCTGGGCACGGTAAACATTAAACAATAACGCTCCCCAAATCCCGTTTAGATTTGGAGGAACGTCATAAGGTTTATTTGCAATCCAGTCATTGACCAGATAAAGCGAACGCAATTGGAGTGTAAAAAACACCACAAAGGCGATAAAAATACAGCTCCAGAAATACCCAAGGCCTAAACCGACTAAACCGGCAATAATTATAAAAAATAATAAAAGCCGTAAATCTTGTTTGGCAAACGTCCATAAACTACTGTAGCGGGAAAGCTTTTGTTCACGTACCTGTTCGGGGACGGGGTAGGGTTCATACATAAATCTTGGTTAACCTGCGGCTAAATCTGCACGTGTTGAGAAGCGGTAGCCAGTTCCACGCACGGTCTGAACAAATCGGTCAACACCAAAAGGTTCTAAAACTTTACGCAAACGACGGATGTGCACATCGATAGTTCGATCTTCGATATATACATTACCGCCCCAGACCTGATCGAGCAACTGGGCACGTGTATATGCACGCTCTGGATGGGTCATAAAAAACGCAAGTAAGCGATATTCAGTTGGGCCCATATCTAAAATGCTGTCGCCAAAGCTTACACGTTGGCTAACAGGATCAAGAATTAAACCATTGGCGTCAATCATTTTTTCGCCACTTAATGCATTTGCACGACGCAGAACCGCTTTAATACGTGAAACCAGTTCACGTGTTGAGAAAGGCTTCGTCATGTAATCATCTGCGCCAGCATCCAGACCTTGTACTTTGTGGTCTTCTTCTCCGCGAGCGGTAAGCATAATTACTGGAATTTCTGCTAAGTTCTCATCACGTTTTAAGCGGCGACATAAATCGACACCACTTACGCCTCCAGGTAACATCCAATCGAGCAAGATAAGCGCCGGACGTTGGTCGACGATAATTTGATGAGCCTGTTTGGCATCTTCTGCCTGCAAACATTGAAAGCCTGCCATGTCCAAAGAAGTATGGATCATTTCACGAATAGGAAGCTCATCATCGACAATTAAAATATAGTCATCTTTCACAGCGCAATATCCTATAGATTTAACGGTGAACCGTTTTGTAGTTATGACAGGCTTATTACAAAGATTAATTATGACAATTTCATTGCAGAAAAGTATATAAAATTGAATTTAGCAATAATTTGTGACAAAAGTAAGGCAAAGGTGTGACCGAATGATGACATGAAAGCTTAAATATTCTTAAAATCATTCAATAAGTTATCACCTTCAACGCTTAACTGGTTTTGCTCATTTTAGAGTGTCAAAAAACTTTAATATTATTTTGAAACCTTGGCCAATAAAGATAAGAAAACAATGCGGCATGCGGTTAAAACCTGTTCAAGAGACTGCTCAAAGCCTCCCATGACCCATCGAATTGCAATTTGAGTGACATATCCATTTAAGCCAGTTGCGATTAGAGAGAGCTCATTTTCGTTGTGTTGGATTTGCGGCATGGTCAACATAACAAAGGCCTGAATCATTCGATCAAACTGTGCAAGAGTTTCTTGAATGGTGGCCTGATTATGTAATTCTTGTACCAAAACTGCGTCAACATAGACAATGCGAGCTAATCTCGGGTCGTCTTTTAATGTCGTCAGCAGTGCCCTTAAACCAGCATCGACCATTTTTTCTGGATCTGGTGTCGCTTTAATGACGGCTTGCATCAGGTTTTGCTGCAATTCTTCAATCATTTTTAAAAAGATGGTTTGAAATAAATCTTCACTCTTTTTAAATGATTCATAAAAATAACGTTCTGTGAGTTTTGCCTCTTGGCAGACATCTTTGACCGTCACGGAAAAAAAGCCGAGTGTTCCATAGGTCGCAATACCAGCTTCAATCAGTTTTTCTCGGCGTGCCTCTTTACGTTCAGATAGAGATAACCCTTTGAACTGACGTTCTTTACTCACAGTTTTTGTTTTCTTTTTACTGGTTGAGTCGTTTGTCGCCATAAATAAGTCGTTTCCTAAAGAATGGTTTCCTAATTTATAGGTTTTAGCCAAATATGCTCACTATGATAAAGCTCTCAGCAGAATTGTGCCATTCTATCTGAAATTACAGTGTACTATATTGACAATGGATATTGTCAAAATTATATTAAAGATGTCTAAGCTGCACATGCAATGAACCGATTGTGCAAATATCGAAAAACAAAGGATGGACAATGAAAAATTTTAAAAACAAAGTCGCTGCAATTACGGGCGCAGGATCTGGCATTGGGCAACAACTCGCAATTCTTTTGGCAAAACAGGGCTGCCATCTTTCATTGAGTGATATTAATGAGAAGGGATTACAGCAAACCGTTGAGCTTTTAAAACCGTATAGCACGATTACTGTGACGACCAAAAAGCTTGATGTTTCTGACCGTGAAGCGGTAAAGCAGTGGGCCCAAGAAACTGTTCAAGATCATGGGTCAGTTAACCTGATTTTCAACAACGCTGGCGTTGCATTAGGCTCTACTGTCGAAGGTGCGACCTACGAAGATTTAGAGTGGATCGTTGGGATTAACTTCTGGGGTGTAGTGTACGGAACGAAAGAGTTCTTACCGTTCATTAAGCAAACGCAAGATGGCCATATTATTAATATTTCAAGCCTATTTGGTTTAACCGCTCAACCAACTCAATCTGCTTATAACGCGACTAAATTTGCTGTGCGTGGTTTTACCGAGTCATTGCGTCAAGAGTTAGATATTGAAAAAAGTGGCGTAAGCTCTTTGTGTGTACATCCGGGTGGAATCCGCACCAATATTGCTAAATCTGCAAAAATGAGTGATAGCTTGAATAGTTTGGGTATGGACCCGACTAAATCGATTCAAAATTTTGACAAGTTATTACGTACTCCACCTGAGGAAGCGGCTAGTCAAATTTTACAAGCAGTATTAAAAAATAAACGTCGTTTATTGATTGGTAGTGATGCAAAAATTCTTGATGCATTCCAGCGTTTGTTCCCAACTGGATATCAACGTGCTTCTACCATTGTGACTAAGTTAATGAAATAATTTCAAAGTCAAAAAAAGCCATCAAATGATGGCTTTTTTTATAAGAATTGATTGGTTCTAAATAAGAACTTTGATCTTCTTTTTCTTCCAGATGAATTGCTAATAGAGCCCTTGAATAATACATAAACTCACAAATGCCAAGGCATAGGCAACCCAGATTCCTTTAAGGCCCCATATTGAGCTAAACCAGTAAGCACATGGAATTTCAATAAACAAAATAGCGGAAATATTAAGTAGCATTGGAACGGTCACTGTGCCGCTGGCACGCATGATCGATGCAAAAATGGCACCCGCACCAAAGAATAAAATTGCCCAAAGTACAATAAATAAAAGTTGTTGGCCCAGTACCACCACGGTTGGGTCGGTAATGAATAAAGCCATTAAATATTTTGAAAATAGATAGCCAAGTCCAATTAAGGTACCCGTAAATAAAAAGTTCATGCCTAAGGCAGTACGAGTCACACGAGATAACAATTCAGATTTACCTGCACCAATCGCTTGTGCAGCAAAAATTGAAGCTGCAATTGAGATTGATAAGGCAGGGAACTGGATGTAATTGAGCACCTGATTTACCGCACCATATGCTGCTGTAGCATGTGAACCATAATGGTTAACCAACCCAACAATAACCAAGCCAGCCATTGAGGTGGTAATCATTTGAATGCCGGTTGGGACGCCTAAGCGCAAAATGATTTTGCTCAGTTCTGGATTATGACGGATATGTTGCAAAAGCTGACGATTCGGCCGAAGTGGATGATTTTTCTTATTTAGATAAATCGCAAGAAAAATCAAAATAGCCACATAACCCGTGATCGTTGCAATTGCTGGAGCAATAATTCCCAGAGCTGGTAAGCCAAAATAACCTTTAAGCAATATCGGGGTAATCACTAAGCCAATAACGCTAGTTAAAGCCAATGCAAGTAAAGGTGTAGTACTGTCGCCTACACCACGTAAAATTGAGGTATAAATAATATAAACAAACAGAAGTGGGCTACCCGCCAGCATCCATTGCACATAAGGCAAAGCAAGATGCATTACCTTGGGGTCAGTGCCTAATAACTCTAAAATATCGTGGGCAAAAAACACACCAATAATCGCGGTAATTACTCCACCAATCAGTGTCATAAAGAGGGTAGAACCCACCACACTTTGGACTTTTTCAATATTTTGCGCGCCCCATGCTTGCCCTACTAAAACAGTCGTACCTGTTGAAATCCCGATAATAAAAGCGAGTAACAAAAATAAAATAGGGAAAAAAACAGAGACGGCAGCAATTGCATCTACCCCCATCATTTGACCAACAAAGATGGTGTTAATAGTTCCAGACAAGTTCTGCAAAATATTGGTTGCAATCAGGGGGAGCAAGAAAACAAAAAATGTTTTCCATAGATTTTGCTGATGAATTAAAGACTGTCTTGGTGGCATGCATTCTCCATCGCCCATCTCTTTGATGAGCGGGGCAGATATCCAACTTAGCATAGTTAGAGCAAATGGCTTGTAGTGTTTTTACTATGCTAAGTGGCTAAATTTATTAACATTGATTCAGAATTTCTCCTGCTTTTTGCAATGTCTCATCATTTTTAGCAAAGCAGAAACGAATCAAACGCAAAGACTCCGGCGCTTGCTTGTAGAAAACCGAAACTGGAATAGCCACAATCTTATGTTGTTCTGCTAGAAACTGGCACATTTCAACATCGTTTAAGTCGGGTCTAATTTGACTGTAATCGAGATTTTGGAAATAAGTACCTTGAGACGGTTTTAGCAAGAAACGGCTATTATGGATCGCCTGATTAAAACGATCTCGCTTAGTTTGGTAAAACTGTGGAAGCTCTTGAATATGTTCTGGATGTTGCTCCATATAGTGCGCTAGGGCAATCTGACAAGGTGTTGTGCCACAGAAATTCGCATATTGATAAATTTGGCGGAATAAACGCATTAACTCAGGTGAAGCGACACAGTAGCCTGTTTTCCAGCCTGTTACATGAAAGGTTTTTCCAAAAGAACCAATCACAAAACTGCGCTCTCTGAGTTCTGGAAAATGCAATGCACTGAAGTGTTGTTGACTGTCAAAGACCAGATGTTCATAGACTTCATCGGATAAAATCACAATATTTTTATCTTGAATCAGTTCAATGAGTTCTAACCAATCCTGTTTTTCCCAGATAGTACCTGTTGGATTATGAGGAGTATTCACCACAATCATTCGAGTTTTATCATTAATCAAATCTTTAACTTGTTGCCAGTTCACTTTAAAGTCTGGAGCTTCAAGAGCGATGTGGATGGCTTTACCACCAGCTAATTGTACTGAAGGCCCATAACTGTCGTAACTTGGATCAAAAATAATAACTTCATCGCCCGCATTAATGCATGCCTGTATGGCACAAAAAATTGCAATGGTTGCGCCGGGAGTAATGGTAATTTGCGTGACAGGATCAAGTTGAAGTTGGTCGCGTTGCTTAAATTGTAAAGCAAGCTGTTCACGTAAAGCGAGAATACCATCGCCAGGTGGATATTGATTATGCCCAGCCAGAGTCGCCTGAGATAAGGCTTCCAGTAAGGCTGGTGGAGCCGGAAAATCTGGAAAACCCTGTGACAGGTTGAGTGCACCTAGTCGATGTGCCATTGCCGTCATCGTACTGAAAATCGTCACGCCTTGAGTGGCCAATTTTGACTGAAGCTGTAGCATATTGTTCTCTTATTAAAAATATTTAAAGTTATAAAATTGATTCAATCACTGCCCGAATTACACCGAGTGTTAAACCAATAAATGCCCCGACTACAACGCCGTTCACACGGATCATATGTAAGTCGCCACCGACTTCGTTTTCAATTTTTCCAATCATTTCGCGCGAATCCCATTCATGAATGCGTTCGCTGACATAGCGGATGATTTTATGGCTATATTGATCTGTAAAAGTCAGCGCAAGGCCTGTCATTTCTTTGTTTAACACTTCACGTACTTTGGCATTTTGAACAAGATTTTCACCCAGTTGCTGAATAGCAGCCCGAAGGTTCATTGCAATACCTGAGTCTTTTTTCATTAAATCTTCTTTAATGGCATCACACAAAATGGTGACAGCACCACTAATGAAATTTAGGACTTGAGGGCTGTCTAAAAGAGCATCTTTACCGCTGTTTAGGCGTTGGCTGGCAGCACTGTCTGGTTTTGCCAGCTCTAGCATGAGCGAGTGGGCAATGGTTTCAATTTCCTGTCGCCAAGGATGTTCATGGTCTGCCAGCATCGATTCTACTTTTTCAACGAGTGAGTCGATGGTGCGTTGTTGAACATCAATACCAATCCAGCTTGCACCTTTTGCAAGTGACCATACACCCAGTGCTTTAAACATCTTTCGGGTCAATTCACGGGTTTTATCTGGGTTTTGTACCACCCACTCATGGGCGATATCGAGACCACGCTGTAAAACGTCTTGGTGGAAGTCATTTTCCAATACCGAGCGTAGCATTTCACTTGCGAGTTTATTGACTTCGGTATTACGCACCCATTGCACACTATTGTTTTGCACAAAGTTGGCAATTTGATCTTGGCTAACAAACTCAAAAATTTTCGGAACAGTTTGCTGAATAAGCTGTACCACTTGCGTATTATTTTGTGGACTCGCTAACCATTGACCAATTGCGAGGCTTAAGTCAGTTTTTTCTAAGCTTCGTTCTACCACTTGAGGCGAAAGAAAATTTTCCTGTACAAAACGGCCCATTGACTCTGCAATGCGAGCTTTATTACGTGGAATAATTTCGGTGTGGTCGAGTAAAAACTTAGGAATGGGTAACTTACCAAATGGGTTCCTAAACAGAACTGTAATCGCGTACCAGTCCGCTAAACCCCCGACTACACCAGCTTCTGCCCCTAACATTAAAATATGAATAAAACCTGTGTACTCTGGCAGAAAACGATCAGCCACCATCAGTGCAATCCACAGCACAACGACAATAATAAGCGCCAGAGTAGCAAAATATTTGCTACGTTTTAGACTGGGCACGTGGTGAACTTCTTCTGCCATGTTCATAAATTTATCCTATTCATTTTTGTTTTACTGGAGGCTCAGGCGGTGGCAACAGCTCTCCTGTCGGACTCAATCCATATTTTTGTCCGATTGATTTCAAGATCAAGGTTGCATCAAAAGCATCCTGAGGAGCCTGCTTCTGATCCCGATAACATTCAATAGTATACGATACTTGAACAGGATCGATATTGACCACTTGTGGGTAATCATAGAACGGATCATGCCAGAAACCAGGGTAACGACGACCATAACCATATGGGTAAAAACTTGGAGCAGATGGGTAAACCACGGCTTGACGTGGTGGTTTCTGACTTTGATTACTTGGGTCATTTTGCACTTTAAAAAAGCGGAAGCCTTTTTGTACCGTCGTTTGTGCTGATTTTACCAAAGTGATTTCTTCAGCTGCGCCATAACTCATATTCGGGTCGTCTTGAAAACTAATCCGAAAAGTTTGGGCATTTAAAGGATATGCTGAAAACTGACCAAGCTGATCAAAGGTTCTTGGTTTACTTGGCGTTGTTGCACAAGCAGTTAGAGTTAAGGCAGTGCCTAAGGCTAAACAAAGAGAGAGATATTTCATGATGAACTCCCAGCTAAGCATTAAAAAATAAATGACTCAGCGTTAAAAATTAAGAAGTTTTAAAAACTACTGTTTGGTTCTAATAAAAATTCGGTTTCCTCTGGAGTGGAGGCACGTCCAAGAATCGCATTGCGATGAGGATAACGACCAAAGCGATCGATAATCACTTTATGCTTTTTCTCAAAGCTTAAATTAATTTCATTGCCGAGGCGTTGAAAGAGTTTTAATGAAAACTCATGGATCAATTTTGATTCACTATGCATAAACGGCATATATAAAAAAGAGCGTTGCTCTGGATTAAGCTGTGCATCTAATTGCAAGCTAATGGCTTCTTGTGCCAAAGCTAAAGCAAGGCTATCGTAAGCAAAAGATTGTGGTTGATCACGATAAATGTTGCGAGAAAACTGGTCTAGTACAATAATCTCTGCCAGACGGCCTTCAGCCGTTTTTCGCCAAGACCAGAGTTCTGCTTGAGTTGCCTGTCGATGAACGTCAGAAAAATTTTCACAAATCTTTTTGTCAAAATCATCACTTTTTGCAAACCAAAGTGAACGGTGTTCAGGTGAAAAACAGAAGTTTAAAATGTCTTGATCGTTCATGATATTGACAACTCTTTAGCAATTATTCTTCAATAAAATCACAATTCTTTCGTGTCTTAAATAACAAGATTGTGATAAAAATTGCCAAACTGGAATGATGTGATTATATAAGTAACCGTATCATCTCACGATTTTGTATATAGTGATCTTTAATAAGCGAGCAAATGCATGAGTCAACCCACTACACCATCTCAATCAGTTATTCCTGCTTGGGTGGATTCGTCGCTACTACAAGGCATGTTACGTGGAATAGAGCGTGAAAGCCTACGTATGCAAAGTAATGGGTTCTTATCGCAAGAGTTACATCCAAAAGCATTAGGTTCGGCTTTAACACATCCGCAAATTACGACTGATTATTCAGAAGCATTAATGGAGTTTATTACTTCTCCAAAGCCAACCATTGGTGAAGCTTTACATGAGCTCACAGATATCCATGCAGTTGTGCATCGTCATTTAGAAAATGGTGAAAAACTTTGGCCGCTATCTATGCCATGTATGTTAGATGACAATGAAGAACGAATTCGTCTAGCGCAGTATGGCACTTCTAATATTGGTCGCTTTAAAACACTATACCGTCGTGGGTTAGGAATTCGTTATGGTCGTCGTATGCAGACGATTTCAGGTGTGCATTACAATTTATCTTTTCCAGATACGCTTTTTGCTGAGTTGCAGGCTCATGAAACTGACGAACAATTAAAATCATTAAGTTTGCAGGATTATCGTAGCCATCGTTATTTTGGTCTTATTCGTAATTTTATCCGTTTAACACCACTGGTTATGTTCTTGGTAGGCGCCAGTCCAACGGTATGTCGTTGTTTCTTGACCGGACATAAACATCAGTTGTTGCCTTTAATCAAAGGTTCATACTATTTACCGTATGCTACAGCTTTACGTATGGGGCGATTGGGTTATCAAAACTCAGCCCAAAAAAGCTTAGGTATTCATTACAACAATTTGACTGGTTATTTGGATGGTTTACAAAAAGCCGTTCATTCTCCTTACCCACCATTTAGCCGTTTAGGGTTAAATGATGCCGCTGGTGAGCCGTTGCAAATTAATGATCATGTTTTGCAGATCGAGAATGAATATTACAGTCTCGTACGTCCAAAACAGGTGCCTCAAGCGGGTGAAACGCCGTCTCAAGCCTTGAAAAATCGAGGAGTGGGTTATGTTGAGTTACGTGCTGTTGATGTAAACCCATATTCGTCAATTGGCGTTGATGAAACGACAGCCGGCTTCCTTGAAGTGTTAGCACTTTATTGCTTGTTAAGTGATAGCCCAGAGTTGTTAGGCCCTGAGCAAGATTTGATTGAAAAGAACCAGACTGAAGTGGTGAATCGTGGCCGAGCACCGAATGCAACCATTACAGATTTAAATGGGTCTTATCACATCGAAGATTGGGCACGTTTGTATATTGCTCAAATGCAAGGTTGTGCGCAGTTACTCGATCAGACCTATGCAACAGAGCTGTATGGTTCTGCATTAGCGATCATGCAAGCACGAATTGATGAAGTTGATGAAACTTTGTCAGCCCATGTTATTGACGATACGTTAAAGCATGGTGGAACTTGGAGTTTTGGTAGCCACATGGCCCAGTTACATGCTGAAAGTTATGAACAGCATGAGCTTAGTGTGGAAACCTTGAAACATTTTGAGCAATTGGCTGCACAATCGTTACAGCAGCAAGAACAACTTGAGCAAGATACTCAGGTCAGTTTTGACCAATATCTTGAACAATATCGATAATAAAATGAGGTTTTACATGCGATTAAGTTACCGTTTGGTGAGTGGACTACTTGTTTTAGCAAGTATTGTCGGCATGTCTTTTGCGTTGTATCTGGAACATGTAAAAGGTTTAGAGCCATGTCCGCTCTGTATTTTTCAACGTGTTGGCTTAATGGCAATGGGCCTTGTGGCACTGATTGCATTTTTGCATAACCCTGTTTCCAATGCGGTTAAACGCTTTTACGCATTTTTGGCTGGCATCGCAATTTTATGGTCAGTGGGTGTAGCAGGGCGTCATGTCTGGCTACAACATTTACCACCTGATCAAGTACCAAGCTGTGGTCCGGGTTTAAACTATTTAGTTGATGCCTTACCAATGAAAACAGTTTTACAGGAAGTCCTGTCGGGTTCAGGTGAATGTGCAGCAATTGACTGGACCTTTTTAGGCCAGTCTTTACCAGTCTGGTCATTGGTCTATTTCATTTTGCTATTACTGGTCTGTTTATGGCAATTATTCCGTTTTTATCCAGTGTTTAAGACTGCTAAAAAGTAAGTTTAAAAAGATTAAAAAAAGCTCAATATTATGTTGGGCTTTTTTTATTGTTTTAGAATTAATCAAAATATAAAAAAACAAATTGAAAAAAAGCATAATGATATAGACAGATAGTTCTGTTTTTTATAAAGTGCAGCCGTTTTATATCCTTATGATTATAAAAAATGTTTTTTAATATCTTTAATGTTTTGGAAAAAATAGGATTAAGTGCACAGAAACGCGCGATCCACGTGCAATTTTCTAATGAATTGCTTAATCACCAAGTTTTTTTACAACGTATAGAAGGCCAACATCAGCTAAATGGGGGAATTGAAGCTGAGTTAATTTGCCTTTCGACGAGTGCCCAAATTGCATTGAAGCAGTTTATAGGCGTTCAGGTTGCTGTTGATCAGGTTACAGATTCTGGCCAATTGTTTCGAACTACAGGAATTGTGACTGAAGCCAGTTATGGGCAAAGTGATGGCGCTTTAACGCTTTATAAATTGACCTTAAAAGACGCGACAAATTTATGGCATAAACGCCGTAATAGTCGTGTTTTTATGAATAAAAGTATTGTAGAAATTACCGAAGTTCTATTCAAAGAGTGGCAAGAAAAAAGTCCACTTTTTGCGACAAGTTTAAGCCTAGACCTGAGTGGGTTAAGCCAGAGTTATGATACTCGCCCATTTATCATGCAGCATAATGAATCCGACTATGACTTTCTTACGCGTTTATGGCGAAGTGAAGGTGTTAGTTGGCTAATTGATGAATCAGAGCTTTTTGTTCCTCATTTTACTGCTCCAGTACAAGCCCAAAAGCTTAGATTAATTGATGATAATAACCAGTACCAAGCTTTAGCACGCCGTAGCATTCGCTATCACCGAAGTAGCGCGACAGAATATCAAGATAGTATTACAGGGTTTGTTGCGGTGCGAAGTCTGCAACCGACTGCTGTACATGTGCAACGCTGGCAGCCCGATGCCTTAGCACAAGAAGAAGGTGCTGGTTCCGTCATCACGACCCATACACATTCAGATAACTTTGATTCAGCGAGTTTAAGCCTTGAGCAAGCATGGCACATGAGTCCAGCTTGGATGCAAGATTTGAAAGGTGAGGATCAAGCTACTGCTTCAACTAGCAATCAGTTAGAGAAACTGAATCAGCAGTTTAATGACATGTATGCCAGTCAGGCCAAATACTTCAAAGCTTATAGCAGTGTTCGAGATAGCCAAGTCGGCTATTGGTTTAATCTCCGAGAGCATCCTGAAGTTGATCAACATGAAGGGGTTGATCAAGAGTTCCTGATTATCGCTAAAAATTTCTACAACCAAAATAATTTACCAAAAGATCTACATCAGCAAGTTAGTCAGTTACTAACCCAAAGTCGTTGGGATAAACATGGTTATGACGATATTGAGCGTCAAGGTAATGAGCTGACTTTAATTCGCCGTCAAATCAAAACGACACCTGAATATAATCCAGAACAGCATCGTCCGATTGCCTACCCACAAAGAGCGAAAGTCGTAGGGCCAGAGGGAGAGACTATTCATGTCGATGAATGGGGGCGCATCAAGGTGCGTTTTCTGTTTACCCGCAGTGATGATCATGGCCATGATGGTGGGGCAGGCAGCAATGACAATGATACAGATTCAGCTTGGGTTGATGTACTGACTCCTTGGGCAGGTGAAGGCTATGGAGCACGATTCTTACCGCGTATTGGTGAAGTAGTGGTCATTGACTTCTTTGATGGCAATATCGATCGTCCATTTGTGACGGGACGAATCCATGAAGCACAGCGTTCACCAACCAAGTTTGATGTGAAAGGACAGCTTCCCGATACTAAAAAACTGAGTGGTATTCGTAGTCAGGAAATCAGCGGTAGTGGTTTTAACCAATTACGATTTGATGACACAACAGGGCAAATTAGTACCCAACTACAAAGTAGCCATGCAGCGACGCAACTGAATTTAGGTAACTTAAGCCATCCGAAAGAACAAGCGACGAGCCAAGGTCGTGGTGAAGGCTTTGAGCTTAGAACAGACGCTTGGGGAGCTGTGCGTGCAGGTAGTGGCTTATATATTACTACGTATAAACAAGATCAAGCGCAAGGACATCACCTTGATGCGAATGAAACCAAACAGCAACTTGAAGGCGGGTTAAACAATAGCAAAGCTCTAAGTGAAGTTGCTAAAAATCAGCAGACAGATCCGTTGGAAGTTCTTGATCATTTAAAAACCTTTTTAAATCAGATTGAACAGCAAGACAATGATAAAGCTGCTGCATTTAAACAAGCGATTATGGTATTAAGTGCGCCAAATAGTGTAGCGGTTGCAAGTAATGAAGACATTCATCTGAGTGCAGATGGACAGATTAGCCAAATTGCTGGTGATAGTATTAACCTGAGTACTCAAAAGAATTTGATCGCTCATGCCCAAAATAAGATAAGTTTTTTTGCAGCTCAAGATGGAGCAAGAATGTATGCGGGTAAGGGCAAAATCGAGTTACAAGCACAAAGTGATGGTACGGATATCATTGCACGAAAAGGAATACAGATTATTTCAACAGAAGATAGAATCGAAATAATTAGCCCAAAAGAAATTATACTCACTGCGGACGGTTCACAACTCAAGATTAATGGTTCAGGTATTTTCCCAGTAACTGGAGGCAAGCTGGAGGTTAAGGCCGGTCAGCATTTATTTATGAGTGGCGCAAATATTGTTGTTCCCAAGATAAGCTTACCCACTATAAAAACACCTTTTAGTAACAAAATTAACTATAACTGGAATATAAATTCGGAAGGTAAAAAAGAACTGTTTATTATAAATAAAAAGAACACTAGCCTTATAAAAACTTATAAAAATGATCTTGATAAGAAAAATAATTTAAGTTCATTACGGTTTTATACACCAGAAGAAGCAGACTTTACTGCAATGATTTTTAATTCGGATTATATTCAGTTAAAGCAAAATATGCCTGATAGTGAAAATATTGATGAGCTTTTAGAAGAAACACTTTTGTATGACGAAGAAAATGATGACGTCTATACAGAAGAGGAGTTTTGATTAATGAGTAAATTAGTCACTATTACTACTAAGTTTTATGATAAATCTGGAAAGCAGATTATTAACTTAAATGTACAATCTAGATATAAAGATTCATTAAATGCTAATAGCCAAAAAACAAATAATTTGGGTTTGTTTGTTTTTCAGGCCTCACCAAATAGAACTGTTGAAATATTAGCAAAACCTCCTAATCAAAAAGATTATACAGTATTTAAAACGCTAAACTCTTCTATTCATTCCTCAGAAAAAAATCCTATTAAAGTCCAGTTGCCAAAAACAATTGATGAATATAAACAACTAAAGCAATCCAGATCAACCAAAGGAATTGTAAGCACTTTTTTTAAAATTGTTGATATGAATGGAAAAGTTATGAAAAACTTTCCTGTTCAATCACGACCAAAAGGTAAAGGAAATTCACCCGATAAATATACAAATGATGAAGGCATAGTAGAAGTATGCTCATCACCTAATAGAGATATAGAGGTCTTAGTATTAACATCAAATGATACATTTGTTTTAAAAAGTTCAATAAACTCTGCTAACGGTAGTTCCCAACCAACTTTTATTAAATTAGATGAGCCTTATGAAAAGTTTAAAAGTGCATCTACGATTAAAATTTTAGATCGAGATGGAAGTGACTACATTGTAGAAAAAACTAATGTGGAAATGTTAGTTGTAGAGAATGGTAAAAAACAGCTTTTTAGTATATCGAATGGAAAATTACCATTACAAAGCATGGTAGGGCAGAAACTAGAATTTACGGTGTATAAGCCTGATGGTAAGCCTTTAAAGACACAAGCCTATATGGCAACACGAGTCAAAAACAACCCTGTTGAGTTCCATCTGGATGTAGATATAACAAAAGGCAGTACGGCACAGAATGATCCAGAGATTAATAAGAAAGTTAAGGCTAAAGATTGCCCATCTGAATGCGTAGTTCAGACTATTTCATTTGATACTACACCTGGACCTTATATTATTTCGATGGAAATGTGGAAAAAAATATTAGAATTTGAAAGATATGAGCCAAGACCTTATCATCCAGGTGATGATTCAAGTGGGGTTACAATCGCTATAGGATATGATTTAGGTCAACAATCGAAATCACAAATTCAACAAGATTTAGCAAAATTTTATACTAAAGATCAAATAGAGCGTTTAATGAGCGCACAAGGTAAAAAGGGTAATAATGCCCATAACCTTATACAGAAGTTATCAGATATTACGATTACTAAAGATAATGCATTGAAATTAGCAACTGTATTAAAAACACGTTATGCAAATCAGGTATTATCTATTTATCCTGAAACCTTAACCTTACACCCACATTGCCAAGGCGTGTTACTTTCTTTAGTTTTTAATAGAGGACCAGGTTTAGTAGATCCAAAACCCCCTAAAAAAGGTTTAACACGTAAGCATATGAGACAAGTTCAAGACGCATTAAAAAATAAAAAGCCTGAAGAAATCCCTAATATTTTAAGAGATATGTCTAAACTTTGGAATAAAACGGGACCAAAAGGAAATAGTGGTGTGGGCAAACGTCGAAGAGAAGAAGCGAATATTTTTGAAAAAGGATTAAAGTGTGATTGTTATGAATAAAAAAATCCAGATTTATATTTTGACTATCTTTATTTCTTCATGTGCCTTCGCAGATAAAGTTAGTTCAGCCTGTATTCCAGATAGTACGGTTTTTAATGACATATTGAACTGTTATTTAGCTGATTATAAGAAAAATGATAAAATATTGAATGCATTATATCAAAAAAAGATCTCAAACCTATCTAAAGGAAATAAAGAAAAGTTAAGAGAATCTCAAAGAGACTGGATTAAAGAGAAGGAAACTGTATGCGTTGCAGATGAAAATGAATATGGGAGAGAGAGCCATTTTGAAGCTGTAAAATGTCAAACTGAAATGACAAAAGAAAGAATTTCTTTTTTAAAGAAATATTAAATTTCTTCTAGCTAGATAATATTTTGTGATGAGAAAATATGAGTATTTTAAATGATAAGATAATCCTTGTTTTTTCTGTATTCTTATTATTAGCAACATGTAGTTATAATTTATTTGCAAAGGATCAATGTAATATTGACCAACAAGTAAAATTAAGTATATTTAAGAAAAATGATTATAAATTCTATAATTATATATGTGAGTCTTCAGAAGGTTCATATCTTAAAGGTTATCTAGGAGATCAAGAGAAGAAAATATTTGTTGGTGATTACTCTGATTTTTCAGCTAAAGAAAGTCCTAAACTTTTAGCTGTAAGTATCTATAAATCAACTAAAAGAAAATCTCCAATATTGATTACTATTAATTCAGCATACTACTGTTGTACTCCACAAATAGAAGGGGAAATGTATCAAGTTAACCTATATCAAATTAGGGAAAATAAGATTTTAAATCTGAAAAATATAACAAATATATTAGGTAGTAATACAGAGGGTTTTGAAGGGGTTGCGGAAGGGAAAGTCTATTATAAATATAAAACCATTTCTGAAATTAAAAAATGGTTAGATAAAAATTATTGATGGATTTATGATCTTGAAAATAATTTAAATTTAAAAAAAGCCCAACATAAGTTGGGCTTTTTTTACGTCTCTACAATCCCTTCTAAATCTTCGAGGGTATAGTTCGGCATATCAATAATATGGGTTTGAATACCTTCTTGCACATAATCATTCGCATGAGGATATAACCAACGAGTGATTTGTTCGGCAACGCTCGAATGATACTGAATTTCAAAGTGATTTAAGCCATAAAACACAGCTTTATGCGAGTCTGGAACTTTAAGCTGAAAACGTGGATTAGGATGTTCACCCAGCGCACTTTTCACACTCACCAAGTAATCACCAATCACAGTAAGCGCTTTATTGCGTACTTTTTCAAACTCGAGTGTTCCTGCCACTAAAAAAGTATTGATATGAGAAGGCAAAGGAGCAGGGGCACGATTATCGTCCATCATGCCAATTCGGGCATCCATATATTCCCAGTCATCATCACGAACACTACCGTGGCGTAAGTCTAAAATACCATTACTGCGAATATTAACCAGTTGACCAAGTAAACCTACAAAAGGGAAAGCCCCGAGCTTATCTTGTATGGTAAAACCAAAGCGCTCCAAGACTGCACCATGATGTGGGGAACCAATACACACCAGATTCTCGACCATATGAATCCATTGATACATATTTTGTTTACCGTAGAACAAAGCACTACGAGAAACCAGTCCACCCATACTGTGGCCAATCACATCAATGCTAGTAATTCTTGGATTATTTTTTACGAGATCTTCTAATAAATTTGAGAAGCTGCGTCCATTTGCTGAAATACGTCGACCTGTATTGTAATTTAAATACAGCATGGTGTTATGGTCACGCTGGGCTAATAGACGCTCTCCAATTCCACCATAATGGGCGTTTGACCAAGTCAGATGATTCATACACAAACCGTGAACCATAATTACAATACGGCCTGCAAGCTCACCTTGCTGTATAGCTCCGTAGTGATCGTATAGCACTATTGGTAGGGCAAGTGGACTATGTTGCTTAAGTAGGTAATCCCCAAAAACACCATTCAAAATTCCCACCAAAAAATGTAGGCTTGGGGTGAGTGGTTTTTCGTGAAGTGTTGGATATTTTTCAATAATGCGACGCAAACCGGGTGCTAAAAAATAACGACCATATTTTTGTAAAGCGCCATAAGAAAATTGATATGCCTTTTGCACAAATGGTCGTTTTTGAAAGTTTTTAGCGTTTTGTGTGCTAATACCAAAAGCATTTTTTAAGACTTCAATATTAATAACTTGTATTAATTCATGTACACCATTTAAGCTGGTGCTGAACAGTTGAGCTAAACCTTCTAGTACGTCTGCCTGACTAGGTGGCGTACGATCCCATTTACAATAAGTTTCATGTAGTGGTGTTAAGCTCGGCATATCTTTTCCCCATATACGTTATAACCGACGTTTTAAGCTGTACTTTTTATCAACGGCAGTAAACGTTTCCATCTTAGTAGTTTAAATAACACATTTTTTTAAAATACTGATGAATGGTTAGTTGAGTGGTTTTTCTTGTCTAACAATTGTGCTTTTCTATACAAACTGAGAACAAAATTGTGAAATTAGTCTCAATTTAGAGGGAAATATATGAATATTATCTACCTCCATGGTTTTAATAGTAGCTCTCTTTCGATTAAAGGATTGAGCTTACGGCAGTATTGTAGCGAATTAGGGATTAATGTGCATTTGCCAAACCTCAATAGATCTCCAGATCAGGTGGTTGAGCAGGTTTCAGAGCTTATTGAAAGTCTGGATGATGTTGCACTTGTAGGTAGTAGTTTAGGTGGTTTTTTTGCGACATACTTTGTCGCGAAATATAATATTCCGGCTGTACTGATTAACCCTGCTATGCAACCATGGAAGTTGTTTGATGAGTTATTTCAGGTTGAAAGCATGCCCTATGTGGTGAATGATCAATGGTCGATTGATCATGTTCAGCTACGACAGTTGCAGCAACTTGAACTGAAACAACCTAAAAATGCCGACAAAATACTCGTCTTATTGCAACAAGGCGATGAAATTTTGGATTATCGTCAAGCACAACGCTATTATAGTGCTGCAACGCCATCCTCATTGATTTTGACGGATGCTCATGGCAATCATGCTATGGAAGATTTTGAAGAAAAATTACCGTTAGTGATCGAATTCTTTGCGCACACCATCAAATAAGGAAAACGTACAACGTGACACAATATACGGCTCAATCGCTTGAAGTCCTTTCCGGTTTAGACCCTGTTCGTCGTCGTCCAGGGATGTATACCGATACGACTCGACCTAACCATTTAGCTCAGGAAGTTATTGATAATGCTGTTGATGAAGCATTAGCGGGTCATG
>Ga0105243_10000776_pt1 | contig 30593 bp, 29 predicted proteins | sample KBSM34metaG_FD_81525 | JGI IMG/M metagenome (GOLD analysis project Ga0105243, IMG submission 81525) | Miscanthus rhizosphere microbial communities from Kellogg Biological Station, Michigan, USA - KBS M3-4 metaG | ecosystem: Host-associated > Plants > Roots > Rhizosphere > Soil | place... | reverse complement strand
TACCCGCCCCGGGCACGAGAGGGAAGAGCCTCCCACAAATGGCGCATAAGCGGTCCCGAGCAAAAAACGAGGTCGATGCCCGTTTCCGCGATCACATTTGCGAGTGAACGGTGCAATTCGCCGCCTTGCGGGCCAAGCTCCAGCATATCGCCGAGAACGGCAATGCGGCGGCCTTGCTGTCCGATCGGCACTTCCGCCAGCAGCGCGATCGCCGCCCGTATGGATGCAGGATTGGCGTTATAGCTTTCGTCGATCAGCAGAGCGGTCCCTCCGGGAATCTTCAGGGTGCTGCGCGTGCCACGGCCGCTCGGCGGCCTGAGATTGCCCAGCGCAAGCGCGGCGAGCGCGAGGTCGGCCCCGGCGAGCGACGCCGCTGCCAGGACGGCAAGCGAGTTGAGCGCAATATGGCGGCCCGCCATCCCGACCTTGTAGGTCACCGGCTGCCGCAGGATGCTGGCTTCCACGGTCGATAAGTCGGCCTGCAGTGAAACGCGCAACAGCCGCGCGTCGGCGTCGCCATGTTCCCCGAACGAAACGATGCGCTTGATGCCGGCCGCGCGGGCCGCGGCGGCAAGCTGCGCGAACTGGGCATTGTCGCGATTGAGCACGACCGCGCCGCCTGCCTCGACGCCGGCGAAAATCTCGGCCTTGGCATCGGCAATCTTCTCGAGCGTGCCGAAATACTCCAGATGCACCGGCTCGATGGCGGTGATGACGGCGACGTGCGGCCGGGCGAGCTTCGTCAGCGGCGTTATTTCGCCGGCGTGATTCATGCCGATCTCGAACACCGCGTACTTCGCCGATGCCGGACAGCGCGCCAGCGAGAGCGGAACGCCCCAGTGATTGTTGTAGGAGGCAGCGGATGCGTGCGTTTCGCCGTCCGCCGACAGCGCGAGCCGCAGCGCCTCCTTGGTCGTGGTCTTGCCGACCGAGCCGGTGACCGCGATGACCTTGCCGTGCAGGCGCTCGCGCGCGGCGCGCGCCAGCGCCCGCAAGCCTTCAAGCGCATCGTCAACGATCAGCAGAGGCGCATCGGCAAACCGCCGGCGCTGGCCTTTCGCCACAACAGCCAGCGCAGCGCCGGCTTTCAGCGCGGCATCGACGAAGTCGTGACCGTCGCGATTGTCGCCCTGGATCGCAAAGAACGCGTCGCCTTTGCTCAGCGTGCGGCTGTCGATGGAGATGCCGGAAATCCCGGCGGGCAAATTTCCGGCGCGCTCGGCTTGCATCGCGTCCGACATCGCGTCGGTTGACCAAAGCACGCTCATGCGACCCGTCCCTGCAACGCGGCCACCACTGCGTCATGATCCGAAAATGGCAAGACGCGATCGCCGACGATCTGCCCCGTCTCATGGCCCTTGCCGGCGATGAGCAGAACGTCGCCACTCTTGAGATCCGCGATTGCCTTGCGGATCGCTTCGGCGCGATCGCCGATTTCGGTTGCGCCGGGAGCATCGGCGAGAATGGCGGCGCGGATTGCGGCGGGATTCTCGCTGCGCGGATTGTCGTCGGTGATGACGACCTTGTCCGCCCCCTCGACGGCGACGCGGCCCATGATCGGCCGCTTGCCGCTGTCCCGGTCGCCGCCGGCACCGAACACCACGGTCAGCCTCCCTTTCGCATACGGGCGCAGGCTTACCAGCGCTTTCTTGAGCGCGTCCGGCTTGTGCGCATAGTCGATAAAGATCGGCGCGCCGTTGCGGTTGCCGACGAGCTCGAGCCGGCCCTTGGCGCCGGTGAGGCGCTCCAGCGCCGCAAAGGCGCGCCCCGGCTCCGCCCCGACCGCGATGGCGAGTCCTGCCGAAAGCGCAGCGTTCTGCACCTGGAAGGCGCCGACCAGCGGCAGCCTCACTTTATATGTGCGGCCGCCATGCACCATGTCGACCACCTGGGCAAACCCATCGATGGATCCGCCCGCCAGCTTGATGTCCTCGCCCTGCTCGCCGACGGTCATGACCTTCAGCCGCCGCTTGCGCGCGGCATCGACGACCTGACCGGCGTAGCAATCGTCAATTCCGACAACCGCCGTGCCGCCAGCCACGATCAGCTCCTCAAACAGGCGCAGCTTGGCGGCGAGATAGGCTTCGATGGTCGGATGATAGTCGAGATGATCGCGCGAAAGATTCGTGAACCCGCCCGCCGCGATGCGCACGCCGTCGAGCCGATGCTGATCGAGTCCGTGCGAGGAGGCTTCGAGCGCAAGATGCGTGATCCCCTCGCCCGCCAACTGGTCGATGGTGCGGTGCAGGTCGACCGGGTCGGGCGTGGTCAACGAGCCGTACCGCTCGCCTTTCGGCGAGACGACGCCGACCGTGCCGATACTCGCCGACCGAAATCCCAGCGTGCTCCAGATCTGGCGCGTGAATGCGGCGACCGACGTCTTGCCGCTGGTGCCGGTGACGGCGGCAATCGTCTGCGGCTGACGCGGATAAAATTTCGCGGCGGCCAGCGCGAGCGCGCGGCGTGCATTGTCGACCTGAATGAAAGCGACGGCGGGCGGCAAGCCCTCCGGCCGCTGCTCGGCAACGACCGCCGCCGCGCCGGACGCTGCGGCCTGCTTTGCGAAATGCGCGCCGTCGGCCTTGGCGCCGGCGATCGCGATAAAGAGGAACCCGGGTTTGACCTTGCGGCTGTCGGCGGCGAGCCCCGCGATGTCGATCGCAGCCTGCCGCGCATCGATCGCCGCCTCCGGCAGAAGATCGCGCAGCTTCACCGCGTCTCCTTCGCGCTCACCAAAAGCAGCTGATCGGCCTTCGGCAGATCGAAGCGCGGCCGGATGTCGAGGAGCGGCGCGACCCGCTCGATGACCTTTGCGCCGACGGGAACGGCATTCCAGCCTGACGTGCTGAAGCCGTGGGTTTCGGGCAGTCCTTGCGGTTCGTCCAGCATGATGAGCAGCAGGTAACGGGGCTTATCGGCCGGCAGGATGGCGGTGAAACTGGTCAAGACTTTGGTCTTCGAATACCGCCCGCCGACCACTTTCTCCGACGTGCCGGTCTTTCCCCCCACATAATAGCCCATAACGTTGGCACGGGTCGCCGTGCCTTTTTCCACGTTCAGCCGCATCAGGTAGCGCATTTTCTCGGCGGTTTCGGGCTTTATGACCCGTTTGGCGAGCCGGTCCGCTTCCGCCTGGTCGCGCTTGAGGAAGGTCGGCGGAATTAACTTGCCGCCATTCACCAGGGCGGAAATGCCCATGACTGCCTGCAGCGGCGCAACGGAAAGACCGTGCCCGAAGGCGATCGTGACCGTGTTGAGTTCGCCCCAGTGTTTGGGAACCAGCGGTTCGGCGCTTTCCGGCAGCTCCGTGCGCAACCGGTCCAGCTGGCCGAGTTTCCTCAGGAAGGCCTTGTGGTACTCGACCCCGAGCGAGAGCGCCATCCGCGCCGTGCCGATGTTCGACGAATAGGTGAAAATCTCCGGAACGGTCAGGACGCGCCGCTGCGCATGAAAGTCGTTGATCTCGAACTTGCCGTAGCGCAACGGCATTCGCGCATCGAACGATGACGACAATGATATCCGGCCGCTGTCGAGCGCCATCCCTAGCGTGAGTGCCTTGAAGGTCGAGCCCATCTCGTAGACGCCGGTCGTCAGCCGGTTGAGATGATCGGGATCGTTCGCGATGCGCGGATTGTTCGGGTCGAAGCCCGGCTCCGACACCATCGCGAGGATTTCGCCGGTGTTCACGTCGCCGATGATACCGGCTGCGGCCTTCGCCTTGAATTTATCGCGCGCCGCCATCAGCTCTTCGCGCAGCGCGTATTGCACGCGCAAATCGACGGCCAGATTGACCGGACGCTGCAGCTGGTCGATTGCAAGCCCCGCCATGTGCAGCGCGGCCAGCCCCTGCCCATCGAGCCACTTCTCGATGCCGGCGATGCCCTGGTTGTCGATGTTCACATAGCCGATCTCGTGCGAAACGATCGGCCCGTTTGGATAGACGCGCTTGTTCTCGGTCAGGAAGCCAACACCCGGAATCCCGAGCCGATGAATTTCGCGCTGCTGACTGGGGGTGATCTCGCGCTTGAGCCAGACGAAACCGCGCTTCGACGACAGACGCTCGCGCACCTCATTGACGTCGAGATCGGGCAGGACCGCGGTCAGCAATTCAACCGCCTCGTCAACGTCGATGATCTTGCGCGGCTCTGCGAACAGCGACGGTGTCTTCACGTCGGTGGCGATGATCTGACCGTTACGGTCGAGAATGTCGGGGCGCGCCGTCGCAACCGCATCCTGCGAGACGCCGCGGCGGCCGCCATGACCCTCGCTGACCGTCGCAAACATCACCAGGCGAAACGTGATGACGGAGAAGATGCCGATGAAGGCGACGATCGCCAGCCCGAGCCGCGCCTTTGACTTTACGTTGCGATCGACGTCACGGCCGTAGAGCACCGAACGAAGCGCGCGCTGCCATCCGCTTTCCGGGGTTTTTGCCCTTGCGTGCATCGGGTCACCGGGCGCGGGCCGGCGGCGGAATGCTGCCGGTCATTTCAGAAGGCGCGAGCATGGCCCCGATCGGGTCGGCATTCGGCGCGGACGGGGCCGGCCGTTCGGGCAACCGGTCGAGGGAGTCGAACTGCGTCGGCTCGATCCGTCGCAAAGTCAGATGCCGGTCTGCCAGGCCCTGGATGCGACTGGGCGCATCGAGTTTCGCCCATTCCGCCCGCAGAACCGCAATGGCGTTGCGCTCATTGCGCAATTCACCGCGCAGCTTGGCCACGCGTTCAGCCTGCAGCGTCGAGTCGAACTTGATCTTGTAGACATAGGACGCCGCCACGATCAGGGCGCCGATGACGAGAATGTTGAGGAGGCGCATCGTCTATCGCCCCTTCAGCACGGAGGCCAGCGCGGGCAAATGCGGCAGCAGGTACGCCGGCACGCCGCGCCGCGCCGCTGCTTCAGTTCGCTCGGCGGCGCGCAGCTTGGCCGACCGCGCTCGCGGGTTAGCCGCAACTTCATCGTCGTCCGGCGTCAGCGGACGCCTGGTGAGAACCTGGAAAGTCGGCGCGTGGCGCCTCACTTCCGGCGCATGGCGGGAGCCGCCGCGGGTATCGCCACGGTCAGCAAGGAAGGTTTTGACGATCCGGTCCTCGAGTGAATGAAATGACACTGCCACCAGCCGCCCGCCGGGCTTGAGAATCCGCTCGGCCGCCTGCAGTGCAGCGACCAGCTCGCCGAGCTCGTCGTTCAGAAAAATACGCAGGGCCTGGAACGTGCGCGTCGCCGGATGGATATCGCCGGCACGCGGGCGAACGATGGTTGCCACGATCTGGGCAAGCTCATGCGTCGTTGCAACGGGTGCAATGATGCGCGCATTGACGATGGCGCGAGCGATCGCGCGCGAATGCCGCTCTTCGCCCAAGGTGAAAATGATACCGGCGAGATTGCGCTCGCTTGCTGTGTTGACAACCTCGGCCGCGCTCGCGCCTTCGCCGCTCATGCGCATGTCGAGCGGCCCGTCATGGCGGAACGAGAAGCCACGCTCCGCGCTATCGAGTTGCATCGTGGAGACGCCAAGGTCGAGCACAATGCCGTCGACCGTCTCGTGCCCGGCATCGCGCGCGATGGCGTCGAGATTGGAAAACCGATCTTCGATCAGGGTCAGGCGGCCGCCCGCCTGCTCGACCAGGTCTGCGCCCAGCGCGATCGCGGTCTGGTCGCGGTCGATGCCGATCACCTTGCAGTCGGCGGCCGCGAGTATGGCGCGCGTATAGCCGCCGGCACCGAAAGTGCCGTCGATATAGACGCCGCCGTTGCGGACATTGAGGAAACCGATGGCATGGCGGCCGAGCACGGGAATGTGGAGGGCCGGTCCGCCAGCGACAGCCGAGCCGCCGCCGCCCGCCATCATTCCCGTGCTCCAGGCGCGTTGCGCGCCGCCACCTGGGAACTCAACTGCCCTTTGAGCGCGCGCACCTTTTGGGTGGCCTCCGCGAGCTCTTTCTGGAAACGCCCGGGCTCCCAGATCTGAAACTTCTGACCGAGACCGACGAATGACACCGTGTCGGTAATTCCTGCGTGACGCTTCAGGTTCTCGCTCAACACCACCCGCCCCTCTCCATCGACTTTCAGTGTCTCGCTCGTTCCGTACAGCGCCAGTGCGAGCCGTTCGCGCTCTTCCGAAAACGACCCGAAGCGTCCGATCATCGCCTCGATCTCCGCTATCAACGCGCGACCCCCCGCATCGATCGCGGGACAGTCCAGCGCCGGATAACAATAGAGACCCTCGAAGCCGTCCCGGACCAGCACTGCGCGAAATGCACCGGGGATCGACACGCGCCCCTTGGAGTCGAGCCGCAGCATGAAGTTCGCCACGAAGCGGTCCATACCCCGCACCCCATACCGACTGGACACAACCAAGGGCCGTCCTAAGAGAAGCCCTCAAGCTCATCGCGCTGCCGGATGAACGGCTCGCGCGGACGGCGTCCCATACTGGGAAATCGTGGGATATCATGGGATTACGTGACCGTCAACAAATCGGCCCCAATCCAACGCAAAGCACGGCGGTGTCGCAGATCGGTCCCATTAACGTCGGTTAAACTTAAAGAAACGTTGCCGAATTCCAGCTTCGTGAGACACCCATGTGGATCGGGTTGTTCAGCGACATTCACGCCAACCGCGAGGCGTTGGAGGCGTGTCTCGACCATGCCCGCGGCAATGGCATTACGCGTTTCATCTTCCTCGGCGACTACGTGGGCTACGGCGCCGATCCCGGCTTCGCGGTCGACACCGTGCTGCGCGAGGTCGAGAACGGCGCGACTGCGCTGCTCGGCAACCATGATGATGCCATCGCATCGGGCACCCACGGCATGAATGCGGTTGCGGCCGCGGCCATCGATTGGACGAGATCCCAGCTCACCGCCACCCAATGCGACTTTCTTGCGCGGTTGCCGCTGACGTTTGACGACAATGACAGGCTATTCGTGCACGCAAGCGCGCACGACCCCGCCGGCTGGGAATACATCACGAGCGTTGAAGACGCATCGGCCAGCTTCGCCGCGACGCGCGCGCAAGCGACGTTCTGCGGTCACGTGCATGTGCCGCAGCTCTACCGCTTAGTGCCCGGCCGGCAACTCTCGGGGATAATTCCGGCGCCGGCGATCGAAATTCCGCTGAGCGTGAAAGATAGGTGGACCGCAGTGATCGGTTCGGTGGGCCAACCGCGCGACGGGAATCCGGCGGCCTGCTATGGTGCGATCGAGGCCGAACGCAATGTTCTGGTGTATGTGCGCGTTCCTACGACGTCGAAACAGCCGCACGCAAAATTCAACAAGCTGGCCTGCCTGCAATTCTGGGGCTTCGTCTTCTTGAGGGCATGTAATCGCAATGCCAGCGGCTTTTTGTCCAAGCTTGCTTTTTCGAGTGGCCGCGGTGAATGATGCCCGGCTTCCGTCTTCTCCACGCACCGGTGTCTCCGGCCCATGTCTCTCCTGAAGTCAATTTTTCAGCCGGATTCGTTCATCGTCGCCGATGTCGCGCCGACGCCGAATTTCGACGCGCGCAAAGACAACCGCGCGCCGGATATGATTTTGCTGCACTACACAGGAATGCAGACCGGCGAGGCGGCATTGGAGCGTCTCACCGCGGCGCAGAGCAAGGTATCCGCACACTACGTGGTGTTCGAAGACGGCAGAATCGTACAGTGCGTGCTCGAAGAATGGCGCGCGTGGCACGCAGGTGAATCGTCCTGGGCGGGCGAGACCGACATCAATTCCAGCTCTATCGGCATCGAGATCGTCAATCCCGGTCACGAGTTCGGTTATCCGGATTTTCCACTGCGTCAGACTGCGGCCGTCATCGCGCTGTGCAGGTCGATCATCACCCGGCGCGGGCCAATCAATGCCGACCGCATCCTCGCGCATTCCGACGTCGCACCCGGCCGCAAGCAGGATCCGGGCGAAAAATTTCCCTGGGGCCTGCTGAGTGAATCCGGCGTCGGTCACTGGGTGCGCGCCGCACCTCTCGACCTTGAAGGATCCGGCCTCAGGCCGGGCGACCGTGGCGACGCGGTGACGCGATTGCAGCGCGCGTTGCGCTCCTACGGCTATGGGCTGGCGGAAACCGCGACCTTCGACGATGCGACGCGCGAGGTGGTGACAGCATTTCAGCGCCACTTCCGGCAGGCCCGCATCGACGGCGTCGCCGACCCATCAACGCTGCTGACGTTGCGCGCGCTGATCGAGACTCGCCCCGCACCGCTCGCTTAGCCGCGCAAGAGGCCGGTTTTAGAGGCCTTTAAGGCTGTCGCACGGCCGGCCTTGACCTGACCGGCGCGTATGACCATTCCTATCCCGTCAGTCGGCCGGACGGCCGCCCCGCGCCAATGCCGAAAGGCGGCCGGGGAGGAAAGTCCGGGCTCCACGGACAAACGGTGCCGGATAACGTCCGGCGGGATGAGCCCCTCGGGGCCGGCCCAGGGACAGTGCCACAGAGAACAGACCGCCTCGGCGCGTTGCGTTTAGCCGCGGCAAGGGTGAAACGGTGCGGTAAGAGCGCACCGCGTTTCCGGCGACGGAAGCGGCACGGCAAACCCCACCGGGAGCAAGACCGAATAGGAACGGCGCGGGAGCAATCCCGGATCTGTCCGGATCAGCCGTTCGGGTAGGTTGCTTGATGCGCCGGGCAACCGGCGTGCAAGAGGAATGGTCGTCACGTCTGCGGCTCGCGCCGCAGGCCATACAGAACCCGGCTTACAGGCCGGCTGATACGTTGTAAGGGGGCTCGGCGGCACAACCGCCGGGCCCCCGCCAATTCTGCGGCCATCACTTTCGCAGCGTCGCGCTACCGGCTAGCGTCCGCGTCCCGCATGACGACCTCCCGCGAACGAATAGGAATAGCGCTCGGACTTGCCGGCGTGCTGTTGTTCGGCGGCACGCTTCCGGCGACGCGCCTTGCCGTCGTCGCCTTCGATCCGTTTTTCCTCTCGGCTGCGCGCGCGGCCATCGCCGGATGCACCGGCCTTGCGCTGTTGCTCATCCTGCAGCGGCCGATCCCGCCGCGCGCATCGTGGCTCGAATTCGTCCTGGCCGGCATCTGCACCATCATCGGCTTTCCGGTGTTCATGGCCCTGGCAATGTCGCACGTCCCGGCGTCGCACGGCGGCGTCGTGCTCGGCATCATTCCGCTTGCAACCGCGGCTGCCGCCGCCCTCGTTGCACATGAGCGGCCGAGCGCCGGGTTCTGGCTCGCAAGCATCACGGGCGCCGCCATCGTTGTCGTCTTCATGGTGCGGCAGAGTGGCGCCAACACGATCCAGATCGGCGACATCTATCTGCTTGGCACGGTGCTGTCGGGCGCATTTGGCTACACGCTGTCGGGTCGGCTGAGCCTCACGCGGCCGGGCTGGGAGGTGATCTCCTGGCAGGTGGCATCGTTCCTGCCCCTGTCGTTGATCGCTGCTTATCTCTTGTGGCCGCAATCATTCGCCGGCGTGCCGGCATCAGCTTGGGCCGGCCTTACCTACGTCAGCTTCGTCAGCCAGTTTTTTGCGTTCTTCGTCTTCAACGCCGCGATGGCGATGGCCGGCGTGGCGCGCGCCGGCCAATTGATGCTGCTGCAGCCATTCGTGATCGTGGCCTTGTCGATCCCGGTGAACGGCGAGCGTTTCGAACTGTCGACGCTGCTCTATGCGGCTGCAGTTGTCGCCGTCGTGATCGTCGGACAACGCATGCGGGTCACCCGCGGCTGAACGCACAGAGCAAATGATCGAGACCTATTTCTTGTAGGCCGCAATCACCCCTTCGCCGTCTTTGCCGGCCTTCACCAGCCACTCGGTCATCAACTGGTCGCCGATCTTCTTGAAGCCGGTCATCAACTCGGCGCTCGGCGGCATGACCTTCATGCCATTCGACTTCAGCTGATCGAGATACCAGTTGCTCTTGTCTTGCCACATCTTCCAGCCGCGCGTTTCGGCGGTCGCGGCAGCCTTGAGCACGGCCTCCTGTGTCGGCTGGTCCAATGCATCGAATGCCGCCTTGTTCACAAAGGTCACGTTCTTCGGAATCCATGCCTGCGTGTCGTAGAAGTGATCCATCGATTCCCAGGCTTTGGCGTCGTAGCCGGTTGCCGCCGATGTGATGAACGCGTTGATCACGCCAGCGGCCATTGCCGGCGGCAGTTCGGCGGCCTGAACTGTGACCGCCTGGGCGCCCACCATCTCGCCAATTCGTGCGGTGCCGAGATTATAGGCGCGCCACTTCAGGCCCTTCATGTCTGCGACGGTATTGATGTCCTTCTTGGCGTAGATGCCCTGTGGCGCCCACGGCACCGCAAAGAGCAGCAGCATGCCCTGCGATGCGAGTTGCTTGCTGATTGCGGGCTTGGAGGCCTCCCACAGCTTCCGGGCCTCTGGATAGCTCGTTGCCAGGAACGGGATCACGTCGATGCCGTAAACCGGATACTCGTTCTCATGCAGCGAAATCAGCACTTCGCCGATCTGCACCTGGCCGGTCTGCACGGCGCGTTTGATTTCGGGCGCCTTGAACAGCGACGCATTGGGATGAACCGTGATCTGCAGCTTTCCGCCAGTCGCATCGGCGACGTCTTTGGCGAAAAGCGTGAGATTTTCGCTGTGCGGATTGTCCGCCGGATAGGCCGCCGGCAAGTTCCATTTCGTTTGGGCCAATGCCGGAGCGATCGCTATGACCGTGCTTGCACAGGCGGCGATGATGATCGGCCGAGCAAAACTCATGACTACCCTCCGTCAGCTGCCACTACTCCGGGAAGACCCACCGCGGCAGTACCATCACGATATCAGGAAATACCGTTATGATGGCAACCGCGACCACCAGCAGGCCGAAAAACGGCAGTGATGCCTTGGCTACCGTGTTGGAATCCTTGCCACTCATCGTCTGCAGCACGAACAGGTTGAACCCCACGGGCGGCGATACCTCGGCCATTTCGACAACAAGAACGACGAAAATACCGAACCAGATAAGGTCGAACCCCGCCTGCTTGATCATCGGGATGACGATCGTGGTGGTGAGCACGATCATCGAGATGCCGTCGAGCGCGGTGCCGAGCACGATGTACATGACAGTCAGCGCGGCAATCAGCGCGTAGGGACTGAGATGAAAACTGTCGACCCACGACGCCAGGGCGGCGGGGATTCCTGTGTACGCCATCGAGGTCGACATGTAGGACGCGCCAGCAAGAATAAGCATGATCATGCAATTGACGCGCACGGTCCCCATGACGCTTGCCCAGAAAGAGTCCCAGGTGAGCGCGTTGTGCCACCACGCGATCGCCAGCGAGCCGAGCACGCCCCACGCCGCGCATTCGGTCGCCGTCGCCCAGCCCGCCACCAACGAGATGAACACAAGCAGGATCAGCAGCGTCAAAGGAATGAGCTGTTTGGATTCCCGTAATTTCTCCCGCAACGACATTTGCGGCTCGGGCGGCGGCGTTTTCTCCGGATGAACGAGCGACCAGCCGGCGATATAGCCGGAGTACAGCACCATCACGAGCAGGCCCGGCAGAAATCCGGCAAGGAAGATCTGGATGATCGAAACGTTGGCTGCGACGGCATAGACAACCATCGTGATCGATGGCGGAATGAGAATGCCGAGCGTACCGGCGCCGGCGAGGGAGCCGAGCGACACCATTTCGTCGTAGCCGCGCCGCTTCAACTCAGGCAGGGCGATCTTGGCGACCGTTGCGCACGTCGCCGCCGAAGACCCCGACACCGATCCGAAAATTCCGCAGGCCAGCACGTTGACGTGCATCAGTCGGCCGGGAATACGGTTGAGCCACGGCGCCAGCCCGCGAAACATCTCTTCCGATAATTTGGTGCGGAACAGAATTTCGCCCATCCAGATGAACAGCGGCAGCGCGGCGAGTGTCCACGAATTGCTGTTGCCCCAGATTGTCGTCGCCAGTACCGGCCCCGCCGGAATGGCGCCGCCGATGAACTGCATGCCGACGTAGCCGGTTGCAAGCAAAGCGATGGCGATCCAGACGCCACCGGCAAGCAGGACAGTGAGGAAGACCAGGAGCAATGCCGAAATGCCCACCAGTTCGGCCATCGCTAGACCCCGCTCTGGATCGCTTGCTCGACGACTTCTTCAGCCGTCTGCGGCTTCGGCTTTTCGTAGCGGGGACTGTTGCCCCGGACGACGTGGACGAACTCATCCACGAACGCAATGAAGAGAATGACGAGGCCGGCGCTATATCCGAGTTGCGGAATCCAGAGCGGCGCCGGCAGAACGCCCTGCGCCATGTCGTGAAAGCGCCAGGAGTCGTACGTCATCAGCACGGCGTAGTAGCTGAAAAAGCCGACAAAAAACCCACCGATCAAAAGTGAGCTGATCTCGAGGGCATGCCGTGTGCGGCCTTCAAATCGGTCAATCAACAGTCCGACGCGGATCATTTCGCCGTGACGAAAGGTATGGGCGAGACCGAGGAACGATGTGGCGACCATGCACCACGAAACGAGATCGTCACCCGCCGGAATGTTGAAACCGACCGGCCGGCCGGCCGACAGGAACATCATCAGTACAAAAATTGCGATAAGGAAGAGACCTGCCGCATAGCCCGCGAACAGATAAAGCCGATCGAGCCACACACGCATGGATCAGGCCGGATCGACGCCATTTGCTTTGAGGGTCGGCCCGGCTGCGGGTGCGGTGAGGAAACGGATCAGCGCCTGCGCCGCCTCGCGCTCCTTCGCGGAAGCGCTCAATCCGGCAGAAAATCCGATCTTGGTCTGCAGTTCCCCCGGAATCGGCCCGACCAAATCGACGCCAGGCACTCCTGTAATGCGCGTCGCCACCACCACAACCATGTCGGCCTCCCCACGCGCGACAACCTCGACCGTGTCCTCGGCCTCCATCGGCTTGAGCTTGCCCTGCATCCCGGCCTTGATGCCCAGCCGGTCCAGAAGACTGACAAAATAGAGCCCGCTTGCACCCTTGCCGGGGTAGGCAACTGCCTTCGCGGCAAGCAGTGTACGCTTGAACGCGTCCACCGATGAGATGTCTGGCTTTGGCGTCCCTGTACGAACAGCAAGCCCCAGCCCGGAGCGGCCAATATCGGCGCGGCTGCCCGCGATCAGCCTGCCGTCCTTGATCAGCGCATCGATAACCGGCGGATTGAGCACGGCGACATCAAAAGCCTCGCCGGCTTCGATCTTCTTTTTCAGGTCGGCATTGACCTCGAAATGCAACTTGATGGTGTTGCCGGTGGCGCGTTCGAACTGCTTGCACAATTCCTGCACCGCCGCCTTGGCGCCATTGCCGCTCAAAACGCGAAGCTCGGCGGCTTGGGCAGGCGAAGCTGCGACAAACAGCGCCGCAATATATACGAGCAATCTTCGCATGATCTCACCACTTTTTTCGCGGCCGTCAGCCTAACAGGCTTGTTTCAACCCTGACAGGCCGGACATAGTGCTATCTCCATTTTGAATTCGATACCCAATTCGATCCTCATGGCGAGAAAAACTTCACCGCAGCTTTGGGACTTCTGGATCGACCGCGGCGGCACCTTCACCGACGTGGTCGGGCGCCGCCCCGACGGATCGCTGATCGCGCACAAGCTCCTGTCGGAAAATCCCGAAGCCTATGCCGACGCCGCCGTGCAGGGCATCCGCAACCTGCTTGGCTTGAAGCCTGACGAAGCAATTCCGGCCGGGCACGTCGGCGCAGTGAAAATGGGCACGACGGTCGCCACCAATGCGCTGCTCGAGCGCAAGGGCGAGCGCACCGCGCTGCTCGTCACGACAGGCTTCCGCGACGCCCTAAAGATCGGCTACCAGGCGCGTCCGAAAATTTTTGCCCGCCACATCATCAAACCGGACACACTCTACGAGCGTGTTGTCGAAGTCGATGAGCGCGTCCGCGCCGACGGTACGGTGGAGCGTGAACCCGACATCGCGGCTGTCCGAGCAGATCTGAACGCCGTCAAGGCCGATGGAATCAACGCGGTCGCGATCGTTTTCATGCACGCCTACCGCTACGCCGATCACGAAAGGAAGGTGGCGGCGCTGGCGCGCGAGATGGATTTTTCGCAGGTTTCGGTCAGCCACGAGGTCTCGCCGCTGATCAAGTTGGTCGGCCGCGGCGATACGACGGTAGTCGACGCCTATCTGTCGCCGATCCTGCGGCGCTACGTGGCGCAGGTCGACAGCGATCTTGACGCAAAACGTTCGGCCGCACGTTTGATGTTCATGATGTCTTCCGGTGGGCTGACGGCTGCCGAACTGTTTCAAGGCAAGGACGCGATCCTGTCCGGCCCCGCAGGCGGCGTGGTGGGGATGGCGGAGACAGGAAGACAGGCAGGGCTGAACCGCCTCATCGGCTTCGACATGGGCGGCACCTCGACCGACGTGTCACATTTCGACGGCGAGTATGAGCGCGCCTTCGAAACGGAAGTCGCCGGCGTGCGCATGCGCGCGCCAATGATGCTGATCCATACCGTCGCCGCCGGCGGCGGTTCGATCCTGCATTTTGACGGCGCCCGCTTCCGCGTCGGTCCGGATTCAGCGGGCGCCAATCCCGGCCCAAAGTGCTACCGGCGCAACGGGCCGCTCGCCGTCACCGACGCCAACGTGATGGTCGGCAAGCTCATTCCGGATTTCTTCCCGAAGATTTTCGGGCCGTCGCAGAACCTGCCGCTCGATGCACATGCCGTTCGAATGGCCTTCACTGACCTTGCCCAGCAGGTCGGCGGCAGAAACCCCGAAGGGGTCGCCGACGGCTTCATCAAGATCGCGGTCGAGAACATGGCCAATGCGATCAAGAAGATCTCCGTGCAGCGCGGCTACGACATTACGCGTTATGCGCTCAATTGCTTTGGGGGCGCCGGCGGGCAACACGCCTGCCTGGTCGCCGACGCGCTCGGAATGACGCGCGTGCTCATTCACCCTTTCTCTTCGCTGCTTTCGGCCTACGGCATGGGCCTCGCCGACATCCGCGCCACGCGCGAGCAAGCCATCGAGCTGCCGTTCGGCGGCAAGGCCTTCAAGGCGATCGCGCGCGTCGGGAAATTGCTCGGAAAAGCGACCAAAGAAGAAGTCGCGGGCCAGGGTGTCCCGGCCGGCAAGATCAAGGTCTTCGTGCGCGCGCATATTCGTTACGCCGGCACCGATACCCCGCTCGTGGTGGCGGCCGGCAGCGGCGCCGCAATGAAGCGCGCGTTCGAAAAAGCACACAAGGCGCGTTTCGGCTTCATCGATCGCACAAAACAGATTGTCATCGAAGCCGTATCCGTCGAGGCGGTCGGCGGTGGCGCGAAATTCAGCGAAAAGGCCGCTAGGCGCTCACGTCCTGCGTTGCCAAAGCCCGCGCTGAAAACTCGGTTCTTTTCCGCAGGTGCGTGGCATGATGCAGACGTCTACACGCGCGATCAGCTCAGACCGGGCTCGCGCGTCAAAGGCGCAGCCATCATCATCGAGCCACACCAGACCATCGTGGTCGAGCCAGGCTGGCAGGCTGAACTGACGGCCAAAAATCATCTCGTGCTCACCCGCGCCAAAAAGCTCAAGCGCGTTCACGCCATCGGAACGCATGCCGATCCCGTGATGCTGGAAGTGTTCAACAATCTCTTCATGTCGATTGCGGAACAGATGGGTGTTTCGCTGCAAAACACTGCTTATTCCGTGAACATCAAGGAACGCCTCGATTTTTCGTGCGCCGTCTTCTCGCATGATGGGACCCTCGTCGCCAACGCACCCCATATGCCGGTTCATCTCGGGTCAATGGATCGGGCCGTCGAAACGATCATCCGCGAAAACAAGGGGCGGATTCGGCCCGGCGACGTCTATGCCATCAACGCCCCCTATAACGGAGGTACTCATCTCCCGGATATCACGGTCTGCACGCCGGTCTTCGACGACAGGAAGAAGTCGACCCTGTTCTGGGTGGCATCGCGCGGACACCACGCCGACGTCGGCGGCATTTCCCCAGGCTCGATGTCGCCGAACGCCACGACGATCGAGCAGGAAGGCGTGCTTTTCGACAACTTCAAGCTGGTCGATCGTGGCCGCTTTCGTGAAAAGGAATTGCTAGCAGCGCTCACTGGAGCAAAATATCCGGCGCGCAATCCGGTGCAGAACATCAACGACATCAAGGCACAGATGGCCGCCAACGAGAAGGGCGTGGCCGAACTGCGCAAAATGGTGCAGCACTTCACGTTGCCGGTCGTGAAAGCCTACATGCAGCACGTGCAAGACAACGCGGCCGAGAGCGTTCGGCGCGTGATCGACCGATTGCACGATTCGGAATTCAGCTACGAGATGGACCAGGGCACCGCAATCAATGTCAAGATCACGGTCGATAAGAAGAAACGCGAGGCAACGGTCGATTTCACTGGCACAAGCGAGCAGCAACCGACGAATTTCAACGCGCCGGAGCCGGTGACACGCGCGGCAGTGCTCTATGTGTTCCGCGTGATGGTCGACGACGAAATTCCGATGAATGCCGGCTGCTTGCGTCCGATCAACATCGTGATTCCAAAACGGTCCATGCTGTCGCCGGAATATCCGGCCGCCGTCGTCGCCGGCAACGTCGAAACGTCGCAAGCTGTCACCAATTGCCTGTTTGGCGCGCTCGGAGCCCTCGCAGCCGCACAGGGCACCATGAACAATCTTAACTTCGGCAATGCCCGCCATCAGTACTACGAAACAATCTGCTCCGGCTCGCCGGCAGGCCCCGGCTTCAACGGCACTGACGCCGTGCACACACATATGACCAATACCCGCTTAACCGATCCGGAGGTGCTGGAGTTTCGCTATCCCGTCGTGCTCGAGGACTTCCATATCCGCCCCGGCTCAGGCGGACGCGGCAAGTGGCACGCCGGCGACGGCATCCGCCGCACCATCCGCTTCCTCGAAAAAATGGAATGCACGATTTTGTCGGGACACCGGCGGGTGCCCCCGTTCGGACTGGCCGGCGGCGAAGCGGGCCAGGTCGGCGAAAACTGGGCCCGGCGCAAGGACGGCAGCGTGGAAAAGCTGCAGGGGTGCGATGCCACCGTAATCGACAAAAATGAGGCCATTATCATTCAAACGCCGACTGCCGGCGGCTACGGCACCCCGGAAAAGCGCTAATTGAATCGACCGCTTGTGCTGGCCGTTAATCATGGCGTCCGGCCGCGCTTGATTTTGACGCCTGCGACGCCGACTCTTTCGACCATGCGCACAATGATTCTGACCGCTTTGCTCGTGACCGCGCTTGCCACGCCCGCGCTGGCGCAGAGCTACCCCGTGTCCGGCAGGTGGGGTGAGAGCAACAGCTCGGAGAAAGGCCTGATCGATTGCAGCGGGAACCGGCGCATCATCGACTTTTTGGGCGATCAGCGGACGGACAGCAATGGCGGCGTGCCGGAATACCGAAACAAGTCGGTGCAAAGTGTCGGCCAGTCGGACTATCGCATCGTCGATGAGTTCAACAACGGGCAGGTCCGCAACGGCCAGAGCGAATACACGCTGCGCAAGATCGATTCCAATCACATCGTGATGAATCAGTCCGGCACCGCGTTGAACCTGCAGCGCTGCAAATAACGCAGCGTCTCCATAAAGTTTGGATCAGTTACGCGCGATGATCTCGCGCTCGCCGCGATGCACCGGCGTCGCTCTCGTGATTTTGCCGGAGCGGCGGCGCATCAAAATCGACGGACGGCGCTTTTTCAAAGCGCTTCTGCGTCGCCGACGTGGCCGGGGGCGCTCGATGCGCAAGTGCCCCAGCTGTGCACTCGCGAAGCTGGCAACGGAATTGGCGAGCAACAACGGTACGCCGAGCACCTCGCTCCAGGCCCGCCATTCGGCAAGCGCCTCGTCCGGCCGCGACGTCAAGTAGAGCGGGAGCGTCAGTGATGGGTCGCTGTGTTCCAGGACGATTGCGAGCAGTTCTGCTTCATCGCCCTCGCCCGGCACCAGCTGCAATGAGATTCCGGCGAAAGCCCTCACCGGCATGTTGAGCGCCATCCGCATACCGGACAACGAGCGCCTCAACACCACGCGTTCGCGATGAAGCTCGATATCCCGCACCCGCCCATCGGCGGCGACATCGCTCGCGCAAAACCGCACGGGCAGGCCGAAGGGGTCGAGCCGCAGGGCGCGGCCCGACCCGGCGCATCCGCCACTTCGCATTTGACGCCTCGAAACTCTCCCGCGTCCGGTCTAGTCGCCGGGTCGCGCGTCATTCGTGACAGAAACGCGTCCAAATCGGCTTAAAGTTATGGGTTAACCGGTCGTAGCTTGCGGCACATGATTGACGCCGCGTTGCGAACCATGATTGACGAGGTGTTGCCGGCGGGCGGCAAATTGCGCGATCCGGCCCTTGAACTACGAGCCCCCGCGCTCATTTGGAACTCAGCAATGCCTTTGTCTGTCGATTCCCTTTTGGACCTAAGTGCGCTGACCGATCGCGCCGACCGGCTGGTTAAGGCCGCACGCGCGGCCGGTGCAGACGCGGCGGATGCGGTTGCCGTGCGCTCGATGTCGCTCGCTATCGAGGTACGAGACGGGAACACGGAGGAATCCGAGCGTGCCGAGGGCGACGACCTCGGCCTGCGCGTCTTCGTCGGCCGGCGTCAGGCCGTAGTGTCAACCAATGAGGTCACGGCCAACGGCGCCGCGGTGCTGGCTGAACGCGCCGTCGCGATGGCGCGCGTGACGCCGGAGGACAAGTTCGCCGGCCTCGCCGACGAAAAACAGCTGGCCCGCAAGTTTCCCGAGCTCGACCTGATCGACCCCGATCTGCCCAGCGTGCAGGAGCTCGAAGCCATGGCGCGGGCGGCCGAAGAGGCAGGGCTTGCGGTCAAGGGCGTCAGCAAATCCGGCGGCGCGTCCGCCTCGGCCGGAATCGGCGGCGTGGTTCTGGTCACCAGTCACGGTTTTCATGGCGCTTATCTCGGCTCCAATCACGGCGTGTCGATGACCGCGATCGCCGGTGAAGGCACCGGTATGGAGCGCGATTACGATTACAGCGCCGTGCGGCACGCCGGCGACCTGGAATCGCCTGAAAAAATCGGCCACAGCGCGGCACAGCGGGCGATCGCGCGCCTCAACCCACGCAAGGTCAGCACACGTAAGGTGCCGGTCGTATTCGATCCGCGCTCCGCCGGCTCACTGGTTTCGCATCTGGCCAGCGCCGTCAATGGCTCATCGATCGCGCGCAAGACCAGCTTCCTGAGAGACAAGATGGAGGCGAAGCTGTTCGCCGACGGGATTTGCATTGTCGACGACCCGCTGCGCAAACGCGGGCTGCGCTCGCATCCGTTCGACGGCGAAGGCGTCGCCGGAAAAAAGCTTGCACTCGTCGAAGACGGCGTTCTGCGTTCGTGGCTGCTGGACAGCGCGACCGCCCGCGAGCTTGGCCTTGTCACCACCGGGCACGCGCAGCGCAATGCATCGTCGGCGCCCTCCCCCAGTCCCAGCAACCTGCATCTCGAGCCCGGGCGCCTGACACCAGATGCGCTGACCGCCGACATTGCCGACGGATTCTACATCACGGACCTGATCGGCATGGGCGCCAACATGGTCACAGGCGATTACAGCCGCGGCGCATCAGGCTTCTGGATCGAAAACGGAAAGCGCACTTATCCGGTGAGCGAGGTCACCATCGCAGGCAATCTGCTTGAGATATTCCGGACGCTGACGCCGGCCAACGATCTGGAATTCCGCTACGGCACCAATGCACCCACCTTGCGCATTGAGGGTTTGACCGTTGCCGGCCAGTGAGACAAGCGCGCTGCGCGCGCCGCTCGAGGCCGTGATGCGCGAGGCCGGCGCTCTCGCCCACAAAACCGCGCAAGGTGCATTCAGGCACTGGACCAAAGGCGAGGACAAATCTCCGGTCACCGAAGCAGACATCGCGGTCAACGATCTGCTGCACCAGCAGCTGACCGCGCTGTGTCCGGGCGCCGGCTGGCTGTCGGAAGAGACCGCGGAAATCCCCGCGTCGACAACACTCATGTGGATTGTCGATCCGATCGACGGCACGCGCGCTTTCATCTCCGGACGGGCCGATTGGGCCATTTCGGTGGCGCTCGTCGAGGACGGACGGCCGCTTGTTGCCGCGCTTTACGCGCCGGTGAGCGAAGAGATTTTTCTCGCGACGCGCGGGACCGGTGCGACGCTCAACGGTGCGCCAATCAAAGCGAACGACGGCGATGGATTGCGCGGAGCAAAGATCGCCGGACCCAAGCGCTACCTCGACCGGTTTTCAAACCTCGCGGAGGGCACGCTCGCCCAGCCGAAAGTCCACTCGCTCGCTTTGCGGCTCGCGCGCGTGGCGCACGGAGCCCTCGACGCTGCTTTCGCCTCGCGGGGCAGTCACGATTGGGACCTTGCAGCCGCCGACCTTTTGGTGCACGAAGCCGGCGGCGCGCTGACCGATTTCACGGGAAGGCCGCTGAAATACAACGGTTCGCAGGCCGTTCACGGTGCGCTCGTCGCAGCCGGTCAGGCCCGCCATGACGCCTTGATCGGACTGGTGCGCGACCGAAAAGCGGAATTCGCATAGAGTTGACCGGACCTTTCCTGAGATCGACCCATAGATCGACCCATGCCTGCAGATTTGCCCGCAACGAAACCGCAATTGCTGCATCTCGTCCTCGGTGGCGAGCTCACCAAGCTCGGAGGCACAGAGTTCAAGGATCTCGACAAGGTTGATATCGTCGGCGTCTACCCGAACTATGCGAGTGCCTACGTAGCATGGAAGGCGAAAGCGCAGCAGACCGTCGACAACGCGCACATGCGTTATTTCATCGTTCACCTGCACCGACTGCTCGATCCCGAGGCTACTGGTCGCACGGCACGGTAGGGCAGGCTTGATGGTGTCACTCAAGCGTTTCACCACCTCGTCCGTGTTCCAGGAAATCATGGGCACGATCGGCGCCTGGTATCTCCGTTTCGTCTGGTTTACCAGCCGTCCTGTCGTGGAGCCCGGCGCCATGAACCTCTACGAGATGGCAGAGATGCCGGCGATCATTGCGGCATGGCATGGCCAGCACTTCCTGATGCCGTTCCTCAAGGACGCCAAGCGACACCGCGCCAAGGTGCTGATATCGCGTCACCGCGACGGCGAGGTCAATGCGCGCGCCGCGGAGAAGCTCGGCATCGGCACGATCCGCGGCTCCGGCGCGCACAACGGCGAATTCCACCGAAAAGGCGGCGCGACCGCGTTCAATGAGATGCTCGAAGCACTCAAGGATGGTTACAATGTCGCAATGACCGCCGATGTCCCGAAAGTTGCGCGTATCGCCGGTCTTGGCGTGGTGAAGCTCGCCCAGCATTCCGGCCGTCCCGTCTATCTGGTGGCGATGGCGTCGAGCCGTCGAATTGAGCTCGATAACTGGGACCGCACCGCCATCAACCTACCCTTCAGCCGAATCGGTATCGCTGGGACTGGTCCTATCTTTGTTTCGCAGGAAGCCGACGGCGACGCCCTCGAAGACGCCCGCAGGCAGCTGGAAGAGGAACTCAACCGGTTGACGGCGCGCGCTTACGACCTCGCGGATAAATCCGGGGGCAACGCGTCGTGAGCAGATTGCCCGCCGGATTGATGATCTACCGTCTGGTGTCGCGGGCGGCGGCACCGTTCGCCCCCATTCTGCTTGCGCGCAGAGCCAAGCGCGGAAAAGAACATCGTCAACGTCTCTCCGAACGGCGCGGCGAAAGCCGCATTGCGCGACCGGACGGACCACTGATCTGGCTGCACGGCGCAAGCGTGGGAGAGCTTGCCAGCGTCCTGCCGCTGATCGAGCGGATTCGCGCGCGGGGCATCCCCATCCTGGTTACGACCGGCACCGTTACATCGGGCGATCTCGCAGAGCAGCGCCTGCCGCGCGGCGTCGTGCATCAGTTCATTCCGGTCGACGTGCCGCGTTTCGTGGGCCGCTTCCTCGATCATTGGCGGCCCGACCTCGCCTTGTTCGTGGAATCCGACCTCTGGCCGAACATGATCATCGAAGCCTCGAATCGCGGCGTGCCCATGGTCCTGGTCAACGGTCGACTGTCGGAAGATTCGTTCCGACGCTGGCAGCGCCTTCCGAACTCCATCGCGCATCTTTTACAGCGGCTCGATCTCTGCCTGACCGGCACTGCCCCCGATGCGACGCGCTTCGGCGAACTTGGGGCGCCGCAGGTCTTCACGACCGGCAACCTCAAGCTCGACGTGCCCGCACCGCCGGCCGATCCGGCGGCGCTTGCCGCCTTGCGGGATGCCATCGGCAACCGGCCGGTGATCGCTGCCGCCTCGACCCATGCCGGCGAAGAGAACCCCCTCCTTGAAGCCCACATCCGGTTGCGCGCCAATTTTCCCGGACTGCTGACCCTGATCGCCCCGCGTCACCCCGAGCGCGGCGCAGGCATCGTCGCGGGCGCCGCCGCCACGGGCCTGTCTGCGGCGCTGCGCTCGCGCGGGGAATTGCCAAACCGCAATACAGATATCTATGTCGCCGACACTGTCGGCGAGCTCGGCCTCCTTTATCGCGTGGCACCCGCTGTCTTCATCGGCGGCTCGCTCGTCAAGCATGGCGGACAAAATCCGATCGAGGCCGCCAAGCTCGGCTCCGCAATTCTGCACGGCCCCCATGTCTGGAACTTTGCGGAAATTTACGCTGCGCTTGACGACGCGCACGGTGCCGAGCCAATTGCCGGCCCCGACCGCCTTGTCGCGCATCTTGCCGCGTGGCTGAGCGACCCCGACGCCTGCGCACGGGTCGCCGATGCCGGACATACGGTGGTCGAGACGCTTGGCGGCGCGCTCGACCGAACGCTGGCGTCGCTCGACCCCTATCTGATGCAATTGCAGCTTCATCAAAGAGCTCGCCATGCGTGAACCAGCCTTCTGGTGGCGCGGTGCAGGCCCGCAGGCCCAGCTCCTCGCGCCCCTGGGGTTCATCTATGGAATGATCACCGCACGGCGCATGGCGATGGAGGGCGCCCAAGCCGGCTTGCCTGTGCTGTGCGTAGGCAACTTCACGCTCGGCGGGGCCGGCAAGACGCCTGCCGTCATCATGCTCGCAAAGATGCTCGCCGACGGCGGCGGACGCCCGTTTTGCCTGAGCCGCGGTTATGGCGGCACCGAGGCGGGCCCCAAACTGGTCGATGGCCGCTCCGACAGTGCGGCGCAGGTTGGCGACGAGGCTTTGTTGCTTGCGCGCGCGGCGCCGACAGTTGTCGCGCGCGACCGTGTCGGCGGCGCCGAATTTGCCCGCACGCAAGGTGCAAGCGCGGTCATTCTCGATGATGGCCTGCAAAATTCTTCGCTGGCCAAGGATTTCACATTGGCCGTCGTCGATGCACGGCGCGGGATCGGCAATGCGCGCGTGTTCCCGGCGGGGCCCCTGCGCGCGCCACTGGATGCGCAACTCGCACGAACGGATGCAATGCTCGTTGTTGGCGAGGGCAACGCCGCCGATGGCGTCGCCGCGCGGCTGCGTGCGCGGTCTCGTCCGATCTTTCAAGCGCGCCTTGTGCCGGACAAAGCCGCGGTCTCCGCACTCAGGGCGCAAAACGTCCTGGCCTTCGCGGGCATTGGCGATCCGGACAAATTTTTTGCGACCGCCCGTGCGGCCGGAATCGTTGTGTCAAAGCGCCGCACTTTTCCGGACCACCACCGGTACACGCCGCAAGACGCCAGCGAGCTCATCCTGCGCGCGGAGCGTTCGGGACTCACCTTGCTCACCACGGAAAAGGACCGTGCCCGCATGGATGGCGACCCGCGCCTGGCGGCGCTCGCCGCCAGCGTGCAGACGCTGCCGGTCACGATGGTCGTTCAGGAAGCCGGTGAGTTTCGTCGGCTGATAAAGTCCAAACTGCCGCACTAACGCTTATTGCTTTGGCGCGTGCTGCTCCTGGTAACGCTGCAGGACAGCTTCCGGCGTGGCGTAGGCCTCCTGCAATTCGACGCTCCAGTACTTGAGCTCCTCAAGCGGGATCGGCACGCCCGTAACCGCGCACCGCACGAACCCGCCCGGCCGCACCACGCGGAAATCGCCGTCGAGGTACTTCACCTCCGCCTCGCCGTTCATTGGCGCAGATCGATCATAGCGATTGAGCAAAACCGGCCTCCGTCTAAGCCCAGACCATTTCGGCGCAGATCAACATAATCGTTCGGCCGCGCCGGCGAAACCCTTGTTTACGCGCCGAACAGGCTGCCCTGCCCGCCGGAACCCTTGCCCCCTTGCGTGCGTGGCTTGGATTTCGCGGGCAGCGGCGCGGAGCGTTCGCCGTCTGCCGTCGCACCGACGCGACCATCGGAAAATTCGATGTCCAGACGTGTCCCCGACCCAACCGCAGCGGCCGTCCGCAGCGGACGGCCGTCGCCGTCGCGCACCAGCGCAAAGCCGCGTGCGAGCACGCCGCGATAGGAATAAGCGGCCAGCAGTTGTCCGGCGCTGCGCAGGCGCTCGACACGGCGATCGCGAAAAATCCGGAACGCACGGCGCGCACGGTCGCCGAAGGCCGTGGTCTGTTCCTGGCACCGATCGATGCGGTGCGACAGCAGCCGCGGTGACAGGCGCGAAGCAGCGCGCGTCAGTTGCGTGTGGTGGATCTGCGCATTGGCGCGCAGCGCGCGTGGCAAACGCCCAGCGCAAGCATCGAGTCGCTGTCGCGGCACCGCGAGCAGATCGTCGAGTGCCGGCAGCGCGCGCCCGAGCAGGCGCAGCTCTTTCCGGTAACGGTCGACGTTGCGACGCCAGCAGGCGAGCTTGCGGGAGCCGAGATTCGACAGCGCGGTCATCAGCTCGGCGCGCACGGGAACCGCCATTTCAGCGGCGGCCGTCGGCGTCGGCGCGCGCCGGTCAGAGGCAAAATCGATCAGCGTCACATCAGTCTCGTGACCGACAGCCGAGATCAGCGGGATCATGCTCGCCGCCGCCGCGCGCACCACGATCTCTTCGTTGAACGACCAGAGATCCTCGAGCGAGCCGCCGCCGCGCGCGACGATGATCAGGTCGGGCCGCGGCATAGGGCCAGCTTCGGGCATTGCGTTGAAACCATGAATCGCCGCGGCGACCTCGGCTGCCGACGTGTCGCCCTGCACACGGACTGGCCACACCAGGACGCGACGCGGAAATCGGTCTTCGAGCCGGTGGAGAATGTCGCGGATCACCGCACCGGTGGGCGATGTGACCACGCCGATGACCTTGGGCAGGAATGGCAGTAGCTGCTTGCGCGCCTCGTCGAACAGGCCTTCGGCGGCGAGCTTCTTCTTGCGGTCCTCGAGCAGCTTCATCAGCGCGCCGATGCCGGCAGGCTCGAGGCTGTCGATTACGATCTGGTATTTGGACGAGCCGGCAAAGGTCGTGAGCTTGCCGGACACGATGACGTCGAGGCCCTCTTCGGGCCTGACACGCATGCGCCCGAACGCGCCCTTCCAGATCACAGCCTCCAGCACGGCCTTGTCGTCCTTCAGACGGAAATAGACATGGCCGGAGGGCGAGGCGCCTTTGAAACCGGACACCTCGCCGCGCACGCGGACATAGCCATAGGCGTCCTCGACCGTGCGCCTGAGCGCCGAAGACAACTCGGACACGGTCCATTCCACAACGTTGTTGAGGGCGGGGTCTGCCATTCGGGTCGAATCTCTTGCGAGGGCGAGACACCATGCTACACCAAACGGCGACCATCCTCTAAAGGCCGCCCGCGCGTCCCATGAACATCCTTATTATTGGCTCCGGCGGACGCGAGCATGCGCTGGCCTGGAAGATGGCGGCCAGCCCGCTCACCGACAAGCTCTATTGCGCCCCCGGCAATGCTGGCATCGCGCAAGAGGCCGAATGCGCCCCGCTCGACGTCAGTGACCACACGGCGGTGATCGCCTTTTGCAAGGAGAAGAAAATCGGCCTCGTCGTCGTTGGACCGGAAGTGCCGCTCTGCGCCGGCATCGTCGACGATCTCGAAGGCGCCGGCATCAAGGCATTCGGCCCAACGAAATGGGCCGCGCGACTCGAAGGCTCGAAGGGCTTCACCAAGGACCTCTGCAAGGCGAACAACATTCCGACTGCTGCCTATGAGCGTTTCAAAAGCGTGGGCCCCGCCAAGGCGTATGTGCGCAAGACCGGTGCGCCAATCGTCGTGAAGGCTGACGGGCTCGCTGCCGGCAAGGGTGTCGTCGTTGCGGAAACCGTGCAAGAGGCGGAAGCCGCAATCGACATGATGTTCGGCGGCGGCCTCGGCAGCCCGGCGTGGGAAATCGTCATCGAGGAGTGCCTCGTCGGCGAAGAGGCCTCGTTCTTTGCGCTGTGCGACGGGGAGACCGCGGTCCAGCTTGCGTCCGCGCAGGATCACAAGCGCGTCGGTGACGGCGACAAGGGACCGAATACCGGTGGCATGGGCGCCTACTCGCCGGCGCCGATCATGACCGACGCGATGAACAAGCGCGTGATGGATGAGATCATCAATCCCACTGTGCGCGCATTGGCGCGCGCAGGCGCGCCCTACAAGGGCGTCTTCTTTGCCGGGCTGATGATCACGAAAGACGGTCCAAAACTGATTGAATACAACGTCCGCTTCGGCGATCCGGAATGCCAGGTGTTGATGCTGCGCTTGATGTCAGACCTGGTGCCGGCACTGATAGCCGCGCGTGACGGTCAACTGAAGAATTTCGACCTGCGCTGGTATCCGGACGCGGCGCTCACCGTGGTGATGGCGGCGAAGGGCTACCCCGGGAACTACAGTAAGGGCTCGGTCATCGAAGGCCTGGACGCCGCCGCGCAGGTCGAGGGCGTCGAGATCTTCCACGCCGGCACGAACGCCGACGGCGACAAAATCCTCGCCAATGGCGGGCGTGTGGTCAATGTCTGCGCGCGCGGCAAGACCGTGCGTGAGGCACAGGCGCGGGCCTATCAAGCCGTCGATCGCATCAAATGGCCCGACGGCTTCTGCCGCCGGGACATCGGCTGGCGCGCGATCGAGCGGGAGAAGTAGACTGGGACAGTTCTCCTTCGTTTTTTGTGCAGAGTAACCATGCCCGATCTCGCCGATCTTTTTCCCGGTTTTGCTTCGCAGTGGATCGACACGTCGGTCGGGAAGATCTTCGCGCGCACCGGCGGCAGCGGGCCGCCTCTGCTGCTTCTTCACGGCTACACCCAAACCAATGTGATGTGGCACCGCGTGGCGCCGCAGCTCGCGCGGCGCTGGTCATTGGTGATCCCGGACCTGCCGGGCTACGGCTGGTCGGACGTGCCGCGTGCCGACGATAGCCACGCACCCTACGACAAGCGGTCGATGGCGAAGGTCATGATCGAGGCGATGGAAAAGCTCGGCCATGCGCGCTTCCGGCTAGCCGGCCACGACCGCGGCGGCCGCGTCGCCTACCGCATCGCGCTCGATCATCCGGGGCGGGTCGAACGGATGGCGACGCTCGATATCGTGCCAACCTATGACATGTGGAAGGGCATGGATCGCAACATGGCGATGAAGGTGTGGCACTGGCCGTTCCTCGCGCAGCCGGATCCGCTGCCTGAAATGCTGATCGCGAAGGCACCGGTCGAGTATCTCGAATGGAAAATGGCGAGCTGGACCAAGACCAAGAACCTGTCGGCTTTCGATCCGCGCGCGCTGGATCATTACCGGGCGGCCTTTTCGGACCCGCTGCGCATCCACGCACATTGCGAGGACTATCGCGCGGGGCGCTACGCCGATTTCACCAATGACGAAGCGGACCGCAAGGCCGGCAAGACAATTGACTGCCCCTTGCTCGCGCTCTGGGGTGGCGTCGGCATTGCCAGTGAGACCGGCGGACCGCTCGAGATCTGGAAAAAATGGACGCCGGGGGCGACCGGCAAGCCGATTGACTCCGGTCACTTCCTCACCGAGGAAAATCCGGATGCGACGGCTGCGGCGATGCTCGAGTTTCTTGCCGCATGACTCAGGAGTGATGAATGCATCCAACGATGCGGCTGTATGAAGATGTGCTGTCCAGCGCCGAGAACGTCGAGTTCCGGCTGCCGCCGTTGCCGCGGTTCATTTTTATCGTGCATGGCTCAGCCAAGATTGCCGGCGCGACACTGAACGAAGGCGAAGCCTGGCAGGGAGAAGCGGTCATCACGGTCAAGCCGGGCTCCGGCGGTGTTACCTGCTGGCGCTGGGAGCTCGCACGCGGCGACCGGGGCAGCACGACCGCCAACGCGCCCGGCATGACCACGCATGAAAAACTGACCGCGTATCTCGAGACGATGCCGAAAGGCGAATTGTTGATGCGCGGCGACAGCGTTGCCTTTCCGCCCGGCGGCTGCGCCTATCAGCATCGCCATCAGGGGCCGGGAATCCGCTGCCTGATCGAGGGTGGCATCCGCATCGACACGCACGGCCGCTCGACATCGCTCGGTCCCGGCGGCGCCTGGTATGAATCCGGGCCTGACGCCGTGTTCGCGCAGGCGTCGTCCGACAAGCCTAGCCGTTTCATCCGCGTGATGATCCTGCCGCGCGAGCTCGTGGGCAAAAGCTCGATCCAGTACGTCAACGAGGAGGACAAGGCCAAGCCGAAATCCCAGCAATACAAAATCTACGCCGACGCACCGATTTCGTTCGGGGCGAGGAAGTAACGGTGTAGAGCGATGGCGACGGTCGACCGCCAGCAGGTGTTTTCCGGCACCAAGGATGTGGCGGCTGCGCTGCGGATCGATGTCGCAAGCCTCGAACGCTATCTCGCCCCGAATGTTGCAGGCTTCGGGGGACCGCTGACGGTCCGGCAATTCAAGGGCGGGCAATCGAACCCAACATACCTGCTGGAAACACCGCAACGGCGTTACGTGCTGCGCCGCAAGCCACCCGGCAAACTGCTCCCCTCCGCCCATGCAGTCGATCGCGAATACCGCGTCATACACGCGCTGCACGCGCAGGGCTTCCCGGTCGCGGAGCCGCTGGTTTATTGCGCCGACGATAGCGTGGCCGGAACGCCGTTCTACGTCATGGACTTTGTCGATGGCCGCGTGTTCTGGGAGCCGCAAATGCCCGGGATCGACCCCGCCGAGCGCGCCGCCGTCTATGACTCGATGAATGCGACGGTCGCGATGCTTCACGGCTTTGACCCCGCGAAGGTCGGCCTGGGTGATTTCGGCAAAGGCGAAAATTACGTCGCGCGGCAGGTCGAGCGCTGGTCGAAGCAATACCGCGCATCCGAAACGGAAAGGATCGACGCCATGGAGCGCCTGATCGATTGGCTGCCGAAGCACATTCCGGCGGGCGGGCCAGTGCGACTCGTGCATGGCGACTATCGGCTCGACAATCTGATCGTCGCGCGCGGGAAGCCGAAGGTCATTGCCGTGCTCGACTGGGAACTGTCGACGCTTGGCGATCCGCTTGCTGATTTCAGCTATCACCTGATGACGTGGCACATGCCCCACTCCGAAAGCGCGGCGGGAACGGCGACACTTGCCGGACACGATCTCAAGTCGCTCGGCATTCCAACGATGAACGATTACGTCGACACCTACGTCGCGCGCACGGGACTGGACCCGCGCCCTCACCTGCCCGTTTATCTCGCCTATAATTTCTTCCGAATCGCCGCCATTCTTCAGGGCATCATCGGCCGTGTGCGCGACGGCACCGCGACCAGCGAATTTGCGCCCGGCAAGGCCGAGATGATCCAGCCTTTGGCGGATAAAGCCTGGAATTTCGCGCTCCAGGCCTGAACAGCACCGGCACGGTCAATAAAACCTTTCGCGGCAACGTCGGATTTGGCGCTGGCCGGACGGACATCGTTGAGAGCTGCGGGCTTATTTTCCCGCCGGAATTGGAAGTAGCATTCATGTCGGGCAGCACCATAGGCATTCAGCTCATCATGCCGAAGACCGGAACATCACCGAAGGCAACGCCGGAGCAGCAGGCCAGCGAGCGCGAGGCCGCCACCCAGCCGGTCGTGAAGGCGCCACCACCTCCCGGCATGGGCAAGATCGTCGACAAGGTCGCGTAGCCGGCAATCCAGCTTCGAAAATTTATCGCCGCGCCTGGAAGAACTCTTTCAGCAGCGATGCGCATTCGCTTTCGCTAATGTCGCCGTAGATCTCGGGGCGATGATGACACGTCGCCGCCGCGAAAAACCGCACGCCGTGCTCGACCGCGCCGCCTTTGGGATCGGCCGCGCCGAAGTAGAGCCGGCGGATGCGCGCGAAAGATATTGCCGCCGCGCACATGGTGCACGGCTCCAGCGTTACATAGAGATCGCAGTCGGTGAGCCGCTCGCTACCGAGCGCGGTAGCCGCCGCACGAATGGCGATGAGTTCGGCATGCGCAGTCGGATCACGGTCGGCAAGCGTGCGGTTGCCGGCACGGGCGATCACCTTGCTGTCGCGCACGATGACGCAGCCGACCGGCACCTCACCGCACGCGCCGGCGGCGCGGGCTTCCTCCAAAGCGACCGACATGAACGAAGGCGATGCCATGCACTGTCACGGCCAGGCTTGTACCGGCCACCAATTTGATGCCGCTCCGTGTATAAAGACGTGGATGCCCGGCACAAGCCAGGGCGTAATGAAGTCAGCGAATGGCCGAAAAGACTGACATGGCCGGCGAGCGCATCGCCAAGGTGATCGCCCGCGTCGGCCTCGCCTCCCGCCGCGAGGCCGAAGCCTGGATCGCGGCCGGGCGGGTGGCGGTCAACGGCGCGGTGATTTCCTCACCGGCGCTCAACGTCTCCGCTGCG
>Ga0105243_10000762_pt1 | contig 30880 bp, 29 predicted proteins | sample KBSM34metaG_FD_81525 | JGI IMG/M metagenome (GOLD analysis project Ga0105243, IMG submission 81525) | Miscanthus rhizosphere microbial communities from Kellogg Biological Station, Michigan, USA - KBS M3-4 metaG | ecosystem: Host-associated > Plants > Roots > Rhizosphere > Soil | place... | reverse complement strand
TGGACGCTGCTCGGCATCGCGTCGTCGGCGACCATCCTGGGCGGCGACCGCGCACACGTCGACAAGCGCGCATTCGGGCTTTTTCTCCCGTGGTGCATCGTAGGGATCGGCGCGGGGCTCTACCTCTTCAAGACGCTCGACGCCGCCGCGCTGGCCCGCGCGCTCGGCGTGCTGATCCTCCTCTATGCGGGCTACATGGTGTGGATGATCGCGCATCCCGCGGCGGGCGACCCGCTGCCGGCGGGGGCAGTGCGGCCGGCGTCGGGCGTGCTTTCCGGCGTGGTGGGCACGATGTTCGGCGCGATGGCGTCGATCTTCTTCGCGATGTACCTGAACGCCTGCGCGCTCGAGAAGCGCGCCTTTCGCGCTACGATCTCGGCGATGCTGCTGGCGCTCAGCCTGATCCGGCTGGTGGCGTACGCCGCGGTGGGGGAGCTGGGAACGGAGTCGCTCGCGGTATTCGCGGCCGCGCTTCCCATCATGGGGCTGGGGATCTACCTCGGCGGCCGGTTCCACGCCAGGATGAGCGAGGGGCTCTTCAAGGGACTGGTATGCGCGATACTGGTGGTCTGCGCGATTCCACTTCTCCTGCGATGAATACTCAGACACAGAAGGCGGCTGCGTTCCGGGCGCTCCACCAGCGCGACGGCGCGTTCATCATCCCGAACCCGTGGGATGCCGGCACTGCCAGGCTCTTGACCGCGCTCGGCTTCGAAGCGCTCGCCACGACCAGCCTGGGGCTCGCCAACACTCTCGGCCGCGCCGACGGCACCGGTGCGGTCAGCCGCGCCGAGGTTCTCGCCAACTGCGCCGAGATTGCCGGCGCGACTCGCCTGCCGGTGAGCGCGGACCTCGAAAACTGCTACGCGCACGAGCCTCGCGCCGCCGCCGAGATGATCCGCCTCGCCGCCGAGGCGGGCGTGGTGGGCGGCTCGATCGAGGATGCCACCGGCGATGCGCAGCAACCGATCTACGAATTCGACCTCGCCGTGGAGCGGGTGCACGCCGCGGCCGAAATGGCGCGTTCGCTGCCGTTCCCTTTCACGCTGACGGCGAGAGCGGAGAATTTCCTGCACGGCCGCCGCGACCTCGACGACACCATCCGCCGGCTGCAGGCGTTCGAGAAGGCGGGTGCCGACGTGCTGTACGCCCCTGGGCTGCGGGACCTGGCGACCATCGGCCGCGTGGCCTCGTCCGTCACGAAGCCGCTCAACATCGTCATGAGCGCCGCGGATCCCGCGCTCACCGCCGATCAGCTCGCGAAGGCCGGCGTCAAGCGCATCAGCGTCGGAGGCGCGCTCAACAGGCTGGCGCTGGCGTCGTTTCTCAAGGCGGCGCACGAGATGAAGGAGCAGGGCGGCTTTACGTGGGTCCGCGACACGATACCGGCGAAGGAGCTCAACCGGCTGTTCGGCGCATCATGAAAGCTCCCATCAACCTGTCGTTCGCGCTCGTGATGTTGCTGTTCACCGCAGGCGTAGGAGCGCAAACGCTCGACTACGCGCAGTTCAAGTCGAGCGTGGAGCCGATCTTCCTGAAGAAGCGCCCGGGGCACACGCGCTGCGTCGTCTGCCATTCAGACCGCAGCAACAACCTCCTCAAGCTGGAGAAGCTTGCGCCCGGAGCCAAGACGTGGAGCGAGGAGCAGTCGCGGCGCAATTTCGAAACCGTGTCGCGGCTCGTCGTGCCGGGCAAGCCCGGGTCGAGCCTGCTGCTCCTGCACCCGCTCGCCCCCGAAGCGGGCGGCGACGCCTACCACTCCGGCGGCCGGCAGTTCGAGAACCGGGACGACGCCGACTGGAAGACGCTCGCGCGCTGGGTCGGCGGCGGCTAGCGCAGCACCAGCGTATTGATGCGCTTGGGCACTTCGCCGACCGGCACGGTGGCGATCAGCTTGATCGCGTCGGTGTCGATCACCGACGCCGACCTCGCGGCGGCGTTGGAGATGTAAAGCCGTTTGCTGTCGGGCGTGAAGGTGACCCAGTTCGGCACCGAGCTGGTGGGCTTGCGCCCGTCGGCCTTGACCTCCGGCAGGCGCGCCTCGCCCAAAAGCTTCAGCTCGGGCAGCGAGTAGGCATAGACGGAATTGGCGGAGATGCTCGTCACCCAGAGCGTCCTCCCGTCGGGCGCGACGCCGATGCCGTGCGAGGGCGAGTCGAGGCGCCGCTCGGCAGCACCGAAGCCGTTATCGGGGAGGAAAATGCGGGACACTTCCTTGCGCGCGGCGAAATCGATCACCACGAAGCCGTTGATATTCGAGACCTGCGCGAAGACGCGGCGCACAGCGCCGTCGGGCCCCGCCTCGAGCGCCATCGGGCGCACGCCCTGGTCGAGCTTGAGCTCCCAGGCGACCTTCTCGGCGGCGAGGTCGATCACGGTGAGGATCTTGGTGCGGATCGAGCCGGTGATGACGTACTTGTTGTCGGGCGTGACGTAGACGTTGTGCAGGCGCCCGTTCACCGGGATGCTCTTCGCCACCTTGAGCGTGCTCGCGTCGATCACGTCGAGCGCGCCCGGGTCCTCGGCGATGCCGACGACAACGCGGCCGCCGTCCCTCGTTGCGGCGATGTTGTTGGGATGGCCCGAGAGCTTCACCTTGGAGGCGAGGCGGCCGCTTTTCGCGTCGAACACGTCGAGCGTGGCGTCGGACTCGTTGCTGGCGTAGACGCGCTTGCCATCGGGCGAGAAGTCGATGCCGTGCGCGGCCTCGATGCCCTCGATCACCTGCACCACCTTGTTCGTGGCCGGGTCGATGACGTGGATGCTGTCTCCGGCGCTGTTGGTGACGTAGATGCGCGCCGTCTGCGCCGCCGCGGGCAAGGCGGCCAGCGCGAGGAGGATCCCGATCAGGAGTTTCATGAGCACCTTTCGTCAGCGCGAGAGTGCGAGCAGGATCATACTCTGCGCCGGTAGAAAAGGAGGATCGATGAGGCTCCTCATTGCGCTCTTGCTGGCGGCGGGGCAAACCGCGCATGCCGCGTATCCCGAACGTCCGATCACCCTGATCGTCGCGTACCCGCCGGGCGGCGGAACCGATCTCATCGCCCGGGCGCTCGCGCCCTATGTCGAGAAAAACCTCGGCGGCGCGAAAATCGTGATCGTCAACCGCGCCGGCGCGGGCGGCGAGGTCGGCTTCGCGGCGCTCGCGGCGGCGCCGGCCGACGGCTACACCATCGGCTTCGTCAACACGCCGCCGCTCCTCACGATACCGATCGAGCGCCCGGCCCAGTTCACGTGGCAGCGCTTCGACTACCTCGGCAACATCATCGACGACCCGTGCAATTTCTCGGTCCACAGCGACACCAACGTGAAGAACCTGGCCGAGCTCGCCGCCTACGCCAAGGCCAATCCGGGCGCGGTCACGGTCGGCACCACAGGGATCGGCTCCGACGACCACCTCGCGATGCTCAAGTTCGAGCGCGCGGCGGGCGTGAAGATGCGCCACATCCCGTTCAAGGGCTCGGCGGAGGTGCGCGCGGCGATCCTGGGCAAGCAGATCATGGTCGCCGCGATCAACATCGGCGAGGCGCTGCAGTACCAGAAGGGCGGCTCGCCGCTGCGCAACCTGGTGCAGATGAGCCCGGCGCGCACCAACCTCGCGCCCGAGCTCGCGACCGCGCGCGAGCAGGGCTACGACATCGAGATGTCGTCGCTGCGCGGCATGGTCGGCCCGAAAGGCCTTCCCAAGGACGTGCGCGAGCGCCTGGTGAAGGCGGTGGCCGTGTCCGTGGCCGATCCCGAGTTCCAGGCGAAGGCAGCGCAGTTCTTCGCGCCGCTGCGCTATCTCGCGCCCGCCGAATACGAGGCGCTGGTGCGCGAGGCCGACATGATGTACCGCGCGATGTGGAAGGAGATGCCCTGGGCCGACCGTTAAGTGAGGAGCGACGTCGGAAGCGCGGTCAGGAGCGCAGCACCTGGCCCGCCGAAGCGCCGGTGAGCGCGCCGCGTTCCCACGCGACCGCGCCGTTCACCAGGGTGTACTCGATGCCCTTCGAGCGCATCACCATGCGCTTCGCGCCGCCGGGCAGGTCGTAGCGCCGCTCGGGGCGGCCGACCGAGGCCACGCTCGCCGGGTCGAACACGGTGAGGTCCGCAGCAAGTCCCGGCGCGAGCCGGCCGCGGCCGCGGATGCCGAAGAAGTCCGCCGGATCCGAGGTCATCCGCCGCACCGCCTCCTCCAGGCTCAACGCCTTGCGCTCCCGGACCCAGGTGCCGAGCACGTAGGTCGGATAGCCCGAGTCGCACAGCATGTCGAGGTGCGCGCCGCCGTCGCCCAGGCCGAGCAGCATGTCCTTGTTCCGCAGGATCTCGGTCATGCGCTCGACGCGCGTATTGAACGACTGCATGGTGAATTCGTTCTGCAGATCGTCGGCGAGCGTGATGTCGAGCAGCGCGTCGACGCCGTCGACCCCGCGCTCGGCGGCGATCTCCGCCACGGTTCGATTCTCATACTCCTTGAGCGAAGGGTTCTTCACCTCATGAACGGTAATCCGCTCCCAGTTGCCGAACGAGGCCGGGCGCTTCAGCTCCTCCCTGAACTGGTTTCTGAAATTGACATCCCTGTAGACCGCGGCCTGCGCGGCCTTCGAGGTGTCCTCGAATACACGCTTCCAGGACGGGAACGCGGCGAAGGAGAACGGGTTGCGCATGTTGATCTCGCGCGTCAGTGGCAGCGGCGAGGTCTGCGGCCGCGCGCCGCGCGCGATGAGGGGCGCGCTCTTCCTGAGCGAGGTGCGCAGCGCCTCCGAAATGTCGTCGCGGTCGAACATGGCGATGAACGTGATCGGCCGGCCGCTTTCGGCGAGCATGAAGTCGAGCAGCTCGAGCTCGGGCTCGTCCATCACGCCGATCTGGCGCGTCATCGCGATCTCGATCGCGCCCTTGCCGCGCTCCCTGAGCGCGTTGCAATAGGCCTTGAGCTCCTCGCGGCTCGCGTTGCGGCACGCCAGCGGCCGGCCCTGGTATCCGAGATGCTGGTTCAGCAGCGTGCTCGAGAAACCGAACGCACCCTGATCGATTGCTTCACCCAGAAGAGAAGCAATCTTTGCTGTCTCCTCCGGGGTGGCCGCGCGCTCCATCGAAGCCTCGCCCATGACGTAATGCCGGAACGGGGTGAGCGGCGCGAGGAACGCGAGGTTGAGCGCGGGATTTCGCCGCGCCGCCGCCCGCATGTACTGGGGAAAGCTCTCCCAGTCCCAGGTGATGCCCGCGGCCAGCACCTCGAACGGAATCGCCTCGACGTTGACGAGGTCTCGCATCGCGATCTCGCGCGCCTCGGCTCGGCAGGGCGCGATGCCGACGCCGCAGTTCCCCATCACCACCGAGGTAACGCCGTGCCAGGAGGAGGGCGTGAGCGCGCCGTCCCAGCAGATCTGCGCGTCGTAGTGCGTGTGCGGATCGATGAAGCCGGGTGCGACGACCAGGTCGGATGCATCGATGGTCCTCGCGGCTTGTCCCGAGACTCGATCTTCGATCGAAAGAATCCTGCCCTCTGAAATGCCGACGTCGGCCCGCCGGCCGGGCGCGCCGGTGCCGTCGACGACGAGCCCGTTCCTGATCAGGAGGTCGTACGCCATTACTGGGGCTCGATCTTGGCGAGCTTCACCCAGCGCTCCCAGCGCTTGGCCTCGGTGCGCAGATGCGCCGCCATCTGCTCGGGCGAGCCGGGGAAGGCGTCGAGCGCGGCGCGGGCGAGAAACTGCTTCGCGTCGGCGCTGTTGGTGATCTGGTTGAACCAGCCCGCGAGGCGTTCGATGGTCGGGCGCGGCGTGCCGGCGGGAACGACGACGCCGAACCAAGGCGCGATGTCGAACTCGCCCAGGCCGAGCTCGGAGAGGGTCGGGACGTCGGGAAGCGCGCTCTGCCGCTTCGCCGCGGTGACCGCGAGGATGCGGATGCGCTGCGGATGCTGCGTCACCGCCCAGGTGGTGTCGTACGAGATGAAGTCGACGCTGCCTCCGACCACGCCGGTGAGCGCGTCGACGGTCACCTTGTAGGGCACGTAAACCGTGGACAGGCCCATCTTCTCCTTGAAGAGCTCCGCCGCCACCTGCCCGGTGTTGGAGCCGGTGCCGTAGAAGCCGTGGTTGGGCTTCGCCTTCAGCGACTTCACCAGGTCGTCGATCGACCTGATCGGGCCGGCGGCGTCGACCGCGAGCACGAAGCTGAGCGAGGCCACGCTCGTCACCGGGGCGAAATCCTTGAGCGGATCGAACGGCAGCTTCTTGAAGATGTAGGGCGCGGTGGCGAGGGTGGAGCTCGCCGGGGTGATCATGAGCGTGTAGCCGTCGGGCTTCGACTTGGCTACGTAATCGCTCGCGAGCGTGCCCTGCACGCCGGGCTTGTTCTCCACCAGAACGGGCTTTCCCGCCAGCTTCGACAGCCGGTCGCTGTAGTAGCGCACGACGATGTCGGCGCCCGAGCCAGCGGCGAAGTTGCAGATCGAGTGGATCTCGCGGACCGGATAGTCCTGCGCCCAGACCGGCGCGGCGAGGACTGCAAGCGCTGCCGCCGCCAGGACCTTGGCTATCATGTGCATCCCAACGCTCCTCCTCTCGCTAGTTTAAACCCATGACTCCCTCCCCGCGCCGGGTCGCCATCGTCGGCGGCGTGCGCATTCCGTTCGCGCGCGCCAATACCGCCTACAACGAGGCGAGCAACCAGCAGATGCTCACGACGGCCTTGAAAAGCCTCGTTTCCCGTTGTCACTTGGAAAACGAAAGGATCGGAGAAGTCGCCGCCGGAGCCGTGATCAAGCACTCGCGCGACTGGAATCTCGCGCGCGAGTCGACGCTCGGCAGCGGGCTGCATCCCGAGACGCCCGCCTACGACGTGCAGCGGGCGTGCGGCACCAGCCTCACCGCCGCAGTGCAGGTGGCCCACCGCATCGCGGCGGGCGAGATCGAGTGCGGCATCGCGGGCGGCGTGGACTCGGCGAGCGACATCCCGCTTACCTACGCCCCGGAGCTGCAGAAGATCGTTCTGACCAGCGCGCATGGCCGCACCGCCGGAGAACGCCTTTCCCCCTGGCTGGGCTTGAGGCCGGGGCATCTCAAGCCCTCGGCGCCGGGAATCGCCGAGCCGCGCACCGGGCTCTCGATGGGGCAGCACGCCGAGGAAATGGCGAAGGAGTGGCGCATCGGCCGCGCCGAGCAGGACGAGCTCGCGCTCGCCAGCCACCGCAACGCGGCGGCTGCGTGGAAGGCCGGCTTCTTCGAGGATCTGGTGGTGCCGTTCAACGACCTGCGCCACGACAACAACGTGCGCCCCGACACCTCGCTCGAGAAGCTCGCATCGCTGAGGACCGCGTTCGACCGGTCGTCGGCGGGCACGCTCACCGCCGGCAACAGCTCGCCGCTCACCGACGGCGCGGCCTGCGTGCTTCTTTCTTCAGAGGAACTTGCCCGGACTCGGGGTTGGAAGATTCTCGCTTACCTGACCTTCTCGGAAGCGGCGGCCGTGGACTTCGTCGGCATGGCGGGGCCGAAGGAAGGCATGCTCATGGCGCCGGCCTACGCGGTGCCGCGCATGCTCGACCGCGCTCGCCTCACGCTGCAGGACTTCGACATCTACGAGATCCACGAGGCCTTCGCCGCGCAGGTGCTCTGCACGCTGAAGGCGTGGGAGTCGGAGGAATACTGTCGTTCCCGCCTACAGAGAGGTTCTGCTTTAGGGAAGATCGATCGGGCGAAGCTCAATCCGAAGGGCTCGAGCGTCGCCATCGGCCATCCCTTCGCCGCCACCGGCGCGCGCATCGTCGCCACGCTCGCCAAGCAGCTCGCCGAGCGCGGCTCGGGCCGCGGGCTGATCTCGATCTGCGCCGCGGGTGGCATGGGCGTCACCGCGATTCTCGAGAGATAAGTTGGCCATTTCGAAGTCCGATCTGTTCGCGCGCCTCGGCGAAGGCCACGCCGCGCGCATCACGGCGGTGACCCCGAACCGCCGCCTCGCGCAGAGCCTGATGGAGGATTTCGACGCCCACCAGGCGGCGCGCGGCCTCGGCGCGTGGGAAGCGCCCGACATCCTGCCGCTCGACGCGTTCATCGTGCGGCTGTGGGAGGACGCGTTCTATTCCGAGCGCGACCTGCCGCTCCTTCTCACCGCGGCGCAGGAGCAGGCGATCTGGGAGGAGATCCTCGCCGGTTCGGATCTCCTTTCCATCCCGCAGACCGCCGCGCAGTGCCGCGAAGCGTGGCGGCTCGCGCACGCATGGCGCATCCCGGCGGGTCCGGGCGGCGACGACGCGCAGGCGTTCCGCGAGTGGGCGCGGAAATACGAGGCGCGCACGCGCGGCGAGACTGACTCGGCTCGCCTCCCCGATTTGATTCTGGGTTTGAAAGGCGTGAAGACAACGGCTGCACCAAAGCTGCTGGTCGCCTATGCGTTCGACATCGTGCCGCCGCAGACGAAGGAGCTGCTTGCGAGCTTCGAGCTCGCGCATTGCGGCCCGGAGCGCAGCGGCGGTAGCGCGATGAAGCTCTCGTTCCGCTCGGCGCGCCAGGAGCTCGAATGCGCCGCAGCCTGGGGGCGCGCGCGGCTGGAGGAGGGCGCGCGCCGCATCGGCGTCGTCGTGCCCGACCTCGCCCAACGGCGCAAGGAGGTCGTGCGGGTGTTCTCGCGCGTCATGCAGCCGGGCTACAACCTGCCCGGGGCGCGGAAAAGCGCCATGCCGTTCAACGTCTCGCTCGGCGAGCCGCTTGCGGAGGCGCCCGCGGTTCACTTCGCGCTGAGCCTCATCCGGCTTTCGTTCCAGGAAATCGAGTTCGCCGGGATCAGCCGCCTGGTGCGCTCGCCCTTCCTCGGCGGCGCCGAGACCGAGATGACGCGCCGCGCGCGGCTCGATCGCGACTTGCGCGAGACGCTGGGCGCGAGCGTCTCGCTTCCCGGGCTCGTGGCTTCGGCCGGGCACTGTGCTCTCCTGCGGCAATGCCTGGAAAGGGTCTTTCAGCTGAGGACCGAGTCGAAAAGCACGTTTTCAGGCTGGGCGCGGCATTTCTCGGCGCTGCTCGAGGCGGCGGGCTTCCCAGGCGAGCGCGCGAGCGACTCCGACGAGTTCCAGGCGATCGCCAAGTGGCACGAGGCGCTCGGCGAGCTGGCGAAGCTGGAGCGCGTCTCGAAGCCGGTCCCGATCCAGCAGGCGTACGCCTCGCTCGCGCATCTTTGCCGCGAGACGCTGTTCCAGAGCGCCGCCGACGCCCCGGCGGCGCCGATCCAGGTCCTCGGCGTGCTCGAGTCGGCGGGGCTGCGCTTCGACTGCCTGTGGGTGAGCGGGCTGACCGACGCGGCCTGGCCGCTCGATGCGCATCCGAATCCGTTCATCCCCGTGGCCCTGCAGAAGAAGGCCGGCGTGCCGCAGGCCTCGCCGGAAACCTCCGCCGCGCTCGATCGCCGCCTCACCGAAGAATGGCTCGCCGCGGCGGCCGAAGTCGTGGTCTCCTGGCCCGCCAAAGAGGAAGACCGCGACCTCACCCCGAGCCCGCTCATCGCGTCCGTTTCCGACGGTTCGCTTGATCTGCCCGAGTTTCCTCGTCTTCGCGACCTCTTGTTCAAGAAAAAGAACTTTCAAACCCTTGAGGATGCGAACGGACCTTCGGTCCCGCCTGGTCCGGTGCGGGGCGGCACGCGGGTGCTCGCCGACCAGGCGGCTTGCCCGTTCCGCGCGTTCGCGCGCTGGCGCCTCGGCGCCGCGCCGCTCGAAGCACCGCTCGCCGGCCCCGATGCCTCGGACCGGGGAAGACTGCTGCATGCCCTGATGCGCGGGATCTGGGCCGAGCTGAAGACGAGCGCGGCGCTGCAGAGCGAGCCGCTCGCTCCGGTGATCGCACGCGCCGCGGCAGCGGCGGTGAAGGAAGCCGGCATCGAAGGCCGCTTCGCCGAGCTCGAGCACGTGCGCCTCGCGAGGCTCGCCGAGGAATGGCTCGCCGTGGAAAAGGCGCGCAAGCCTTTCGAAGTTCTTTTCGTCGAGCACGAAAGGAGCGTGGCCGTCGCCGGCCTCCAGCTTTCCTCGCGCATCGACCGGATGGACCGGCTGCTCGAAGGCGAGGGCGGCCATGTCCTCATCGACTACAAGAGCGGCTACCGCGTCACGCCGAAGGACTGGGAACCGCCGCGTCCCGACGACCCGCAGCTTCCGCTCTACGCGGTGGCGGCGCCGGAGGAGCTCGCCGCGGTCGCGTTCGCCAAGCTGCGCCGCGGCGCGATGCGCTTCACCGGGTTTGCCAAGTCGAAGGAGGCAATGCCGCGGGTGCAGGTCGCGAAGAATTGGCCCGCGCTCCTCGCCGAGTGGAAAAAGCAAACCGAGGCGCTCGGCACCGGCTTCGCCGCCGGCGATGCCGCGGTCGACCCCAAGCGCGATCTGAAGACCTGCCTGCGCTGCGACCTGCAGACGCTATGCCGCGTCTACGAGAAGTTCAACGTGCTGGAGGAGGTGGACGAAGAGGAGGGACCGGAGTGAAAAAAAACTCAAACCCAGACCGGGTACCCCTTGGCTTCGCGCGCATAACCCCCGAAGAGGTCGAGCATGCGCTCGCGCCACTTGAACAGCGGGTCGTCGGGCTCGAGCAGGCGAAGCGGCGATACCGCGCGCGCCCACTGGAAGGTGCCGAACACGATGTAGTCGGCGAAGCCGGGCCCCTTGCCGGACACGAACGGGTTCTGCACCAGCGCCGGCCGCAGCGGCTCCAGCGCGCCGCGGAACTCGGCGAGCCACTTCTTGGGCTCGGCGCCGACTTCCTCGAGCCGCCCGCCGAGCCGCTTCTCGCGCGATTCGCGGAAGTAGGCCTTGTCCTTCTCGTGGAGATGGCGGTAGAGGTCGAGCAGGATCGCGCGCAGGAGCGGCGGGTGGAGCGAGCGGAACGCCCAGTGGTGCATGAAAAGCGACAGCGCGCGCGACTCGGTGCCCTCGAACAGGCCCGGCCGGCTGGGATAGGCCTCGTCGAGATACACCGCGATCTCGAACGAGTCGTACACGGCGCGCTTGCCGTCGACGATCACCGGCACGGTGGCGGAGCCGGTGAACTCGATGCGGTCCTTCTCGGTGAAGCGCCACGGCACGGGCTCGAACTCGAGCCCCTTGTGCTTGAGCGCCATCTTCGTGCGCCAGCAGTAGGGCGAGAAGCGCCGGTCGTCTTCGGCTGCGGCGAGGTCGTAGAGCTGGATGGCCACTGGGTTACCCCCAAAAAAGGATATGAGCAAAGTTCTTGCCCGTAAACCGTGAAGAAGAGCGACCTTCCAGACGCCGACGCCCGCGAAGCCGCCCTCGACCCGAGGCGCTCGTTCATCGTCCAGGCGCCGGCGGGTTCGGGTAAGACCGAGCTTCTCGTCCGGCGTTTCCTCAAGCTGCTTGCCACGGTCGAGCGCCCCGAGGAGATCCTCGCCATCACTTTCACGCGCAAGGCCGCCGCCGAGATGCGCAAGCGCGTGCTGGAGGCGACGCCCGAGGCGAAGGAGCTCGGCCATCGCCTGCGCATCCAGACGATCGACGCGCTCTGCGCCTCGCTGACCCGGCAGATGCCGGTGCTCGCGCGCTTCGGCGCGCAGCCCGGGCTGGTCGAGGACGCGCGGCCGCACTACCGCGAAGCGGCCCTGCGCACCCTGAAGGAGCTCTCGCCCGAGGCCGAACGGCTTCTAGCGCACCTCGACAACAACCTCGGCACCGCGGTGTGGCTGCTCTCTTCGATGCTCGCCAAGCGCGACCAGTGGCTGCGCACCACCGGCGCGGTGCACGCGCGGGACCGGCTCGAGGCGAGCTTCGCGCTCGAGCGCGCGCGCATCCTCGGCGCCGCGCGCAGGGTCCATCCGGACGCGTCGATAGAGATGGCCCAGAAATACTTGACGAAAACTGAACGTACCTGGACCAAGCGTCCACCCGCTCCACCGGAGCTCGTCGCGACGCCGGGCTTGCGGGAGGCGCTGGTCGCGCTTCAGGAGATGCCGCCCGAGCGCTACACCGATTACCAGTGGGAAGTGCTCGAGGCGATCCTCAGGCTCCTGCCCTACGCCGCCGCACACCTCAAGGTGGTGTTCGGCGAGCGTGGCGAAGCCGATTTCACGGAAGTCGCGCAAGGGGCCGTGCGCGCGCTCGGCCGCCCCGACGCCCCAACCGACCTGCTGCTCGCGCTCGACTACCGCGTGAAGCACATCCTGGTCGACGAGTTCCAGGACACCTCGATCTCGCAGTGGGAGCTGCTGACGCTGCTGACGAGCGGATGGGAAAGAGAGGATGAAAAGCAGGGCTCCGGAAGAACCCTCTTTCTCGTCGGCGACCCGATGCAGTCGATCTACCGCTGGCGCTCGGCAGAGGTCGCGCTCTTCCTTCAGGCGCGCGAGAACGGGCTCGGCAGCGTGAAGCTCGAGCCGATCACGCTTTCCACCAACTTCCGCTCGCAGAAGAACCTGATCGCATGCTTCAATGCTTCCTTTTCGCAGATCCTGCCGAAGGAAGCCGACGCGGCCTCGGGGGCGGTGCCGTATTCGCCGGCCGCGCCGCATCCCGGCAAGAAAGCCATCGGCGGCGAGGCCGCCACGTGGCATGCCCTGCCCGACCGCGAAGCCGAGGCGAGCCGCGTGGTGGAGTTGGTGCGCGAGGCGAAGGACCGCACCGCGATCCTGGTGCGCAAGCGCGACGCGCTGGCCGACATCGTGCCCGCGCTGAAGGCGGCCGGCATCCGCTTCCGCGCCATCGAGATCGAGCACCTGGGCGAAAAGCAGGTGGTGCAGGACCTGTATGCGCTCACGCGGGCACTCTCGCACCTTGGCGACCGGATCGCGTGGCTCTCCATCCTGCGCGCACCCTGGGCTGGCCTATCCCTCCGGGATCTCCACGAGATTGCGGCCAAGGATCGCTATGCCGCGGTGTGGGAGCTCATCCAGGAAAACGAAAAGCTGGAGCGCTTCCGCCGGATCCTCGGTGAAGCAATCGCGAACCGCGGGCGCGGGAGCCTTCGAGAGCGAGTCGAGGGCGTCTGGCTCGCGCTTGGCGGCCCGGCCTGCGTCGCGAGCGCGACCGACCTCGAGGACGCCGAGATCTACCTCGACGAGCTCGAGAGCCTCGAGCGCGCGGGCGAGCTCGAGGACCTCGCCGCGCTGGACGAGAGCCTGCACCAGCTCTACGCGCTGCCCGACCTCGAGGCGAGCGACGACGACCTGCAGATCATGACGATCCACAAGGCGAAGGGCCTCGAGTTCGGCACCGTCATCGTGCCGGGCCTCGACAAGGGTCCGGGCAGGAGCGATACGCCGCTTTTCCTGTTCAGAGAGCGTTCGAGCGGAGTGCTTCTCGCCCCGATGAGAGAAAGCGGTGCGGAGGAGGATCTCGCGTACCGCTATCTGCGCAACCTCGAGGTCGAAGCCGAGGATCTCGAGGCCGCGCGCCTGCTCTACGTCGCGGCGACGCGGGCCGAGAATCGCCTGCACCTCCTCGCCTGCACCAAGTGCGAGGACGACGGCTCGCCGCGTGCGCCGGCGCCGCGCTCGCTCCTCGCGCGCGCGTGGCCGGTCGCCGAGGCGTACTACGCGCGCATGGTTCCGGAGCAGCTTGCCATGGACTTCATGCACGCGTCGCGCGCGCCTTTCACCACGCTCACGCGGCTGTCGCTCGACCTCGAGCGCGTGCTTGCTCCGCCACCCGCCCGTTGGACGGCACCAGCGGAAAGACTCACGGAAGACGAGATCGAGTTCTCGTGGGCCGGCGAGACCGCGCGCCATGTCGGCACGGTGGTGCACCGCTGGCTGCAGCGCATCGCCGAGGACGAGCTGCGCGGCTGGGACGCCTCTCGCATTTCATCCCTCAAGAAATCGTTTGCGCGCGATCTTCAACGCCGTGGGGTCGCTCCTGCGGAGCTCGAGCGCTCCGCCGAGACCGTCGCCCTGGCGCTGAAGAACACCCTCGGCGACGAGCGCGGGCGCTGGATCCTCGGCCCGCATGGCCTCGCGCACAGCGAGTACAGGATTCGGGTCCACGCGCCCGGTAGCCGGCTGACCTACGTGATGGATCGCGTATTCCGCGATCGCGACGACCGGCTCTGGGTGGTCGACTTCAAGACCAGCCGCCACGAAGGCGCCGAGGTCGAGGCGTTCCTCGACCGGGAACGCAGCCGCTATGACGCTCAGCTCGATGCCTATGCCGCGGCGCTCGGCGGTGCGAACCGGGGACTCTATTTCCCGCTCCACAGCGGCTGGCGCGGCGACTAGGTACGGGAATATCCGAAAACGCTTGTTTGTTGACCCCATTGCGGCAACACTTCGGCTCCCCTAACCCCACTCGGAGGTTTCATGAAGCTTTCGGCAATCGTTGCGGCGGTGTTCCTGGTTTCGGCCGGCATGACCGGGTCCTCATACGCGCAGGACAAAAAGAGCAGCGCGAAGGGCGGCGGCGGCCAGATGACCTTCTTCGTAACGAGCGAAGGCAGTGGCAAGGGTGGCGATCTCGGCGGCCTGAAGGGCGCCGACGAGCACTGCAATGCGCTTGCCAAGGCCGCGGGCTCGAAGCTCACCAACTGGCACGCCTACCTCAGCACGACCGAGCCCAAGGGCGCCGCCGGCGAGAACGCGCGCGACCGCATCGGCAAGGGCCCGTGGCGCAACGCCAAGGGCGTGGTGGTCGCGAACAACGTAAACGACCTGCATTCGAGCAAGAACAAAATCAACAAGCAGAACGCGCTTACCGAGAAAGGCGAGCAGGTGAAGGGGCGCGGCGACACCCCGAACGAGCACGACATCCTCACCGGCTCCGATCCCATGGGCATGTACTCCACGGCGGGTGGCGACACCAACTGCGGCAACTGGTCGAAGAGCGGCGACGGCTCGGCGATCGTCGGCCACCACGACCTGCAGGGCCTGGCAGACACGCGCCACATGAAGTCGTGGAACTCCTCGCATGGCAGCGCCGGCTGCAGCCAGGAGGCGCTGGTGAAGACCGGCGGCGCCGGAAAGTTCTACTGCTTCGCAGGCGGGAAGTAGGTCAGCACGAAAAAACGCCCCCCGACCACGGAGGTGAGCGGGGGGCGCTGCCCGCGCAGCGGATCGCGCGGGCGGGGAGCGGGCGACCAATCGAAGCCGCTCGGTTTCCCTAACGCCGGATAATCCAACCGGATGACAACCGATCGCGTCGCGATCGTCGTCGTGCACGGGATCGCGGACCAGAAGCCCGGCCAGACGGTGAGGGAGGTGGCAAGGCTCCTGTGCGTGGAGGAGCACGGCACGGCGCGCTACGAGCAGGGCGAGATCCAGGGCGTGCTGGTGCCGGTGGAGAAGCTCGAGCCCGGAGGCGGGCCGCTCGCGGAGACGGCGGCGCCGGCGCCGGTGGTGCAGGAGGCGCGCAAGCAGGAGCGCGCGCGGCGCGCGCCTGGAACCCCGAGCGGGTTCTACCAGGCGCACCAAGCCGCGGTTGAGCAGATTGCGGCGTCGCCCCGAATGGCAGGGGAACGCGAATCAAGGCCCGAGACGCACGAGCCGAAAGATCTCGGCATGGCGCTGAACGACTATCTGCTCGGGCGCCTCGTGCTGCCCGAGGACGAGGCGCTCTACGAGTCGACGCGCGTGTCGCTGCGCCGCCGGACGGATCAGCGGGCGCTCGACGTGTACGAGATGTACTGGGCCGACCTGTCGCGCCTCGGAAAGGGCGGGCTGCGCGCGCTGTCGGCGCTCTACCAGCTTTTCTTTCACCTCAGCACGCTCGCGGCCGATGTGGTCGACCAGGTCTCGCTCGCGAGGCAGGGCGGAGCGGGGTGGCAGCTCCTGCAGCGCTTCCACGCCTGGGCGGCGTGGCTGATGAAGGGGCCGATCGCCCTGCTGCAGCTCCCGATGCTGCTGATGCTCGTGTTCGGCGCGGCGGCGCTCGTGGCGCCCGAGCTCCAGGGGCAGCTCCTCGCTGCCGCGTTCGGGGCGGCGGCGGTGGTGCTCGCCGCGCTCGCCGGCCTCGCGTGGTTGCGCGATACGTCGGGCTTCTGGGGCTGGGTGAAGCTCCTCGTGCTGCTCGCGGCCGCGCTCGCCAGCGTCGGCGCGGCGCTCGTCGCGCTCACAGCCGAGGAATGGGTGGCGCGGCTGTACTTCGCGGCCAGCGCCGTCGCAGTCACGGTGCTGGGCGCCTACCTGGTCGAGCGCTATTCCGGGGTCGCGCAAGGCGTGCGCGTGCTCGGCCACCTGGTGGTCGTCGCGGCGGTGGCCGCGCTTTGCATCGACGGCGCGATGTTCATGGAGGAGGCTACCACCCAGTTCGAGTGGATGGTCACGCCGGCGCTCCACGTCACCGAGGGGCTCCTCGCCGGCGAATTGCTCGCGTGGGCGGCGTTCGTCCTGGTGCAGATCGCTGCCCTGCTGCTTGGAGGCTGGCTCGGCCGCGGCGGCGACGGCGCCGCGAAGGCGTCGCTCCACACCGCGCGCCTCGGGCTCATCGGGTCGAGTTCGCTCTTCGTGGTGCTCTCCCTCGTGCTGTGGTCGGTGGTGAGCTACGTCGCGGGCCGCGCGCTGGACAAATTCCTCTATCATCCGATCCTCTTCGGCACCAACTACCGATCGGCCGAGATCTTCCTCGAGGAGCGCGTGCAGACTCTCGGCGCGTTCTTTACGCCGCTCGTGCTCGCCCTGCTGCTGGGGTTCGCCGCAGCGCTGTTCGTGCTCCTGCCCTCGCTCCTGGAGGAGATCTCGCCGACCGCGAACCTGGAGCCGGGCGGCGGCGTAAGGCAAGGCGCGCCCGAATGGGCGCGGCGGCTCGGCAACTGGCTCTCGGGCGGCGTGCGCGGGCTCGGCACCGCGGCGAAGTACCTGCTGCCGGCCGGCGCGATCGCCGGCAGCGTGCTCTACCTCGCGTTCATCCTGCGCACCTTCACGCTGACGATGGGCGTCGGCGGCGAGCTCACCGTGTGGACCGTCGACGTGCTGGCGCTGTTCGAGGGCGAGACGCTGGTCGCAGTCGGCAAGTGGCTCGCCGGCGGCGCGCTGACGCTCGCCGCGCTCGGCGCGCGCTTCACTCGGACCTTCGGCCGCCTTCGCGTCGCCATCGACGCGGTGCTCGACATCGACAATTACTTCGCCGACCCGCCGAACCGGCGGCCGCCGCGCGCGCGGATCTTCGCGCGCTACGCGTCGCTCCTCGCTTACCTGCGCGCCGCGGGCTATGCGCGCGTCGTGATCGTCGCGCACAGCCAGGGCACGGTGATCAGCGCGGATCTCCTGCGCCACCTGCACGCGCAAGGCCGGCTGCGCGAGCTGGTCGGCGCGATGAGCCTTTCGCTCGTCACCGTCGGCTCGCCGCTGCGCGACCTCTACGCGGAGCGCTTTCCGCTGCTCTACCGCTGGATGGGCGCGCGCGAGCCGGTATTCGCCAACGCCGCCCCGGCCGCCGCGGCGCTCGGCGCGACCGAATGGGTGAACGCGTGTCGCTCCGGCGACTACGTCGGGCGCTTCATCTGGACGCCGAGCACCGACCCGGCGCTCGCCGGGCCGAAGTTCGGCGTCGCCGTAGCCGGCGCCGACGGCTGGGTGGCGGCCGAGCGCGCGGGCGACCGCAGCGAGTTCTGCCTGGGCGCAGGCGCCCACACGCACTACTTCGCCAACGACGCGGCTGCGCTCGCGGCCGAGATCGAGCGGCTGGTCGCCGGCGCGGCCGCGAACTAGAATTCGGTAATCCCCACCACTACAGGAGCACCGCGATGCTGACGCTTTTCTACGCCCCCAACGCCTGCTCGATGGCCGCCCATATCGTGCTCGAGGAGAGCGGACAGAAGTACGAGGCGAAGAAGATGGACCTCGCGAAAGGCGAGCAGAAGACGCCCGAATACCTGAAGATCCATCCGCTCGGGCGCGTGCCCGCGCTCAGGCTCGACGACGGCACGCCGCTTTCCGAGAACACCGCGATCCTGCCGTTCCTCGGCAAGCGCTTCGGCCTGTGGCCGCTCGACGCGGTGTCGGAGGCGAAGGCGCTCTCGACCATCGGCTTTTTCGCCTCGAGCGTGCATCCCGCGCACGCGCACATCGGCCGGCCCGAGCGCTACACCGAGGACAAGTCGGCGTTCCCCGGGCTGCAGGCGATGGGCAAGAAGAGCTTCCACGACTACCTGAAGCAGATCGACGGCCTGTACGCGGGACGCGAGTGGCTCTCCGACGCCTACTCGGTGCTCGACCCGTATGCCTTCGTGTTCTACGCCTGGGGCGTGCGCCGCGAGCTGCCGGTCGCCGAGCTCAGGAACTACAGCGCGCTCAAGGACCGCATGCTCAGGCGCCCGGCGGTGCAGCGCGTGGTCGCCGAGGAGGGCGTGAAGGTCTGATGAGCCGTCCCTTCGAGCTCGCGATCCCGGTCGCCGCCGCGGATCACCTTGTCGGCGGCGAGCACGCGCCGGTGACGATCGTCGAGTACGGTGACTTCGAATGCCCGAACTGCAGGCAGGCGGCGCCGGCGGTGAAGCTCATCCTCGAGCATTGGCGCGGGAAGGTGCGCCTCGTCTGGCGCCACTTCCCGCTCGAGGGCGTGCATCCGCACGCGCTCAGCGCCGCGCTCGCCTCCGAGGCCGCCGCGGCACAGGGCAAGTTCTGGCCGATGCATGACGCGCTGTTCGAGAACCAGGCGCATCTCAAGACCAACCACCTGCGCGGCTACGCGCGACGCCTCGAGCTAGACCTGGCGCGCTACGAGGCCGAGATGCAGGAGCAGCTCTACCTGCAGCGCGTGCGCGAGCAGATCGAAGGCGGCGAGCAGAGCGGCGTGCGCGGCACGCCGACGTTCTTCGTGAACGGCGCGATCCAGGACGTCTCGTTCGGCCTGCAGGGGCTGCGCGAGCGGGTGGCGAAGCTCATCGATCGGCCTGCTTAGCCTGATCGAGCTCTAGCTGCGCCTGGATCCGGCCGCGCGCGAGCCCGGCCGGCGTCAAGGTCGACGACTGGAACAGGATCCGCGGCGGCTCGCCCTTGCCGGCGGCGATCGACTCGAGTTGCGCGCGCGCCCTGCGCTGGAACTGCGCCGTGGTCCGCTCGGCTTCGAGGCGCGCCTCGCCCTCGGGCGCGCTCTGCGCCAGCGCTCGGGCGAAGACCGCGAGCGCGGGCAGCGCGTACATCCCCGGCTTCACTTCGTCCGAATACCACAGCTTGAGCAGGAGCTCGTCGGTCGCGGTGAGCTCGTCCGAACTGCGGTAGTACGAGAGGATCGACCCGCCGCGCGGATGGCCGGGCATGCCCAGCGCGTGCATGGCCTCGTGGAGCATGCAGCGCCGCAGCGCGCGCTCCTCGGCGGTGATCTTCACGCGCTGGATCACCCCGACCCTCGGCGTGCGCAAGGTGCGGCAGGCGAAGTAGAACCCGACGCGCGTCAGGTCATCGGCAACGATCTCGACTTCGAAGTTCGCTGGCGGGCCGCCCGGCTGCGCTTCGGCGAGCTCGATCCCGGCGCTGCGCGCCACGCGGCCGAGCTGCGCGAGCACGAACGGGCGATGGCGCTGAGAGCCCGCGCCGGAAACGCTGACCCGGATCGGCTCGCCCCACTTCGACACCGTCTGCAGGTAGCCCTGCTGCTGCCAGAACACCTCCCACACGGTGTTCAGCGTTTCCGTGATCTCGTCGGCGCGGGCGGGCGCGAACGCGAGCACAGCGGCCCAGAGGAAAGTGCGTCGGAAGAGCGCACGGCGCATCGCGGGCAGTATAGGCGCCGAGGCGTTACCATGCGGAATGAAGAACTCCGAAGTCCCGATGATGGCGCTGCGTCGCGCGGTGCAGCTCTGCAACGGGCTCGACGCGCTGGGCGACGCGCTCAATACCTCCACCGACAGCCTCGAGCGCATGCTCTCGGGCGAGGACGAGGTGCCGCAGGCGGTGTTCCTGCAGGCCGTGGGACTGCTCCTTGACGCCACTGCCGCGCGCGCGCCGCGGCGCTCCACGCCCGACTCGAACGAGGGCGGCCGGAAAGGCCCGCGCCACTAGCGGTCAAAACCGTGTTAGTTTGCGCGCCCAACGTAAAGGAATCGCGGGTGTCCATCAGTCTGCAGCAAAGCGGCTTCACGTCCTCCAAGGAGCGCAGCTGTCTCAGCAAGCGCCGCTACTGGTCGCAGGTCGACGCCATGGTCATGGCGGCGCGTTGCATGGAGCGGCGCAATCTCCCCGCGCTCGGCGCCTATCGCTGCGGCAACTGCGCCGGCTGGCACCTGACGCGCCAGGTGTAGCGCCCCGGCCGCGCGCAGATGTGTTACAGTGCGCGCTGCAGGATACTCAAGCAGTGAATTCGCAGTCCCTCTCCGCCGCTCCAACGAGCGGTGCCTGGCGGCAGTCCAATTCCTCCCTTGAACATCTCGCCCGGAAGCGCGTCTCGGCTTTGTCCGCGCACTACATGCAATTCAGGAATGGAATGACACAAATGTCTACAGGCACCGTGAAGTGGTTCAACGACTCGAAGGGCTTCGGCTTCATCACCCCCGACGACGGCGGCAAGGATCTCTTCGCCCACCACAGCAACATCCAGATGGACGGCTACAAGTCGCTGAAAGAGGGCCAGAAGGTCTCTTTCGACGTCACGCAGGGCCAGAAGGGCCCGGCGGCCGCGAACATCAAGGCCCTCTAGCCTTTTTTCTGGCCGCTAGGAGCTGATGTAGGCGCGCAGCGCCTGAGCTTCCTCGGCGGTTTCGGCGAGCCTGATCTTCACCAGGTCGCCGATCGACACCACGCCGAGGAGCTTGCCCTCCTCGACCACCGGCAGATGGCGGAACCGGTGCTGGGTCATCAGTCCCAGCGCCTCGTCGACCGCCATCGACAGCCGACCGAACATGACGCTGCACGTCATGCGCGACTCGACCGGCAGCGCGTCGAAGTCCCGGTCCCCCTCGGCATACATGCGCAGCACGTCGCGCTCGGTGAAGATGCCGACCGGGCACGCGCCCGAGTCGGGCACCACCACCGAGCCCACCTGCTCGGCGTGCATGGTGCGGATCGCGTCGGCGACGCTTGACTTGCCGGACACCGTGATCACTCGGCGGCCCTTGGCCGCCAGGACTTCCTTCAGCGTCATAGGCTCCTCCTTGCGCTGGGGCGCTTCGCCGATTCTACGGCTGCAGGGCTGCGCCGGGGTCCTTGCCGCGCACGTGCCTCGCGAGGATGGCGAGCGCAGCGATGACCGGGATCGAAAGGAAGACCCCGGCGATTCCTCCGAGCTGCTCGCCCGCGAGCAGCCCAAAAATGACCAGCACCGGATGCACGCCGATGCCGCCCCCCATGAGCCAGGGTGCTAGCACGTAGTCCTGGAAGATGCGGTAGCCGATGAAGAACGCCACCATCCACAGCAGGTGGTCGTACCCGGAAATCCCCGCGACGAAAAGCGACAGTACGGCGGCGGTGAGCGGGCCCAGCACCGGGATCACTTCCAGCACGGCGGCGAGCGCGGCAAGGAGAATGCCGTAAGGGACCTGCAGCAGGCCAAAAAAGACCGCGTAGGCGACGAGCGTGGCGAGGACCAGCAGGCCGAGGGCGCGCACGTATTGCCCGAGCGCTTCGTGCAGGTCCGAAAGGATGCTCACGATCCTGCGGCGCGGCGCATTGGGCCCCAGCTCGCGCAGCAGCCCCTGCTCGATCTGCGGGCCGTCTTTCACGAGCATGAAGGCGAGGATCGGAATGAGCGCCACGAACACCAGGTTTCCCGCGAAGTGGACGGCTCCGGCGGCGAGGTTCTTGGCGAGCGGAATCACGGCCTGCGCCGCGTCTTGGATCGCTTCCTGCGCCAGCGCGGTGACGCGCTCGCGGTAGGGCTCGAGCCAGGCGGGCAGCTCGATTTTCTCCATGAGCGCGCTCTTTTCCGTGAGCTTGGGCAGTTGCTCGGCGAGCTTGCGCGCTTCGTCGGAAGCCGACGGAGCCAGGAGCGCGAATCCCAGCGTGGCGAGCCCCACGACGAGGAGGAACGCCTCCGCGACCGACACCGTGCGCGGGAGCCGGCGCCAGTTGACGCGCTCGATCACCCTCACCAGGGGCGCGATCAGGTAGGCGAGGAAGAGGGCGAGCACGAATACGAGGAGCGTCTTGCGCACCAGGTAGACGGTATAGAACGCGAGGACGACCAGCCCGACGGTCCAGGCCGCTCTCGCCGCGCGCGCATCGAGTCCCTGCATAGGCGTCGTAGGCTAGGCGCATCACGTCGCGGCGGGATATCGCGGGCCATAGGCCAAACTGCGGGCCAACTAAACTGCGGGCCGACTAAACTGGCGGCATGAAGGCAGCCAAGCGGCCGCGCGCCGAGGTCAGCTCGCGGCTGAACTCCCACCGCCGCCTATTCCTTGCGCTGGTAACGGCCGGGGCGCTCGCGTTCCTGCTACCCGCAATGCTGCCGCCCGCGGCGCGCCTGGCCGTCTCCTGGGACGGTGCGGTCGTCGTGTTCCTGATGACCACATGGTGGGTGGTGCAGAGCACCCCGCCGGAGCTGATGCAGCGGACGGTGCTCGCGAACGACCAGGGGCGCGTCGCCATCCTGGTCTTCGTGCTCCTGGCGGTCGCCGCGAGCCTCGCCGCGATCTTCTTCCTCATTCAGAAGGCCGCGGACACCGACCTCAAGCCTTCCCGCGTGCAGGTGGCCCTGGCGGTGTTCACCATCGTGTGCTCGTGGTTCCTCACGCACGTCATGTTCGCGCTGCACTACGCCCACCGCTTCTACCGCGACGATCCCGCCACGCCCGAATCCGATGCCACGGGCGGGCTCAATTTTCCGGGCGAAGAGAGGCCCCACTACTGGGACTTCATTTACTTTGCGTTCGTGATCGGCATGACCGCCCAGGTTTCGGATGTGCAGGTGACCTCGCGGCCGATGCGACACCTGGTGCTCTGGCACGGCATTCTGTCCTTCGCGTTCTACACCATCATCCTGGCGCTGAGCATCAACATCGTCGCGAGCGTCCTCTAGCCCGTCGCCGGCTCGACCTGGCCGCGTCCTTGCAGCCGTCTCACGACGAGCGAGCAGAGGAGCGCCCACGCCGCGCCCACCGCCCACCCGGCCGCTACGTCGGTCGGCCAGTGCACGCCCAGATACACGCGGCTCACTCCGACGAGCACCGTGAGAACGACGGCGACCGACAGGAGATAGATCTTCATGGCGGTGCCCGCCTGAACGCGCGCGAGCATCGCGCCCAGCGTCAGGTAGGTGACGGCCGCCATCATTGAATGCCCGCTCGGGAAGCTCGCGGTGTAGACGAAGCTCCCATGCGGCACGAGGTCGGGACGAGGCCGGTCGAATCCGAGCTTCAGGAGGCTGCTCAGGATGAGGCCGCCCGCGACGGCGACGAGCACCGCAAGCGCGGCGTGGCGCTTTCTCGCGAGCAGGAGATAGCCGGTCACGGCGAGCGTCATCAGCGTCAGCACCGCGACGCCGCCCAGCGCCGTGAAGTCGCGCGCCATCTCCTGCACCCACGCCGGTCCCCACGGCAGCGCCGGGTCGGCGGCGCTGCGCAGCGCGAGAAGCAGCCTGCGGTCCCAGGCGCTGGTCTCGCCTTCCAGGACCTCGCCCGCGATCGAAATGAAGAGCCAGAGCGAGGCGCCGACGAGGCCGATGGTCGCGAGCGCCGAGGCCTCGATCGCGGGCAGGCGTTCGCGAATCCTGGAATGGAGGCTGGCCACGCTCTGGCTGCGCGCAGAAACTCGCGATTATGATGCTCTCCTGCGAAAAACCCCAGGGAGAAGACGAGCATGAGCGATCCCAACGGCTGCTGGCCGATCATCTACGTCCGCGGCTATGCCATGTCGCGCGGCGAGATCGACGAGACCACGGCAGACCCGTTCTGCGGCTTCAACATCGGCTCGACCGTGATCCGCGCCACGCCCGATCCGAAAGCGCCGCCGCGCAAGCTGATCTTCGAATCGCCGCTGGTGCGGCTGCAGTCGGACTTCCAGTACGGCGACGTGTACGAGAACGGCGTCGACATCGACGACGCGGACTTCACCGGCACGATCCGGACCCGCTCGGTCATCATCTACCGCTACTACGACTCGGCTTCGACGCTCTTCGGCACCGGCAAGACGCCGGACATCGAGTCGTTCGCGAAAGGCCTGAGCAAGCTCATCCTGCGCGTGAAGGACCTCGTCTGCGGCAACCCGGACAGCGGGGTGAAGCCCGCCGACTTCCGCTGCCACCTGGTCGCGCATTCGATGGGCGGGCTGGTGTGCCGGGCATTCCTGCAGAACCCCGACCTCGGCGAGGACAAGGCGCGCAAGTGCGTCGACAAGTTCTTCACCTACGCCACCCCGCACAACGGCATCGAGATGGGCGGCATCAACGTCCCGGAATGGCTCACCCAGAGCGACATCGACAACTTCAGCCGCGACCGGATGGCCGGGTACCTCGACCTGAAGCCGATCTACAAGAAGACCAAGCGCGTCGACTGGATGCCGGAGGAGCTGTTTCCCTCCCAGCGCATCTTCTGCATGGTGGGAACCAATCGCAGCGACTACGAGGTCGCGGCGGGCCTCTCGCGCACCTTCGCCGGCAACGGCAGCGACGGGCTGGTCCGCGTCGCGAACGCCTCGGTGTGGGGAGTCAACGCGAAAGGCGTGTTCTCGGAGCCCTCGGCCACGGCCTACGCCTATCGCTCGCATTCCGGCCATTACGGCATCGTCAACAGCGAGGAGGCGTACCAGAACCTGGTGCGCTTCCTGTTCGGCGACGTGCGCGTCGACCTGTGGCTGGACATCGAGGGCGTGCGCGTTCCCGAGGAGCTCGAAGCCGACGACGCCAGGGGAAAGGTGAACGCCCTCTACCAGATCGAGGTGCTCGCTTCGCCGCGCGGCAAGCGCTGGTATCTGACCCGGCGCGTGGCCGAGGAAGATTCGGTCGCCTGCCGGGACCACTCGGTGCTGAAGCAGGCCACGGCCAAATCTCCCGAGAAGGTCTATCTGTCGACGGTGTTTCTCGCGAAGCGCTACAAGATCAATCCGAATACCGACACGCTGGCGTACAGCGTCACGCTCGCGATCCGGGTGCCCGACTACGAGGTCGAGAAGCAGTTCTGGCCGGATCGGCACTACGAAGGCGAGTACCTGTTCCGCGACTCGGTGGTCATCGAGCTGAAGCCGCCCGAGCAGGAAGACGGCGACTGGCAGGTGACCTACGACTGGCAGAGCGCCAACGTCGGCCAGGGCAGCACCCCGGTCTCGCCGAAAGAGCTGAAGAACGGCAAGGTGGCCGTGTCGATTCCCTTTGTCACGGCGGATGCGACACCGCCTCGTTCTCCCGGGGTCACGGGAAAGCTGCGCTTCGTCGTCTCGCTTTGGAACCAGGGGCCATGAAGCCCTGCTACGTCTCCCGCGCCGGCAGCCGCGCGAGGTGGCAGCCGTTGATGCGCCAGCTGCCGTCGGGCTGCTTCGCCATCGGGTAGATCGCCATCCAGGCGTGCCCGTAGCCGTCGGTCATGCGCACCGGCTGGACGAGGTCGTCCCCCACCAGCAGGGGCTCTTCGAAGCTCACGCTGCGAGGGCGGTAGACCACGGCATACTGCTCGCGCACCATCGCCATGAACTTTTCCGGCGTGCCGAAGCTGTCGCGGATCCCGGGGGCGGCGTAGGAGAACGCGCGCGGCGCGTCGTCGCGCCGGAACGCCTCGAGCTGCGCCTCGATCACCGTCCGCACCGCCCGAGCGTCGGCGGCGGACACCGATTGTCCGTAGCCGACGCTGGGGGCCAGAAGGAGGAGCAGCGCCGCGATTCTAGCGATCGCGGTCATAGTTCATTGCCACAGCCCGAACCCGTGGTACATTCGTGCCCGCAGGATCTCAAGAGTGAATACGCGTCCTTTCCAACCCGCCTAGCGCGGCGTCCCGAGTGGCAGTCGATTCCCTTCCTTGACCATCGTGCCCGCAGCGGGGCTCGGACAGCCTCGTCAACATCGCCTCGAGAAGGGGAAATGAAATGGCAACCGGTACCGTGAAGTGGTTCAACGATTCCAAGGGCTTCGGGTTCATCACGCCGGACGGCGGCGGCAAGGATTTGTTCGCCCATCACAGCTCGATCCAGGGCTCGGGCTACAAGTCGCTGAAAGAGGGCCAGAAGGTCTCTTTCGACGTCACCCAGGGCCAAAAGGGCCCGGCGGCGTCGAACATCAAGCCCCTGTAAGTCAGCAGCAGCGCGGCCCACGCCTGGCGTAGCGACGTTCGAGCGCCCAGGCGAGGAACTCGCCCCGCCCGAGCGGCGTTTCGCCCGGGTGGGTCGCGCGCATGTGCGCGAGGTACGCGTCGTAGTTCGGGATGCCGAACACGCCGAGCCACGCCGCGCGCAGCCGCGGGAACACGCCTTCCTGGCTTCTTCCGGCTTCACGCATAGCGGAATTCCTGGGCCGTGGGCTGCGTCGCGCGCAGCGCCTGCAGCGAAATGACGATCGCGTAGACGCACATCGCGGCGACGAGCAGCACAAAGAACGCGCACACCGCCGCGTCGAGGTAGTTGTTGAACGCCACGCGCTGCACCTCCTGGAGGGTCTTCGCCGGCGCAAGGACGGTGCCGCTCGCCGCGGCGTCGGCGAACCGGCGCGCCTGCGCGAGGAAGCCGATCGCCGGGTTGGCATGGAAGATCTTCTGCCAGCCGGCGGTGAGCGTGGTCACCAGGAGCCACGCCGTCGGCGCGAGCGTCACCCACACGTAGCGCTCGCGCTTCATCTTCATGAGCACGACCGTGCACAGGAGGAGCGCGATCCCGGCGAGCATCTGGTTGCCGATGCCGAAGAGCTGCCACAGCGTGTTGATGCCGCCGAGCGGGTCGACCACGCCCTGGTAGAGGAAGTAGCCCCACAGCGCGACGCACAGTCCGGTGCCGACGAAGTTCGCCGGCAGGAGCTCGGTGTTGCCCAGCGGCGCCCAGAGGTGGCCGAGCATGTCCTGGATCATGAAGCGGCCGACGCGCGTGCCCGCGTCCACCGCGGTGAGGATGAAGAGCGCCTCGAACAGGATCGCGAAGTGGTACCAGAACGCCTCCAGGCTCTTGCCGCCGAGCGCCTGCGCGAGGATCTGCGCCATGCCGACGGCGAGCGTGGGCGCGCCGCCGGCGCGCGAAAGGATCGTGGTCTCGCCGATGTCCTTCGCCGTCTGGGTGATCATTTCCGGCGTGATCACGAAGCCCCAGCTCGAGATCACCTGCGCCGCCTTCTCGGGGCTCGCGCCGATCGCCGCCGCGGGACTGTTCATCACGAAATAGATCCCCGGATCGAGCACGCACGCGGCGGTGAGCGCCATGATCGCGACGAACGACTCCATGAGCATGCCGCCGTAGCCGATGAGCCGGATGTGGCCCTCGCTCTCGATCATCTTCGGCGTGGTGCCGGAGGAGATGAGCGAGTGGAACCCCGACACCGAGCCGCAGGCGATGGTGATGAAGAGGAACGGGAACAGCGTCCCGGAGAAGACCGGGCCGGTGCCGTCGACGAAGCGCGTGACGTCGGGCATGCGAAGCTGCGGCGCGACGAAATAGATGCCGAGCGCGAGCGCCACAATGGTGCCGATCTTGAGGAACGTGGAGAGGTAGTCGCGCGGCGCGAGCATCAGCCACACCGGCAGGCTCGACGCCACCGCGCCGTAGAGGATGATCGCCCACGCGATCTGCGTGCCGTGCAGCGTGAACGCCGGACCCCAGCTCGGGCTCTCGGCGACCACGCGGCCGCCCCAGATCGAGAGGAGGAGCAGCACCACGCCGATGGCCGAGGCTTCGCCCACGCGCCCCGGGCGGATGAAGCGCATGTAGACGCCCATCAGCAGCGCGATCGGAATCGTCGCCGCGATGGTAAACGTGCCCCACGGGCTTTCGGCGAGCGCCTTCACCACCACGAGGGCGAGCACCGCGAGGATGATGATCATGATCGCGAGCACGCCCACCAGGGCGAGCGAGCCCGGAACCGGCCCGAGCTCCATCTTGACCATCTCGCCGAGCGAGCGGCCGTCGCGCCGCACCGAGACGAAGAGGACCATCATGTCCTGCACCGCCCCCGCGAGCACCACGCCGACCAGGATCCAGAGCGTCCCCGGCAGGTAGCCCATCTGCGCAGCGAGCACCGGCCCGACCAGCGGTCCGGCGCCCGCGATGGCGGCGAAGTGGTGGCCGTAGAGCACGTACTTGTTGGTCGGCACGTAGTCCATGCCGTCGTTGTGCCGCACCGCCGGCGTCGGACGCTTCGGGTCCACCTGCAGCACCCGCTCGACGATGAACTTGCTGTAGAACCGGTACGCGAGGAAGTACACCGCGAGCGCGGCCGTCACGAGCCAAACCGCGCTGACCGACTCGCCGCGATTCAGGGCGATCGCGCCGAACGCGAAGGCGCCGATGACGCCGATGGCGGGCCAGAGAAGGTTGGACGCGAGCTTGTTCATGGCCACCTCCTGGGGAAGGCATAGTTTGGTTCTTGCGGATGCCGGACGCAAGCGGTTCCCCGCCGGTCCAGAACTGGGTACGGGCGGCAGACGCGCAAGGCGTGTCACGGGCCTGCGGCTGTCGCAAAATAGCCCCTCAAGTGAGAAAAATCGAGGCGGTCCCTGTTTTGCTGCTGATGCTGCTCGCGCCGGCGCTGTGCGCGGCGCAGACGGCGTCGCAGCGGCTCGAGCTCCTGGCCGCGGAGTCCTACGAGCGCGCCCTGGATCTCTTTCCGGTCGGCGAGATCTTCAGCCGCGGCGCCGGCCCGCGCCAGGACCGCTTCGAGATCACGGTCAGCGACGAGCACCGCGAGCGCCAGCGCGCGCACAACCGGTGGATCCTGAGCGAGCTCGAGGGCATCCCGGTCGGCGAGCTCGCGCCGAGCGAAAAGATCACGCACGCGCTGCTCGCGTGGCGCGCGCGCGACTCGCTCGAGTGGCTGTCCTATCCGTTCTACCAGCACAACGTCTTCTCGCATCTCGACGGCGGTGTCGCACACCTGCTGGTGCGAATCGTCGGCCATCAGCCTTTCCGCAACGAGGCCGACTATCGCGCCTGGTTCCGCCGTCTGCAGCGCTATCCGGCCTACCTCGAAGCCGTGGAGCGGGTGATGCGCGACGGAGCCGCCACCGGCATCACCACGCCGCGCGTCATCACGCAGCGCGCGCTCGCGCAACTCGAGCGCCTGGCGCCCGAGGACATGACGCAGAGCGCGCTGTGGAAGCCGATGACCCAGTTCCCGGTGTCGATCGACGCAGATGCGCGCGGCCGACTCGAAACGGACTACCGCCGTCTGCTCGCCGAGGAAACGTTCCCCGCGTTGCGCCGGCTCGCGACTTACGTGCGCAGTGACTATCTGGCGAAAGCGCGCACCACGGACGGCTTCGGCGCGCTGCCCGGCGGCGAGAAGATGTACCGCTACGCCGTGCGCAGCGACACCACGACCGACCTCATGCCCGAGGAGATCCACGAGCTCGGCCTGCGCGAAGTGAAGCGCGTGCAGGCGCTGTACGTCGCCGCGGCGGCGAAGGCCGGGTTTAGCGGCTCGGTGAGCCAGGCGGGTGCGTGGGTGCAGGCCAAACGCGACACCTATCCGTTCACTTCCGGCGAGCAGGTGATCGAGCATCTCAACGCAATCAACGCGCGCATCGTGCCGCAGTTGCCGAAGCTGTTCGGCCGGCTGCCGAAGGCGCGCCTCGAGATCCAGCTCACCGACCCGGCGATCGCCGCCTCGGCTCCGGCGCAGTACTACAGCCCGACCGACGACGGCCGTCCCGGCATCTTCGCCATGCCGGTCGTCGATCCGCGGCGGGTTTCCACGGTCGGCCTGGCGGCGCTGCTCGCCCACGAGGGCATGCCCGGCCACCATCTCGAGACAGGCATCAAGCTCGAGAACAAGGTGCCGGAATTCCGTCGCCGCACGTTCTTCAACGCGTATGGCGAGGGCTGGGGCCTGTACGCCGAGTCGCTCGGCCATGAGCTCGGCCTGTACGGCGATCCTCTCGAGCTGATGGGGCGCTATTCGTTCGAGCTGTTCCGCGCCTGCCGCTTGGTGATCGACACCGGCCTGCACGCCAAGGGCTGGACGCGGGAGCAGTCGATCCGCTACTTCGTCGAGGAATGCGGCCAGAGCGAGGGCGGCGCGACCAACGAGGTGCTGCGCTACATGGTCTGGCCCGGCCAGGCGCTCGGCTACAAGATCGGCGAGCTCACCATCCTCGATCTGCGCGCCAAGGCCGAGAAGCGGCTCGGCAAGCGCTTCGACCTGCGCGCTTTCCACGACGCCATCCTCGAAGAAGGCCCGTTACCGCTGACCATGCTCAGGCAGCGCATGGACGCGTGGATCGACGCCGAGGACCGCAAGCGCAGCCTCTAGATTTACTTTGCGGAGCCCACCTTCCCGCCGCCGAACTTCGGATGCTTGGCCTTGCAGTCGGCGACCAGTTTTCCGTCGACCGCCGGTAGCGGCTTGGTCGCCCCGGGAACGCTGGTCTTCCCCTGGACGATGGGGTTGACGCAGTCTCTCCAGAGCCCGTCTCCCTTTTTCCAGTCGCCCTTGATGAAGCCCGCCTTTCTGCAGGCTTCGGCGATCTGCTTGCACTCGTCCGGCGCGCCGTGATCGCTCTTGTTGCCCTGCGCGAATGCGAGAGCAGAACACAGGGACATGGCGGCCAAGGCAAACATCGTTCGCAGGATCAAAGCTGGCTCCTTAGGGTTAAATGGTGACAGTCACCATTTATTCGGAGAACTTGGCGGGCGGATAGTCGCGGCTGAATTGCGGCCCCGCGATGAAGGCCTTCGGGTCGTAGGTCCAGAACTGGCTCACGTCCGGGTAGGTGGCGACGGTGACGTTCACGAGCTCGCCGTTGCGCCGCTCGACCTTGCGCACGTAGACGTTGAGGATCGGCTTGCCGTACTCGTCGAGGCGTAACGGCCCCATCGGGCCGTGATCGAGCTTGACGTTGTGCAGCGCTCTTACGAACCCCGCCTTGTCCTCGAACTTGCCCTTGACGAGCTTCATCGCCTCCTCGATCCACAATCCCGA